>Ga0207663_10001516_pt1 | contig 10855 bp, 12 predicted proteins | sample LARL53metaG_FD_184346 | JGI IMG/M metagenome (GOLD analysis project Ga0207663, IMG submission 184346) | Corn, switchgrass and miscanthus rhizosphere microbial communities from Kellogg Biological Station, Michigan, USA - LAR L5-3 metaG... | ecosystem: Host-associated > Plants > Roots >...
ACAGATCGTGGAGGCGATCCGTGCGCACCGGGACATCGCCAAGGCGCCGGCGCGTGCGCGCGCGATCGAGCTGCTCGACCTCGTTGGCATTCCCGATCCGGCGCGGCGCGTGGACGCCTACCCGCACGAGCTCTCCGGCGGCCAGCGCCAGCGCGCGATGATCGCGATGGCGCTCGCCAACGAGCCGCGACTGCTGATCGCCGACGAGCCAACGACCGCGCTCGACGTCACCGTGCAGGCGCAGATCCTCGCGCTGCTCGCGCGCCTGCAGCACGAGCTGGGGATGGCGCTCGTGCTCGTCACCCACGACCTCGGCGTGGTCGCCGAGATGGCCGATCACATCGCGGTCATGTATGCGGGCCAGATCGTCGAGAGCGCGCCCACCGAGCGCATGTTCGCCGCGCCCGAGCACCCGTACACGTGGGGCCTGCTGCGGTCGATCCCCACGCTCGACGGCCCGCGCGAGGAGCTGCTCACGCCGATCCCCGGCAGTCCCCCGAGCCCGCTCGCGCCGCCGCCGGGCTGCCGGTTTCACCCCCGCTGTCCGTACTCCCAGCCCGCGCACGCGCGCACCGACCCTGCTCTGCTGCCCGTGCCTGGACAGCCCGACCACCAGGTTGCGTGCCTGCTCGAGTCGGACACGCGCCGGCGCCTGTGGAGCGCACTGCGCGAGGGGGGCGGCACACCTGCGCAGCCCGCCGCCGCGGCTAGGGCCCACACTCCAGCGGCCAGCCCGGAGACAACGTCATGAGCTCGGCCGAGCCGCTGCTGCAGGTGCGCGGGCTGGTCAAGCACTACCCGATCGACCGCGGGGTCGTGCTGCGACGCAACATCGGCGCCGTGAAGGCCGTGGACGGCATCGAGCTCGATGTTCATCCAGGAGAGACATTCGGGATCGTCGGCGAGTCTGGCTCGGGCAAGAGCACGACGGCGCGCCTGATCGCGCGCCTGCTCGACCCCACCGCCGGCGAGGTGTGGTTCGACGGCCAGGACATAACCGCGCTGCGCGGCTCGCGCCTGAAGCAGGTCAGGCGCGAGCTGCAGATGGTGTTCCAGGATCCCTACTCCTCGCTGAACCCGCGCCGAACGATCGGCTCGATCGTCGCCGAGCCGCTTCAGATCCACCGCGCCTGCCCCGACCGGGCCGCGCGCCGACGCGCCGTGCGGGAGCTGATGGACATGGTCGGGCTGAACCCCGAGCATTACAACCGCTACCCGCACGAGTTCTCCGGCGGGCAGCGCCAGCGGGTCGGCATCGCGCGCGCGCTGGCGCTGAGACCCAAGCTGCTGATCGCCGACGAGCCCGTCTCCGCGCTCGACGTCTCGATCCAGGCGCAGGTGCTCAACCTGCTGCGCGAGCTGCAGCGCCGGCTGGGCCTGACGATGGTGTTCATCTCCCACGATCTGTCGGTCATCAGACACATGTGCGACCGCATCGCCGTCATGCACGACGGGCGTATCGTCGAGTTGGCGTCCAACGATGAGCTGTACGGCGCGCCCCGCGATCCGTATACGCGCAAGCTGCTCGCGGCGGTGCCGACCGCGCGTCGGGCACGGCGGCGTACGATCCCCGCATGAGTGAGGGATATCCGCGAGGCGTCGTCAGAGCCGCGGGCAAAGCGCCCGGGGAGAGTCCCCATCCGGGGGGCGAGGCACAGACGCTGCTCAAGCGACTGGTTCAATTCAACACGGTCAACCCCCCCGGCGCTGAGCGCCCCGCGCAGGAATGCCTGGCGAGCCACCTGACCGAGGCCGGGTTCGAGTGTGAGCTGCTCGGCGCCGAGCCCGACCGACCGAACCTGGTGGCACGCCTGCGCGGGGAGCAGGACGGTCCGACGCTGTGCTATCTAGGCCACGTCGACACGGTGCTAGCCGACCCCCGGGAGTGGAGTGATGCTCACGACCCGTGGTCGGGGGACATCGCCGACGGCTACCTGTGGGGTCGAGGCGCGCTGGACATGAAGTCCCAGGTCGCGGCCGAGATCGCCGCCGCGGCCTCGCTCGCTCGCTCGGGCTGGCGGCCCGCGCGGGGAGAGCTCTTGATCGTCGCCGTCGTCGACGAGGAGACGGGCGGCTCGCTCGGCGCGGAATGGATCACGCAAACGCACCCCGACACGGTGCGCTGCGACCTGCTCGTCAACGAGGGCGCCGGCTGCGTGTTCGAGTACGACGGCGTGCGCCGCTACGGCGTGTGCTGTGCTGAGAAGGGCGTGTTCCGGTTCACGCTCACGACCGACGGCGTGGCGGGACACGCGTCGATGCCGAGCATGGGCGAGAACGCGCTGCTGAAGATAGCCCCGCTGCTGGAGCGCCTGGGCGCGCGGCGGCCCTCGTATCAGCTGACGGCCGAGCCGCAGGCGTTCCTGCGCGCGATCGGCGAGGACCCCGAGGACCCGGCGGGCTCGATCGCGCACCTGCGTGCCGCCGACGAGCGCCTGGCGACGATGTTCGAGCCGATGCTCGGCGTCACGTTCGCCCCGACCCGGATCAGCGCGTCGGAGAAGATCAACGTGATCCCCAGCCGCGCCGTGCTGCGGGTGGACTGCCGCGCGCCGCCCGGTCTCGGCGAGCAGGAGGTCAGACGCGCGATCGCGGAGGTGCTGGGTCCCGAAGACGGGTATCGGATCGAGTTCACCGAGCGCATCGTCGGCAACCGCTCGCCGATGGACTCGCCGCTGATGGACGCAATCTCAGAGTGGGTGTCCGAGCGCGACCCCGGCGCGCGCACGGCGCCGACGATCCTGCCCGGGTTCACCGACTCGCGTCACTTCCGCGCGGCGTTTGGAGAGTGCATCGCCTACGGGTTCTTTCCCCAGCGCCACCAGTCGCTGTTGCAGACGGCTCCCCTGATCCACGGCGCCGACGAGCGCATCGACGTGCGCGACCTGACGTTCGCGGCGGAGTTCTTCCGGGACCTCGCGTTGCGCGTGCTGGGCTGATCGCGCATAATGGTTATTGCAGGAGACACACAGCCATGGGTGGCGACAGCGAGGGGCAAGGATGACGACGGTGATCGCGACGACGTTCGTGCAGAACATCCAGAACTGGGCGTACCAGTGGTCGCCGGTCGTGATGATCCTGTTCTTTGGGGCCCTGCTCTACCTGATGTGGCGCACCCTGAAGGTGATGCCGCGGGTCAAGCCGCAGCAGATCAAGCCGGCGTCTGACCAGTCGGTCTCGTTCACCGACATCGCCGGCGTCGACGACGCCAAGGGCGAGCTGCAGGAGATCGTCGAGTTCCTGCGCGACCCGCGCCAGTTCGAGGCGCTGGGCGCCAGGGTGCCGAAGGGCATCCTCCTGCACGGGCCGCCCGGGACCGGCAAGACGCTGCTGGCGAAGGCGGTCGCGCACGAGTCCGGAGCGCAGTTCTTCGCCCAGTCGGCGGCCGCGTTCGTGGAGATGTTCGCCGGGCTGGGAGCGGCGCGCATCAGGCGGCTGTTCGCGATCGCCCGCAAGCACGAGCCGGCGATCATCTTCATCGACGAGCTCGACGCCGTCGGCGGCCACCGCGGCTCGGACATCTCCGGCGAGAAGGACCAGACGCTCAACCAGCTGCTGGTCGAGATGGACGGCTTCGCCGGCGGCTCGGGCCGCCTGGTCGTGATCGCCGCGTCGAACCTGCTGGAGAAGCTCGACCCGGCGCTGCTGCGCCCCGGCCGGTTCGACCGCCAGGTGTTCGTCGCCCCGCCCGACGTCGCGGGACGCGAAGGCGTGCTGGGCGTGCACACGCGCGACAAGCCGCTGGGCAAGGTGGACCTCGGGCTGGTGGCCCAGCAGACCAGCGGCCTGACCGGCGCCGACCTGGCGAACATCTGCAACGAGGCGGCGATCTTCGCCGCCCGCCGCGGCGCGAGCAGGATCGACGACGTCGACTTCGACAGCGCCCTGGAGCGTGTGATCGCGGGCGTGCAGTCGCGGCGCGTGCTGAACGCGCACGAGAAGCGCGTAGTCGCCTTCCACGAGGCCGGCCACGCGCTGTGCGGCGAGCTGCTGCCGTCGGTGGATCGCGTGCATCGCATCTCGATCGTGCCACGCGGGCGCGCGCTCGGCTACACGCTGAACCTCCCCGCCGAGGACCGCTACCTGAAGACGCGCGAGGAGCTGCTCGACTACATGACGGTCCTGCTCGGGGGTCGTGTCGCCGAGCAGGTCGTGTTCGGCGCGATCACGACCGGCGCATCGGACGACCTCAAGCGCGTGGCGGACATCTCGCACTCGATGGTCCACGACTTCGCGATGGTCGGCGGCGGCGTCGGACGCGCTCCGGACGGAGACGTGCGCCTGTCGGAGACGACGTTGCGCATCCGCGACGAGGAGCGCCAGGACCTGATCGAGGAGGCCCGGCGCGCCGCGCAGAAGATGATCGTCGCGCACCGCCGTCATCTCGACGCGCTCGCACACGAGCTGCTCGAGCACGAGGTGCTCGACCGCGAGGCGATCGAGCGGATCATGATCGGCGTGCCCCGCCTGGAGCGCGCTCCAGGCGTTGGCCTGCGCGTGGTGGCCGCCGCCGTGGCCCACGATCCACCGGCGAGCCAGGCGCCGATCGGCGCGCCTTCTCCGATCCCGGGCGAGGACGAGACGGGGCCGAGCGAGGCCGGACTGCGCCGATAGACTGCGCACCGTGTTCGACCGCATCGACCATGTCGGCGTCGCCGTCGAGGAGATCGACGCCTCGCTCGAGCTGTACCGCGACCTGTTCGAGCTGGACGTCGCCCACCGCGAGATCGTGACCGAGCAGGGCGTCGAGGCCGTGCTGCTGGACATCGGCGAGAACCACGTCGAGCTGCTCGCGCCGCTCGGCGCGGACACGCCGGTGGGCAAGTTTCTGGCCAAGCGCGGCCCCGGACTGCACCATGTCGCCTACCAGGTGCCCGACATCGACGCGACGCTCACCGCGCTCAAGCAGGCGGGTACAGCGCTGATCGACGAGCACCCGCGCGTCGGCATCCGCGCCTCGCGCGTCGCGTTCCTGCACCCGCGCGCAACCGGCGGCGTGCTCACCGAGATCGTCCAGCCCGCGGCTGGCGCGCACTGATGACGGACCGATCGAAGATCGGCCAACACCGCATCAGCGTCGGGTTTCAGGGCGGCCAGATGCTCGCGCTGCGCGTCAGCGACGCGCAGCTCAAAGGGCTGTACAAAGCGCTCGAGGGCGGCGGCTGGCACGAGCTGGAGAGCGAGGACGGGCCCGTGCGGCTGTACCTCGGTCAGGTCGTGTACGTGCGCGCGGAGGATGAGGACTCCCGCGTCGGCTTCGGCGCCTAGGGCGCCGCCCTGGGGTCTAGATGAATCTCAATCTGGACGAGCGGCTGCTGCGCGTGGCGCGCACGCTGGGACACGGCGACCCGCGGGTCGAGCGGGCGGTCGCGCGGTTCTCCCGGCTGGGCCAGCGCGGCGGGATCTGGCTGGCGATCGGGGCGACCGGCTGCGCGCTCGACCGCCCGCGCGCGGCGAGCTGGCGCAAGGCGACTTTCAGGATCGCGGGCGTGTACGCGCTGAACACCGCCCTCAAGCTCGCCGTCCGCCGCCGCCGCCCCGAACTGGCCGAGCTACCGGCGCTGACGGACACCCCGACGCAGCTGAGTTTTCCCAGCGCGCATGCCTCGACCTCGTTTGCCGGCGCGCGTCTGTATGCCCGCCTGGGGCTGCCCGCGCCGGCGTTGTATGCGCTGGCGGTGAGCCTGTCGCTGTCGCGGCTGTACCTGGGAGTTCACTACCCCTCCGACGTGCTCGGGGGAGCGGCGTTGGGTACGGTGGCGGGGATGCAGCGATGAGTACAAGAATTGGAATAGTCGGTATGCCCAACGCGGGCAAGTCCTCGCTGTTCAACGCGCTCACCCGGGCGGGCGTGGAGGCGGCCAATTATCCCTTTACGACGATCGAGCCGAACGTCGCGGTCGTGCCCGTGCGCGACGAGCGCCTGGAGGAGGTCGCGCGCACCGTTGGGGCCTCGGAGATCGTGTGGGACACGATCGACTTCCACGACATCGCCGGGCTGGTGGCCGGCGCGTCCGCGGGCGAGGGGCTGGGCAACCGGTTCCTGGCGAACATCCGCGAGACTCACGCGATCGTGCACGTCGTGCGCGCGCACCACGACGAGGGGGTCGTGCACCCGGAGGGCCGCGTCGACCCGCTCGCGGACATCGCCACGATCGAGACCGAGCTCCAGCTCGCCGACCTCGAGCAGGCCGAGCGCCGGGTCGAGCGCGTCGCCAAACAGGCACGGGGCGGAGACAGGGTCGCGGTCGCCGAGGAGGCGTGGCTGAATGAGGCGATCGGCGCGCTGCAGGCCGGCCGGCCCGTGCGCACCGTCCCGCCGCCGGTGCAGGCCCCGCACGCGGCGCGTGACCTCGGCTCGCTGACGGCCAAGCCGGTGCTGTTCGTCGCCAACGTGGACGAGGGCTCAGACGAGGTTCCCGCCGAGATCGCCGCGCACGCGACGGCCCAGGGCGCGCGCGCGGTGGCTGTCAGCGCGCGCATCGAGTCCGAGCTGGCGGAGCTCGACGACGAGGACGCGGCCGCGATGCGCGCTGAGCTGGGCGTGAGCGAGTCGGGCCTCGAGCGCGTCGTGCGCGAGGCGTTCGCGCTGCTTCGGCTGATCGCGTTCTTCACCGCGGGCGAGGCCAAGCCCGCCCAGTCCTGGCACCTGCGCGAGGGTCTGACCGCGTGGCACGCCGCCGGGGAGATTCATACCGACATCCAGCAGGGGTTCGTGCGGGCAGAGGTGATCGGCTGGCGCGAGCTCCTCGACGCGGGCGGATACGCGGGTGCGCGCGAGCGGGGGACGCTGCGGCTGGAGGGACGGGACTACGCGATGGCCGACGGGGATGTGATCACGGTCAAGTTCACGCCGTAGACCCGTCGCCGCCGCGAGGATCTGTGCGTATCTAGTCGCTCGGGTCGCGCAGAGCGGATGCATGAGCGTATCTATTGGACACACTGACTGAAGGACTGGACGCATAGAGTAATATGCTGGACACATGGGCTGGGTCCTGGGTGAATCCGCGAGCAGGATCGGGTGCAGCGAGCGCACGCTGCGCCGGTACATCAACGGAGGCCTGCTGCGTGGCCGCCGGGTGGCCGGCGGCCAGCTCGAACTGTCACTCGCGGAAGAGGCCTATCTGCGTGGTCACTGGACGCTGCTCAGCAAGCTGATGGGTGTGCTGCGCACCGAGCGAGACGTGCGCCTGGCCGTTCTGTTCGGTTCGACCGCTATCGGCGAGGACACCCCGGTCTCCGACGTGGACCTGCTGATCGCCCACCGCCGTCCCGAGTCGATGGTGCAGGCAGATCTGCGTATCCGTCTGCGGCGCGCGCTGGAAATGCCTGTGGATGTCGTCCTGCTGGAGCAGGCGGAGACGCAGCCCGCGCTGCTTGCCGACGTTCTGCGCGAGGGACGCGTGCTGATCGATCGCGACGATCTCTGGAGTCCCCTTCTGCAACGCCGCGATGAGATCATGGCGGCAGGCGCCCGCGAAGATGAACAGATCATGGTCCGGGCGCACGCAACGCTCGCGGCCGCCAGCGAGAGACTGGCAAAGGCCTCGTGACAGCGGCCGGTGTGTCCAAGGGCCAGCGCCGGATTGGCGCCATCCTTCAGGAAATCCCCAACACGCGCGAGCAGCTGCTCGTGGCGATGGAGGGGTTCGGCCCAGGCTTCGAGGAGGGTCAACTCATGGCCGCCACACAGTCGCCGGATGCGCACGAGCGCAACAGGGTGGCAATCATCGAGCGCCAGTATGAGGTGCTGCTCAACTGGCTGCACGAGCTCGCGGCACGCGGACTTGCAGAGGCTCAGCGCCTCGGTGTGGTGGACAAATCTCCAGGCCACCCCTGGCAACGCCTGGCCGCGCTTGGCGTCATTTCATATGAGTCCGCCACGCGACTGCAAAAAGCCAAGGAGCTGCGCGACATCCTCGCCCACGCATACCCGCCCGCCAATTGGAAAACACTGCATGAGGGCGTCCTGATCCTTGTGGATGAGCTCGACTCCTATCTCGACAGCTTCAAACTTTGGGTCTATAAGGAGGAGGTTCTTCCGCCCGCCTGAGCCACTATTTCCGCGCGGGTGCCGTGGGGCGCCATGCTGAACACCAGCGCCAGCGACGTGCTCGGCTCAGCCTGCGGTCATGCCTTCCAGCCGCTCCCCCAACCGCTTCATGCCCAGCCCCCGCGCGGCGTCTGCCCCCGCGGCGAAGTCGGTGGGCTGGTCCGGCGGCCGCTCGACGTCCATCCGCACGAGCGTGGCGATCTCCTTGAACGCGCGCAGCAGCTCCGCGTGCTCGCGCAGCGTCGCGGTCGCCCGTGGTCGCGTCGCGCGATCATCCGATTCGGTCGCCGCCAGCACGCCCTCCAGCGAGCCATGGCGCAGCAGCAGTTCGGCCGCCGTCTTCACGCCGATCCCGGGCGCGCCCGGCAGGCCGTCGGAAGGGTCGCCGCGCAGCGCGATCATGTCCGGCACCAGCTCGGGTCCGACCCCGTGGTAGCGCTCGCGCACCTGTGCGGGGCCGATCTCACCGCCGACGCGCCCTTTCGCCAACTGCACGATCGAGACGTTCGCCGCGACGGCCTGGAACAGGTCGCGGTCTGCCGTCAGTAGCAACGCCTCGCCGCCGGCCTCGGTCTCTGCGCGCGCGTGAGAGAACATCGCGTCGTCGGCCTCCAGCTCGCCCGCGTCGCACACCGTCCAGCCGAGGCTCGCAAGCAGCCCGGGCGCCTGCGTCCACTGCGCTCGCAGCTCGGGCGGCATCGGCTCGCGGTGGGCGTGATACGGCGGGTACAGGCGCACACGGTAGGCGGCCTGCTCGGCGCCGAAGCACGCGACGACCGCGCGCGCCGGACGCCCGTCGAGCACGGCCAGCAGCGCGTTGACCGTTCCCAGCAGCGCGTTCACTGGGCGCCCCTCGCCGTCCACGATCGACCGCGGGAGCCCGAAGAAGGAGCGATACAGCAGCCACGGGACGTCGGCGATCAAGAGCGGCGCGGCGGCGGTCATCCGCGCAGGTTACGACCCCGCGGCGACCGGCTGCAGGCGAGCGCGACGGCGCGGAGCGCCCCGTGCGAGCCCGGGGCGCTCCTGTGCCGTGTGTCTTCGTTGATTGTCGGGCTATCCGCTACCGACTACCGAGCCGAGCCCTGCTGGCTCTGTGAGTTGCCCTGCTCGGTGCTGTTGCCGTTGCCAGCCCACGAGCTGGTGCGCCCGCTGTTGGACTGGCTCACATCACCACCGCGACCATGGTCATGACCGTGGCCGTGCTTGTGGTGATCGCAACCGCAACCGCGCTCGTGGCGCTGCGACGGACCCTTGTGCTGCGACGGGCCCTTGGAGTAGGGCTCGTTCACGTTGCTCTGTTCATTCGACGCAGAGCTGTCCGCCGACTGTTCGGTGCTGTTGCTGTTGGACGCGGACTGGTCCTGGTCGACCTTCTGGCCGCCGTCGCCATGCCCGCGCTCGTCCTTGCCCTTCTCGCCACAGCCGCAGGGGCTGCCGTGTCCAGGCCGGTCGCTGCCACTATGGCTCTTACCGTGACTGTCACCCTTGGCCGAGCCCTGCTGGCTCTGTGAGTTGCCCTGCTCGGTGCTGTTGCTGTTGCCCGCGGAGGAGCTGGTGTGCCCCTTGTTGGACTGGTGCACGTCACCGTTGTTCGACCCGTCGCTGAGGATCGAGACAGGAGCGTTGATGTTGGTCTGTTCGTTGGAGGCCGTGCTGCTGGCTTCCTGGCTGGTGCTGTTGTCGTTGGACGCGGTCTGGCTCTGGTCGACCTTCTGGCCGCCGTCGCCGTGCCCACTCTCGCCGCCTCCACAGCCGCACGAGCTGCCGTGGTCGGGGCTGCCGCCGCTTGCGCCGGCGGTTCCCTGCTGGCTCTGGGAGTTGTCCTGTTCGGTGCTGTTGCTGTTGCCCGCGGAGGAGCTGGTGTGCCCGTCGTTGGACTGGTTGACGTCACCGTTGTTCGAGTCCTTGCTCAGGATCGAGACGGGGGCGTTGATGTTCGTCTGCTTCGAGCTGGCTTCGCTCGAGGCCGACTGTTCGGTGGTGTTCGTGTTCGAGGCGGTTTGGGTCTGCTTGACGATGCTTTCCAGACCACCCTGCTGCCCGTCCTGTTGGCCACCCGCGAGCGCGACGCCCGGGGTCAGCGCGAGCGCGCAGACGCTCGCCGCCATGGCCATGTAATGGCGTTTCATGAGTTGCTCCTTTCGAGAGCTTCGAACTGATTTCCATGGCCCGGATCAGAGATCCGCGCCAAATGAGTCGTCCGGGCGGAGCTAGCCCGGGGGCTCTGGAATCAGGACGAAGGGCGCCGGGCGCCACAGCTCACTCGCAAGCCGCAGCCGGCGCTTCGCCCGCGGGACCGCCAGCATCAGCAGGCCCGCAAGGATCAGGAAGATCGAAAAACCGACGCTCATGCCCGCTCCCGTCGCCGGAGAGACGCCACTCGGCAACGATGGCGTGGGCGCGGGGTGTGGAGACACAGGCGAGGGCTGGACGCCATGGCCCGTACCGGCGGCGACTGCGCCGGCGGTCAAGGCGAAATCAGCCCGCAGCGCGCTCGACATGATCGAAACGCCCTGCCCTGGGAACGCCAATAGGTCGCTCAGACCGAAGGCTCCACTGGCGAATATCCCAACGCCAAAGCGTCCGTCGAAGGCCGCCCTTGGCGGTTTCTTGCCTGCCCCGGATGTCGCCGACGGGGGCGAGGCGAAGCCGGAGCCGGGCGCCGCTGGGGGGGGTCCGCTCGTGCCACGGCCTGCCGGCGCCCCCGGTCCGTTCGAGCCGGCCCGCTTGCGTAGCGTGGCGACGACGGTCGAGGCGGCCCCGGTGATGCTTCGGCCGGGGACGGCGCCCGTGGCGGCA
>Ga0207663_10001517_pt1 | contig 10851 bp, 11 predicted proteins | sample LARL53metaG_FD_184346 | JGI IMG/M metagenome (GOLD analysis project Ga0207663, IMG submission 184346) | Corn, switchgrass and miscanthus rhizosphere microbial communities from Kellogg Biological Station, Michigan, USA - LAR L5-3 metaG... | ecosystem: Host-associated > Plants > Roots >...
ATATAATGAAGGATTCAGTATTATTTATGAAAAAACAATATAATTTATGGGTAGTTCTCTCCGTATTGGAAGAATACATGAAGGTATCTGGTATAAACTCCGACCATAGAATAGAGGGTGGTGGAAGAAAACACGTTTTTGTTATACAGCATGAGCTTGGTGAGAATTGGTCGCTATTTACAAAAGAACTGTTGAAACTTATCTTTGAGAATCTAGCTAAAGTTAAAGTTGAAGCTAGTGTTACGCCAAACACGACCTTGGCTGAAGTTATACTTTAGAGAAGACATAATTTTTTCTTCTTGTTGCATGTAATCCTATATATTTTATTTTTAGTATAACAAAAGATTTAGGAAAAAGAGTTGTAATGCACTGCATTCATAGTTGTTATTTACTACAATGTATAAAATATCATCTGCTAGATGTCTATGTATATACTTATGGGATGGTTAATCAGTAGTTGAAAACTCATATAAGAAATAAGAAAAGAAGCTTGCTCAGTGATGATAAAGATATAGTATTTGAATACTTCAGGCTTATCAAAAATAAGGATTTGGAGCATCTATTAGATCTATTTGCTTATGATGCGGTAGTATATGAACCATTTAGCAAATTAGCAGGCGGATTAAGAGGAAGATCAGCTATCGAGTCCTTTCTTAAAGTGGCAATTATGGCCAATGATGCATTGAAGCATGAGATTATCATTGAAAAAAAAACTTACACTACTACTATGGATGATACCTCGGGTAATAAAGATGATAACACGATTAATTATGGGAAAAACATCAGCAACAAATCTATTACTGCATTAGTAACATTTGAAAGGGGAGATTCAGCAACAGCCAGATTTACATTTGAATTGAATTCAGATGATGAGGATAGTAATAACAGTAGTGATCGCTTTTTTAATTCCAAACAGAAAATGATAAAGACCTTACACATACAATTTATTAAATGATAGTGAAGAGGTTCTTCTAACTTTAAAACTAATTCTAACTCCTAACTTGGTATTGTATGATTACTGGAAAAAATGTTAGTATTGTTTTGTGAACATTATTTATAATAGTTGTGAATGCACAAGAAATTGAAATGATATCGAAAATTCTTGCTGCCGTTGATGGTTCGGAACAAGCTGAAAAGGCCTTTCAATATGCATGCTATTTAGGAGAGCGATGCAAGGCGCTATTACTACTAGTGTATGTAGTTGAAGAATTTGCTAATATTGGATATTCAATTTCTAAAGAAGTAGAACAAGAGAAGGAAGAGATGTTGCAGAAATACCTGATTCGAGCCAAGAACATATTATCTACTGATGTGGATATGATAAAAACCAGGGGAAATGATGCTGCTGAAGAGATTTTACTTATTGCAAATAAAGAAAATGTAGATACAATAGTAGTTGGTAGTAGAGGATTTAGCGCTTCTAAAGATTTTCTTTTGGGAAGCGTTTCATATAAAGTCATGCACTATGCGAAATGTCCTGTAGTTGTAGTAAGATAAAAAGGGAGATGATACACTGGTCTTCTTCAATCAAGTTCTATACACGAAAGTAGAATTTGGTTTGAAGATAATGCCTTGATAACGAATTCACGCGCTTCTGAATAGCATCATATTATCACTGGTATCGCGGGTGTCAACATAATAGACTCTGCTTACCGTAATTACACATCTTTATAATTATTGTTAGGATATAATATAGCTTGGCAACAGAATTATCTGATGCATCACAAGCAAAGAAGGAGAACGAAAAAGAAGAGGTGAAGATCAAAAGAATACTTGTTCCTATAGACGGCTCAAATGTTCAGTAAGAGCTGCCAAATATGCAATTGAAGTTGCCACACTTCAAAAAGCACAGATATTCTGTATTCATGTGATAGCAAGCTTGCCTTATGAATACGGAGTTGCCGGATGCGCTATAGATGGGTATTTTGAAGACGCAGAGAAACAGGCTCAATCTTGGTTTAATAGTATAGTTGAAATGGCAAAGAAGAAGAATATTAATGATGTGAAAGCAGATATTTTCACCGATGCTAAATCAATTACAGGTGCCATTATTGACTATGCGTCTAGTAAGTCTATTGATCTGGTGATAATAGGAACTAAAGGAAGAACTGGCCTCAAAAGATTATTGTTGGGGAGTGTGGCTCATGGAATAGTACAGCATGCTCATTGTCCTGTTCTCCTTGTGAGGTAAGAAACCTACAATATTTTAACCATCAATACGGCTCTATTAACTTAAGGCAAAAGATATTGTTTATTTAATAAAGTCTTATCCCTTTAAAGGGAAAGTACAATAGCTATCGTCTACTTTGACAAAGCCTTAAATAGAAACCCGAGTTATGCTGACGCTTTGCATGGCAAGACAGATTCTCTAGCTAAAATAAGTGATTGGAACAGATACAACCCATTAATATACATATACCATCATCTACATACACCATCGCATTGACAATACCAACTTAGAGAATGCCATACCACTTGCAACATCTGAACTCATCAGCGAACTCCTTGTTCGGCGCGATCCGTTCAGAGGCGGTAGGCCATAATGGTCTCTTTCCTTGGTGTTGGCGGGTTGATGCTATCCTTTGGTTATTGCTGTTTATACCGTTGCTTTCTATATACAATAATAGAATCAATAATAATTGACTATTCCTATCAATAGTCTATATCAAAGTACAATAATCGAGGCTTCAACGTGTAGAAGGTATGTAAACAGGTGTAAACAGTAAGTAACATGCCGTTAACATAAAGGCCTTTTATTATGTTAACATTTGTAAACATTTTACGATACGTATCCTTTGCCACATGGCCTTTCCCATATCAGCACGGTACTATCAAGTCGGCGTTGGAAAACGCTTAAATCTGCATAACTATATATACATATAATTATCTCGGATTAATACTATAGAATTCGAAGACCATTGTGAGTTTAAATATTTCTCAATTTTTTCTTTTACTTCTGCGAGGATGAATGAACAATTGCTCATCCATATATTTATATTATTTAATATAGCATACATTCTTGAATAGCTCAGCACCAGGCTTGAAGAAACCAGAGGATCTACAGGCATTATTTGCTAAAGAAAGAGATGTCAGAATTCTAATAGATATCGACAGGAGTTAAATCGACATAAAAGTAGCAATCCTAAAAGCATTTTTATCATTTGACTGAGCCACGGTGTGATACACTTCTATTTCTTAGAGATTCATTATAGAGGCTAATGCATTTACTGTTTTAAACTGACTATAAGACAGGCTGACGAAAGGAGGCAAGTCCTCCTAAGTTAACAGGGCCATCAATACTGCAGGAATCCTAAATATGCTTAGATATTGTACACGTTCATTCATATTGTCCGAAGAATTCCTATATTAGAAATCTATTGAAAGAATTTGCTAATTTTTTAATCGTATCATCATAGTCAATATCTGGAGAAAGTACATTAATTTCCTTTACCATCGTCTCATATCTCCTTCAAGCAAACCACTACCAATATGGATTCTATCTATGTGTTTTGACATTTCAGATTTATCTTTAAATTCTGAGTGGCAATAAGGACAAATAATTTTTGTTGCCTCTCTCCTAGCTACATTATCAGGCAATTCAATGTCAGCGAGATCTACACTATCACTTGGCACATTTCCCACTATGGACATAAGGGTTATAGTTCCTGTAATTTTACCTTCTCCATTTTTTACTGCCAATCTCCTAATGTGTTTTCTTCTCATCAATAGTACTGCATCCTTAACCAATTCTTCTTCAGAAATTGAAATCAGATGAGAACTCATAATATCTTTCAATATAACCTTAAAGGGACCTTTGTTTTCGGCTACTACCCGATATAATATGTCCCTTTCCGTTACAATTCCAACGGCCTCAAGCGAGTTTTTGCTACTGACCAAAACACTTGAAATATCTTTATTCTGCATTACTTTTGCTGCTTCAGTGACAAGGGTGTCTTCAGGGAGAGTTACATAATCTCTTTCAGCAATACTCTCAACTTTCTGTGATAGATTGGAAGTAGTATACATCTAATAATTGTGATAAGGATTAGGATATATCATTATCTATGTCAACATAAAAGAATGCACTGCAACACACTGGATCCGATGTTGTCATATCTATGAACCATATTATAACGGCCATCTTCATTATAGTCAACATCAAAAATTGAATTTGGATCTATAATTGCCAGCTTTGTAAGAGTTTTAAAATTCTCAACTATTTTCATCTCACAAATTTTGGCTTTCCAACGCTCTTGGTCTGCGTGGTTGTTCGTGTTGTGTGGTGAAATTGACAAGGATATTGGTCAATCTTTTGATCGTCTAAACTAGTTTTGCCTAACAGACCAGATCATCCACAGGATATTGTTGTGGAAGCTGCCCATCTTGACGGCATACTCTAAAGTTTGCATCATATCGTCTAGCCCTGCTATCTTTACTTTGTGATTATATTTGTCCAGCACCTGCACACGAAGTGAAAGATATGTGTAAGTGGTTTCCAGAAGGCAGCAGTGGCGGCCCACCATGTTTTAATAACCAACACAAGTGTGAAACTACCACAGGCGTTCCTTGTCACAGCATATAAACTGCTATTCGTTTTATTTTTTATATACTCTCTTTTTTCAGGACCCGCTAGTTAACAGAGCCTTAATTACTCAATTGCGTGTGTGTGAACGGCTCGTCTCTTGGTATTCTAAAGTATCGTTTAGATAATACATTCATGATAATGACAAAAAATAGGGAGATTATAGTTTAATTTTCATGTTGTATGTACGCTTCATTTTTAAGTACCTTGCTTGAACTTCCCCGTTCTACCAAGATCTAGGAGGAATTGAACCCATGGGTCCCATGTGCAGTGATTGTCCCATCATCATACCGCCATGAATACCAAATCCTCTTCCATAACCACCAACCCCGTGTCCTCCGGACCATGGTCCCATTTTACCGTTTCCAAACATGCCGAAATGGCCTACACCTGCACCAACTAATGATGGCAATGCCTGCTTATATAGAACCTTTCCACTACCTGGATCTACTATAACAGCATAGGTTGTATTACCCGCATTATTCTTTACATGTACATCATACACCAAGTATCCGTTTAATGGACGCAAAAATCCTAACGTAGATGAAGTGTTTGTACCTACTGACTTTTGAGCTATTCCAATAGCATCGATTAGACTAGTCTTAACCTTTGAAGATAAAGCTCCACTTATTGTGGCTCTAAGCGGTATAGATCCTGTAATGTTGGGTAGATTATTTGCTTGGTTTGGACTTGTTGTTGTACCTGTAGTAGCATTTTTAGTTGCTGTGTTAACGCCTTGCGCTAATACCCCAGAGCTTACTGTTGCTGTCAACAGTATTGCCGCAGCAGAAACAATTGCTCCATACATCATTAGCAGCTTCTTGTTCGCTAGCTTTGTTCTTTTTGATGTTGTTGTCATTGCAATATGTTAATGACGGATTTATCATTATAATCATTGATTAACTATGAGACGTAACATAGTTACCCGATGATACCTATCCTATAAAGTCGTAACCAGTGTATTGCATAGTCCGATGACTGACTTCGCATATGAACAAAATGAGCTGGATTTGCTATAGCTTTTTGGGGAAGTTCGGGCCCAGTGATAGGATCGTATGAACTAACTATAGCAACCCTTCCTTATCTCTACGGATACAGAATAGCGTCTTGTATGGAGTATATAGTATTGAACGATTGCATTAGTTGTTCAACAAGCGCTATTGGGTCATTTTTCATTCATTGTTTGAGTAATAAAATCAATGCTTAGAAAAGTTGTTTTGGACTGCAAGATCTACTGCTGCTGTGTCCATTATGTTAACCGAAAATTAGCATAAAGGACATTATTAGAAATTTCTGTCAACATTCTGCAACACTGCTTGCATCACAACTAATAATATGTGATCCATTATATTTAAAAGAGCAAATTAAAAAGAGTATTTCCCATGACTCTAACCATCAGTGATATTCTGAGAAAAAAACTAGAAAGCATAGAAGAAACGACTTCTGTTCAAGAAGCTGCAAAGAAAATGAAAGACAAGAATGTAAGTTCGTTGGTAGTAGTTGATATGAATGGTAAACCACAAGGTTTAGTTACTGAACGTGATTTAGTCAGAAAGGTCTGCATAAACGATGTACACACCAGCACAGTGACAAATAAAGAGATAATGTCTGCTCCTCTTATTACTATTAAATCTACCTCATCGCCTTCACTAGCAGCTGATATGATGCTAAAGAATAATGTAAGACATTTACTTGTAATTGATAATGTAAACAAACTTATTGGTATAATCACGCCACTTGACTTTACAAGGTATCAAGAATATACAGCTGATAAAGATAAAGAAGCCATTGAAAAGGTATTAGAAAGCTATATGCCATGGGCAGACGCAGGCTCGGAGGCTTTTACTGGTGTGTAATCTGTTCGTCGCATAGCAACAACGACTTTTTAACCTTCTCTATAATGTATCAGATTCTAAGTTTTTTTACGCATTCCTGAAGATAAACGCAATTCAGCACAATTCAGCAAGAATTCTTCAGGAATTAAGTGATCAGATATCAACTATGCGCAAAACATTGAACCAGTACCTGTTATCATGTAAAGAACGAAGATTGAAGTTGACCAAAGATGGTTACAGCTGCAAAAGGTAAGACTAGAAAGTCTTGTAGATAGATTTCAAAATAGTAATGAAGAATATCAGAATCAGAAACTTGGCTCGGTTCAATCAGAAAAACTGTTGAAGAAAAGGTAGTTAGTATTTTCTCAAACAAGAGAATGCTGTTAAATTTAGCCACTTTGTCTTTAATCGAATCAATGAGAAATGACCCGGCTGAGTATGGTTGTTTAATCGATTCTAGCGGCAAGTTTTTCAACATTGCAACGGTAGATTATGCTACAAGCCAATCATGCTGATATTTCTCTTATACGTATGGACCATCTGTGCCACTACCACCATAACAACAGCTGCATTTATCGGAAAATGACTATATTGAAATGTTGATAGAAAAAGCTGAAAAACTCAACATGATAACAAAAGAGATGGTAGATGAAACTATTATAGAACATGTCTCTAAATCCTCAACCGCAGACAAGTAATGAAGATTATTGTCTAGGATATCAGCATTGGTTTTCAGACATAAATAACGAACTGTTAAGAAAATGAAGACGTAGGTTAAGTTTATTAACTGTGGTTCAGGATCTTCGAATATTGATTGCAAATAATAGAAAGCTTTCACAGAAATCATTTGTTTTGGCCTCTTTGCTTATAGTAGCAATATCAGGAATAGTATTATTCTGTCAAATCAGCATTAATTTAACTGACAACAATAATCACGCACAAGCACAAGAGCAACAGCAACAACAAGTAGGGCAGATAAAGATTAAGAAATTATGGGAAACGCCTGCAAACTTGAAGAACCCAGAATCAGTAGTTTTTGCACCTAAACAAAATGTCTTGTTCGTTTCTAACGTAAATGGAAAACCAGATCAAAAGGATCAGAATGGGTTCATTTCCAAGATTTCACCTTCTAATGGAAGCATAATTGAATTAAATTGGGTGACAGGACTGAATGCACCAAAGGGTATAGTTATCACTAATAATAATAGTAAATTGTATGTTTCAGATATCACAGATCTTGTCGAGATAAACATTGCTAGCGGAAAAATAATCAAGCGCTTCAATGCGCCTGGAAGTTCTTTTCTTAACGATGTTGTATCAGATAATCAAGGAAATATCTATGTATCTGATACAATTACCAATACCATCTACAAGCTAGATACGAACGCTAAGGATAATAATACATCTTCTTTACAAGCTTGGTTACAAAATCCACAATTAAATGGCCCTAATGGTTTGCATATAGATAATAACAAAAATAGATTAGTTGTTGTTTCTTTAGGACCTTTAAGTAAACCTGGAGGAGGTATAGAGGTTATCGATATAAAAAATAAGACAATAAGCAGTTTAGGAAAGGAAGGAACCACATCTCCTTTTGGCGGCCTTGATGGAATAGAATCTGATGCTAGGGCAACACATTACTATGTTACTGACAATCCTGCAGGAAAGGTATATACTGTAAACGCCGATGGGACAGGCTATGGAACTTTGATAAATTTACACACACAAGGGGCTGCTGACCTAGGATCTATCCCAACTCAAAGTACGATTATAATACCTCTTATGCAGGACAACAAACTTGTAGCTTACAAGTTAGTACAGTAGTTGCGAATAATTACAGTAGTTGGGAATAATTACAGTAGTTGCGAATAATTACAGTAGTTGGGAATAATTTATTTCTTATGAGTAATTTTAAAAGGAGTATATCCTCAAAAAGATTGCTGCTGCTCTGACAAGATATAGAACGATTAACTAAAGTGGAATGGATGAAAAACATAGAGCAGAAGATTGCAGATTTTGACTGGCAAACGGTAACAGGAGATATAAATGAAAAAGTATACGCTTTGGTGTCAAGATTCTTACCTGGTCAGTTTTGCAATGAACTCATTCGCAAATACAATAACTCAGATTTATATCGCAAGACCAGTACATTTGAAAGACATCCTTTTGGACTAGACGAATAAAAACTAGTAAGAATAACTAATATATTTTGACAAAATGGCAAAGCATTAGAGATTCTCAGAATAAAAATAAAATCAGCAGAGCAGTAGGAATAGCACAATGAATTTATTAAGTTGGATTTCGTTTTAGCAAGCTATCAATTCTAGTAATTCAACATCAGCACAAATATTTCATGAAAATAAAATCATTAAAAGGTTTGATAGCCTTTATCTCAACCTATTTTTAAATTTCTTGCTGGAGGAATTAGTGTTAGTAGTTGTTATTATATTGCTGCTCAATGCCCTGAAAGAATTTTTGTTGAGCTTCATTGGCCGCCCTATGTTAGGATACCAAGGCCATATGCATGTAAAGTAAAAAATGAATAACATTTGGAGAAATTCTGGAGTTTTCAACTCTTCAGTTAAGGATAAAAATTTGTCAGAAAGATAAAACAGTTGTCAAAATTCTACAATTGATGACAAACAAGGAGTAAAATCTAAAGAATCTATACTATTTATTGCTGATCAATCTATATTTATTTGTAAATAGCATCCATGCTATCTCATATCACAATTATTCTTTTGTTTCAAAAGGATATTTTCTGGACTCTAGCGTGACTATGAAAAGACATCCGTCATATGTGAGATTGGAGTTGGCAATTTATGGAAAAGAAAGAGCTATGCTATTCTTGCTATTTTGAATTTAAAAAGAAAGTAGGAGAGGCTTTATGATATATAACCGATCTGAGTTTGAGATAGATTGAAGCCATACCTAGTCAAATAGATCGTTATCGACTGGCAGCAATTCTACTTTGACATAGTTGCAGATAGGGCAATATTTAGATGCAGCCTTCATGTTACTTATCAAATAAGTCGCACACCAAAAGCAAGATTTGCATATTGCGAAATGCTTTTTCTGATGGAGTGTGTTATGTTTTACATTATTTTTACTATTGGCCAAATTCGCATTATTGTTATTATCATTATTGTTTATACTTACAATATTGGTATTATAATAATTGAAACCTCCTTGATGTGAAGAGGAATAGCTCATATCCATATTCTCAGGTAATAGCATTGCAATAATGCTTATCACTCTGTTAATAAACTTGCATTAACCATGTTAATCATTTCCCATACAGTACAAAACAAAAGAATAACAAGAGAGGATATCGATAGATATATGTTTGATGATTATAATGGCGATGATAATCTTGATAGTTATTAGTGGTTAGATAAAATCATCGTTATGAAAATCACTACAAGTTGACAAACTAAATGAAAAAGCGGCTCCTTTTCCACCCATAATATTCTCAGCCCAGATTCCTTCACTATGCGCTTCGACAATACTTTTGGAAATAAACAAGCCTAAACTTGTTCCTCCTATTTCAGACTTTGAAACAAACTCTGTAAATAGTGTTAGTAATATGTTTGATAAGATGTGCTATAATACATTTTATTCAGTGGCACTAGAGTTCTTGAAATCAACCACATCATTTGTGTCTTGTAATTTTATCTCTGAGTCTGTAAAATAGATTCTAAATTATGCTTATGCGTCGCAATTTTTATTTACTATGTTGTCGAAATCGATATTGCAAGCAGCAATGGACGAAATGACTGAACATTTTCATCAATGCAAGTCATGTTTGGTTATATATTCCTGCACTTGTCAAAGAGAATATAATACTTTTGAGATAAACAAATGTAAGGGCTGTAATGATTTTTACATTCGAGCCACAAACCCAATGCATTGTTACTGGAAATGGTATTATGATAACAAAATGAGGCCTTTACTGCCTGAAATTATTCGTAGTGAGACTCAAAAAGCAAGCTGTTTCTATGACTGTTAATTGTTATCAACGTAGCAACAAATCTGTAATTTAGTCGTTGAAATCGGCTAGTGTCCCGATAGTTCTTTATGACATCAGAACAAATATCAAGGCTAAATAAAACCACTACTTCAGCCTCATTCATTGGTAGGTATTTGGCTTTTTCGAAAGTATATCAATCGAATAAATAGTTCAACAGATCTTGCATCTAAGATACAACGACCAATCCAGTCATTGCAGGATGTAATTCACAAAAGTACGGGAAGGTACCTGCTATGATAAACTGGTGAGACCAAGATTTACCTGGAATGAGCGAAGTCAATCCGGAATCAAAAGCTTTCCCATTGTTTGGGTCGTTTAGCCCCGTCCCTGATATTACTGTATGTAGAGAGTTGTCCATATTCTTCCATGTTATAATCTGTCCAGCCTTTACATTAATTGTTTTT
>Ga0207663_10001518_pt1 | contig 10850 bp, 9 predicted proteins | sample LARL53metaG_FD_184346 | JGI IMG/M metagenome (GOLD analysis project Ga0207663, IMG submission 184346) | Corn, switchgrass and miscanthus rhizosphere microbial communities from Kellogg Biological Station, Michigan, USA - LAR L5-3 metaG... | ecosystem: Host-associated > Plants > Roots >...
TCGGCGACGAGGTTCGTCTCGGCGTCCAGGCGCGATGGCTGCAGGCCGCCCGCATAGGCGGCGAGGATCGCCCGCTCGTAGTCGGTGGCAAGACCACCGGGGCCTGCGCCCGTCCACAGCGACAGGTAGTAATCCTGGGCACTCGGTTCCGTCGGCGAGACGCGCACGTCAGCGGCGTTGATGCCGACCGACGCCAGGGCGCTCAGCGACCAGTCACCGCCGAACGAGCCCAGTTCGCCGTCGGCTTCCTGCAGCAGGGTGATCCACTGCGCGCCTCGCTGGGCCGCGGCGAGTGCTTCACCTTCGGTGACCGCCGCCGCGGCGGGCGGGGCGGCCTGGCAAAGCGAGGTCCAGCACAAGGCCGCGAGCGTCGCTGCCGCGGCCCAGTTGATGTTGTGCGCACACTTCATGTTGCCATCTCCTTCATCGCTGTTTCTGCACGTACACGAGCTGTCCGTTGCCAAGCCGATACACGGTCCCTACGGGCTGGCCGTGGCCGCTCGCGGCGGGTGCGCCAGACGGCGAGGGCAATGTCTGGGTGCGCCCGGTGGCCTGTGGGCGCCGCTGCAGTCGGTGGGTGTGCTGGTTGAGCGTCGGTCCGAGCCCTGAGATCAGGAACGCGACGGCGAGCACGATGCCGATGTCGAACAGGTTGACCAGGCCGTCGAGCGGGTCCCCGGCTGCGTCTTCGATCCGGCCGTGCCGTCCGAGCCCGGTGCGACGGGTCATCGTCCTGCCTCTCGTGGGGCCTGTGCCGGCGCTTGGGCGGACACGGTGACATCGCCGCGATCATGAGGTGCCGCCACGTGTTGGCCGTTGGTCGGCGCCGGTCCGGATGCCGAGGCGAGCGCTCGCTCCAGCGCGGTGAGGTCTTCGGTGTACATGCGCGTGCGCGTCAGCGTCAGCGCGAACGCGACCGTGCCGACCAGCAGTCCGATGGTCGTCGCGGCGAACGCCGTGCGCAGGTCCGTCGCCAGGGTGGCGACGTCGCCGCGTCCGAGTGCGGCAAGCCCTGGCGCCAGCGGAATCAGCGTGCCCATCAGGCCGAGCGCGGGGCCGGCACGGACGAGTATCCGGGTGCGGTCGAGACGCCGCTGGACCGCCAGCTCGTAGTCGGCGAGCGCGTGCTCGACGCTCTGCCCGTCGCCCGCGAGGATCGCGCGGGCGATCTGCAGCAGGGTCTCCGCCGCGAGTGGGCTGGGCGCGCGGCGGGCCAGCGCTCCGGCCTGCGCGGGATCGACGAGCACCCGACGGACGAGGGTCCGCAGCCCGTCCCGGCCCGTACGCGCCCGGCGCCACGACTCGGTGGCGAATCGCCCGGCCTCCAGCGCGCACGCGAGCAGCGCGAGCAATGCGAGCACCAACACCGGGGTGCGTAGCGCCGCGGCGACCTGCGCCAGCGCATCGGCGATGCCGCCTACGGCGATGATCGTGCTCACAGGACCACCTCGGGGCGTCTGCGCTCGAGCTGGGAGCCGGTGAGGGCGAGCAGCGCGATCGCGCTGGCGAGGGGGATCGCCGCCCATGGTGTCTGGTTGCCGCCGGCCCCGGCGCCGTGCAGACCTGGGGCTCCGGGTTCGAGCGCGGCTCGCGTGCTCATGTCGACTGGGGCTCCGATCAGCACCCCCTTGACCTCACGTCCATCGGCCTGTCCGTCACCGTGTGCTTGTGCGGCAGTGAGATGGGCGCCACCGGATGCTGCGGTCGCATGGTGGGTGACGCGCGGCTTGTGTTGGGCGACGCCGCGATGCTTAATGAGGATTCGATTGAAGGGCGGTCTGTGGGCGCTGCTGAGCAATCGCGCGCTGCCTGGTGTCTTGCCCCGGCTCTGTGGTTGCGGGCGGCTGAACAGTGGGGCTCCATTGCCGCCGCCGCCTGCGATCACGCCGCCGCCGGGCTGTGAGGACTCGCCACCCTGGCCCGGTTCGGCTGTGCCCGGGGCTGGTGGGGTCGCCGCGCCGGAGCTGGGTGAGGGTGGCATGCTCGGAACGGAGCGCGGCGCGGCCGCTGGCGGGAGCGCCTGACCGGCGAACGCGGGCGCGACATACGCAGTCATCCACACGCCGTTCGCATCCTGGCTCTTCTTCCAGCGGATGTGACCATCGGGCTGCTGGAGTGAGGCCATGTAGGCGAGGGGATCTTCCGTTTCCTGGCCCGAGCCCGTGAGCCACGCTTCGGGATCCTCGCCCGCCGACCACATCGCCTGCGCCGCCCATGCGGTCGAGGCGACGTTCGATTCGCCTTCACCGGAGTGCTCCGGGAAACCTCCGTCTGAGTCCTGGACCCGGTGCAGATATGCGAAGGCTTGTTGTTGCGCTTGCGTGTTGTGTCGTCCCGCGGCGTTCAGCGCCTCGATCGCCGCGCCGGTCATATCTACTTCGCCCTGTTCTAGCTGCGGACGCAGCGCAGACCAGCTGCCATCCTCGTTCTGCTGGTCCTGCACCCATGTCGCGGCTCGTCGGACCGCGTCCTGGACGGCCGACTCGTGAACCGGGCTGAGCGCGAGGACCGCGAAGATCGTGTCGTTCATCCCGGCCGTGCTCTCATCGGCTTCGTGTGGGAACGACCCGGCTGAAAGCCGACGTTGGAGGATGGCGTTGACCAGGTCGACTCCGCCGAAGTCGTGCGGCGAGGTGCCCGCGGCGTCCACGACGAGCAGCACGCGCTCGAGCTCGGTCGTGCAGGAGCTGCGCGGGCACTCGGCGTTGGGCCTGCTCAGTTCGCTCGCGTGCTTGGCCAGGTACGTATAGGCGTCGACACCGCCGGGCTTGGCTTGATCTTGAGGGTTGATACCGGCGGCGGCGAGCGCGAGCGCAACCCAGGCGCTGAAGTCCGGATCGGATTCCGCTCCCGGGTTCCCGCCGAACCCGCCGTCGAGGTTCTGGGCGTCCTGCAGATATCGCACCGTGTTGTCCAGTCGTGTCCGGTTGGTCGCGTTCGGTGCAGTGGCGAGCGCGGGACGCGAAGCGCACACCGCGGACGCCGCGCACACCGCCGCGAGGATCGTCGGCAGCGCACGGGAAGGAGCGGGGGATGTTTCTTCCCTCTTGCTCAACGGCCGTGTCTCCGAGCTCGGCGGGGGCGCCGAGGATGCGCGACCGTGTGCTTACACACACGCGCCGTACGGCGGCGCGCAGCGCTGTGTGCGGCTCGGTTGCGCTGACGGACGCAGCGAACACGACGATGATGCTTTGCGAGGAGCCGCATTGTGCCGTGCGTGACGCTCGCGCTCGCGGACAGGCCTCCGCTGGACAGCGCTGTCGTGAGGACGGGCGTCGTGAGGGATGCGGTCAACGGCTCCTGGGCCGTGCTTGCGGAGCTGTTCGTGTTGTCTGCTGGTGTGGGAGCGGCTTCGGGTTCGTCTTCGGGCTCGGGGGTGGGAGGGGGTGTGCGCACCTGGTCTTCGGACCATGGGTCCGGGCAGTCCTCGGCGTCTTCCGCGGGGACGCATACGTCCAAGCGGTTTGAGCGGATTGCGTCTTCTTTGCCGGCCTCGTTCACGGCGGTCGCCTTGATCCTGTGCCACCCCGGCTCGGTGAACGTGATGCTCGCTTTGCCTTCCGCGTCGGTCGTGACCGTCTCCGGGTCTGTGGTCACGACGGTCTCGAACCCCCTGATGCTCGTTTGCACCGGTGAGACGTCGGCGCCTGCGTATGGAGTCGAGCCCGCCCGTTCGGGCGCGAGGGGCGGCTCGCCTTCCTGGTCGTTGCCGTAGCTAACGACCTCAACCGTGAACGGCTTGTTCAATTCCGCCGTCGCCGTCAAGGGGCGAGCGCCAGAGGGGTCGCCGGCGGGGTAGAGCGCCAGCAGCGGCTTGTGCGCGAACGCGTCGTACGCCCACAGGACTTCGTCGCCCGTGTCCAGCTCGTACTGGCAGCCTCCGATGTTGGTGAGGACGTTGTTGACGAGCACGCCCCATGCTTCCCCGCCCATTTCGTGGTCCGGCCCCCAGCGGGTGATGAGGTAGTCCTCATATCCGGGATACCACTTCCCGTCGAACGTTTCCCCGATCAGGCTCATCGCGTCGGCCGCCGCGGACGTCGGCGTGGGGCCGGGCGTCAAGGTCTTGGGGTCGTGTCCGTTGACCCCGTCGCACTCACGTCGCTTGGTGTCCGAGGAGGCCTCGATGTCGTGGCCGTCGGTCAGGATCGGCCCCTCGAACAACGTCTGGCTCTTGCCCTCGATCCGCACGCTGACCTGCGCCGGCAACGCCTGTGCCGCGGGCGCGGTGAAAACTGTGACCAGGGAAGCGACGGCAAGCGTCGTCGCGATGTCTCTGCGCATGTGCCTTAGCCCCTTTCCACGAGGGCGATCGACCGGGTTGGGATCGGAGGGAGGTCTCCTGGCTCCCGAGCCTTTCCCGCCGCGCCTTCCCAGCCCGCTAAGGCCAGTGGCTGCCGCACATGGGCGTGCGGCGGGCATTCGCTCGGTCACAGTGGCGGGCCCGCGCCGGTTTCTCACCGGCTTCCCTGTCCACCGATCCGTGATGGGTGTGCGCGGAGTCTAGTAGACCTGACAGACGAGCGAAGCGCGCGGCGAATTTCAGCCCTCGGAGCCGACCGGCTGCATCGGCGAGAGCGTGGCCACGCCGAAGTCTCGGCTCACCGCCGCCACCTCGTCCGGAACGGCGGCCAGGTTGACGTTCGCAGAGAACCCCATCGCTGCGTCGATCGGACGGAAGAAATCATCGAAGTGGCTGGCCACGATCGTCTGCGGCTGCAGATGGGGAAGGATCCGTGCCCAGTAGTCGCGCGTGAACCCGCGCCCCGCTACGCCCGCGAGGAACACGTCGACACCGCGGTGGCGGATCGCCTCGTCGATCAGATTCGCGCTGCCCTGGTGGTAGAACGTCATCCCCGCGACCTCGATGTGAATGCCCCACACCTGGCCGCACTTATAAGCTGCTGGTGACAGCGCATCGAGATGCTCGCAGGTGAGCTCGCCGTCGAACGGGACCGCGAGCCCGAGCAGCAGCTTCGAGTGCAGGCTGGGGACGAACGTGACGGTGAACGGACCGAGCTCATACTGCCGGCTCGGCTCGACCTCGACCGCGCGCTCGCCGAGACCATGCAGACGCATCAGGTTGACAAGTGAGCTCGAGCCATAGGCGGCGCAGTCGTAGCGGCGCGCGATCGCCGGCACGTCGATCGCGTGGTCGAAATGGGTGTGGCCCACAAGCACGCCGACGACGCGGCCGGCTGGTCGCAAGAAACGCTCGTGCAACGCCGGATCCGCCAACGCTGGAGCGCGGCGGATCACGCTCGAGAGCGAGACACGCGAGAGATAGGGATCGATGTAGATCGTTTGTTGCTCGTAGGTGATGCGGTATCCCGCGACGCCAAGCCATTCGAGCGCAAGCCCCCGCGCCAGCTCGAGCGGCCTGGCTGCGAGCTCACGCATCGCATCGGCGTCATGACGTTCCCGCCCCCCGCCGGTGGCGGCGTAGCGCGCGAAGCTTGCGATCCGGTGGACGAGGCTTGGCACCCGGACGATCGTACTGCTAGAGGTAAAGGCCGACCCGTCGGGACAGCGTCGACCGTACGGGTCAGCGCCGCTCAGTACGTGCGATCAGCGCGCGCAGGGCCTCGAGTGCTTCGAGGTGTGGCGCTTCATTCTCGGGGACGCCGGCGAGCAGATCCGAGCCCAACCTCCGCTGGCGGCCCGCAATCTTTAGAGGCGACGACCGGAATCGAACCGGTGTAGACGGCTTTGCAGGCCGCTGCGTAGCCACTCCGCCACGTCGCCGGGAGTCCCTCCCACCAGCGTACCGGCTGCTGCCTTCCCTGGGAATTCCAGGAACAGCCAACCACGTGGTCCGCTCGATAGGCTGCAGGTGGGCCGGAGCATTCGCGGTCTTGGCGCGTTGATAGGCTAGAAGCCGATCCCAGGGCGATTAGCTCAGCTGGGAGAGCGCCGCCTCGACAAGGCGGAGGTCACTGGTTCGAGCCCAGTATCGCCCATGACAGAAAGTCCCGCAAATGCGGGTTTTTCTTTTGGGCGAGCGTGATGGATCAGGGGTCGGATCGGGCACATTTTCGCCGCTTTGCCCACACTTTGCCCACGTGGTTTGCTCATACGGAAAACGACAGCGCTCTGATGCGCGGAAGCCGCGGAGTTACAGCGCGTCTGACTCTCATCTTCGGACTCGGTCTACTCAGGCAGCACGCCGGCGCTGCACGCGACTGCCAGCCTGTCGGCCGACCCTGCTCGCGCGCACGATCTTGCCGGCGTCGTTGACGACGCGTACCTCTCCGCCGCCTTCGCGGCGCACTACGTCGCGGGCTCGTGCTAGCGCCTGCTCCTTCGTCTCCGTGCGCACAGCCCCCCGCCGGTCGCCCTCTCGCAGAACGTCCCAGCCTCCGGACGCATTTCTCTTGACATCTCGCTTACTTGCCATCAGGAGCATCTTTCCTCGGTGTTGATTTCTACTCCATCATAGGGACGGCACCCGACGGCAGCTCGATGGAGCGCAGCGTTTGAAGCGAATGCGCGAGGTATGCGTTCGCCTCGATCGCGCGGAGCTTGTCGCGCGCGGTGCCCTCGGTCACCAACAGCGGACGGCTTGGGGGTCGTCGTCGATCGGCTCGCCGAACTGGTCGAGGACCGTTTGCATCGCGTTGCGGCGCAGCTTCCATGTGACGCCCGAGCTGCCGACGACGAGATGGAGCGCACCGTGAAGGAAGTAGACCGGGAGTTGGTCGACGTAGACATCGGTCCGATCCGGATCAAACCGCAGTCCCCGAGTCGCGGAAATGATCGACGAACGGCGTGAAGCTGCCGCCGCACCCCATCGCCCAGTAGAGCAGGAGATCGTAGGAAGTGCTGAATATCCACTCGTAGCGAAGCATCTCGCTCCTGATCGCTTTGAGGGTCGTGTCGGATACTTGGCTGCGGATCAAATGGACGGCGCGGACCGCGTGACCGAGGGCTCGTTGAATGCTCCGGTATCGCTCGTAGATCGCGTCGGCCGACTGACTCAGCGTCTCGTTGACCCGGATGGCCGTGTTGAGATCACTCAGTACACGCTCGAAGTTCTCAGTGTCGCCAAACAGCGCGAGATCCTGTTCGGTCAAACCTCCGTCGTGCGCGTAGTCAAACAAGGACCCGTATGCAAACGCTGGCCAGACGTTCACGCTCAAGCCGTTGCCACACAGAAGGACGGCTTCTGAATAGCTCGGCGCAAGATCAGGCCAGCTTGCAAGCGAGCCATCGAGGTGTGGAGTCGACATCCCTGTGAACTCCTATCATGTGGCTCTGTCTGAATCCTCGGCAAGCCGCTAGAAGCTCGAGCCGCTCGGCTGAAAAAGGCGAGATCGAGGAGGCTGCTGAGCTAAATGACTCCTTGCTCGTTAAGACGCCTCCCGACGTATAGCCCGTTCACGAACAGGCAGTCCAAGCAGAGCGACGGCCTCAGCGCAGCTCACGCAGCGTCGGGAACGGCACGACCTCGCGGATTGACTCCACCCCGGCAAGAATCATCAGCAGCCGGTCCACCCCGAGCCCGCCGCCCGTCGTGGGCGCCATCCCGTATTCCAGCGCGCGCACGTAGCCCTCGTCGTAAGGATGAGGCTGGTCGCCGTCGTCGCCAGGGCGCTGCTGGCGCTGTTTGACGAAGCGATCCCACTGGTCCAGGGGGTCGTTGAGCTCGGTGTCGCCGGAGAGGACCTCCATCCCGCGGATGACGGTGTCGAAGTGCTCGCCCAGGCGAGGGTCCTGTGAGTGGCGCTTGCAGATCGGAAAGAGGTCCAGGGGGAAGTCGAAGACGTGCGTGGGCTCCATCAGGGTCGGCTCGACGTACTTGGTGTAGACGGCTTCGACGAGCTTGGCCCACGTCTGCCCCGGCTCCACGTCCTCGTCGAGAACCTCGACCAGCTCCTCATCGCTCGCCTGCAGATAGTCGATCTCGACGGCCTGCATGATCGCGTCGCGCAACGTGATCCGCCGCCACGGCGTGGCGAGGTCGATCACCCGGCCGTCGTGCTGCTCCACCTTGGTCGTCCCCAGCGTGCGCAGCGCGACCTGCTCGGTCAGCTCTTCGCACCACACGGCGACGTCCATATAGTCGGCGTAGCTCATCATGCACTCGAGGATCGTGAATTCCGGGCTGTGACGGTGGGAGATGCCCTCGTTGCGAAACGCCCGGCCGAGGTCGTAGACGTTCTCCAGGCCGCCGACGATGCAGCGATTGAGGTACAGCTCGACGGAGATGCGCAGGTGCACGTCCACGTCCAGCGCGTTGTGGTGGGTAGTGAACGGGCGCGAGGCGGCGCCGCCGGCGAGCGTCTGCAACATCGGGGTCTCGACCTGGGTGAACCCTTTCTCGCGCAGGACCTCATGGATCGCCTCGATCGTGTGGGTGCGTTTGAAGAACATCTCCCGCGTGCGCGCATTCGCCAGCAGGTCGAGCTCGCGGTAGCGATAGCGCGTGCCGAGATCCTCCATGCCGTGGCGGCGATCCGGCGGTGGGCGCAGCGCCTTGGCCAGCAGCGTGCACTCGCTCACCCCCAGCGTCAGCTGCCCGCGCTGAGTGATGTACACGTCACCCTCGACGCTGACGATGTCGCCGATGTCGAGGTCCAGCATGTGCTCATATGCCTCCCCACCCAGCGCATCCTGTCGCGCCACCACCTGCATCGAGCCCGACTGGTCGCGCACATCGAAGAAAGTCGTCTTCGCATGTCCCCGGCGCGCGACCAGCCGCCCGCAGACGCGATAGGTCAGCCCAGGATGCTCTCCTGGCTGCAGGTCCGCCGGGTCGTGGGCGCCTTGGATGTCCGCGATCCACGCCCGCGGGACCTCGTTGCTCAGGTGCGGGTAGGGGTCCGTCCCCTCCGCGCGCATGCGCTCCATCTTCGACCGCCGTTCATCCGCGCCGACCGCCTCCTCCGCCACCGAGCGCCCGCGGCCGTTCGCCTCCGCCTCGTCCACCACGACCGGGGCATCCTCGGGTGTGTGACCGGCCGCGGTCATGCCGCCCGCGCCGAGGTCGCATCCCGTTCTGCCCCGTTCCGCTCTGCCCCATTCCGCTCCAGCCGCGCGGCGAGCTCGCGCACCAGGAAAGTGGCGAGATGGTGCGGGTAGGTGCCCCGCGAGAAGCCCGCGTCGAAGCCGAGCTCCTTGGCGAGCTCATTGGACACGCGGGAGCCGCCGCACGCCAAGATCGTCTGCCGACGCCGGCCCTCGGCCTCGACGATCTCGACCAGCTCGGTCAGGTTATGGATGTGCAGGTCCTGCTGGGTGACCGTCTGGGAGACCAGGATCGCGTCGGCGTCCAGCTCGATCGCCTTGGCGACCAGCACGCTGTTGGGCACCTGGCTGCCGAGGTTGTGCGCCTCGAACGCGCGGTAGCCTTCCAATCCGCGGTTGCCGTGGAAGCCCTTCAGGTCGAGCATCGCGTCGATCCCCACGCTGTGCGTGTCCGAGCCGGTGCAGGCCCCGACGACGACGATCGGGCGGCCGACGTGCTCAGCGGCGTAGGCCTCGATCTCGTCTTCGCTCATGTGCTCGAGGTCGAGCTCGTCGACCTGCTGGGCGGTGTAGTCGACGGCGTGGTGGCAGTGGGCGTACACGACGAAGTGGGTGTAGCCGTCGAGCAGGCGCTGATGGTGCACGACCTCGGGACGATCCAGGCCGAGCCTGCCGGCGAGCTCCAGGGCGGTCTTGCGCGCGGCCTGCCCGTCGGGCACGGGCAGAGTGAAGCTGAGCTGCAGGATGCCGTCGCCGAGGTGATCGCCGTAGGGCTTGACCTTCGTCAGGTCGACCTCGGGCATGCCGCGAACACGCCCCCCGCTAGGCAACCCGGGCCCCCTGCATCAGCTCGACGGTCGGGTTGAAGTACCCGTCCTCGGTCGTGACGATCCCGTCGATCCCGCGGCCCTCGTCGATGCGGCGGCGCACGTCGCCGAAGGTGCCGTCTTCGATCGCCCTGAACATGCCCACCTCCGCGATCCGCTCGAGCAGGTCGTGCGCCTGCAGCAGCACCTCGCGCGCGCGCGTCTGGATGACGCCCCCGGGCTTGAACTGGATCTCATCGCCGAGGTCGCGCGCGTAGTTGAACACGTAGTCCACGCCCTCCAGGCCGACGACGCGATCGTGCAGGTGCGGGGTGAACACTCCCTCGGTCGGCACTCCGGCCGTCTGAATCCCCTGCCCGGTGGCGATCGTGACGAGGTTGAACAGGACATCGCAGGCGTGAGTGCGATAGAGGTTGCCGTCCATGTGCCTGGTCGGGGGCATGAACTTCACCGGGCAGTCGGGGAACAGCTCGCGCGTGAGCTGAGCCTGGGCCCACTCGTACAGCAGGCCGTTCCTCGTGGGCGGGTCGATCTCGAACGCGTCGCCGAGCGCGATCTGCTCGTCGGGCAGGCCACAGTCGCGCGCGAGGCGGTGGTTGATGAACTGCGAGGCCGTCACCGACGGCGCGGCGGTGAGCGCCTCGGCGGTGCGCAGGTAGTTGTCCTCGCCAGTGTTGATGACGATCCCGAAGTAGCCGTTGATCATCCGCGAGACGCGCTGGTCGATCAGCGTGCGCAGCATGTTGATGCCGCGGTAGAGAATCCCGTAGAGGGCGTCGTTGACCATGTTGTCGAGGCCCTCCATCGCGCCCATCGTGGCGAACTCGGTCATGCACAGGCCCGAGCAGAAGCTCGACAGGCGCACGTAGCGCCCGTTGCGCTCACACCACTCGTCGAGCCCTTCGCGCACGATCCGGAAGTTGGCCTGCGTGGCGAACGTGCCGCCGTAGCCCTCGGTGGTCGGCCCGTAGGGCACGTAGTCGAGCAGGCTCTGCGCGGTGGAGCGGGTCATCGACACGACGTCCCCGCCTGCCTCGGCAACGGCCACCGAGTGGA
>Ga0207663_10001525_pt1 | contig 10831 bp, 8 predicted proteins | sample LARL53metaG_FD_184346 | JGI IMG/M metagenome (GOLD analysis project Ga0207663, IMG submission 184346) | Corn, switchgrass and miscanthus rhizosphere microbial communities from Kellogg Biological Station, Michigan, USA - LAR L5-3 metaG... | ecosystem: Host-associated > Plants > Roots >...
GGCAATCGCTGTTGTTCTGGCGGTAATTCTGGCTGCGGTGATTATCTGCCTAGCGGTTCTTGCATCAGACCTGATGAAGTTGGGATTATCTTTTTTATGAGTTCAACACTCACTACCTTTCCGCCCCACCGCATCCGACGCACCGCTCCCGCATAACGGGATTTCTAAGTTAGCGAAGCCGACTTAATTATGGGTCGAAACTTGCTCCAGCAGAAACTCGTGCCAAATTATTGTTCGATATTGCCCACTCTTCATTGTGGGAATGACGTGTGAATTTTCAGCGCGCCAGTTGTCGTGCTGCCCTTGGAGCCTTACCCGTCCAACGCTTGAACGCATGCGTGAATGCGCTGACGTTCTGATAACCTAGCAGCCAAGCGATCTCTGAAATTGACAGTGACTCATCCGTGAGGTGGCGTTTGGCAAGATCTGACTTGAGCCGCTGCACAACGCTCGCAAACGTCAATTGCTCTGTAGCAAGGCGGCGCGCCAGTGTTCGCCGACTTACGCCTAGTTTTCGGGCGACGGTGCCCGCTCGTGCCTTGCCATGCGGCAAAAGAACAGTAACGGCGTTCTCTACATTCAATCCAAACGAACTTGGCTTCGATCCCCGTTCAGAAATTGCTTCTTCGCAGTATTCAACCAAAAGCTCATTGAGGTAATGGTCAGCGCCGATTATCGGCGTACCTTTGATCGACGGTGAAAAGGCCAGCTCATCGACAGCCGCGCCGAACGTGATGTCGCTGCCGAAGAAGGTTCTAAACTCCGTAATATCGTTCTTGCGTTGATGGCTAAAACTGACACGAGTGGTTGGCAAATTCCGGTTGGTCAACTGACGACAGACACGAGTGAGCGCCACCATCGCGAACTCTATTTGATGGCGATCTGTGTAGCGCGAAACTCCGGCGTACTCGAAACTGAGTCCGACACTTTTGCCCTCATGGTATCTCAGCGTGATGCCTTCATTGACTACCGCGCTGTATCGTGCTGCTCGCTGTAGGGCCTCCTCGATCGTATCTGAGGACGCTAACACGTAGTGAAGCAGCCCAACCCCACGAAGATCGAATTTCTGAGCTAAGTGAAATCCGAGGCTGTCGTCTTTGAGTGTCCTCGCGGCGAGCGCGAGAAATTGGATTTGGGCTTTGACGGCAATCCGACTGCGAGGGTCATCGATCTGCTGCTGATTGAGCCCTGCCTTGCGCAACAGCGGTTCAACTGCGACTCCTTCCTGTTTTGCCCGGTCGCAGGCGAGCCGAGTAACGATGCCCATCGCACTCGGAAAATTGTCGAGATCGACGCCGTTGGGATCGCGCATAGGTCAGCAATCTCAATTAAGTGCAACCCAGATTGAAGAAGCAAATCTTTGGCACATTCTAGCAAGTTTCGCTGGAAACATACTTGTATAGAGCGCGCCTGAGTGCGGCTATGCGAGGATCCGAGGCGATGCAGAACAGGGTGGCGTCGGCAGGGGGTTAATGCTGCGCATGGCGCCGCCCGGGCTCGTCAAGGTCAAGCTCGCGCGGACACCTTGGCGAGCCTTTGCCTTTTAAGCTGAGACCGGAGCTTATCGAGTTGGTGTTTAGGTTGGTCTAAGCGAAATATGATCGAATGACGGATCAACCATACGAATTGCGAGGTTCCGATGGCCACGGAGCGAGACTCTGGCGCGCGCCGTATTCTTGTTCTGTCGTCGACGTTCCCTAACCGGACCGACAGATTGGACGGAAGATCGTGCGGCAGGCTCGCTACGTGATAAAAAAGCCGCAGCCACATGAAAAGTTGACCCATGCTGCGTTTGAGCGTTGAAGTACAAAATCAAGATATTATCGTTCGCAACCCTGAAACCGGCCACTCTGTGACATACCGGCGGATGCCTGACTCACCCATGCTTATCGCTCTTGATCCTCTACGAGACGATCCCGACACAAACCAGGCAAAATTCCTCGCCGAAGCTTGGAGGGCCGCCTACACCAAAGCGAAGATGTTGGGTTGGCTTTGATGCTTAAGAGACACGCCCGCTTGGTGACATAGAGGTCTTTAGGCCACCCTTCATAAATTGCTGTTTGCCGAAGCTCGTTAGAAGGACCTTCGCTCGCAGCGTGCCTTTCAAGGCTTTTTCGCGAAGCGTGCTGTTTTCCGCTCAACTAGTGAATCGTCGAGCGTGGTGGGTTACAACCCCTGAGCAACATCGATGCCAGCGATATTGCACATTGATCTGGCCAATGAATGAGGGTCCCAATTTATTCGCGCCCCGGGAAACACCGCGAATGCTACGGCCCTGACGTGTTGCGATGTCGTGCACAATGTTCGGCAAACTTGGCTCGTGGCAGCGCTGTCGTTAGACTGACACCTGCAATTGCCATTGATCCGGGGGATCAAGTCAAAACAGTGAAAGGTGAGCTGTGGCTTCGCTGGCCCGGTGTCGGACCTGTAACGGCGAAAATCCTGAGGGGTCGAAATATTGCGGCGCCTGCGGCTCCCCCTTGCAACCCATTTGTTCTCACTGCGGCGCCTCGAATCCACCAGAAACACGTTTTTGCAACGCCTGCGGCAGTCCGATTAATCGGGAAATCAGCGGCGCGCGTGAAGGCACGCCGAAAGCAGCCACAAGCATCTCGGTTAATGATCTGGGCACGATTTCGCAATTGGCATTGGACGGAGAACGCAAGCTCGTTACAGCGCTCTTCATTGACATTATTGGCTCAACCGTACTGGAGCAAGATCTCGATCCCGAAGAAGCTCGAGCAATTATTGACCCTGCCTTGAAGTTAATGATTGAGGCTGTGCGCCGATATGACGGATATGTCGTTCAGTCGACGGGTGACGGAATTTTTGCCCTGTTTGGAGCTCCCCTTGCGCATGAGGATCATCCGCAGCGGTCGCTCTATACCGCGTTGCGTTTGCATGAGGACATGCGGCGCTACAGCGATCGGCTTCGTGCCGACGGACGTCCGCCAATCCAGGTCAGAGTAGGGGTGAACACGGGCGAGGTCGTGGTCCGCTCAATTAGGACCGGAGAGACCCAAACGGAGTACACGCCGATCGGCCATACAGTGAACCTTGCTTCCCGACTTCAGGCATTGGCCAGCCCTGGGTCGACCATAATAAGCGACAGCACTCGTAAGCTCGTTGAAGGTTTCTTTGCTCTTCGTCCGCTGGGTTCTGTTCGGGTCAAGGGGCTGAGCGAGTCGATCAGCGCCCACGAAGTGACGGGTCTCGGCCCCCTGCGGACGCGACTACAGAAGTCGGCAGGTCGCGGATTGTCTAAATTCGTGGGCCGCGAGAAGGAACAGCACGAATTTCGCCGCGCGGCCGATGGGGTCAAGAAGGGATCTGGCGCGATCGTCGCCGTAGAGGCGGAACCCGGAATAGGAAAGTCGCGCCTATTCTTCGAGTTTAAATCTCAGGTAAGTGCCGACTGGAACGTGCTCGAAGCCTACTCGGTCTCTCACGGCAAAAGCTCGGCCTACCTACCAATTATCGAGTTGCTTCACACCTATCTCGAGACCGGCCGCAATGAAACCGTGGCATCACGAAAACAAAAGCTGGCCGCTAAAATCGAAGCAACCGATGCGACTTTGCTTGGGGACCTTCCCTACCTAAGTGCGCTGCTGGAAATCGAGGAGGAGAAAGAGAAGCTCGCCGCGATGGACTCGCAACTCAGGCGAACACGCACGCTTGAGGCATTGAAGCGTCTTATTCTAAGCGAGTCAAAAAGGCGGCCACTGATCCTAATTGTGGAAGACCTGCATTGGTTGGACGACGAAAGTCAGGCGCTGCTCGATCTCCTCGCCACTACGATTGACTCCGCGAAGCTCTTGTTACTCGTAAGCTACCGCCCGGAATACAGGCTGAGGTGGAGACACAAATCTAACTGTCTACGTTTACGGCTAGAGCCGCTTGCCTCCAACGACGCGCTGGAAATGCTGTCGGAGATGCTCGGGCGAGCCGAGGATGTCGCTTTCCTTAAAGATCGAATCATCGAGACCACTGGCGGCACGCCTTTTTTCATGGAAGAGACAGTGCAGTCACTTTTTGACGAGGGCGCGCTCGAGGAACGCGATGGGAAGGTGCAGCTCCTCAAGCCACTTTCCACTCTTAAGATCCCGCCTACAGTGCAAGCCATTCTCGCGGCTCGCATCGACAGGCTTCGCAATGACGAAAAGAATCTCCTGCAAATCCTTGCCGTACTCGGCCGCGAGTTCGTGCGAAGCCTTGCCCGCGCGGTCGCCGGACGATCGGACGAAGAACTTGATCGGCTTATCACCAGTCTCGAACTTGGTCAGTTCGTTTACGAGCAGCCTTCCATCAGCGATGTCGAGTACATCTTCAAACACGCTCTTACGCAGGAGGTCGCCTATAACTCCGTCCTGGTCGAGCGAAGAAGGCATCTGCATCAAAGTGTGGGACAGGCGATCGAGCTGCTCTATGCCGGCTCACTCGATGACCATCTGGCCGATCTTGCCCATCACTTTTCGCGCAGCGGCAATCGCGAAAAAGCTGTCGAATATCTTAGACGGGCTGCAACGCAGGCCTTGTCGCGGGGGGCTTCTGCCCAGGCAGTGAAGGATCTGGAAGCCGCCCGAAATCTCCTGAAGGATATTGAAGCCGGCATTCAGCGTGACCAAGCAGAACTGCAAATCTTAAATCCGCTCGGCACAGCTTACATTGCAACCCGAGGCTACGCCGCACCAGAAGTTGGCCCCGTCTTTCAGCGGGCGCGCGAAATTTGTGCGACAGTTGCCGAGCCGCAACAGCAATTCGCCATGGTGTTTGGGAATTTTGCCTGGCGCATCGTTCGCGGTGAAATGGATCTCGCGCTAGTCCTTGCCAATGAAGCTCTCGCTTTTGCCGAAAGGCATGCCGACCCTGGCATGTGGATGGAAGCCTTGTTCCTGCTCGGAGTCGCGCTGTTCTATCGAGGCGACTTTGCCGGCGCTCGTGATCAATACGAAAAAGCGCTCGCACTCTACGATGACCGCGACAGGAATAGGGCCTGGGCTGCACGCGTAGGGGAAGATGCAGGCGTCACCCATCGTTGCTACCTGGCACTGGCCTTGTGGCACCTGGGTTATCCCGACCGCGCGTTAAAAGTAAACCGAGAGGTGCGCGAACTTGCTCGCTCGATTGAGCATCCCTTTAGTCTTGCTTACGCACAGCATCACACGAGCTGGCTCTATCAATTAATGCGCATGCCGTCAGAAACGCTCCTGTTTAGCGATGAGCAAATGCGAACTTCAGCCGAGCACGGCTTTCCTTTGTTCCATGCCACGGGCTCGATTTACAACGCGGCCGGCCAATTGCTGCAAGGAAACGCGGCAAAGGCGGCGGCAGCACTGGAAGGCAGTCTCGATGCCTATCGGGCCACGGGGGCTGGACTTGCCCTGCCGTACTATCTTGGATTGCTCGGTGACGCTTTCATCCAAATCGGCAACACTGGTGAGGCTAATAGCATGCTCGGTGAGGCGCTTACGGCCGCCCAAAGGGGCGGTGACCGCTGCCACGAAGCGGAACTGCATCGCCTCAAAGGAGAGGTGGCACAAAGAGAAGGGATCCAGCCAGAGATACTGGAGCAGCACTTCAGTCAAGCGGTCGACATTGCCAGGGAGCAGGGCAGTAAGGCGTGGGAGCTTAGGGCTACGATTAGCCTCGCGCGCATGCGTGCGCGGCATGGTCACCGGACCGATGCGGGCGAAATGCTGGGCAACCTCTACAACTCCTTTACCGAAGGGTTTTGTACGCCTGACCTCCGCGAGGCCAAAACACTCCTCGCGGAATTGCAATCCGTTTAGAACCGCATCACCGGCTGACTTTTAACCGCGGCAGGATGATCCACCAATTCGTCAGAGTTGGAAGCAAAAACGTGACGCCACCAAAATCGCCCCAGAAGGCCAGGTCGTGCCCGCCCTGAAACTAGCGTCTGGCCGCGACCGCATAATCCCGCATTACGTTTGCTTCCAACTCAAGTTCGTTAAGTCGATGCTTGAGAACATCCCCGATGCTGATAATTCCCACAAGCCGACCGCCCTCTTTGACAGGCAGGTGGCGAACCCGCCGTTGCGTCATGAGTTTCATGACATGATTGATGCTGTCATCCGGAGAGCAGTCAACGATCGTCTTGGCCATCAATCTTGAAACAGTGACTGTTGGCAACTCACTGCCGTATGCCGCCAGACCGTATGCTAGATCACGCTCAGAGACGATACCGTCGATTGACCTGCCGTCAGTGCTTACGACCATAGCACCGATTTGTTCTGCGTGCAGTTTCACTGAGAGTTCACGAGCCGATGTATCTGGCGCAATAGTTTTCACGCCCGAACCTTTAATTTGGAGGACATCCGAGACTTTCATGATCACCATCCTCTGAGAAAGGGACCAATCAGGGACAGCCATTCGGGAAGTCAGAAACAGATACCCGAAGCCAAACTTCCAATGAGTGGCCGTGACTGCTAGCCTGCCTATCCTAGGCAGACAAGACGGCAGTGAATAGATTGGCACGTGATAATAATGACCAAGGCGTCCGTCTGTCGCAGAGCCGTCGACCTTGCGATTCAATCAGCGGCAGCTGCCTAATACCCGAAGTGGTAATTCAGCCGCCACTGTGGCGGGGATCGCACTTACTGCCAAGCCACTGCCATGCCAAGCACGGCAAGACTGACGAGGTGGACGTATTGTGGGACTATTGCTTGTCTGCCGAAGTGATGTTGCATCGGTTCGGCGGCTGCCCTTTTCGGACAAAAGGCAGAATGGAGGGACCAGCCGAAACGTGAAGGGCCCTCGGTCTGATAGGGCGCAAGCCCGATGGTCATGCCCTCGTGTCCCGCCTCAGGCTGTGCCGTGTAGGTGCGGAATAGCCTGTCCCAGATAGAAAGATTGAAACCGTAATTTGAATCGTGCTCGCGGAAGCGCACCGAGTGGTGCACCCGGTGCATGTCCGGCGTGACGATGAGCTTACGCAAGGCGCGGTCGAGCCATGAGGGAAGCGCGATATTGGCGTGATTGAACATGGCGCAGGCGTTGAGGATCACCTCGAATAGAAACACTGCGAGGGGTGGTGCGCCGAGCGGCACGACGACCGCGATCTTCCACAGCATCGAAAGTGCGATCTCAACGGGGTGAAACCTTACCGCCGTGGTTACGTCGACGTCGCGGTCGGCGTGGTGCACCTGATGCAGGCGCCAGAAGATGGGGATCTTATGTGAGGCGAGATGCTGCGCCCAGATGGCGAGGTCGAGGACGAGCAGCGAAGCGGCAACCTTGATCCACAGCGGCCACGCAACTTGGTTCAAGAGTCCGAGCTGGTGCTGCTCGGCGTAGAACGCGGCGGCGATGGCCGCAACCGGTACGGCGAGCATCGCCATCAGCCTGAGCACGGCACTTGCCGCCACGCTGATGCCAACATTGGTTAGCCAGCGCCGCTTCTTAGACGCGATGAGCTTGCGCTTTGGCCACAACAGCTCGATCAGCGCCATCAGCAGAAAGACGCTGAGGAACACGGCAAACCGGATCACACCGTCGCTCTGGCCGATAAGTCCGTCCATGAGCTGAATATGGTAGCGGGAGCGGGGCTTTGCGTCAGTTCGTCTGTCGTGCGGCGAGCAACAGGCCGAGCACGCCAAGAATGACCAGCACGAGCGAGGCGACCTTGAACAGAGTGAGCGGCTCGCGGAAATAGGTGATGCCGATCATGGCGGCAAGCGCAGTGCCGACGCCCGACCAGATGGCATAAGCGGTCGATAGCTCCAGCCGCTTCAGCGCGACGATCACGGCGAGCGCCGAGAACACGTAGAAGACCGGGACAGCGATCGAAGGCAGCGGCTCGGAGAACCCGCGGGAGAGCTTCATCGAGGTGATGCCGGCGACCTCGAACAGGATCGCGGTGAAGAGCAAAATCCAGGGCAGGAGTTTGTCGGGCATTCAGCACGACTCAAGTGTGGCGGGTCCTTTCATTCAACAGCGAAGTTGCGTGACGCCCTGATGACAGTGGCGGGGAGCAGTAGTGCCTAGAGCAGCTCGAGCGGGCGCGGGCCGGCGGGAGGTGGGAAGGCACGATCGAGCTCGGCAAGGTCCTGGGCAGTTAGCTCGATGTCAAGTGCCGCGCGGTTCTCCCGGACATGCTCGAGGGTCGCCGCCTTAGGTATGACCATCATGTCAGGCTGCCGCAGCACCCAGGCAAGCGCGATCTGTGCCGTCGTGGCGCGATGGCGAATGGCGACCCCGGTGAGAACGCGGTCGCGCAAGAGCCTGCCCTGCTCGATCGGCGAATAGGCTTGGATCGGCACGCCCCGCTCCCCACACCAGGGCAGAAGCCCGGCTTCGATGCCGCGCCGCCTGAGATTATACAGCACTTGGTTGGTGGCACAGGCATCCCCGCCGGGAAGGCCGAACAGCTCCTCCATGTCGCTGACATCGAAATTGCTCACGCCCCAGTAGCGGATCGCGCCTGCGCTCACGAGCGCCTCGAAGGCAGACAGGGTTTCCTCGAGCCGCGGGCGGCCGCGCCAATGCAGGAGATAGAGATCGATGCGGTCGGTGTTGAGCCGTTTGAGGCTGCGCTCGCAGGCGGCGATGGTGCGTGCGCGAGTCGAGTTCTCCGGCAGCAACTTGGTGACGATAAAGCACTCGTCGCGCCGGCCCTTGATGGCTTCGGCCACGACCAGCTCGGCGTCGGCGTAAAGCTCGGCGGTGTCTATCAGCGTCATCCCGCGATCTAGCCCAAGCTTCAGTGCCGCCACCTCCTCGCCGCGTCGCCGCGCGCTTTCTCCCATGTGCCAGGTGCCTTGGCCGAGCTGCGGCACCTTCTCCCCGGAAGGGAGCGTCACAGTGGGAAGATCGGACGTTGCCATAGACGCTTGAACTCGCAAGAAAGGCGCGGCGCTTGCTAAGCGCCGCGCCGATGATAACGCTTCGCGAGCGAGCGGGTTTAAGCTTTCTTCGCGGCTGCGCTCGCAGGTGCTTTCCGCTCGCGCGCTTCTTTTCGCGAATGAAGCTGGAAAGCGAGAATGAGCAGGACCACGCCGAACACGAGGGCATAAGCACCGATCCACATGGTGAGCACCACCGCCCCGACCAGTGGCTCGATCACGAGCAGGATGCCGAAGATGACCGACGCGATTCCTCCAAGCGCGAGCCACCAGCGCCCGTGATCGATGTTGAGGGTGAAGGCCGCCCCGAGCATCAGCGCCCCGGACACGATCGCCCAGATGGCGATGAGCCAAGTCAAAGCGACAAGCGTGATAAGGGGCCAAAGGAAGGCGATCACGCCGGCGGCAATATCGACGATACCCTCCAGGATCAGCAGGCCCCAGCGCTCGCCGTTCCGCGCCGCCTTGATGCCCGAGACAATGGCGAACACGCCATCGACCAGCATGTAGGCCGAGAACAGGATGACGAATGCCCCGACCGCGATCCCGGGCGTCAGCAGGCAGATCAGCCCAAAAAGAATGCCCAAAAGGCCGCGTAACCCCACGGCCCACCAGCTGTCAGCCAACACCTCGCTCAATGCATCACAACGTCCCCAGTCTGACGTCGACGCGCTTCCCTTCGCAGCCATAGGACGACCTCCTTCGTTAGCGATCAATATTGGTCAGTCAAAGTTTGCTTGCGCCAAACTTAAGCCAAATCGGTTACGCGGCGATCGTGTAGCCAATATAACGGCCGAGAACCACTTAAAGTGCTCCGCCGATTTTTCACAACCCGACCCTTGCACTCTACAACTCCAATCCGGCGTCCGAGGCTAGTCCCGCCACGGTTTGTCTGAGCCAGACATGACCCGGGTCCTGATCGAAGCTCGCATGCCAGAGGAGCGAGATGGTGAAGGTTGGGAGCTCGATAGGCGCGGGGCTGGTGGCAAGCCCAAAGGCCTCGGCAAAATAGCGCGCGAGCCGCGAGGGCATCGTGGTGATGATCGGCGCTCGTCGCAACACGAATGGCACGGCAAGAAATCCCGGCGTGGTCAGCGCGATGGTGCGCTTCAACTTCAGCTTGGCGAGCACATCGTCGACCGCACCGTGAGCATCATCGCTGAGGCTGGTGAGCATGTGAGGTAAACGCAGATAATCTGCGAGCGAGATGGGCGGGGCGAGATTGAGCTGTTTCGGGCTGAACAGGCACAAGAAGTTGTCGGTGTAGAGCGGGCGGCGCTTATGGTGGATCTGCCCGTGATCGAACACGCCGATGCCGAGATCGAGTCGGCCTGAGTCGAGTTCCTCGAGGATGCTGAGGCGATTGGTGGAGCGCAGTCGCAAGGCGACATCGGGCGCCGCGCCGCGCAAGCGTGCCATTAAGCCCGGAATGAGCGCGACCTCGATCGAGTCGGCGAGACCGATCCTGAATGCGCGGTCTGCAGTCGAAGGATCGAATGCCTCACGCTGCAACACGGCCGCCTGAATCTGCGAAAGCGTCACGCGTACGGGATCGGCGAGCTCGAGCGCGCGTGGGGTGGGTCGCATGCCGTCGGCGCCACGGGTAAGCAGCTCATCGCCGAACAAAATCCTGAGCCGCGCGAGATTGTGGCTCATTGCCGACTGACCGAGGCCGACACGCGCCGCGGCGCGGGTGACGCTCCGCTCGGTCAGCAATGCGTCGAACGCGACCAGAAGATTCAGGTCGAGCCTGCTTAAATTGGCGTGATCGATACTCGTCATCGATATCATCGATTGGACTGATCATACGAGAGCACCCATGTTTCAGGCAACAGCAAAACGGCCGAATGCTGGGATCCTTGAGGCGCCAGAGCTAACCGTCCGGCGGAACAGTTCACGCGGGGTTTGAATGCATTCACGAGACCCAGGAGATGCTCGCTTTCAGTGCGGCCAGTGCGGCGCGCGCATTG
>Ga0207663_10001527_pt1 | contig 10827 bp, 9 predicted proteins | sample LARL53metaG_FD_184346 | JGI IMG/M metagenome (GOLD analysis project Ga0207663, IMG submission 184346) | Corn, switchgrass and miscanthus rhizosphere microbial communities from Kellogg Biological Station, Michigan, USA - LAR L5-3 metaG... | ecosystem: Host-associated > Plants > Roots >...
GTGGATCCGACCTGGCGCGCTGGGACAACTCGTGCCAGGTGACCAGTCCGGATCCAGTCGCGAGGGCCACCCCACCGGTGACGCCCGAGGCGATCAGGAAGCGGCGGCGGGTAACGGTGTCCATCAGGCCTCAGTTCGTCAGGTACTCGGGCGTGTTCAGCGCGACAGCGACAAGCCGGCGCGGATCCGCTGCCGCATCGGTCAACACCACGCTGGTGCGCGCTGACCAGGACTCCACGCCGAGCAGGTAGGCGACTGCGTCGACTTTGGCGGCGGACGAGCCGCGGATTGCGTCCAGGTTGGCTTTGCCGGCCAGGGCAACCGCGACCTGCATCCGGGTGTCGGCCGCCGCGGTCGAGAGCCAGGCCGCTCCAGACGGCCAGCCGCCCACGTTGGGCGGGTAGAACGGGATCTGCCCGAGGGCCCGCAGCACCGCCACGAGCTTCAGGGCCGCCGCATCGTCGGCAATCGGAATCCGCAACGCGCGAATCGCGCCGATCAGCCACTCGACCGGGCCGATCACGATCGTGCCGTCAGCCGCAAAAAAATCCGCACTCGTCAGCATCGCTGTGAGCAGCGCTCGAAGATCACGCTGGTCGCCATAGGCGGCAACCAGCCGATCGAGGGTCGCTGCGCTTGGCGGGTTCGCCGAGACCAGCTGGGACCACATCCGCGATGCCACGAAACGGGGCGAAGCCGGCCGGGAGAGGACGGCATCGCAAAAGCCGGTCGTGTCGAGGTTGCCGGTGACGCCAAGCACGGTCTTGACGCCGTCGTCGTGGCCACGGGGGCTCTCATAGACGCTGCCGTTGGGACGAAACCGCCAGCCGGTCAGCGCGCGGGCGCCCTCGCGCACATCCTGCTCGGTGTAGCCGTCGCCATGACCGAGGGCGAACAGCTCCATGAACTCCCGGGACAGGTTCTCGTTGGGCGCCGCGGCGGAATTCTTCTGCCCATCCAGCCAGAACAGCATCGCTGGATCGGTGAGCATCGCCACGGCCAGGCTCCGGAAGTCGCCGCGACCGGCCCGCCGGAGCGTCTCGTTCTGCCCGGCCAGCCACCCGGCCCGACGCACCTTGGTGGCCGCAGTCGCAAAGTGGTTATGCCAAAGAAAGGTCAACTTCTCGCCGAACGGTTCGTCGACGGCCACCATGCGGCGGATCCACCACGTCGTCAGGTTCGATAATTGCCGGCGAATTCGTTGATTACGCTGCTGCCTCTCGTTCTTCGATGCACTCCGACCCAGCGGCGTTATCGCGTCGAAGGCCGGGACCGGAGTACGTCGCGCGCCGGCGTCGGCCGTTGGATCGGAAGCAAGAACGGCCGGAACGTGATCGCCGATGCCGACCCGATTCGCCACGTCGACCGCGGGGCCAGTTGTGCCGAACCCGGTGCGACGGAGCAGGCGTGCGGTTGCCCTCCAGTCAGCCGACTGCATGGCGCAGAGCCTGCTCCCCAATTGTTCGGGTCGGGTGAAGACGGCGCGAACCATCGGTGAGGTCACGTCGTCGGGCTACCCTCCAGATCGACCGCGCGCGGAGGGGGCACCGATGTGACGCAGCAGGCTGTGGGGTACGAGGACTTCGACGTCTCGCTCGAGTCGGGGAGACTCCGGGTGCGGCGCTGGGGTGGCACGGATGCGCCAGTGGTGGTGTGCGTGCCCGGCCTGTCGGCGAACCTGTGCGGCTTTGACCGCCTGGCCGAACAGCTCGCCGGCGACACCCTGCAGCTGGTGGCGGTCGACCTACGCGGCCGCGGCCGAAGCGAGGTGACCGGCGCGGGCACCTACGGCTGGCGTAACCACGCCCGCGACGTGCTCGGCATCGCCGACGCCGTCGGGGCGCCGTCGTTCACGATCATCGGGCAGTCGAGCGGGGCGGCCATCGCCATGACCTGCGCCCAGCTCGACCGGTCAAGGGTCGAGCGGCTGGTCCTGGTCGATCTGGCCGGCAGTCCCGACGCGCGGGCGGCCGTGCCCGTGCTCGCCTCGGTGAACCGGCTCGGCGCGATCTACCCGTCGGCGCAGGCGGCCATCGCGCTGATCAAACAGATCGGCATCATTCCCGAGTGGGACGAGCACTGGGACCGCTACTTCCACTACGAACTCCGCGAGGTCGACGGCGGCGTGACACCGAGCAGCGACCGCGGCGCGGTGCTGGAGGATCTCGGGTACGGCGACGCGATGTACTGGTCGGACCCGGAGCCGCCGATTCACGCGCTCTGGACCGCGGTAAGCATGCCGGCGCTGCTGCTGCGCGCCCGCCAGGAAATCCTGCCCGGATTCGGGTTCATCCTGCCCGCCGCGGAGGCGGAGCGGTTCGCCGCGGCGGTGCCGTCGGCCCACGTGGTGGACATCGACGCGAATCACTACATGATCACCACGCACGACGATTCCATCGCTGCCATCGGCGCATTCCTGCGCGCGAGATGACGCTCATTCCTGACCCCGCGCTTGGTGGAGTCGTGCCCCCGCAACTCGTTAGCCTCGGCTCCTGCGGATAATTGCGTCATCACGCGGTAACCGGAACGGCGCGACCGCGCTGTTCGGCCAACATCCCCTGGGCCTACGCAACTGTCAGGCTCAACGTTGCCCGAGGACGCCGATGCAGGTGCTCGAGTTGGCCAAGTAGCCTGAGCCGGTGCCCGCGCGTGTCGGTGTCGTGACATTTCCCGGCAGCCTCGACGACCGCGACGCCCAGCGTGCCGTACGAATCGCCGGTGGCGACGCGGTGCAGCTGTGGCACGCCGACCCGGTCTTGCCCGACGTCGATGCGGTGATCCTTCCGGGCGGATTCTCGTACGGCGACTACTTGCGGTGCGGCGCGATCGCGCGGTTCGCGCCGGTCATGGAGGCTGTGATCGCCGCCGCTCGCGACGGCCTGCCCGTGCTCGGGATATGCAACGGCTTCCAGGTGCTTTGCGAAGCGCATCTGCTGCCCGGTGCGCTGGTACGCAACAACCACCGACGGTTCGTCTGCCGAGACCAACGGCTCATTGTCGAGAACGTTGTCACGGTGTGGACACGGGGCTACCGGCCCGGCGCGGAAATCGTCATCCCGATCAAGAACGGCGAGGGCGGCTACGTCGCTGACGAGCGCACCCTCAACGAACTGGAGGCGTCCGGACGGGTTGTGGTGCGCTACCTCGGCGGCAGCCCGAACGGCAGCTTCCGCGATATCGCCGGCATTTGCAACGAGGTGGGGAATGTCGTGGGCCTCATGCCGCACCCCGAGCACGCGGTCGACCCACTCACCGGCTCGGGCCTCGACGGCCTGCCTTTCTTCACCGGGCTGGCCGGATCGCGGAGTGTGAGCGAAGGCCGGACGGAGGTGGCGGTCCAGCGGTGACGGTCGACACGGTCGAGGTGGCGCAAGCCGACCCGAGACGGCGACAGCCGTACAACGAGCTTGGGCTGAAGCAAGACGAGTACCGCCGCATTCGCACGATTCTCGGCCGCCGGCCGACCGCAGCCGAGCTGACCATGTATTCGGTCATGTGGAGCGAGCATTGCTCCTACAAGTCGTCGAAGATGCACCTGCGCCAGATCGCCGAAAAGGCCCCCCCGAGCGACGCGCTGCTCGTCGGCATGGGGGAGAACGCTGGCGTGGTCGATGTCGGCGACGGGTGGGCGGTCACCTTCAAGATCGAATCGCACAATCACCCGTCGTACGTCGAGCCGTACCAGGGCGCGGCCACTGGCGTCGGCGGCATCGTCCGGGACATCTTGACCATGGGTGCGCGCCCGGTGGCCGTGATGGACTCGTTGCGGTTCGGGCCGGCTACGGCGCGAGATACCGGCCGGATGTTGCCGGGTGTGGTCGCGGGCATCGGCGGATACGGCAACTGTCTCGGCTTGCCAAACATCGGTGGCGAGGTTGATTTCGACCGGTCGTATGTCGGTAACCCGCTGGTCAACGCGCTGTGTGTCGGTGTCATGCGCCGAGATGGGATCAAGCTCGCCCGGGCTACCGGTGTCGGCAACCGGGTGATCCTGTTCGGAGCCAAGACCGGACGGGATGGCATCGGAGGCGTGTCCGTACTCGCCAGCGCCACCTTCGACGAAGGCGACGCCAAGCGGCCGAGTGTTCAGGTTGGCGACCCGTTCGCCGAGAAGGTCCTCATCGAGTGCTGCCTGGAGATCTTTGCCGCTGATCTGGTGGTCGGTATCCAGGACCTGGGCGGCGCCGGGTTGTCCTGCGCCACCACGGAGCTCGCGAGCGCGGGTGAGGGTGGCATGCACATCGATCTGGACAAGGTCCCGCTGCGGGAACCCTCGATGAGTGCGGAGGAAATCCTTGCCTCCGAGTCCCAGGAGCGGATGTGCGCCGTCGTCAGGCCGGAGCACGTGAACGCCTTCTTCGCCGTGTGCGCCAAGTGGGATGTCCTCGCCACCGTTATCGGCGAGGTGACCGATACCGGTCGGCTCCAGGTGGACTGGCACGGCGCGCGGATCGTGGACGTGCCGCCGCGAACGGTCGCCCACGAGGGGCCGATCTATCGGCGTTCCATCCAGCGCCCAGCCGAGCAGGACGCATTCGTCAACCACGACGGGCGCACCTTGCCCCGCCCGCACACGCGCGATCAATTGCGGGCCACCGTGCAGCAACTCGCCGCGTCGCCCGGCCTCGCCGACAAGTCCTGGATCACCGACCAGTACGACCGGTACGTACTCGGCAACACGGTGCTCGCGCAGCCGGAGAACGCCGGAATGGTCCGCCTCGCCGACGACACGACACGGGGCGTCGCGATCTCGATCGACGGCAATGGCCGCTACGCCCGGCTGAATCCCTACGCCGGAGCGCAGCTCGCCCTCGCCGAGGCGTACCGCAACGTCGCCGCGACCGGCGCCCGGCCACTCGCAGTGACGAACTGCCTGAACTTCGGCTCGCCCGAGGATCCCAGTGTCATGTGGCAGTTCAGCGAGGCAGTGCGCGGCCTGGCTGACGGATGCCGCGAACTCGGCATCCCGGTCACGGGTGGCAACGTCAGCTTCTACAACCAAACGGGGGCAACCCCGATCTTGCCGACTCCGATCGTCGGTGTGCTCGGGGTGATCGAGGACGTCAACCGTCGGACACCACACGGGTTCTGGTCCGACGGTTCGCTCATCTACCTGCTCGGCGAGACGCGAGAGGAGTTCGGCGGCTCCGAATGGATGCACGTCGTGCACGGCTTCCTCGGTGGGCAACCGCCGCGGGTCGACCTGCGCCGGGAGAGAGTGCTCGCCGACGTCATGATCGATGCGGCCCGGGATCGACTGATCGACTCGGCGCACGATCTGTCCCAGGGTGGCCTGGCTCAGGGCCTCGTCGAGTGCTGTCTGCGGCACGCGTTCGGGGCGCGCATCGCGCTGCCGCCGGGCACGGACGCATTCGTGGCGCTGCTGTCCGAATCGGCCGGCCGCGCGATCGTCACGGTGCCGCGGAGCATGGAAGCTCGCTTCACCGCGCTGTGCATCGCCCGCGGACTGCCGCACGGTTGTATCGGGGTCGTCGACTCGCTCAGCACCGCCCTCGAGATCGAGGACCAGTTCCGGATCGCGCTGCCCGAGCTCCTTCACGCGTGGTCCGCGACCTTCCCGCGCTTGTTCGGATAGCAGCGCCCATCAGCCAGTACGCGAACTGATCGGCCGGTTCCCGGAACAAACACTCCGAATCCACCTATAATGCCGCCGTGCGATCGCTGGTCCGGGTCTCGATGACCACTACCTCGTGATGACCTCGTCCTCTCGGCTAGCAGCGCCCGCCGCCGCGATCCATGCGCAGGCTGAGTTGATCGCAGATTGGTTGGACACGCTTGTCGCCACCGATTTCGATCGACCGTCGGTGCTGCCGGATTGGGACGTGCGCACGCTGACCGGGCATGTGGCGCTCATCCTCGCCGGGCTGTCCGAGCGGCTGGCAACGCGGTCCGTGCCGCCGGCAACCTCGGTCGGCGAGTTCGTGACCCGTTATCGGCGGGACGTCGCGATGATCGAGGAGAGCACGCGGAATCACATCGAGGGGCGTACGCCAGCGGAACTGATCGCCGCGCTGCGCAAGGAGGCGGATCCCCGGCCGGCGATTATCGGGGTGTCGCCATCGACAATCCTGCAAACGCCACGCGGGCCACTGCGCGCCGACGACTGGCTCAACACCCGGCTCATCGAGTTGGTGGTGCACGCCGATGACCTGTCCCGCTCCGTGCCCGATCGGGATCCGGTGGCAATCCACCGAGCCGCGCTGGCCATCGCCGTGCGAATGCTCGCCGAGATCCTCGCCGCCCGAGCGCCCGGCCGGGCCGTCGAGGTGCGGGTGTCGCCGTTCGTCGCGGTCCAGGCGATCGCCGGTCAACGGCATACCCGAGGCACTCCGCCCAACGTCGTGGAGACCGATCCGCTGACCTGGGTCCGCCTGGCCACCGGGCGGACTACCTGGGCAGATGCCGTGAACGCCGGATCAGTCACCGCCAGCGGCACTCGCGCGAGTCTCGAGGATCATCTGCCGCTGCTGAGCTGACCAGCCTGCCGCGCGGCGGGAATGCCGGCCTGAGGCCGCCCCGTAGACTCCGATTTGTGGCACGCGCTGACGGACGGCTGACCCATCAGCTCAATCCGGGCGAGAAAGGCCCGCAAGACGCGTGCGGAGTCTTCGGCGTATGGGCCTCCGGAGAGGAGGTCGCCAAGCTCGCCTACTTCGCCCTCTATGCGCTTCAGCATCGTGGCCAGGAGTCCGCCGGCATCGCGGTCAGTGACGGCTCATCGGTGCTGGTCTACAAGGACCTCGGCCTGGTTTCTCAAGTGTTCGACGAGGCCACGCTCAACACGCTGAGAGGGCATATCGCGGTCGGCCACACGAGGTATTCCACGACCGGATCCACGACCTGGGAGAACGCCCAGCCGGCGTTCCGTACGACCCGGGCGGGCACGGGACTCGCCTTGGGGCACAACGGAAATCTGGTGAACACGGCCGAGCTCGCGGCCGAGGCCGAGCGCGCCGGATTATTGCGCGGCGGGTCCACGACCGATTCCGATCTGGTGACGGCGCTGCTCGCTGCCCGCCCGGATGTCTCACTTGAGCAAGCGGCCCTCGAGGTACTGCCGATCCTGCGGGGCGCGTTCTCGTTCGTCTTCATGGACGAGAACACCCTCTACGCCGCTCGCGATGCGCAGGGTGTGCGTCCTCTCGTCCTGGGGCGACTCGCCCGCGGCTGGGTGGTGACGTCCGAGACCGCCGCGCTGGACATCGTCGGGGCGTCGTTCGTGCGTGAGATCGAACCAGGCGAGCTCATCGCGATCGATGAGGACGGACTGCGCTCGTCGCACTTCGCGGTGGCCGAACCCAAGGGCTGCCTGTTCGAGTACGTCTACCTGGCTCGGCCGGACACCACGATCGCCGGACGCAGCGTGTATGCCACGCGGGTCGAGATCGGCCGGCGGCTCGCGCGACAGCATCCGGTCGAGGCCGACCTGGTTATTCCGGTACCCGAGTCGGGCACGCCCGGAGCCATTGGCTACGCGGAGGCGTCGGGCATCCGGTACGGGACGGGCCTGGTCAAGAACGCCTATGTCGGGCGGACCTTTATCCAGCCGTCGCAGACGATCCGTCAGCTCGGCATCAGGATGAAGCTCAACCCGCTCCGCGACGTCATCCGGGGCAAGCGGCTGATCGTTGTCGACGACTCGATCGTTCGGGGGAACACCCAACGTGCCTTGATCCGCATGCTCCGCGAGGCGGGCGCTATCGAGGTGCACGTCCGCATCGCGTCGCCACCGGTGAAATGGCCCTGCTTCTACGGCATCGACTTCGCCTCGCGCGCCGAGCTGATCGCGAATGGACTCGACGTCGATGCGATCCGGGCGTCCATCGGCGCGGACTCGCTCGGGTACATATCGCTCGACGGGCTGATCGCGGCGAGCGAGCAACCCAAGAACCGGTTGTGCCGGGCGTGTTACGACGGCGAATACCCCATTCCGGTGCCGGACATCGTCGGCAAGCACGTGCTCGAGGGGATCGAACGCTCCGTCAACAGCGGTGCCCGAGGGGCGGAGCGGGTAAGCGGCTACCCGGCCGAGGACGCCCTGTCGCGGCCGTGACCGGCGGCTCCGAGGCGTCTTATTCCGCAGCCGGCGTAGACATCGAAGCTGGAGAACGCGCCGTCGACTTGATGAAGGCGGCGGTCGAACGTACCCAGCGGCCCGAATCGCTGACCGGACTTGGCGGATTCGCCGGTCTGTTCCAGCTCGATCTCGCCCGATATCCGCAGCCCGTGCTCGCGTGTTCCACGGACGGGGTAGGCACCAAGGTCGCAATTGCGCAAGCCGTTGACCGGCACGACACGATCGGTATCGATCTGGTCGCCATGGTCGTCGACGACCTCGTGGTTGTCGGCGCCGAGCCGCTCTTTCTCACCGACTACATCGCCACCGGCCGGCTGGTTCCGGAGAAGATTGCGGCCATCGTGTCCGGCATCGCGGCCGGGTGCGTGCAGGCCGGTTGCGCGCTCATTGGCGGCGAGACCGCGGAGCATCCGGGCGTTATGCAGGCTGACGAATACGACCTCTCCGGCACCGGAATCGGGGTGCTGAACGCCGACGGCGTACTCGGTGTCGACCAGGTCAAGCCGGGCGACGCGCTCATCGCGCTCGAGGCGTCAGGTCTGCACAGCAACGGGTACTCGCTCGTCCGCCATGTCCTGGCCACGACCAGCCTTGCGCTGGACGCCACCCCGGCGCTCCTTGGCGGCCGAACGCTTGCCGACGAGCTGCTCGAGCCGACGCGCATCTACGCCCAGGATTGTCTCGTGCTGGCCTCCGAGTGCGGCGCGCACGCATTTGCCCATGTCACGGGTGGCGGGCTGGCGGCGAACTTGCGGCGGGTGTTACCGCCCACGCTTGATGCGATCGTCGACCGGTCCACCTGGGCCCCGTTGCCGATTTTCGACCTGATCGCGGATCTTGGTGGCGTGCCTGCGCCTGAGATGGAGCGAACATTCAACCTCGGTGTCGGCATGGTGGCCGTCGTTCCCCCGGAACAGGCTGCCGACGCCCTGAGCCTCGCGGAAACGCGTGGGCTTTACGCCTGGCGCGTCGGGCACACCGAGCTTGGCACGGGGTCGGTGCGAATGATCGGCAACCACGCCGCACGCCGCTAGCCGGTCTCGCCGGCTGTCTCCCGGTCCCTGCCTGTCGCCCACGTCACGAAGCGATGATGATCGTGCGGCCATCGCCCCGGTGCGGCTATCCGTCAAAGATCACGACCCGTATCAGGATCGGTTGCGGCCGGATGACCCGGTCAGTGACGTGCAGTCGCCCAATCGTCAGAGTCGTACTCGCCCGAATCGCCGTCTTCGGCGCCTTCGGCAGGCTCTGTGGACCCGGAAAGCTCACGCTGCAGCGCATCAAGATCGGTGTAATGGGAGTTGTACTTCAGCTCCCGGGCCACCTTCTGCTGCTTCGCTTTCGCACGGCCGCGCCCCATGGCTCGACCCCCTCGCTACACGGTCGTCCGGGCGGCGTGCCGCTCTCCGGGAAACTTGGTCATCGTCGTGTTCCCAGCGTACCGCGCAGGGAAAAGCACGCGCACGCATTGCGAAAGGCACGTCGAGGTGGCATCGCGCACCGGATCCTCGCGCATCGGGCGTGCCGCCCCCATGGCACATAGTGGACAGTGCAACTGTCACATGCGCGAAATTCTCATACTCCAGTGCATACTTGGTTCGTAACGCCAGAACGTGGAGGCGCGTTACATACCGTATAGAAGGGGGCGCCGGGATGACACACTCACGTCACCGTCCGGAGTCAGAGCCGCTGTTGACCCCATCGGAGGTGGCCACGCTCTTCCGCGTGGATCCGAAGACCGTCACCCGCTGGGCCAAGGCGGGCAAGCTGACCTCCATTCGCACCCTCGGCGGACACCGCCGCTACCGTGAATCGGAAGTACGAGCGCTGCTCGAAGGCAACACCAACGCAACAGTCGAGAGCTGAGCTGAACCCGAGGCGCCGTACCGCTGGTCCGAATCAGGCTTCGGTACGGCGCTCTTCGCTTGTCCGAGCAGGGTCGCCGTTGGCCTGCCCCGTGCCGTTCAGGTGAGCGTTGAGCGCCTGGGGTGACTACGGAGAGTACATAGTTACTGACAGGTCGCGCCCTGGGTTGCCAATCGGTGACGACCAGGTGAATACTTGTACTCTGCAATTAGTTGTATGAACCACCCAAAGGATTTCTTGGTGACATCCGTGCGCCCTGATCTGGACTACCCCCCGGCCCAGCAGCCCGTTTCCGCTTATTCCGCTTCTCCCGACTCCGCTTCTCCCGATTCCGGGTCACCGTTCACGCGACCGATCGAGGTACCGCCTGGCGGCCCGAGCGAAGCGGATGTACGAGAGCTGGGGGCGAGCATCGCGTCCCTCATGAGGTCGTTCCATCGCGCGAAGGCGCAGTTCGTCGCTGCGACCGAGCATGACGTCGCCTGGTCGGCGCATGTCGTTCTTGCCCGCCTGGCCACTGAGGGTCCGCTGCGGGCGGGCGAGCTGGCCGAGCTCATCCAGTCCGACCCGTCAACCGTCAGCCGCCAAGTGGCGTCGATCGTCAAGGCCGGCTTGGTGAAACGCGAGGCCGACCCGGACGACGGCCGCGCCTCCTTGCTCGTCCTAACCGAGGAGGGTCGCCGGGTTTACCGCCAGCAGCTCGACGTACGCAGTCGGCACATGGCGACGATGCTGCGGGATTGGTCGGAGCAGGACTGCCGCCAGCTCACATTCCTCCTCGCCCGGCTGACCGTCGATTTCGAGAAGTACCGCTCCGAGATGTACGGCGCGGCTAGCCCGGCCCCGGCGGCCGGAGGAGGCTC
>Ga0207663_10001530_pt1 | contig 10820 bp, 8 predicted proteins | sample LARL53metaG_FD_184346 | JGI IMG/M metagenome (GOLD analysis project Ga0207663, IMG submission 184346) | Corn, switchgrass and miscanthus rhizosphere microbial communities from Kellogg Biological Station, Michigan, USA - LAR L5-3 metaG... | ecosystem: Host-associated > Plants > Roots >...
GTGCCGCAGATCGGGGGCATGTACGAGGGCGACCGGTCACGCAAGCAGACCCTGGTCGACTTCGGGTTTCGCCTCCCCTCGGCGCTCGACAACCGGCCGCTGCGCTTCGACGAGTTCCTGGAGCGCGCGCCGCAGCTGATGTTCGTGTCGGCGACGCCGGGCCCGTTCGAGCTCAGCCGGTCGACGCATGTGGCGGAGCAGATCATCCGGCCCACGGGCCTGATCGACCCCGAGGTCGAGGTGCGGCCGACGCGGCGCCAGATCGACGATCTGCTGAACGAGATCAAGGCCCGTTCCGAGGTCGGCGAGCGGGTGCTGGTGACGACGCTGACCAAGAAGATGGCCGAGGACCTGACCGACTACCTGCTCGAGTCGGGGGTGCGCACCCGGTACCTGCACTCCGAGGTGGACACCCTGGAGCGGATCAAGGTGATCCGCGAGCTTCGCCTGGGCGACTTCGATGTGCTGGTCGGCGTCAACCTCCTGCGCGAGGGCCTCGACCTGCCCGAGGTGTCCCTGGTGGCCATCCTGGATGCCGACAAGGAGGGCTTCCTGCGCGGCCAGACGGCGCTCATCCAGACGATCGGCCGAGCGGCCCGGAACGTCAACGGCCGGGTGATCATGTACGCCGACAAGGTGACCGAGGCGATCCGGGCGGCCGTCGACGAGACGAACCGGCGGCGGGCGATCCAGACGGCGTACAACGAGGAGCACGGGATCACCCCGGAGTCGATCCGAAAGGGCGTCTCGGACATCGCCGAGTTCCTCGCCCTGGAGTCGCAGCCGCACGTTCCCGGCCGGCGCCGCCGCGGCTCGCAGACGCAGGGGATGTCGAACGAGGATCTGGAGAAGCTGGTGGTGGAGCTGGAGGAGGAGATGTTCGCCGCCGCCGAGGAGCTCCGCTTCGAGTACGCGGCCAAGCTGCGGGACGAGATCAAGGAGCTCCGCCGCGACCTCGCATCCGGCGCCCCGGTCAGCCCGGCCGAGTCGGCCTGACTACCGCTCCTCGTAGCGGCGCATCGCCATGCGCACCTGCAGCTGGTGCTGCTCGCGCCGGAACTGGGCGCGGGCCTCGGCGATCTCCGGGTGCCGGTCGTCGTCGTAGGAGCCCTCCGGCTCATCGTCCGGGCGGGTGACACGGCCGATCGCCACCCGGTCCCAGTCGCGGATGTCGGTGATCTCGCAGGCGATGCGGTTTCGCAGCGGCGCGGCATCGACACGGCGGACGCGGCCCTGCATCGTGACCGGCCGGTCGCCGATGGTCACCGTGAACATGATCAGATCGCCGATACCGCAGACGATCTCGGTCAGAAACGCGAACCCGGTCTCGGAGAGGTCGGCAGTGCGCACGGCCAACCCCTGCGGGTTGAGCAGCCTGGACTCCATGATCCACGCCTCCGCCGTCTCGTCGAGCTGGACGCGCGGGATCTCGCGGTGGCCGGCCCGGATGACCGCCTCGGTCACCCGCAGGTTGAGCATTGTCTGGTCGTCGGCCTGGTAGAAGGAGCGCTCGATGCGCAGCGTGAAGTCGCGCCCGCCGCCGCTCGAATCGCGGATCGGCAGGGTCAGCTCGAGCCCGTTCGACATCAGGCTCTGCGGCCCGTAGGCGACCAGCATGCCGCGATCCAGATCGGCCAGGAGCAGCCCCACGTCGCCGATCCCGGGCACGCTGACCATGACCTCGGTGGGGAGGGTCGGGACGGTTCCCAGGAGCAGCGTCAGCAGCTCGTCCTTGGGCGAGGAGGAGGCGAAGAGCATGACGCTGATATCGGCAGCCGGGCTGCGCTCATGAAGGCCAGATCCGGCGCGGGCAGGAAACCCTCATGGTTGCGGCGAATCGGAGCAGTGATGTCGACGATGCACAGGGTGCTGGGACCGGGCGAGCGGGTGCAGCTGGTGACGCGCGAGCACGGGGTCGTGCTGGCACCGGCATTCGTCCGGGCGGCGATCGCGGTGGCGGCCATGGGGGCGCTCGCGCTCCTCGTCTCACGCGCCGCCCCGCTGGGGCCGCTGCGCATCGTCCTGGCCGCCGCCGCCGGTATCCTGGCCGCCTATGCGCTGGCCGGCCTGGCGCGCCGCGTTCACGGCTGGCAGACACGCCGCCTGATCGTCACCGACCGCCGCCTGATCCTGCTCGCCGGCGGCCTCTCGCGGCGGATGGCCGCGCTTCCCCTGGAGTCGATCCAGAGCATCGAGGTGCGCAGCCCGGGCACCGGGCGGGTGCTCCACTACGGGTCGCTGGTGGTCACCTCCGGCGACCGCCGCGGGCCGCTCTTCGGCCTTCGCCGTCTGCCCGACCCGGACCTGTTGATGGCACTCGTGCTCGGCCTCGACGAGCAGATCCCGGCCGGCCGCGAGGCCGTCATGAACGGCCCGCAGGCGCCGGGCCGGCCGCTCGCCGCGCCCCGCTGAGCCGGCTGGACGCCGGTTCCGCCGCCTCGTCTGGTAGGCTTCGATCGAACACACGTTCGACCATCCAGCGATTGCTAGGATACCGGGGATTCCGCCTGTTCAAGCCAGTTTTCGGGGGTAAGTAGGAGTGGCCAGCGACCAGATCGTGATCCGCGGCGCGCGTGAGCACAACCTCAAGGACGTGACGGTGTCGCTGCCTCGCGACCGGCTCGTCGTGATCACCGGGCTGTCCGGGTCGGGCAAGTCCAGCCTGGCCTTCGACACGCTCTACGCCGAAGGCCAGCGGCGCTATGTGGAGTCGCTCTCGGCCTATGCCCGGCAGTTCCTGGGCCAGATGGACAAGCCTGACGTCGACTCCATCGAAGGGCTCTCGCCGGCTATCTCGATCGACCAGAAGACGACGACTCGCAACCCGCGCTCGACGGTCGGCACGGTCACCGAGATCTACGACTACCTGCGGCTCCTGTACGCCCGGGTCGGGCATCCCCACTGCCCCAAGTGCGGGCGCGAGATCTCCGGCCAGTCGGCCGAGCAGATCGTGGAGCAGGTGCTGGAGCTGCCCGAGGGGACGCGGTTCACCATCGACGCGCCGGTCGTGCGCGGGCGCAAGGGCGAGTACAAGGAGCTCTTCGACCAGCTGCGGGCGGACGGCTACACGCGCGTCCGCGTCGACGGCGAGCAGCGGCTGCTGGAGGAGCCGATCGACCTCGACAAGCAGATCCGGCACACGATCTCGGTCGTCGTCGACCGGCTGGTCATGAAGGAGGGCCTGCGGACGCGCCTGACCGATTCCGTCGAGACGGCCCTCCGCCTCGCCGAGGGGCTCGTCGAGGTGGCCGAGGTGGACGGCGTCACCCACACCTATTCCGAGAAGTTCGCCTGCCCCGACGACGGCATCTCACTGCCGGAGCTGGCGCCGCGGATTTTCTCCTTCAACTCGCCCCACGGCGCCTGCCCGCGCTGCACCGGGCTCGGCATGCAGCGCGAGATCGACCCCGAGCTGGTCGTGCCGGATCCGACGCTCTCCATCTCCGAGGGCGCCCTGGTGCCCTGGACGGTCATCAACGCGAGCTTCTACGAGCAGGTGATCCAGGCCATCGCCGACCGCTACGAGATCGACCTGGAGGTGCCCTGGGAGCAGCTCCCCGAGGAGCAGCGGGAGCTCTTCCTGCACGGCACCGGCGGCGACAAGCTCTACATCAGCTATCGCAACAGCATGGGCCGCAAGCGCAGCTACATGCTGGCCTTCGAGGGCATCTTGCCCAGCCTCGATCGGCGTTACCGCGAGACCGACTCGGAGTACCAGAAGGAGCGGCTCGAGGAGTACATGTCGCTCAAGCCGTGCCCGCTCTGCCACGGCGCCCGGCTCAAGGACACCTCGCTGGCCGTCACCGTCGGCGACATCAACATCGACAGCTTCGCCCGCATGTCGGTGGCGGCCGCGATCGCCTTCGTCGACGGCCTTCGGCTGACGCCGGTCGAGCTGTCGATCGCGGCCCGCATCCTGAAGGAGATCCGCGAGCGTCTGACCTTCCTGGACAACGTCGGCGTCGGCTACCTGACGCTCAGCCGCGCCGCGGGCACGCTGTCCGGCGGCGAGGCGCAGCGGATCCGGCTGGCGACCCAGATCGGCTCCAGCCTGATGGGCGTGCTGTACATCCTGGACGAGCCCTCGATCGGCCTCCACCAGCGTGACAACGCGCGCCTGCTGGCGACCCTGGAGCGGCTCCGCGGCCTGGGCAACACCGTCATCGTGGTCGAGCACGACGAGGAAACCATCCGGGCCGCCGACCACATCATCGACATGGGGCCAGGCGCGGGCGAGCACGGTGGCCACGTGGTCGCCCAGGGGACCCCCAGCCAGATCATGCGTTCCAAGGAGTCGGTGACCGGCGGCTACCTGAGCGGTCGCAACGTCATCCCGACGCCCGACCGGCGCATCCACGACGCGGGCTGGTTCGGCGTCGACGGCGCGTCCGAGCACAACCTGAAGGCGATCGACGTCGCCTTGCCGGTGGGCAAGTTCATCTGCGTCACCGGCGTCTCCGGCTCGGGCAAGAGCACCCTGGTCAACGAGGTCATCTTCAAGTCGCTGGCGAACCGCCTGAACCGGGCTCGGATGAAGCCGGGCGCGCACCGGCAGGTGCACGGGATCGAGGCGTTCGACAAGGTCATCGACATCGACCAGTCGCCGATCGGGCGCACGCCGCGATCGAACCCGGCCACCTACACCGGCCTCTTCGACCACATCCGCGCGCTCTACGCCAGCTCGCCGGACGCCCGCGCCCGCGGCTACAAGCCGGGCCGCTTCTCGTTCAACGTCAAGGGCGGCCGCTGCGAGACCTGTCGCGGCGACGGCACGATCAAGATCGAGATGCACTTCCTTCCCGACGTCTACATCAACTGCGACGTCTGCCACGGCCGCCGCTACAACAAGGAGACGCTCCAGGTCAAGTTCAAGGGCAAGTCGATCGCCGACGTGCTGGACATGCCGATCGAGCAGGCGCTCGACTTCTTCGCCAAGATCCCCAAGGTGCGGCGCCGCCTCCAGACCCTGCACGACGTCGGCCTCGACTACATGCGCCTGGGCCAGCCGGCGACGACGCTCTCCGGCGGTGAGGCGCAGCGCGTGAAGCTGGCGACGGAGCTGTCCAAGGTGGCCACGGGCCGCACCCTGTACATCCTGGACGAGCCGACCACCGGGCTGCACACCTACGACATCGCCAAGCTTCTGGAGGTGCTGCAGCGGCTCGTCGACGCCGGCAACACCGTGCTCGTGATCGAGCACAACCTGGACGTGATCAAGCAGGCCGACTGGGTGCTCGACCTGGGTCCGGAGGGCGGCGACGCAGGTGGCGAGGTCGTGGCCCAGGGGACGCCCGAGGAGGTCGCCGAGCAGGAGGACAGCCATACCGGCCGCTTCCTGCGACGGGTGCTGCCCGTCTATCAGGCCGACCAGGTGCTCGCTGGCTGAGCCGCCCGTCATGTCGCTGCGCGCCCGGGCCGTCATTCCGGACGGCGACGGGCGCATTCTGTTCGACCGCACCCACCACTTCGAACGGGCGCCGTTCTACTGGCTGCCGGGCGGCGGCGTGGAGCCCGGTGAGACCTCCCAGGAGGCGCTGCGCCGGGAGTTGATCGAGGAGGCGTCGCTGCGCGTCGAGATCGACCGCCTGCTCTACATCAGCGAGAACCTGTTCGTGGAGTCCGGCGAGTACCGGCACGAGACGATCCTCTACTACCTGGCACATGTGGCCGGGCGGGAGGCCGGCCCGCCCTCCGACCCGCGCATGCACGAGTGGCACCCGCCGGGCGGCACGCCGGGACCGTTCCTGCCGCCCGACGTGGCCCGTGAGGTGGCCTTCGACTTCGCCGACGGATTCCGCCGCGAGGTACTGCACCTGGTCACGGACGAGCGGCCGCCGGGGTGACCGACGCCGTCATCCTGTCGGCGGTGCGAACGCCGATCGGCCGTTACGGCGGGGCGCTGGCCGGCGAGCGGCCGGACGACCTGGCGGCGCTCGTGATCGCCGAGTCGGTGCGCCGGGCCGGCGTGCCGCCGGAGCAGATCGAGGATGTTCACCTGGGCTGTGCCAACCAGGCCGGCGAGGACAACCGCAACGTCGCCCGCATGGCCGCGCTCCTGGCCGGGCTGCCGCAGGAGGTGGCGGGGGTGACCGTGAACCGGCTCTGCGCCTCCGGCCTGGCGGCGATCAGCTCCGCCTGCAACGCCGTCCAGGCGGGGGATGGCGACCTCTTCGTGGCCGGCGGGGTGGAGTCGATGAGCCGGGCGCCCCTGGTCACTGCCAAGCCGGCCCGCGGCTACCCGCGCGGCGACCGCACGCTCTATGACAGCACGCTTGGCTGGCGCTTCCCCAACCCGCGCATGGAGGCGATGTTTCCGCTCGAGTCGATGGGGGAGACGGGCGAGAACGTGGCCGAGCGCTGGCAGGTGTCGCGGGAGGACCAGGACGCGTTCGCGCTCGAGAGCCAGCGACGCTGGGCGGCGGCCCAGGAGGCGGGCCACTTCGCCGCCGAACTGGTGGCGGTGGGCGAGGTGGAGCGCGACGAGCACCCGCGGCCGGACTCGGATGGCCAGACACTGGCCGACCTGCGCCCGGCGTTCCGGGCCGGCGGGACGGTGACCGCCGGCAACTCGAGCGGAATCAACGACGGCGCGGCGGCACTCGTCATCGCCTCGGCCGAGCGCGCCGCCGAGCTCGGCGCCGTGCCCCTCGCCCGCTACTGCGGCGGGGCGGTGGCCGGGGTCGACCCGCGGGTGATGGGGGTGGGGCCAGTGCCGGCCGTGCGCCGGCTACTCGAGCGGACGGGCCTTGCGGTCTCCGGCCTCGACCTGGTCGAGCTGAACGAGGCATTCGCGTCGCAGAGCCTGGCGGTGATCCGCGAGCTGGGGCTTGATCCGGCCCGCGTCAACGTGAACGGCGGCGCCATCGCCCTCGGTCATCCCCTCGGCATGAGCGGCGCCCGGCTTGTGGTCAGCCTCGTCCACGAGCTCGCCCGGCGGCGCGGCCGCTACGGGCTGGCCGCGCTCTGCGTCGGCGTCGGCCAGGGCCAGGCCGCGCTCTTCGAGCGCGTCGGCTGAGCGTCAGTTCGGGATGTCGACGATGTCGGCCGAGAGCCGGCCGCTGCGCCGGTACTCCTGCCAGTGCCGGAACGCCGCCGTGGTGAGGAACCCCTTCACCTCGTTACGGGCGATCAGATCCTCGATCTGCTCCGGGGAGTGCCACTCCGGCGCGTCCAGGATGTCCGGGTCGTTGACCGCGTAGCTCGTCTGGCGGGGCTGGCCGCACAGGTAGTCCAGACGCATCGAGGTGCCGATCCGCCGGCCGGACTCGTCGTGCTCCTGCACGAGCGTCTGCCCGATCAGCGTCGCCTGGGACGCGGCATATCCGGTCTCCATCAGCAGGTTCCGGTTCACCGCGTGCTCGGGCAGCTGGGTGCGCCCGTCCTCGTCGATCGGGGCCATCCAGCCGGTCGGAAAGTTCCAGCGCGGCTCGCCCTCGCGGTTGAGCTGGCGGACCATCAGCAACTCGCCGCCGTGCTCGACGATCGCGCAGACGGTGGTCGCGAAGATGGTCGGATGCTCTTCGCCGGCCGCCGACGTTGGCGCCGCGATGAAGCCCGCCTCGCTGGGAATCATGGAATCGCTCATTCGCCCTCCAGTCCCAGGATACCGCCCCCAGGCCAGTTCGCGGAATTTTCCGTTCAGGCAGGCGGCCAGGGAAGGCGCCGCCGGGTGCCCTCCGGGAACCGTGCGTACGCCTCGTCGGGCGACGGCGTCTCGGTCTCCACCGACGCGCCATGGCGGGCCGCGGTCTCGCTCACCGGGTAGAGGATCTCCTCGTCCTCGCCTTTCCGGGTGCCGACCATGAGCACCGCGCACGGGGCGTCGCCGGCGCCGACGCAGACGTGGGCGGTGCCCGACGGCAGATGGGCGTAGTCCCAGCGCCGCATGCGCCGCTCCTGCTCCTCGACGATTAGCAGACACTCGCCGAACAGCACCAGATAGCCCTCCTGCTGGTTCTCGCGGTGGTACATGCAGTTCGGCTGGCCGGGATCCAGCACCTGGATGTTCAGCCCGAACTCCTCGAACCCGCTGCCGTCCTCGTGCGAGCCCTCGAAGAGCGCCGCCGACCCCAGCTCCTCGCCGGTCACGCCCCTGGCGTCGGCGACGTTGACGACGAACCACCCGGCCGAGGTTGGCACCAGCTCGTCCTGCGCGCTGCGCTCGAGTCGCGCCTCGGGGATGGGCTGCCAGTCCACGGCCGCAATCTACCGCGTCTGCCGCGTCGGCGTCAGGCGGCGCGGGCGACGCCGAGGTCGCCCTGGCGTAGGCCGCGGGTGATCTCGTCGGCGGGAACCGGGCGGGCGAACAGATAGCCCTGGGCGAGGTCGCAGCCGAGGCTTCGCATCGACCGCAGCTGGCCGTCCGACTCGATCCCCTCGGCGATCGCCAACAGGCCCAGCGCATGCGCAAGGGTGACCACGTTGGCGGTGATGGCGGCGTCCTTGGCGTCGTGCTCGACGCCCTGGACGAAGGAGCGATCGACCTTGATCACGTCGACCGGGAAGTGGCGAAGCTGCCCGAGCGACGAGAATCCGGTGCCGAAGTCGTCGATGGCGATTCGCACGCCGGTCTCGTGCAGCCGCTCCAGCTCCGCCCGGGCCTGCTCTCCGGCCACGCCGGGCTGGACGATCGCCGTCTCGGTCACCTCCAGCCCGAGCAGCTCCGGAGGAAGTCCGGCGGCATCCAGCGCGTCGCGCACGAGCGCGCCGACGCCGCTGCCGGCGAGCTGCTTGCCGGACAGGTTGACCCACGTCACGAAACGCGCCGGAAGCACACCGGCGCGCCGCCATTCGGCCGTCTGCCGGCACGCCTCGCGAAGCACGAACTCGCCCAGAGGAAGGATCAGCCCGTTCGACTCGGCGATCGGGACGAAACGCGCCGGCGACACCGAGCCGCGCGTGGGCGATGTCCAGCGAAGCAGCGCCTCGACGCCGACGACGGAGCCTGTGGCCAGGTCGATCTCCGGCTGGTAGTGGAGCGTGAACTCGCCCCGGCTGATGCCGATCCGCATCTCGTGCTCGAGGCCCAGCGACTCACCGAGCTCGCGGCCCATCTCGCTCCGGAAGACCTCGATCCGACCCCGGCCGCTCTCCTTGGCGGCATACATGGCGACGTCGGCCTCGCGGATCAGATCCTCGCTCTGGGCGGACTCGCCGGCGAACACCGAGAGCCCGATGCTGGCGCCGAGGGCGATGTTGTGGCCGGCGACCGAGACCGGCTCGGCGAGCCGCTCGAGCAGGCGCCCGGCAATCGTCACAGCCTGGGCCTGGTCGCACTCCTCCAGCAGCAGCGCGAACTCGTCGCCGCCGAAGCGGGCGACCGTGTCGCCGGGGCGTACGGCCTCGGCGAAGCGCTCCGAGATCTGCCGCAGCAGGTCGTCGCCGGCGTCGTGGCCGAGACTGTCATTCACCTGCTTGAACCCGTCCAGGTCGGCCAGGGCGATGCTCACGTTCTCGCCCGCGCGGTCTGCCCGCGCCAGCGCCTGGTCGAGACGGTCGCGGAAGAGCGACCGGTTCGGCAGCCCGGTCAGGCCGTCGTGATAGGCCTGCCTGGTCAGCTCCTCCTCCAGGCGCATCCGCTCCGAGACGTCGCGGGCATTCAGGACCACGCCCCGAATCTGGCGATCCCGCCGCAGGTCGGTGACATGTGCCTCCAGCTGCCGCCACTCGCCGAAGCGATTGCTGACGCGAAAGACGATCTCGCCCGGCCGGCCGTTCGCGCAGGCGCTGCGCAGCGCCGAGCGGTCGTCCGGATGGACCAAGCGCTCGAAGCCGCCGTCGTGGATCGCCGCCTCCGGCTCCCCGACCATGTCGACGACGGACTGGCTGGCGTACCTGCAGACGCCGTCGCCAAAGACCAGCACCAGGTCGGTGGACGCGGTGACGATGCTCCGGAAGTGGGCAGTCTGGCGGCGGGTGGCTGCGATCAGGCCGAGCGCCAGCAGCAGCGTCACCAGGAGTCCGGCGACGCCCAGCACGATCTGCATCCGGGTCAGCCCGGCGAGGCTCTGGTCGGATTGGGCGGCGATCGTGCGGGCGGCGTTCAGGGAGACGTTGGCGGTGAGCGCGGCCAGCACCCGCAGGCGGGTGACGGGGTTCGTCGTGGCGGGGTGCTCGTCTGCCGTCATCGGCACCGACGTGACCGGCCGGCCGTGCAGGATGGCCGCGCCAGTCGCCGTCAGGTCGTTGACCAGGCGTTCCTCCTGCTCGAGCTGTGCCCGGACGGTCGGATCGGTCGTTTGGGGCAGGCTCGCCGCGTCGTCGTCGCCCTCCACCTGGGGCGCCTCGCCGCCGTTCAGGAGGGCCCGGGCGCTGGCTGCCAGGATGCGGCCGTCGGTACCCGGGTCGGCCCGCTGTCCGGACTGCACCAGCAGCACGTCGTTCACGTAGTTCTCGGCCAGTGCTCGCTGGCGGGTGGCGACCTCGACCACCGTCGCCCGGTGCTCGGAGCGGGAGATCGCCCAGGTGGAGAGGGTGACCGTGACGGCCGAGGAGAGGGCGAAGGTGATCAGGATCGCGATCACCGGACTGCGGCCGCGAAGCGCAAACGGGGTGAACGTCGATCGCCGCATCCGCTAGCCGACCGTGATCAGCGTGTGCATGCCGCCCATGAAGTGCCCCGACATGTTGCAGAACAGCTCATAGGTGCCGGGTTTCAGGCTGACGTCCAGCTCTCGGGTGGCGCCCGGCTGCCCCGGCTCGAGGCTGCCCACGGTCTCCGGGGCGATCGCATCCTCGTTGACCGTCAGACCGTCGCCGCGAAGCGGCAGCCTGGGGTCAAGCAGCCGCACGACGAGCAGCTCGTGAGTATCCGGCCCCCG
>Ga0207663_10001537_pt1 | contig 10807 bp, 16 predicted proteins | sample LARL53metaG_FD_184346 | JGI IMG/M metagenome (GOLD analysis project Ga0207663, IMG submission 184346) | Corn, switchgrass and miscanthus rhizosphere microbial communities from Kellogg Biological Station, Michigan, USA - LAR L5-3 metaG... | ecosystem: Host-associated > Plants > Roots >...
GGGCATGTCGGTGATCCCGACTATTCAAACGCAAAAGCGTCAGCCGGCATCCGTAAGTGTGCCGCATCCCGGCACGCAGTCCAGCATCGCGCTGCTCGAATCACAGAAGTGATGAAAGAGGATGTGAAAAAAGAGACCAAAGGTGATGCCATGCCAGACCTCGCGCTCTCGACCTCTCCCGCAACCTCCCCGCGCCGCACTGCAGCCGCTGCCGTAAGTTCTGCCGCTCCGAATCGCGCCAGCGTCGCGGTGTGGATCTCGGTGATGGCGGCGATGATCGGCGCCTTCATGGCGATCCTCAACATCCAGATCACCAACGCCTCACTGCTCGACATCGAAGGCGGCATCGGCACCGGCGTCGACAACGGTTCCTGGATTTCGACTTCCTACTTGATCGGGGAAATCGTGGTCATTCCGCTGACCGATTATCTCAGCCGGGTCTTTTCCTTCCGCAAACTCATCCAAGCGCATGCAACGCTGTTTGCCGCTTTCTCGGTCGCCTGCGCCTTCGCCCACGATCTTCCAACCATGATTGCGATGCGCGGCCTTCAAGGCTATTTCGGCGGCGTCCTGATCCCGATGGCGTTTACGCTGGTCTTCACCAAGTTGCCGAAGCCGCAGCAGCCGATTGGCTTGGCGATGTTCGCGCTTGCCGTCACCTTCGCGCCCGCGATCGGCCCGACCATCGGCGGCTATCTCACCGAGAACTACGGCTGGCAGACCATCTTCTTTGTCAACGTGATCCCGACTGCCGTGATGGTCGGCGCACTCTATTTCACACTCGAGCGCAATCCGGTGCGGCTCGAACTGCTACGGGAGGCCGACTGGTTCGGAATCCTGACCATGGCAATCGGCCTTTCCTCGCTCCAGGCGGTGCTGGAGGAGGGCAACAAGAATGACTGGTTCGGCTCGTCTTTCATCGTGACGCTTGCCGTCATCGCAGCCATCAGCCTCACGCTTTTCATCGCAAATGAACTCCTGGTCGAAAAGCCGCTGCTCCAGCTTCGCTTGCTGGTTCAGCGCAGCTTCGGCATCGGCACCATCGCCGCATTCTTTCTCGGCTTTGCCCTGTTCGGTTCGGTCTATCTCTTGCCGGCCTATCTCGGTCAGGTGCAGCGCTACAATGCCGAGCAGATCGGCAGCGTTCTGGCCTGGACGGGATTACCGCAACTGATCCTGATTCCACTGGTGCCGAAGCTGATGCAGCGATTTGACGCCCGTTACATTGCGTTCACCGGCCTGATGCTGTTCGCCTATAGCTCATTCATGAACACGACGATGTCGCTCGACTATTCCGGCGATCAGTTCTTTATCCCCAATGTCATCCGCGCCGTCGGGCAAGCGCTGACGCTGGCGCCGCTGAGCGCCCTCAGTCTCGGGAGCGTCGCGCCGCAGGATGCAGCCGCCGCTTCCGGCATCTCCAACATGATCCGCAATCTCGGCGGCGCGATCGGTACGGCGGTATTGGCCACGATCGTCACCAAGCGCGAGCAATTTCATTCCAACATCATCGGTCAATCCGTTCATCTTGGCCGCGAAGAAGTTCGCGAACGAATTGCACGATTGACCGATTACTTCGTGGCCCATGGCGTGCCGGACCCGAACGATGCCCGGCACCAGGCGATCGTGGCACTCGGCAACGCCGTCAAACGCCAGGCCTTGGTGATCGGCTTCAGCGACGCCTTTGCCGTGATAGCGCTGGTACTGGTTCTGGCAGGCATCGCAATCATGTTGACGGGGAAACCCCAGGGATCCAGTGCCGGGGGTGCTCACTGACTTGTCCGCGCAACATCTGACAACAGGTAGCCGGCCAGAGGCTCGATCCGGGTGAGGAGTGTCGTTCGAATACGCAATTGCAGGCTCGATTCGCGCAAAGTGTGCTTACGTTAAAATCGGAGATGGTCCATGAAATTCGTGATCGTTAATGATAGAGTGGCCCACGCAGAAAAATGTGCGCAGTGCGCCAAACCGATAGGCGTCGGCTATCTGCATGAAATTCGGCCGCGGCGGTTTTACTGCGACCATGAATGTTTCATCGCCCATAAAGCCCGGGTGGCGTCGACGGATTTGCGCACCGATTCAGGCATTGATGGCCTGCCAACTGGCCCTTTCAGGGACCCCTACTCGTTCGTGTTCCGGTCATGACATAGCAGACGGCATGGGCTGCGGCGCGGGATGGGCGGGAGCCTCTCCTGCGACGCAAATCTGACGTGCCGTCGCTATCTGGCGGAGAGAGTGTCCGACTAACTATTGATTTTTGACGTTCGCCACTGCCCGCCTATAATTCCAACTCCGCTTTAAATATAGACTAATCTTTCGCTCTTGTTCGCCACCGTCTATTCCCGCCCGCCCCAAGCCGTGCTATTTTTGGGGACTGACTTGGGGGCCAGATCGGGGGCCGACGTGGCAAGCAAACTGACTGCGCGTAAGGTCGAAACTGCCAAGCCGGGGAAATACAGCGACGGTGGCAACCTCTATTTGATCGTTTCAGAAACCGGTGCCCGCAAATGGGTGCTTCGGTTCACATGGCGCGGCCGGGCGAAAGAGATGGGGCTTGGCAGCGCGTCCAGCGTTCCGCTCGCGGATGCCCGCGAGAAGGCCGCCGGTGCCCGGCGGAAGATTGCTCAGGGCCTCAACCCCATCGATGAACGCAAGCGCGACGGCGGCATTCCCACGTTCGGCGAGATGGCCGACGACGTCCGGGAGACGCTTTCTGCCGGTTTCCGGAACGAGAAGCACAAGGCTCAATGGAAATCGACGCTGGAGACCTACGCCTCGCCCTTGCGCGCCAAGCCGGTCGATACCATCGCCACCGACGACGTGCTGGCAGTACTAAAGCCAATTTGGACGATGAAGGCAGAAACCGCCTCACGGCTGCGCGGTCGGATTGAAAAGGTCTTGGACGCGGCCAAAGCAAAGGGTTTTCGCGACGGCGAGAATCCCGCTCGCTGGCGCGGGCATCTGGATCATCTGTTGCCCAGGCCCTCTAAGCTGGCACGGGGCCACCATGCCGCGATGCCCTATGAGGATGTAGCGCCATTCATTGCCAAGCTAAGGGAGCGGGACGCCACGTCGGCGCTGGCGCTTGAACTTTGCATCCTGACCGCGGCCCGATCCGGGGAAATATTGGGGATGCGGTGGTCTGAAGTAGACCTTAATAGAAAAATCTGGACTGTCCCAGCCGACCGGATGAAGGCAGGCCGGGAGCATCGCGTGCCGTTGTCGCCGCGCGCTTTTGCTATTCTCCGCAAACTTGAGAAGCTGAAGACGGGCGAGTTCGTGTTTCCCGGTCAAACTCGCAATAAGCCGCTGTCGAACATGGCGATGGAGATGGTTTTGCGTCGGATGAAGATTGAGAATGCAACGGTGCACGGTTTCCGCTCCAGCTTCCGCGACTGGGCCGGAAACGTAACCAGCTTCCCGCGCGAAGTAACGGAGACTGCCTTGGCTCACGTTATCGGCGACAAGGCGGAGCAAGCGTACAGACGTAGCGATGCGCTGGATAAGCGGCGCAAACTAATGGATGCGTGGGCCGCTTATTGCGAGCCGAACGCAACGGCAAACGTTGTGCAGTTGCGGAAGAAAAGCCGCAGGAACTCATAACCACTAGCTGAGCCTATTTCCGCCCAGGGCACTAGACTTAATTTCGAGAAAAACGCAATCTTAGAATGCGCTTTTCTCAAATCGACACTTCGATCCCGCCCCCGACAAATAATCCGACCGAAAGGGACAAGACATGAGCCTCAAAGAGGTACTTCAGGAATTTTTGAAAATCGAAGAATGGGAAGACGAGATTTATCACGACAGTTCCGACGACACTGATTTCGTTGATACTCAAATCTATATAGATGGGCAAATACATTCCTTGATGCTTTTGACTGATGAAAATAATCATGTGATGCGAGTTGCGATGACTTCTCCGATAGTTGTTCCAAAATCACGAGGGAAAGAGGCATCCTTCCTGGTGAATGGCCTTAACAACGCTATGGGTTACGGCAATCTCGCAATTCAGGACAGCGGAAACTTTATTTGGCGATGGGCTGTAAACGTGGAGGGAGTGACCGCAGCTCCAATACAAATTGCCAATATGTTCCGAGTGGCAGTCGGCGCCTTCGATACTTTGCGTCGCACCGCGATGGGAGCTGCCGCCTTTTCTAAGCAATCCGGAGAAGAAATATTGAAAGACTACCATGAAGCAGTTGCGGTGGCGGCCGATTAAAATTGGGGTAATCGCGAAAGGTGGAAAGAGAAGGGATGGCGAGTTTAAGCGAGCTGGTGGCGGAGTCCGCCCGAGATAAACTTGATCTTGCTAAAGCTAAATTGCGGCCCGAGCATTTCTACGCAAGCCTGCCGCTATGCATAGTGGACGCCGTGTTTTCGATAGGTGTGAAGTACACGGGTACGACCCAAACTGTAATCCGTTGGGCTAAGGCGCAAAATCCAGAATGGCCGTTGTACGAGCGAGGTGTGTCCTTTGAACATACCGTTTCGGATTTCGTCGAGGCTGTGCGACCTTTTACCGCCGAAGCGCTCGCGGAAACTATTTTTGAGAACAGGCAAAGGACTTCAACCAAAGGCGGGATATTGAAAGCTGAGGCCGTCAGACAATTCGCACTAGCCTTGCGGGAGACCGGTATTGAACGTTTTTCGGACATTCAAAAATCAGAACACCTTGAAATGGCAGAGGCCCGGATCAGGAAAATCAAGGGCCAGTCATCAGGAATATCGTTTGATTATTTTACGCTCTTAGCTGGGAACCAAATGGTCAAGGCAGATCGAATGATTGTGCGGTTCGTCGCTGAGGCTGCTGGTGTAGATAGTGTTTCTCCGCGAGAGGCCAAGGAAGCTACCATAGGTGCGGCGCGTATACTTCAGGCCGAGTACCCTCATGTAGATACTCGACTGCTGGATTCCGAAGTTTGGGGTTTTGAGTCGGCAAAGGCAGCTGCGCGTAAACGTAAGCTGCGCTAGTTTGCCGACTCGCTTGTAAGATCGGCAAGCGCGGATAAGGACGGCCATCCGACAAGCCGGCAGCACCACCGGTTTCCGCGCATTCCATCGAGGTGCCTTGGGGTGCTTCGGGGGTCCATTGTGTCGATGAAACCAAAAAAGAGAAAGACCTTCAGTCACCGAAAATATACCGGTAAACTCGCCAATCCTATTTACGAGCCGATATTCGGCGGCCTCCTGTCCGAACTGGCGAGGCCGCAAGCTGAGAAACGAGCCAATGAACAGCGACTCGTAAAGCTTCAATCACTTTTCGTTTGGTATGAAATCGACCCTGACGCTCCAAATGCTTGGGAGAAATTAGCAATCTTTCTGGCGCTGACCCACGTGCCAGGAATGCAAGTAATTCACGAGCCGAAAGGTAAGCGTGGCCGCAAACCAAGTTGGAAAGATGGCCTTGCTAATGAGCTTTTGAACGAGGTGAAGGCGCTCCGGCCGGGCCACAATAGCTATGAAGCTGCAATAAGGGAACTGAGAGCGGACAAATCCAAGATTTGGAAACGATACACATTGCCAAACCTCATAACGCGTCATCGTGAGGCCCGGCGGGCAGAGGCCAAACGTCGCCTTTTGGCAAAGGCCCTTGCCAACACCGGCACAACGCCAGTCATGGGCGCCGGTTTATTGGGCGCGATCGGTTCGCTGAGAGCCGACGAAAACTCATAGCATCCAATTTTCGTCGGCGACGAAATTAAGCCATTAGGTTTTAGTGTCGGAATTTACCAGCCATTCTTCATCCGTTCGCACGATTCACCGTGAACGAAAGTGGAGAATGACAAAATGCTCGAAAATATTATCGAACTGCAGCGCGAAGGGCTTTCGATTGCGGAAGCCTGCGCTATAGCCGGCATCGGCCGCACGAAAATCTACCAAGCCATAAGCGACGGAAGCCTGAAGGCCCGCAAGTGCGGGAAGCGAACGCTCGTCCTGCGTCAAGACCTCCGCGAATTCCTGGCGGCACTCCCAGGTGCCACATGAGTTTACGCTATGAAACGAAAAAGCTGCGGAGCGGTGGTCGGCACCGCTCCGCAGCTATCGCCAAAGCCCCTCTTGCAAAGGAAAATTGACAGTGAAGTCTCTAACACACCCTCGGAAACAAAACCACCTCCCGGAGCTCTCTAACCGGACCGCTAGTGGCGCGATTGCCCTTGCCGACTTCCGCGTCAGATGGGTTGTCAGTCGGTGCCGCGTATCCCTCGCCGCCGCAGAAGCCATCATTGCAAACGCTGGCTTCTCTGATGGGGAGGGCCGCCAATGATTCTCGTTGTGAAAGCTCAAATCGGCGAAACCGGACCGGTGGTGACCGTGCGCGGACGTGACGCATGGGCATTGCTGGAGTTGAAGGCGGCCAATGAGAACGGATGCACCCCAATCGATCATCCGGGACCTCGCTGGAGTGGCTACGTGCACAAACTTCGCAGGGCGGGCATCATCGTCGAGACTATCCGGGAAAAGCACGGTGGCCCCTTTTCCGGCCAGCACGCGCGCGATGTGCTGCGAAGTCTGATTAGCATCCTCGAAAAGAAAGGCGGCGGATCGTGATGGCGATTGCTGGCCTACAAATCACAGCCCTCTCAATGTCGCGAACAATCACGAACGGGGTTCTGGCCATTGTAGGGGAATGTCATGCCAAAGCGCCGTAGAATGAATAAGCGCCTCGATGCCCCCCACGTGCGGCTGTATCGGTGGATGTTGGATTCGCCCGCCTATCTGTCCCTGACCTGCCAAGCCCGCGCCGTCCTGGTCGAAATCGCCAGGGGCCATGACGGCACCAACAACGGCAGGCTGGGGCTCTCGATCCGTCGGGCTTCCGAACGGTGCAATATCGCACGAGGCACCGCTCAGCGCGCCTTTGCCGAATTGCAGGAGCGCGGCTTTATCGACTGCATGTCGAAGGGAGCGTTCAGCCGAAAGGCGCTGCACGCCACCGAATGGCGTTTGACGTGGTGGGGCTGCGATGTCACCGGAGAACTTCCGAGCAAGAAGTTCATGAGCTGGGGCCGCGAAAAACAAAACGCGGTATCAAAATATCCCGTCGCGGTATCAAATCAGATCCACCGCGCCGCGTGAAACAACCCGAAAAGAACCTCACGGTGCCGTCGATTGGTACCGTGAGGGCCCGAAAGCTCATGGTCGCGGTATCAATTCAGGGCACACATATAGTTTACCATAGGCGTAGTGGAGCGAAGCGCGCCCTTCAAAGAGGGCCTAGCGGCGAACCACAATCACAATAGCGCGAGGATGTTAAATTGAAGAAGAAAGCGAAGAAACCTAACAACGCGTCGGAAGCCATCTTGCTGACATTCGATCCTAATTCGTCAAAGGGCGAGTTTAAGCAGCTTGGCGGAAGCCAGGCGGACGAATGGAACGGCAGGCTCAATAACCTGACCATTAATGCGCTACCTCGCTCGAATGGGGATCAAATCACCGAAGCTGCTTTGGCTGTTTCGTACGGAGTTGCAGATATTTCGCCTGCGGATCCGATCGAGGGAATATTGATTGCGCAGTTGATGGCAGCCAACGAGGCTGCGCTCGAAATGTATCGGAAGGGCTGGGGGCAGCCGCCGGAGTTTTTCGAGACGCGGACGAAATACTTGCAGCTGGCGGATAAGGCTGCCCGCACCGTTATGATGCTGACGGAACGGCTCGATCACCACCGAGGCCGAGGGCAGCAACAAATCACCGTCAAGCACGTCACCACGAACAACGTCACCGCGGATCAGGCGATTATTGCCGATAGCGTCACTACAGGCGGCGGCGCTCGCAATGTCGTGTCTCCTGCTCTGCTGGCAGCTAATTCCGAGGCGCCTATGCCGATCCTCAGCGAGACAAGGCAGCCTGACCCAGTTGGGGTGGGGGGAGTTACCAAATCGAAATGACCATCAACCCCTTGCAAAGCGCCCACGACGCGCCTCGGTGCACAGCCAAATCGAAACGAACGGGGAAGCGCTGTCGTGCGCCCGCGGTTCGCGGCTGTCGGGTCTGTCGGATGCACGGGGCTGGAGGCGGCGCGCCGAAAGGAGAGAAGAACGGCAATTTCCGGCATGGCGGTCGGACGAAAGAAGCCACCAGCGCGAGGCGCTACATCAACTTGCTGTCGCGCTTGGCGCGTAAATCCTGAAAGGCGTGTCGGCGGGCACCGTCGTCGAGATGTTTAGTCGATGTCCGCTGTTCTGCGCATAACGGACTCGAGTCGGACATCTCAACATGTCCGTCAAGGGCCAACAAGAGACTCATGCACCGCAGCAAACTAGACAAGAAATTGATCAGGCCCCACCACCGTCCAGCCCCTCTGGTATGCGCATGATCCCTTCCTCAAGGCGAACGCAAGGGCTCGAGTCGCGGGGCGAAACCGTGACAGGTGGGCGGCAATCCAGCGGCGGCATCAAAGCTAAAGTTCTGCAGCCGAAGCGTCGCAGCATCCTCTCAGCAGAAACGGCCAAGTGTGTTAGGCTCCGAGTTCCCTGTTTCAACGGGAGGCCCGACATGCCTGTTTATGACGTTATTGAATTAATCGGCAGCAGCAGCGAGTCCTGGGAAAAGGCTGCCGCTAACGCGGTCGAACAAGCTTCCAAATCTCTCCGCGACCTTCGTGTCGCAGAAATCGCCGAACTCGATATGCAGCTCGACGGGAAGGGAAAGGTCGAGGCATATCGCGCGAAGGTCAAATTGTCGTTCAAATACGAGGGCTCTTAAACCGAGGGTGCGTCAAATCGGTTCAAGGACTTCTGGCGCCGATGGTCGGAGAGCCCGCGACCTTTGCCGCAACATCGGGCGGATGACGACAAGCCGCTACAGCAGGTGGCCCGGCTGCTTCACGCGCTGGCGGCCTAGCCGCTCACGTTGCATGTCAATTGTCATTTATTGAAAAGATGTGGGCCATGGTGTCCCTATTTAGCGCGAGTGTTGCAGCTTGATGCGGAGAGCGATCAATCTGCGGGAGCCCGAAAGCACGGGGCGTCATGGTCCAATAAGATCATCCTTATCAGCCCAATAAAGCTGAGCAATGAGACCCTTTCCTTCCTGCTTTAGTCCAAACCACATAAACCTTTTCAGTTTGTGACCATTCTTAACGTCAGACGTACACGAGATAATACCAACATAGTCATAGCAGTATTGAGTTGCTTCAACACTGCCGCGATTGTTCGTCGTTACCAGCTTGGTAACCTGCCCATCCTTTTCAAGACCGAGTTTGTTTTCACCAACATTGTACGCCCATTGTTCAAAGCACGTATCGCCCTTGCAATGATGCGGGTCATGAATTGTTGGTTTTGCTTTATTCTTCTCTGCCATGTCCACGGTGGCAGCGGCAGCAGAAGCCCAAAGCCCCAATTTTTTTAAAACCTCGACCGTCAAATCCGTCTTCGTGAACTGCTTGAACTGGTTGGCAAACTCCTGAACATTCTGCGACTGAAGCGAATTGAATGCGAGTTCGTCTGGCGTAACATGTTCAGCATTTGCGCCACAAATGCCTCCGGTAAGAGCGGCGAGGAGAACTAGGCTCGTGAGGGTCTTACGCATAGTTCCCTTCCCTGGGGAATATCCCGCTTGATGTTGAAGTCTGGAGAGCCGGACGGTGGTGGGGGTGGCATTGAGCTTAGGCGAGTGTATCCGGCACGCGCTGATCACCTATGGCTCACTCAATGCCGGGTGACGGTCTCTAAGAATTTGAGAACTGAGGTGGGTACTTCGTCGTACTCAACGTAACTTCGGCGCAGCTCGTCGGCGATGTCCGACGTCACATCACGCGACCAGCCTTCAGCCGTATTGAAGGCAACAATGCGAACCGGATTTGCATATTGCCCTTCGAGTAAACTACGGATCATCCACGTGCGGTTGGTTCCCGCTTCGTCGGTCTCACGCCATACCCTGCCGAGAGAGCCGAAATCGTCCAGCACGAGATAGATGTCACGGCGGGTGTCTTCTTCGGGTACGAGGGTGGCTGAATGCGGCATGACGCAACTCCAAATAATTAAAAAATCTGCCCGTCCCCCGTAAATCGCTTCAATGAAGGTCTAATCATATCGGCCCAGCGATAGTTTGCACGCGCGATCCTCGTTGTACCGGCTTCTGGGCGACGCCCCCAGAAAGTGGCTTGCATTGCCGTTCGTGTTTTGTTCTTATGCTCAGAAGATGCCCTCAGCACCAACCAACTCAGGCAATCGGACACCGACCTGCTAGAGGCGGCGGCAGATGAAGCCATCGCGGCATGCGGCGGTGATGCGCGAGAGGCAGTCAAGGCGCTGATCGTCGCCAATCATTTTCTGGAAACCGAACTGGAAAAACTGCGGGCCTCGTTCTCGACGGGTTGCGCGCGAGGCAAGCTGCTGCCGGGTGATCGCAAGGACTGGTATGACTAACAAGGTCAGGGACACGGCGCGAGCACGGGCGAGGGCCGAGGCTAGAGCCGGAGTGGGTTCATCGTCACATCAAGGCGGCAGCGGCAAGCGCTATGCACAAGAAGTAACCGACAGAAATACCCGGGCCCACAATGTGGGCTGTTACACGTTCGTCCATGTCCCTCTCCTTTTGAAGTATCAAATCGGTCCGGGACTTGTTTGTTCCGTTTGACATGGCCGTGGCGTAAGCGGATGCTGGCCAATTGCAGGCTAACCGCAGCGTTTTGTGTCGGCGCGAAATGGAAGCGCGATTCCAAGGAACCCCCTCTGCGTCGGAGGCGTTTGAAGCAACAGGCGGGCGGAAGCGTATCACGACACTCATCGTCGCTTCGGCAAGACAGGAGAGCGCGATGAAACGAACGCTCATCCTTGCGGTCACCCTGTGGCTTGGCGTGTCTGGC
>Ga0207663_10001538_pt1 | contig 10803 bp, 7 predicted proteins | sample LARL53metaG_FD_184346 | JGI IMG/M metagenome (GOLD analysis project Ga0207663, IMG submission 184346) | Corn, switchgrass and miscanthus rhizosphere microbial communities from Kellogg Biological Station, Michigan, USA - LAR L5-3 metaG... | ecosystem: Host-associated > Plants > Roots >...
GGGGCGGGGCGGGGCGGGGCGGGGCGGGTTGCGGGCCGCGGCGTGCTCGGCGTCGGTGAGCAGGTGCCAGGCACGGGTGGCCAGTTTGCGGGCGACCGCCGTGGTGGCGATCTTCTTCCCCCGCCGTTTCGCAATGCGCTGGAAGGCGGGGGCGAACTGCGGGGAGCGCTTGGCGGTCTGCGCCGCCTCGCACAGCACCCAGCGCAGCCACACCGAGCCCTGTTTGGAGATGTGCCCGTAGTGGGCGACCCGGTCGCTGCCGCGGACGGTCGGGGTGAGCCCGGCCCGGACGCCAGCTGGCGCGCCGAGGCGAACCGGCTGATGTCGCCGGCCTCGGCGAGGATGACCAGCGCGGTGAACGGGCCGATGCCCGGCAACTGGGTGAGTACCTTGACCCGCGGGTCGGACCGGGCGCGCTGGCGGATCTCCCAGTCCAGCCGGTCGATCCGCCCCTGCAGCACGTCGATCAGGCCCAGGTAATCCTCGACCAGCTCGCGGGACACGGTCCTTACTTCGCGATTCCTCTGTGTTCTGCCCTCAGCGAGTTAAGGAGAGGAAATTGGCCTACTGACGCCGCGCTCACCGCCCGGATGATGCTGGCCGATTCATAGATCGTGCTCGATGGGCAAGATGCCCCGGTTAGCGGCCTTGACCAGAGCCGCGTGATCGGCTTCGGTCTGGTCGGCGTACAGCCGGGCGAACCGTGCCAGAGCGATGTCGAGGCGGTCGGAAGAACCGACGTAACCAACGATCATCGATGCTCCGCTGGTACGGGCATGGCCCTTGGCCAGCAGGTGCCCGGTGATCGCGGCGTAGTCCGCCAGCGCCGCGCCATCGATGGAATCCAGCGTCACGCTGCCCTTCATGTTCCGGAACTGGCGCACGTAATACTGATGCCCGCCGACGGTCGTCCAGCCCAGCAGCGGATCGCTGACCGTCTGCAAGGCCTGCTGGTATTCGACCACCCGCTGGCCCTGGTGGGCGTGCCAGGCGGACTTGCCGTGGACATGCTGGGCCAGGACCGACCGGCGGGCCTGCTTCAGCTGAAGGAATACCACGTCATCAGGGCTGCTGCCCTCCAGCAGCGCCACGTAGGCGCGCAGCCCGACGCTGCCGACGCCCACTACCTTGTGGGCGATGTCGATCACCGTGTAGCCCCCCAGCGCCCGGCGCCAGTGCGGGGCCAGGGTGCCCAGGTAGTCATCCAGTCCCCGGGCCAGCTGGTCAGCCTCGGCGTAGTTGATCCGGGTCACCAGCGGCGGGTCTTCAACAATCCGGCGCTGCCCATCACGTTCGCGGGTGAACTTAGGCAGCGCCCGGTCGCTGGTCCTGCGGCGGGCACGAGCTGCCCCACGCTTGATCTCGGCCCGCAACGCCTTGCCCGCCGTGCCCTGCCGCAGATGATCGACGTTGATGCGCTGGTAGGACCGGGCCAGCAGCGCGGTCGAGGCCAGGTCACTGACCTCCGCGCGGTACCCGGCGACACACTGCACGACCGCCGCTTCACACTCTTGCTCGCTGGTGCCATTCTGGCGGCCGGCGACCCAGATGCTCGCGACCAACCGGCGAAGATCCCACTCCCACGCCCCGGGGTGCGCCTCATCGAAGTCGTTCAGATCGATGACGAGATGCCGTTCCGGGGATGCATAGAAGCCGAAGTTACCCAGATGCGCATCCCCGCAGACCACGGGGGTGATTCCGGTGGACGGCAACTGGGCAACATCCTGCGCCATCACGATCGCGGCACCACGCAGGAACCCGTACGGTGTGGCGGCCATCCGCCCGACCCGGACCGGGACCAGCCAGTCAAGCCTGCCCCGATGAGACTCGATGATCAGCCGCACCGGACCGGGCCGGTCCACCTGCACCCTCCACTCCCCCAGCGAGCGGCGCGGAACCTGCCGTCGCAAATCTCTGCCCATCCGGTACCGGTCCGGCCGCGACGTCGAGCGCCGCCGCAACGAGGTAAAAGCCTCGCTGTCCGCCGAGGCAAGAACGACATGGTCGCGCACGGGACCGCCGGCGCCGGTTCGCTGCACCATCCTCCCCCACCTTCGTAGGGCCTTTCCCCACCCTCCGTAACAGATGGGACCACATTGCCAGGACCGCTCTTACCCGCGGGAACCGTGCCGACCTCGCCTGCTGGGTGGCGGATCGTGCCTACCAGCAGGCCGGGTTCGGGACCGCGAACTCATCATCGGCGACAACGACACCCTCGGCGCGTGGGGTCTTGCAGCCTCTGCACTATCCCGGTGATGTCGAGCCGCTTATCGCCGCATGGTTCAGCGAGCGGCAGACAATCTGCATCTCCCAGCCGACTCGGACAGTACCTGAGTCAGCCGCGCCGAGTCGGCAGGGCTACCGCGCCGCCAGGCAGCATCCGTCACGATATGTCATCGGCACTGGACTTGCGCCGCGACGCGCAGTCCCGCCGTGTTCGGCGCGGATTAGTTGTTCGCGTTGCGATCCTCGGCATGGACGCAGATCGATCACTATGCCTGCCACGGTCCGCCCTGAACTGCGGCGGTGCAGTGGGCGGCCCGTTCCATGTCGTTGAGTTTCGGTGGATCCTCGGTAGTGTCCGCAGCGTGGGTCCGTACGGTGCTGGGTCCGCGGCTGAGCGGCTGCGGACCGCTGAGGCCATCGGCACCTTGTGCCTGGCCACTGACCTCGGCATGGGGTTCCCGTTCGAGCATGGCCTGCACACGACGGTGATCGCGATGCGGCTGGCGGATCGGCTTGGTGTCGGCCGCCAGACCGCGGTACTGACGTATTACGGGAGCCTGCTGTCGCACGCGGGCTGCACGACGGACGCGCATCTGGCCGCCGGGGTGTTCGGTGGTTCCCTGACCGAACACCTCAACCCGCTGATGTACGGGTCCAGCCGTGAGGTGATGACCGGCCTGATCCGGGCTCTTCCCGACCGGGGCGCCTCGGGGCCGGCCCGCGCGGTACAGGTCGCGCAGCGCCTGCCCCGGATGGTCCGGGCGTCCCGCCCGGCGATCGCAGCCAACTGCGAGGTGGCCGGGATGCTCGCCGAGCAGACCGGCGCCCCGGCTGCAGTCGCTGCGAGCTTGGCGTACCTGACCGACCGCTGGGACGGCAAGGGCCCGCTGCGGCGGGCGGCGGCGGACGCGATCCCGCTCTCGATGCGGATCGTGCACGTCGCGATCGACGCGGCGTTGCAGCGCCACCTGGCGGGCGAGGAGTTCGCGGCGCGGCTGATCGGCGAGCACGCAGGCCGGGGGCTCGACCCTGAGGTGGCCGGGTGCGTGGCCGCGGACGCTTCCGGGTTGCTGAGCTTCACCGACGGCTCGTCGGTATGGGAGGAGGCCCTCGCCGCCGAACCGCGGCCGTGGTTGATGTTGGCTGGGGAGGAGATCGATCGCGCGCTGTCGGCGATGGGCCACTTCGCCGACCTCATCTGCCCCTACCACTCGGGGCATTCGGGCGGGGTCGCCGGACTAGCGGCGGCCGCGGCGGCGCGCTGCGGGATGGATGCCGCTGGTACCCGGATGGTCCGGCGTGCCGGCCTGGTGCACGACTTGGGCCGGGTGGCGGTGAGCGCGGCCACGTGGGGCAAGCCCGGTCCGCTGACCGCCGATGAGTGGGAGCAGGTGCGTCTGCACCCGTACCGCACCGAGCGGGTGCTGTCGCGCGGCGCCTTCCTGGCCGGCCTGACGCCGGTCGCGTGTGCTCACCACGAGCGTCTCGACCGGTCCGGTTACCACCGAGGCATGCCCGCCGCCGAGTTGACCATGCCGGCCCGGCTGCTCGCCGCGGCGGACATGTTCCACACCAAATGCGAGCAACGTCCGCACCGCCCGGGCATGCCGGCCGAGCAGGCCGCGCAAGCCCTCGCCGCCGAGGCGAAGGCAGGTCGTCTCGATCCGGGAGCCGTCGCCGCCGTGGTCGAGTCGGCTGGCCAGCGGGTGCCACGCCTCGACCGCCCTAACGGCCTGACCGACCGCGAGGGCCAGGTGCTGGCATTGCTGGCCCGCGGTCTGCTTACCAAGCAGGTGGCGAAGGCGCTTGGCATCTCGGTGAAGACCGCGGACCGCCATGTCCAGAACATCTACGCCAAGATCGGGGTGTCCTCCCGCGCCGCGGCGACGATGTTCGCCATGGAGCACGGCCTGGTGACATGGGGAGAATTCCCGATGGAGGACGCATCGGGGCGGTCCTAGCCTCGGGGTGCAGCCCGTGATCGGCGCGCGTGAACGGCCCTCGCGGCGACCCGAAGGAGGACGGCAATGTCCACAGCCACGGTCAATGGTGTTGACCTCGCCTACGTCGAACAAGGGCAGGGCGAGCCCGTGCTGTTCGTACACGGCGGTGTCGGTGACTACCGCGCCTGGGATCAGCAGATGACCGCGTTCGGTGCCGGCTACCGGGCGATTGCGCTCAGCTGCCGCGGCTACTGGCCAAACCCGAAGCTGCGTCCGGACGAATCGATCACCCTCGACACCTTCGTGGACGACTTGGCCCAGTTCGTCCAGGCACTCGGCGCCGGACCAGTGCACCTGGTCGGGCACTCCTCACCCGGCGGCTTCGGCAGTCTGCGCCTCGCCTCACAGCATCAGGAACTTCTCCGCACACTGGTGCTGCTCGAGCCGCCGGCCTTCCCGCTGCTCGGCATCAGCATCCCGCCCCGGCCGGCCCAGGTGATCAAGCTGCTGATCCGGCACCCACGCGCCGGCATCGGCTTCATCAAGTTCGGCACCAAAGGGATGAGACCGGCGATCAAAGCGTTCGAACGCGGCGACGATGCCGGAGCGCTGCGGGTCTTCATGGCCGCCAACACCAGCGACGCGGTCGTGGCAGGCATTCCCGAGGCGATGTTCCAGCGGTTCGTCGAGAACGCCGGCCCGCTCAAGGCTCAGATCAAGACCGGGTTTCCCCCGTTCGCTGCATCTGATGCCAGGGCCATCCAAGTGCCGACGCTGCTGGTCTCGGGCGCGGAATCACCGGCGCACATCAAGGCAGTGACCGACCGCCTGGCCAAGCTGGTGCCGAATGCGGATCGGCTGACCATCGCTGGGGCAACCCACAACATGTTCAACAGCCACCCCTCAGAGTTCAACGCCGGCGTGCTGCGGTTCATCAGGTCGCACACCGTCGCTGATCGGTGACCGGGCCCGCCTGTCCTATTGCAAGCGCTCAGTCACCAGCGTGCTATCCAGTCCGAGGCCGCGCATGCGGTGGCCGGCGCGCTGGTTCCGCACTTACAACAGGAGCCTGCTCCCGGGATCGCAGGGCCGTCTACGCGCCCTCACGCCAGGGGTCTGGATCTTGCCGGGCAGCTCGCGCCTGCGCCCCACAACGGCCGGTAACCCGAATGGGGCAATCTGCGGGGAGCCACCGACACCGATGGTTCAGGAATCAGGCGTGTCGATTCGGCGATCTGCGGGTTGCTGCGCGGGGAGGCGAGCTACAGGTGATGACGCTGCGTGACAGCTGGGCCCTCGCCTAGATGGCCAGCTGCGGTCAGCTCACGGCGCCCGCCGTGCCCGGTCGCTGAGGAAAATGACAGATCGGTGAGAAAACATCGCGGACAAACCGGTGAGAAGCCGGACCGGAACGCAGGTCAGCGACGTGCCGGGTGACAAGAAGGATGAGAACCTACACGTGGTTCTAGGTTCTCATCGTAGATGGCATTTTCTCAAATGAGTTGGCACTACTTGGCATTATGGCCAGATCGATGAGAATCCCTCTTCGGCACAGCTCGACGTGGGCGCCCGACAGGACTACAGGCTGTGTGACAGAGCGTCACCGCCAGTCTTGGGCGGGAGTGCGGTATCCGCCGACATGCGCGCAACTTCCGGTCTGCCGAGCGCCGTCAGGACCGCGCCGAACATGGGCGGTCTGTGCGCTAACCGGGAGTTTGTGGGCATGCGGCGAGCCAGCGACTGGCCGCATGCTGGGCGCGCCGGGAGCGCAGGCGGCGTCCCGGCCCGGTACGGGGGCCGCTGGTCCTGCTCACCCGATGGGGTTCCTGGTCCAGTTCGCCGGGTTGCCGCCGAGCAGACGCAGGTGGCTCCTGAACAGGCTGGCCACGCCAATGGCCGGGTGTGAGCCTAGCTCGCTGACGAACAGATCCAGACCGTCGGCGTGGGCGGCGCACAATTGCTGCTTGGGGGTGCTGCCGGCCATGTCGTGGGTGACGACGACACGGTAGCCGTTAATCGTCTGGGAGACAGAGCCCGGCCAGCGCAGGTAGCCGGAGCAGGAGAACCTACGCGTGGCAGGGTCGATGGTGAAGTAAGGAAGGCCACTTTGGTAATCCAGGCCACCGTCGGCGCCCAGACTGGGTCTGCTTGCCGCCAGCGCGTAGGATCTGGCCCGCAACACCCCGCCGTCCCGCAGGTAGAACACGCTGCTCACCCGCCAGTTGTGCGGTAGATGGGTGAGCTGAGCCGCGAACACCAGCGGCAGGGTGGGTGCGCCGTACCGGATGTGGTCGGCTATTTTGACCGCGTCACGCTTGACCGCTTCCATCTGTTGCGGCGAGTAACGGTACATGTTCGGCAGGAACAACCATGCCCAGCCGTTGCGAGCGTACTGCCAGACGAGATTCGCGTCTGCCCACCACATGCGACTGGATCCTGCCCACCACGCGCGGTGCCCGCGCACCGCTGGCGCGGGGCCGACAATCTTCGTGCCGGGGCCCGCAGAGCGCGCTGTACCGCATTTCAGTGTCTTGGTGGCGGGGGTGAGATGACACTGCCCGGCCGCGTGGACGTTGAGGTCCCACCCATGGGCCGAGTATGGCTTTCTCCCCGCCTCTATGGACACCACCGTCCGGCGGGTCCCGCCCGATACCAGCGTTACTCCCTTGGGTAGCCAGCCGAACGACAGGTACGGGACCAGCGGGTTGAACTGACGCGGCGCGGCGGGCCCGTTCCCGGTGGCCGCAGTGCCCGGGCGGGGGTGCGCCGGTGCGAGCCCCACGGTGACGACGACGGCCACTGCCGTGGCCGCCGCCAGCAGCGGGGTCCCGGCCGCAGCGGCCCAGCGCCAGCGGAGGCGGGCCTGGCCACGGCGGCGGGCAAGCTCGGCATCGACCCGTGAGATCTCCGGTTCGCCACCAGCGATGCCGGTGAACAATTCGCGGATCTGGCGCTCAATCATCGCTGGGCACTCCTCGGTGGATGGGGCCTGGCACCCGCGTTCTGCGCCGGGGTGAGCGCCCGGCGCACGGTGTCCAGTGCCCTGGCGGTCTGGCTCTTGACCGTCCCCGGTGAGCAGCCGAGGATCTCGGCGGACTGGTCCACGTTCAGGTCGCAGTAGAAGCGGAGCACCAAGGTGGCGCGCTGTCGTGCGGGCAGCGCCGCCAACGCTGCCCGCAAGTCGATCACGGCGTCGTGATCCACCGTGACGGCCGGGGCGTCGGTCATCTGCCCGGTCAGGCTCACCCACTTCGCCCACGGAGAGCGCCGCTCGTGGATGAACTCGCGGACAAGCACAGTCCTGGCGTACGCGTCGGGGTGACTGGCGGCCCGTACCCGCGCCCATTGCACATAGAGCCGGGTGAGCGTGGCCTGCACGAGGTCGTCCGCCCGCTGCCAGTCGTCGCACAGCACCGCAGCCAGCTGCCGCAGCGGCGACAGCCGGGCCGCCACGTACTCGGTGTACTCCTCGTCCCGGCTACCGCTCACCGGGAACCGTCATTCGTGGTCGCATGCTCCACACCCTGTAGAGGCGTGCGGGGCCGCGTTCGGTTGTCACGCGCGGCAAGATTTATCCGTCCCCCACACAATGCCCCGGCCCGGCCAACGCGCATCCAGATCAACCTGCTCTGCGCGGGCCTAACACAACTGAGAAGACAGAAGCCATAGCGCCCTATTCGGCAGGCGTTACGCCCTTGGCCAAGCCGACTCATGTTTTGTGGCTCCCGCGCTGTCCGGTGGGGTGGCACCACCGAGGGCTGGGACCTATCGGCCCGCTCGGGCCGACGTTGCTGGCTCGGATGCGGCGGCCGCCGCTGGTCCTGTGGCGGTGCGGCCCGCTGGCGTGGCTGGCCCGGGTCCGGCGGGCTGGGAGAGGGGGTATCGCAGGAGCCGGGCGCCGACCAGGGTGACGGCCGCCACGGCGGCTGTCACCAAGATCGTGGAGATGAACGGGCCGGTCCCGGTCTGCCAGCCAAACGGGCCGGCCGGATGCCAGTACCAGGTCTTGGCCAGTGTGGCGAGCAGCCCGCCGAAGAGCGGCAGCGCCAGCGTCCCGGTGACGGCGCCGAGCACCTTGGCGCGTCTTGGCCATCGCGGTGAGAGCAGCAGCATCACTATGCCCACTGCCCAGCCGAGCAGCGCGAGGACGAAGCTGACCGGCGCCAGCAGTACGCTGCCCAGCGTCAGCATCACCGCAGCCACGTCGAGCCGGCGCCGCCGGCCCGGCCCGGCGCCGGCCGGGGGCTGCGTGATCGCGGGTGCGGGCTGCGCGAAGGCGCCGGCGAAATCGCCCGCCGAATCGCTCGCTGCCGCAGCGATGGCCTCCGGCTCGCCGAGCCGCCGCAGCAGGTCCTGCAGGCCGGGCCCGGAGGCCTCGCTCACGGCGCGGGCTTGCTCGATGTGGTCGGCGATCTCGTCGATGAGCTCGGCCCGCCGGTCCGGCGGGAGCTGGCGCGCTGCCTGAACGAGCCGCCCGAGATAACCGGCGACCAGGTCGTCGTCGTTCATGTGCTGCCGCCCTTCTCGCCGACCTGCAGCAGGCCGTCCACGCTGTCCCGAAACAATCTCCAGGACCCGGTGAACTCGGCGAGCGTCGCCCGCCCGGACGGCGCCAGCCGGTAATAGCGCCGCGGCGGCCCGGCATCCGACTCCCGCCACGTTGTCTCCACCAGGCCCTGCCGCCGCAGCCGCGCTAGCAGGGGGTAGATGGTGCCCTCGCCGGTCACCAACCCGTCTACCGAGGCAAGCGCACGGACCAGCTCGAACCCGTACCGCTCGCCGTCCCCGAGCATGGCGAGCACGCAGAAGGGAAGCACGCCCCGCCGCATCTGGGCGACGAGGTTACTGGCCTCGCCATCTACCATGCAGCACATAGTAGTCTGGTGGCGCCCGGCTGTCGAGACCGGCGAGTACGCGCGCTAACCGGCGGACCGTTCATCGAGCCGCCGTTTAATCAGGTGCTAATGCCGCCGAGATGCGCGCACCGAACCGGCTGTTCTGTGAGCGGCCGAACCACGGAATGGACTGCTAGCGGGCAGCACCGAGTCGGCGATCGGCAGCAGCCTGGCGGCGCTTGTTCAGGCTGGAGACGCGGTGTGCTCGGCAGCGTGGTCGATGTAGCGAATGCGGGCTAGCTTGCCCGCGATCCACCACGTGTATTCACGTTGGGTGAACTGCGGGTTGTGACGCAGGTGCCCAGTCCCTCCATACCACCGGAGGTCACAGCCGTCGCAGCAGAAGTACGCCGTTGCGGGCAGGTCAGCCCTGCCCGCCTGCCCGCACAGCCAGCACAGCCCGCCCCGCCAGCAGCGAAGGGCATCACACGGATCGCGGGCCGGCCGCCTGATCCCTGAGGACACCCGGCGGGTTGCAGTCCGGGTTGCAGTTCCTCATCATTCAGCGCAGTTCAACGCCGTCCGCGTCGAACTCCTGGTCTGCGCGGCGAACTCGCGGAGCACGCCTCTTCCGATTCCTGCTAGCCCCAATGCGCGGCACCGTTCAGGCTGGAACGCTGTTCACATGGCAGCGCTCGGTGTCCTGATTGTGGACGACAACCGGTTGTTTCTGGAGGCCGCCCGCGATCGCCTGGAACGGGAGGGCCTGCGCGTCGTCGGCGTTGCCTCTACCTCGGCTGAGGCGCTGCGGCGAGCAGAGGAGCTCCGGCCCGAGGCAGTCCTGGTGGACGTCATGCTCGGGGATGAGAGCGGGTTTGAGCTGGCCCGGCGTCTGGCCGCACACCACCGGGATGGCGGGCCGGCCGTGATCCTGATCTCGACCTACTCGGCCGCTGATTTCGCGGCTCCTATCGCCGAAAGCCCGGCGACGGGGTTCCTGCCGAAGCAAGAGCTGTCGGCGGATGCGATTCGCCGGATCGTCGATGGCCGCGGGCCGGGAGGCCCACCCGGCGCTCCCGCGCGTTGAGACTAACCACCCCGCCCGGCCGGCGGAAGCTAAGGGGTGCCGCCAGGCAGCGGGGGCACGGCCATCGGATCGGCCGGAAGCTGGATATGCAGTGCTGTTCCGTGGCCGGGCGGGCTCATGACCGAGATCGTCCCGCCAAGGGCCTCGACCCGGTCTTTGAGGCCGATGATGCCTGAGCCGCGGCTCGGGTCGGCGCCGCCTATGCCATCGTCGCTGATCGAGAGCACGAGGGCGCCGTCACAGCCGTCCACGCGCATGTCGATGACCGAGGCCTGTGCGTGTTTGACGACGTTGTTGACCGCCTCCGACGCGATGTAATAACCGGCCGCCTCGACCTGCTCACCAAGCCGCGAGCCTAGATTCAGGTCGAGTTCGACCGGCACCGCGGAGCGCCGGGCGAGTGCCTCGAGAGCTGGGCCGAGCCCGGCCTCGGACAAGATGGCCGGGTGGATGCCGTGCGAGACCTCCCGCAGTTCGTCCAGGGCGGTACCGAGGCCATCAGCCAGCAGCGACAGCTCGCCCTGGATCTCGTGCCCGGGCCGGCGTGTCGTCGTCGCCATGGTGCCGGCTTTCAGCGCGAGCGAGACGAGACGCTGCTGTATACCGTCGTGTAGGTCACGCTCGAGGCGCCGCCGCGTTTCGTCCGCGGCGGCGACGATCCGGGCGCGCGAAGCAGACAGCTCGGTACGGCTCTGGGTGTTCGCGATGGCGG
>Ga0207663_10001542_pt1 | contig 10790 bp, 6 predicted proteins | sample LARL53metaG_FD_184346 | JGI IMG/M metagenome (GOLD analysis project Ga0207663, IMG submission 184346) | Corn, switchgrass and miscanthus rhizosphere microbial communities from Kellogg Biological Station, Michigan, USA - LAR L5-3 metaG... | ecosystem: Host-associated > Plants > Roots >...
GGCCGTGGCCGGGTGCGGCGTCGGCCAGATCATCGGCCACATCGCGTTGGACAGCGCGAGCCGGATCCGGTGGCCGCGCGGGAACACCCACGAGGTGACGTGCAGCTCCAGCGCCAGCGCGCCCGGCTCACCGGGGGTTGGCGGCGCTGTATCCGCGGCGGACGGCGTGGGCCGGGTGGCGCCGCCCGGGAGCGAGCCGCCGTCACGCAGCGGGTCCGGCCGCCCGGCCCGGCCTCCCCCGGTCACCAGGGTGACCGTGCCGTCCGGCGCCACGTCGCAGAGCCGGCCGAACCAGTGCAGCGGCTCCGCATCCGCGCTGCCGTGCAGCTCCACCAGGGGGAAGCCGAGGATCTCCACGTCCTCCGCCAGCGGCGGGCTGTCGAAGACCAGGCTGAACGCGTCCGCCGCCCGCTGGTCCACGGTCAGCTCCCCCCACCAGTGCCCGGCCTCCACCCCGGCCGACGCCACGTAGCGCAGCACGGCCGAGCCGGCCTCCGGCGGATCTGCCGACAGGTTCCGCTCCGGGCCGCAGTACCAGGCCCGGTAGGCCGTCCGCCCGGGCGGGAACGCGGCCTCGGCCCGCCAGCGCCCGGGAATCTCCGCCAGATCCGGGTCCGGCGGGTGCCAGTGCCGGACGTAGACCGTGACCGGTGGCTCGGACATGATCCCGTTACCGGCGCCCTTCAGCCAGTGATCCCACCACCGGACCGCATCCGCCCGCCACTCGACGGCCGGCCCGGGCACCGCGTTATGCGGGAAGGTGTGGTTCCACGGGCCGATCATGATCTTCACAGGGGCGGGGGCGGCGGCGAGCATCCGGGGCACCGAGTCCCGGTACCCGTCGTACCAGCCGCCGATCAGGAACGCCGGGATCGTGAGCCGGACGTAGTCCGGCCGCAGCGAGGCGCGCCGCCAGTAGGGCCCGTCCCGCTGCCGGGCCAGCCAGGTCATCAGCCACGGCTCGCTGTCGAACCGGCGGGCGAAGGCCGGGGAGTCGACCGGGAAGTCCGGCGTGGGCGGCAGCGCGTTCAGGTGGTCGATCATCAGCACGTACTCGTCGATGTGCAGCAGCCCGTCGATGTAGTGCACGTCGTCGTGGAACAGGTCGTCCGACGCGTCCACCGCGATGATCGCCTTGAGCGCGGGCGGGCGCCGCAGCGCCACCTGGATCGCGTTGAAGCCGCCCCAGGAGATGCCCCACATCCCGACCGCGCCGGTGGACCAGGGCTGGGCCGCCAGCCAGGCGATCACGTCTTCGGCGTCGAGCTGCTCCTGCTCGGTGTACTCGCCCTCGGGCAGGTCACCGTCGCTGCTGCCGGTGCCGCGGATGTCCACCCTGGCCCCCGCGTAGCCGTGGGTGACCAGGTACGCGTAGAGCTCGTAGTCCCGGGCGAGCATCGCGTCGTCCTTGCGGTACGGCAGGTACTCCAGCAGCGCGGGGACCGGCCCGGCGGGCTGCGCGGGGAGATAGAGCGTGGCGGCGAGCTCGATGCCATCGCGCATCGGGATCCGGGCCTCCCGGACCGCCATATGCTGTCCCGCGGCCATCGGAGCGCCATGCTGTCCCCCGGCCACCTGCGCGCCATCCTGCCCCCCGGCCACCTGCGCGCCCGCGGTCCTCTGCTCGCCTGCGGCCGGGCGCTGGCCCGTGGTCATTCCGGCCGCCCGGCGCCGGACGCGGAGCCCGCCCCGATGGCGCTGCGCAGCAGCTCCACGAACTGCTGGACCCGCACGTCCCGCATCTGCGGGGACTCGGCCGCCGCGCCGAACAGCCCGGGGTCCAGCTCCTCGGTCACGATCGCGTCCTGGCAGCGGTCCATCAGCCAGTCCACCAGCGACACGACCATTTTGGCGTCGATGTCGCGGCGGATCTCGCCGCGCTCGACGCCGAACTGCACGAACGCCTGGGTGCCGTACGGGTCCTCGCGCAGCAGGAACTGGGTGATCTCGCGCCGCAGCTGCAGGCTGGAGCAGTAGTTGCCGACCAGCGTCACCCGGTAGGGGACCCAGTCCTCGTGGATCAGGTGCGGCGTGCGCCGGAGCCAGTACCCGATGACCGCGAAGAAGCCCTGCTCGCGCACCTCCGGCGGCGCCTCCAGGTAACTGCTGAACGAGCGCGCCGCGGCCTGGTAGGCGGCCAGGAACAGCCCGGCCTTGCTGGTGAAGTAGCCGAACACCGCGCCCTTGGCCACGCCGGCCTCGCGGGCGATCTCCTCGATCCGCACGCCCTCGTAGCCGCGCTCGGCGAAGTGCCGCATCGCCACGGCGACGATCCGCTCCTGCCGGGCCAGCTGGCGGGCGGGCGCCCGTACCGGCGCGCGGCCAGGCGCGGCCGGCCCGGCAGAGGCGATCATCATTTGACCAGAAGTCATAGATCTATTGCCCTTAGCTGAATGCGCAATATTGACTTTTTCCAGCCAATCTAACCATACTTTCAGGACGACCACCGCTCTTAACTGACTGAAAGTCAGAGATGCTGACTCCCCCGCAGGCCGGCACCCGATGGGACGTCATCGTGGTCGGCGCCGGGCACAACGGGCTCACCGCCGGGGCGCTGCTCGCCCGGGCGGGCCTGTCCACGCTGGTGCTCGAGCGGCGTGACGTGGTGGGCGGATGCTGCGTCACCGAAGAGATCGCCCCCGGCTGCCGGGCCTCGACCACCTCCTACATCGCGTCCATGCTGCGGCCCGAGGTGATCAGGGAACTGGACCTGGGCTCACACGGGCTGCGGATGGTGCCCTGCGAGCCGGCGCTCCAGGTCGCCCTGGACGGCGGCGAGGTGGTGGCCGCGTGGAACGACCCCGTCCGGACCGCCGCGGAGATCGAGCGGTTCTCACCGGCCGACGCCCGTTCGTACCTGGCAACCGACGCGGAGCTGAAGGCGCTGGCCGCCCGGCTGCAGCCCCTGTTCCTGGACCTGCCCCCGGACACCCGGGCCACCGGCCTGCGCGGCTGCCGCGAGCTGCTGCGCCTCGGCCGGCGGCTGCGTGGGGTGCGTGGCCGCGAGCTCGAGGGCCTGACCACCCTGCTCACCGGCAGCCTGGGCCAGTTCATCGACAGCAGGTTTGAGTCCCGGCAGGCCAAGGCGCTGCTGCTGGCCAACAACCTGTACGGCAAGCACGGCGGTCCCTACCAGCCGGGCACCTTAATCGGCCTGGCCTTCCACCTGCTGTCCGGCGGCGAGCACGCGGAGCAGGGGTTCTTCGGCCACGTGCTGGGCGGGATGGGTGCGATCAGCGGCGCGATCGCCTCGGCCGGCCGGGCCGCCGGGATGCAGATCGCCACCGGCACTCCGGTCGCGCGGATCCTGGTGAACGGCGGCCGGGCGGCCGGGGTCTCGCTGGCGGACGGCACCGAGATCGCGGCCGGCACGGTGCTCTCCGGCGCCGACCCGAAGCGGACGTTCCTGCACCTGGTCGAGGCGGCGGAACTGCCCGGCGACTTCCGCGCCGCGGTCGCCGGGATCAAGATGGACGGGCCGTGCGGCAAGGTCAACCTGGTGCTGGACGCCGAGCCGCAGGTGCGCGGCATGCCGGCCGACGCCGGCCCGGGCCGCCGGGCCCTGTTCACCCTGCCGCCCGACCTCGCGGTCGCCGACGCATGCTATGACCATGCCAAACGAGGTGAGCTGGCCGGCGCCGACCAGTTGTTCATCGACTGCGTGGTCGCGTCCGCCGTGGACGCCTCGCTGGCACCGGCCGGCCGCCACATCATGACCTGCTTCGTCCAGTACCTCCCCTACCGGCTGGCCGAGGGGACCTGGGACGGCAGGCGGGACGAGCTGGGCGACCGCGTCCTGGCCAGGATCGGCCGGTTCGCGCCGAACGTGCCCGCCGCGGTGGTCGCCCGGCAGGTGCTGACCCCGCTCGACCTGGAGCGGGAGTACGGCCTCACCGAGGGCAACATCTTCCACGGCGACATCGCGCCGGACCAGCTGTTCCACATGCGGCCGGTGCCCGGCTGGGCCAGGTACGCGACGCCGGTGCCCGGCCTGTACCTGTGTGGCGCAGGGGCCCATCCCGGCGGCGGGGTCACCGGCGCGCCGGGCTACAACGCGGCCCGGCGGGTGCTCGCCGACCTGCGGCGGGAGCGGCCGCGGCCGCGGGCACCGGCCAGCGTGCCCCCGCCACGGCGCACCGCGAGGGAGGCAGCCCGGTGAAGCGCGGAAAGCGTTCCCCGGCAGTGCCCGATGAAGGAAGAAGGTAGTGCCATCAGCGCGGACGTGGTGATCGTCGGGGCGGGCGTGATCGGCGCGGCGACCGCGTTCCACCTCAGCCTGCTGGGCGCCGGCGACGTGCTCGTGCTCGACCGCGCGACCGTAGGGTCCGGGATGAGCTGCCGCTCGTCCGCGCTTGTGCGGATGCACTACACCTTCGGCCCCGAGGTTGAGCTGGCCGTGCGCAGCGACGCGATGTTCGAGGCCTGGCCGGATCTCACCGGCCGCCCCGGCTGCGTCCGTCGGACGGGGTTCGTCCGGATCGTGTCGCCGGGCGAGGAGGCGGCGCTGCGCGCCAACGTGGCGATGCAGCGCGCGCTCGGCGCGCGGGCCGAGGTGATCGACGCCGCCCGGCTCAAGGAGGTGGCGCCGGGGCTGCGCGCCGATGACGTCGAGTGCGCCGCGTGGGAGCCGAACGGCGGCTACGGGGACGGGGCGGTCGTGGCCGGCGACCTGCTGGCCGCCGCCCGGGCCCGCGGGGTGCGGTACCGCCCGTACAGCCCGGTCGCCTCGCTGCTCACCGACGGCAGCCGGGTCATCGGCGTCGAGCTCGCCGGGAGCGGAAGTGGGACCGGCGGCGATCGGGAGTATGCGGGCACCGTCGTCCTCGCGGCCGGGGTGTGGGCTCCGCCGCTGCTGCGGACCGCCGGCGTGGTCCTGCCGATCGAGACCGAGCTGCACCGGGTCGCGGTGCTCGCCCACGGAACGGGCCAGGGTACCCCCGTGGCCTGCATCGACTCCACCACCCAGACCTACTTCCGGCCCGAAGCCGGGGGCTCGATGACGCTCGTCGGCGCCTTCGCCGGCCAGCGCGGCGCGGACCCGGATGCCATGGCGGCCGCGGCCGATGAGGACCTGGCGCCGCTGGTCCAGGCGGCCTCGCGCCGGGTAACCGCGCTCGAGGACGCCGGCATCGTGCGCGGCGTCACCGGCGTTTACGACATGAGCCCCGACGCCCGGCCGCTGCTCGGCCGGCTGCCCGGCCTGGACGGGCTGATCGTGGCGGCCGGGTTCTCCGGCATGGGCTTCAAGATCGCGCCAGCGGTCGGCGAGGGGATCGCCGGGCTGATCGCGGGCGCGCCGGCCGACGGCGTCGATCTCGCGCCGTTCCGGCCTGATCGCCTGAGCGACGGCCGGCCGATCGAGCCACCGAACCCGTATTCCGACGACTGACCAGAGCCCGGCCGGTGGGATGCGAGGGCTGGACACAGAAGGAGGCGGCCGTGAGCACGCGCAGAGCCGACGGCGCGCCGGCGCCGGGCACGGCGGAGCCGGAGATCCCGCTCGAACTCAGCCTGCCCGGGCCGAGTTTCACGTCCGAGACGGAGTTCGCCCGGGAGCGGGAGGCGATCCTGTTCGCCGACTGGTTCTGCGTCGGGCGGGAGGAGTCCCTGGCCGGGCCCGGGGACTACCTGACCGCCGATGTCGCGGGCGAGAGCATCGTGATCGTGCGAGGCCCGGACGGACCCGGCGGGCCGGGCGAACCAGCTGAACCTGGCGAGCCAGGCGGACCGGGCGGTTCCTTGGCCGGCTTCTACAATCTGTGCCGGCACCGCGGATCCCGGCTCGTGCCGGTGGCCGGCTCCCAGCCGGACGGCGACCGGGCGCGCAGCGGCTGCGCGGGCGCCGCGATCCGCTGCCCCTATCACGGCTGGACCTACGGTCTCGACGGGTCGCTGCGCGCGGCGCCGTTCCTGCCCGAGCTGCGCCGCTACCGCGACCGGCTGGCGCTGCACCCGGTCGCCGTCACCACCTGGGGCGGGTTCGTCTTCGCCCGGCTCGACGCCGGCCGCGGCGGCCCGCGCCCGCTGGCCGGCCAGCTGAACGGAGCCGACGGCCGGCTCGCCGCCTACCCGCTCGCGGAGCTGCGCTCGGCCCACCGGATCGTCTACCGGATCGCCGCCAACTGGAAGGTAATCCTGGAGAACTACAACGAGTGCTACCACTGCGGCCCGGTCCACCCGGAGCTGTGTGACCTGATCCCGGCGTTCCGCCGCGGTGGCGGCGGTGACCTCGACTGGGACGCCGGCGTCGCGCACCGCGACGGCACCTATACGTTCACGCTCACCGGCACGACCCGGCGGGCGCCCTTTCCCGGGCTCGGCGAATCAGACCGCACGCGGCACCGCGGCGAGCTCATCCTGCCCAACCTCATGCTCAGCCTGTCGGCCGACCACGTCGCCGCGTTCACGGTATGGCCGCATGACGCCGGGCACACCACCGTGCTCTGCGACTTCCTCTTCCACCCGGACCAGATCGCACGCGACGACTTCGACCCCTCGGACGCGGTGGACTTCTGGGACCTGGTGAACCGGCAGGACTGGTCGATCTGTGAGCAGGTCCAGGACGGCATGAGCTCGCGGATGTTCACGGCCGGCTACCTGGCGCCGATGGAGCAGCCCAGCGCCGACGTCAGCCGCTACGTCACCCGCCGGCTCGGCGGCTCCCCGCCCCCGGGCCCGCGCTGACCGGCCGGGGAACGGGGAGACAGACCAGACATGCCGGCGGAGCTGGCGGCGCTCACCGCTCGCCCTTCCGCCGGCCGGTAAGAGAGAGGCAGTTGGTGGGTTCACGGCGGGATGTCGTGGTGGTGGGCGGCGGCCATAACGGGCTCGTGGCGGCGGCGTACCTGGCCCGGGACGGCCTGGACGTGCTGGTCTGCGAGCGGCGTGAGGTGGCCGGCGGCGCCGCCGTGAGCGAGCGCCCGTTCGGCCCGGACTACCTGGTGACCTCGCTGTCCTACGTGGTGTCGCTGCTGCCGGCCGACCTGGTCTCCGACCTGCAGCTCGCCCGGCACGGGTACCACGTGTTCCCGCAGGGACCGTATTTCGCCCCGCACGCCGACGGCAGCTACCTGCGGCTGCCCGACGACCCGGCCGCCCGGGACTCCGAGCTCGCGAAGTTCTCGGCCGCCGACGCCGCGGCCTACCCGGCCTACGAGGCGCGCATGCGGGAGATGGGGCTGGTGCTGGGGCCGATGCTGAGGGAGATCCCGGCGCGGCTGGGCTCCCGGCGGCCGGCCGACCTGGCCCGGCAGGCGATGCTGCTGCGGCACCTGCGCAAGCTGGGCGTACGCGAAACGGTCGACGTCACCCGGCTGCTCACCGGCAGCATCGCCGACCTGCTCGATGCCTATTTCGAGTCGGACGCGGTGCGCGGGCTGCTGTCGGTGTCCGGGGTGATCGGCGCCTGGGCCGGGCCGCGGTCGGCAGGCACCGGCTACCTGACGCTGCACCACCACATCGGCGGCGTGGACGGCCAGGCCGGCGCGTGGGGGTTCCCGCGCGGCGGGATGGGCGGGGTCACCAGCGCTCTGGCCGGCGCGGCCCGCTCGTTCGGCGCGGAGATCCGCACCGGTGCCGCGGTGGCCAGGATTCGGGTCTCGCCCGGCGGCCAGGTGGCCGGCGTGACCCTGGCGTCCGGTGAGGAGGTGGACGCCGGCACCGTGGTCGCGACGGCGCATCCGCAGGTTACGTTCGGCATCCTGGTGGATCCGTCGGCGCTGCCGGAACCGTTCCTCGCCGACATCCGCCGTTGGCAGAGCCGCAGCGGTACCGTCAAGATCAACCTGGCGCTGGACCGGCTGCCGGTGTTCGCCAGCCATCCCGGGTTCGACCCGCAGGTGCACGGCGGGACGATCGTGCTCGCCGAGAGCCTGGACGACATTGAGAACGCCTTCCAGGAGGCGGTGAGCGGGCGGCCGTCGGCGAAGCCGTTCGCCGATATCTGCATCCCAAGCGTGTTCGACGACTCCCTGGCGCCCGCGGGCCACCACGTGATGTCGCTGTTCACCCAGTGGGTTCCCTGCGGGTACGCGTCGGCGCCGGACGAGGCCGAGCTGGCGGCCTACGCGGATCGGGTGATCGGCCGGATGGAGACGGTCGCCCCGGGGTTCACCGGCTCGGTCCTGCACCGGCAGGTGATCGGCCCGCGGCAGATGCAGGAGGAATACGGGCTGATCGGCGGGAACATCTTCCACGGCGAGCTCACCCTGGGCCAGCTGTACCACGCCAGGCCGGCCGCCGGGTACGCCGACCTGCGCACCCCGGTCCGCGGCCTGTACCAGGCGGGCTCGGCCACCCACGGCGGCGGCGGCGTGACCGGGATCCCCGGCCGCAACGTCGTCCGGCAGATCCGCGCCGACCGCCGGGCCGCGCGCTGGCGCCGCCGCGGCGGCTCCCGCACGGGAACCGGGCTGCCCGGAAAGCTCTGGTGACGGCCGGTCGTCACCGCCGGCCCCGTCTGGCGCCTAGGATCTCGGGAGGCAATTCCATATAATACAGGTATGAAAAGTAGACAAGAGGCTGGCCCCTCCCGGTGACATCCCCTGCGTGCGCAGCGCCGGTGCTGCTGCGGCAGCTGTTGCCGGTACTGCCCCGGCTGGAGCCAGACGGCCAGCCCGTGCGCATCCGGTCCAATTTCACCAACGGCCTCGAGCGCTTCCCGGTCAAGGCCACGTGAGCCGGATGGCATTTGACGACGCCAGCACGCGGCTGGCGCCCGATGACAGGGTGGCCGCGCCCGGCGCCGCAACGGCCGATGGCGGCACAGCCGGTGCGCGCCGCCGGGCCGCGCCGCCGTGGCTGCCCGCCGCCGTGGCCGTGCTGGCCGGGCTGGTATCGGGGCGATACCGGCTGGGGACACCGTCGCCGTGGCGGGATGAGGCGGCCACGGTCGACGCGGCGCAGCGCTCGGTGGCGCAGATTTTCGCGCTGCTGGGCCACATGGACGCGGTCAACGGCGCCTACTACCTGGTCATCCACCCGGTGATCGTCATCTGGGGCAGCTCGCCGACCGCGATCCGGGCGCCATCGGTGCTGGCGATGGCCCTTGCCGCGGGGTTCACGGCGGCGCTGGGGCGGCGGCTGGCGGCGGCGGCCGGCCTGCCGTCTCCGGCGTTCACCGGCCTGCTCGCCGGGCTGCTGCTGGTGGCCGCGCCGCAGGCGACCAGGTACGCGCAGGAAGCGCGGGCCTACGGGATCGTCGCCATGTTGGCCACGCTCGCCAGCTACCTGCTGGTCCGCGCGCTGGCCGATGACCGGTGGCGGTGGTGGGCCGGCTATGGGACAGCGCTGGCTTGTGCCGGGCTGTTCAACCTGTTCTGCCTGCTGCTGATCGTGGCGCACGGGCTTTCCCTGCTGGCGCCGCGGGCAGGGCCGGCGGCCACCCGGCCGCCCGGACGGCAGCTGCGGCGCTGGGCCGGCGCGGCCGGCGCGGCCACGGCGGCGCTCATGCCGCTGCTGGTGGCGGGTTACCGCCAGCGCGGGCAGGTCGCGTGGCTGACCCGGCCGGGGTGGGGTGTGGTCAGCGCCGCCGTGCAGGGGTTCGCCGGGTCACCTGCGGCCGTCGTGCCGGTCGCCCTGCTCGCGCTGGCGGGCGCCGTGGCCGGGCTGGCCCCGCGCCGCGCCGCGGCGCTCACGCCGGGGGTGATCGCGGTGCCCTGGCTGGCGGTGCCCCCGGTGATCCTGCTGACCATCTCACAGGCCCATCCGCTTTTCACCTGGCGGTATGTGGAGTTCAGCCAGCCCGCCCTGGCCCTGCTGTGTGCGGCGGGCCTGTCCTGGCTGGCCGGCCTGGCCGCACGGCTGCCGCGCCCCCGCCTGGCCCATCGCCTGGCATGGCTGCCACCGGTAGTGATCATGGTCCTGCTGGGGGTGTTGCTGGCGGGCCCGCAGCAGGCGGTCCGGCGTCCGGACGCCCGGCTCGACAGCCTGCGCTGGGCCTCCACGGTCCTGGGCCGCCACGAGCTCCCGGGGGATGCCGTGTTCTACCTCCCATCCAGCCGGCGGATCCTGAGCATGGCCTACCCGGGGCCGTGGCAGCGGCTGCGCGACGTCGCGCTCGCCCGCTCTCCGCGCGCGGCCGCCACGCTCGCGGGCATCGAGGTGAGCCCGGCGGTGCTGCGGCAGCGGTTCGCTGGAGTACGCCGGGTGTGGCTGGTGACCATCCGGGGCCTGGCGCAGCCGCCGCCTGACTCGCGCACCGACCGCGCAAAGATCGCAATGATCAGGCAGCTGCACCTGGTCGGCCGGTGGCGCGCCGGCGCGGTCGTGCTCCGCCTGTACGCGCGAAGCTGGCCGCCGCGATCGGCCCGCTAGATCAGCGGGCTCGCGGCCGGTGGCAGCACGTCAGCCCGGGGTCTCGTCCCGGACGAAACCCTTTATTACCGATCGTCTAACTAGGTTTCACACTACTCTTCCCATTGATGGCTACGGACATGCCGCCGGCCATGCCGGCCGCGGCTGCGGATGGCAGTGGACCAGCCGGTTCACTGGATGCGACCGGCGAGGGCACCGGCTCACCGGCTGCCGCTGGTCCGGCGGCTGCCTCGCGGGATGCCGCCGGGTGGCTGCTGAGGCGGCTATCGGTGCTGCCGGTGCTGCTGGCGATGGCCGGGCTGCTGGCCGGGCTGCCGCTGCTGCTCGCCGGCCGGTTCACGCCAGCGCTGGTACTCGCGATCTCGGCGCTGCTGGCGGCCGCGCTCATCTATCTCGGCCTGCGCCCGATCCCCGGCCGGTGGCCGGGCTCGCTGCCCGCGCAAGGGCGGCCGCCGCGCACACCGTGGTGGGCAGCC
>Ga0207663_10001544_pt1 | contig 10782 bp, 5 predicted proteins | sample LARL53metaG_FD_184346 | JGI IMG/M metagenome (GOLD analysis project Ga0207663, IMG submission 184346) | Corn, switchgrass and miscanthus rhizosphere microbial communities from Kellogg Biological Station, Michigan, USA - LAR L5-3 metaG... | ecosystem: Host-associated > Plants > Roots >...
TTCAAAGATTTCCATAATAAAGAATTGTGTCTTAACTGAACAGGGCCCATATACTAAACCTAATTATTATTAGCCAGAGATAATGGAACGAAGGACATGGATAGGCATCGAATTAATTATATAGAAGATACGGGTTGGATTGATCTAAATTATGATATTTGACTTAGCCGAAGTATATGTACCGCCATAGCATGAATATGTAAAGGAAGAATGGTAATTAGCCTTCCTTAGAACTCAAGACATAGTGGTGTTAGCAAGTATAACATATCTTAATTCTTTAACCATGTCTATACACTATAATTATAATGACTGTACTATAGAATCCCGATAAAAAGGATTGATTTCTAAAGTCATAATACAGCAAAAGTGGTTGCTCAGATAGATAATGATAAAACCAACCAGCAGAGGATTTTTTTCACGACTATTAATCCTGTAATAGATTTTTTACTATGATAGATTAAAAAAGATGTAGGGCGCATAGACTTATCTGTTCTTCTTATACATTCCAAATCCGTCTTTCCTGCGTCGTTAGGACGAAGATAGAAATCTCTGTGGAAGCAGAACATATATCGACTGCTAGCGAAACAAATATTGGCAAGAAATCATGTGATCGATACCATCATAAACCATGAATGTAAATTTCTGCTGTCCCAAATGTAAAGGGTCCATTGTTACTAAGGCCGATGGTTATTTATGTCAAAATTGTGTAAGTTTTTATTCTTTGCGCGATGGATATGTTGATTTTATGGGAGATGTTGAATTTTATGCTGGCGAAATATCTCAGCAGGAAATTCAAAAGCTAATAGAGGACATTGATTCGCGGGGATATGATGATGGATTAACACTTTTTTTTAAAAGCAATCCTCACCTCCAAGACTATATTACAGACATTAAAAGAGCAGACTGGGTATGCCATTGCCTTGGAAAAAACAATTTGCGCTGTTTAGACATTGGAAGTGGTTTGGGCAATATTTCAGAAATACTTTCCTATACTTATCAACAGGTGTACTCTGTTGAAGCTGTAAGAGAAAGAATTGAATTCCAGAAAAGGAGGTACAAAAATTCCAAGCGATTGAACATCACCATAGCAAGGAGCAATGGCTTAGAACTTCCGTTTCAGGACAATTATTTCGATCTCGTAATATGCAACGGCGTGCTGGAGTGGATCGGTACGATGAACGCAAACATCCCTCCACGTGAAGCTCAACTCGCATTTCTACGTGAAATGAGACGAGTACTTTCAGACAAAGGCTGCCTTTACATAGGAATTGAAAACAGGTTCGGATTACCATTCCTATTGGGTGCAAAGGACCACAGCGGGCTGCCATATACGAGTCTTCTGCCAAGAAGTGTGGCCAATATTGTAGTAAGAAAACTTGGTTATTCTGGAGGGATATATGGGGACAAGTCTAAAAATCAAAGAGAAAAAAGGGGTTATCACACTTATACTTACAGTATTTTGGGCTACAGTTCCATTTTCAAGGAGGCTGGTTTTAAATTTAAACCTTATTGGGTTTTTCCTTCTTACAACGAACCATATTTCTCTGGTAAGCTTGACGATAAGATAGGATTAAAAGGCTTTATTCATTATTTTAAAAACACTGCTGACAGATTCAAATTCGCATTATCGATATTGGAAAAAGTAGATAAGTCTATTCTTGGAATGATTGCAAGTCTGTTCACTCCAAGTTTTCTTTTTTATTGTTATAAGAATGAATGCGAAGAATCATTTGACAATATTATTGCCAGCAACACCATGCTCAAAAACTATACCGTATTAAGCGAAGGCACAGGAATAATGTATCTTTTATACGACAAAAAAGGAAAACCAGCAAAGGTTGCCCATTTAAAGCGGCACGTGTCCTACTTTCCCAGTACTATACCATTTCATGATAAAACTCATCCAAATTTACCCTATCCATCTAGGGGAGTTTGGGTAGAAGATTGGATACCCGGAAAAAGACTAAACCCGCTTAAATTTGATGAAGCCCAAATGGCAATTGAATGGCTTATTAACTTTCAAAACAAGACCAGCTTAACAACTATGACTAAAAATGACATATCCGTTGAGGTAAATGCTGTAAGGGCAGATCTTTTACGATTGCCACATTTGAATACATCACAGTATCGAAGATGGCTTGACGATTATGAGTCATATGTAGGAACTCTCAATGTTAATAAAACTGCGGAGCATGGAGATTTCTGGTATGGGAATATACTGATTGATTCCACAACACACAAAATAAATGTAATTGATTGGGAATACTTCCGACAAAGCGGAGATCCTTTCTTCGATTTTGTTTTTTTTATCATAACTGCTATGCAATTACCAGGTGGTGATTCTGCAGAGGAATTCCAGTCAAATATCGATGAATGTGGAAGATTTAGCCCCATAATGAGAAAATTGCAAAGCAAAATTAACAACCATTTTGGTTTTAAACTCAATTTAGATGTCCTAATCCCTTATTTCATGTTACGCTTTATTATCAGAAAACAGTTGGAAAGAGGAATACATGATAAGACTTACATTCCATTTAACAAAATATTGAGTACATTATCTTCAAAAAAAACCTAGTTACTTATACAGACATGCAATTTTATTCTTCTTTTTAACAAGATAAATTTTATTCTTCTTTTTAACAAGATAAATTTTAAAGAATAAATACAGTGACAATGGCGTCAACAAATATGGTATTATATATGGTAGGCTGAAAATACTCCTCAAACTGCCAAGTTCATTGTAAGCGTAAACCGGCTGAGAACGTACAAGTTGACCTCCTAATGAAGTGCCATTGGCAATGATGAACCTGTCAGAATACTTACTATTAAAAGCAACTTTACCAACTATTCCCAGATTTTGACCTAATACTCTTACTGTTTTTTCCAGCTCCCCGTATCCATAAAAGTTGCCAAAATTAATTATGCCATTCGATGTCACCGTCGGTTGCCTTAGTAACACATTTGATTTATCCAAATTAATTTGAACTTTTTTTCCAACTATGGTAGTATTTGTACTTCCATTCTTGAAGCTTAACGAAAGAATAGCAGGATGACCTATGAAGTGTATTGTTGAAGGTTGGTTCGGTAGTGAAACACGAGTATAAAATCCAGATCCTCCGTTAATTAATCCCCCCTTACTCTTTACTGTAACATTCTCAACGTTAATAGGCATAATCTTCGATACGCCGTTTAGAATTGAATCTTTCCCATCAATACTGACTTTGATAGTGGGTTCGTCAATATTCATAATTGCTGAGGATGACTTTAAGGTAAGATTACCAATGAAGGTGGCATTGTTAAAAGCGGTGACACCACCGTTAACAAGACTAGTTACTGCCCTGCTCCTGGTCATAAATTCATAGACTGGCAGCTTAGCGTTTACCAATTCTAACAGTTTACCTAGCAATGGATAGATAGGTCTTCCTCCATTACCCTCTGAGTTTAGTCTCTGGATAATTGGGTTTACATTAAGGTAAAACATATCGTAGCCGTTGTATACTTTATGTAAGATAAACGGCACGCCTGCGTTGTAGTAAGCTATCGTATCATAACTTGACTTGGGAACAATGGGGTATAGATCTATCTTTGTAGAAAACTGTATTTCCTTATTATTGGAAGTCCCTTTTATACTAGACGACTGAAACGTATTACCAAAACCAAATCCATCCAAGTAAAACTCTCCACCCTGATTTAGAGTTGCTGCCTCGGCTCTCACATCTATCTTAATTATTTTTGACCACGATCCTAGTTTTGTTACCTTCTCAAATGTAACGCCAAAGATATGCCCTGTTCCATTCGGCATTTTCAATGGTAGAATAACCGGTTTCCAACCGCTCCATGAGTCCTGAAATCTATACCAAAAGTATTGATGATCCACTACCGATGAAAACTGCAGTACATACCATTTTCCATCATTTCTTCCATACCAATTAAATTTCACAAAATCGAACTTTGTAAGATTTAAAGGTTTATCTCTATCTAGTCGCCTTGAAATTTCCCAGAGTTTATACTTGCCTGCCCCCACGCTAATTTTAAATGAGTGTGGATTTTCTGTGATTTTTGGAATGCCTATTTTGCCGAAGCCGCCATATGCAGCCGGGATCCATTTACTTGAAGCATTGTCTTCAACAACTGAGGGGCTAGATTGGGCACTTCCAATGTCCACCAGATGACCATAACCATCAAGGTTAAGCACTATTAGTTTTTTATATTGTAAACCATACTCTCTTTTATAATCCATCACTTTCAAGGCTATTTCTTCGTTTGGAGCAACAACTATTCCAGCTTTTCTTATGGAATCTATGTCAGATAATGGGGCAGTTGTATAGTTGTAGCCACCTAATGACAAAATGTCATATGCATAATAATTATTGTGCAATTTGTCACTACTTTCTGGTAGAACTAGGACCATATCGCTTCTTGATGAAGGCGGCGTGAGCCTAGGGGTTTGAAGTACTTCTCCCCCGAAGCCTTCTTTTGTAACGGGAGCCACTTTTAAAAGGTGCGAGGCTATATAGCCATTTTCATAATTTTTATTAGTAGTAATTTCTTCGAGGTCTTGCTTATTTAGGTATATGATTGCAGAGCTATTAAGTGAAGATAGAATGTTTAAAGGCAGTTCGGGATTCTCAGATGGCCATAACTGATTACGAAAGTAATTTACATTATAACCTAAGTTTGCATACTCTGCAATATTCCTTGAGCGTTCGGTAACGGTGAGCAGGGTCGAATATGGATCAACATTGTTAAGAGAGCTTTGGAGCTTAGTCTCGTTGTCAGTAAGGGCATATTTTTGATTGCCAAGAATCCCAAATTCCACGGTCAGAAATGTTGATAAAATGCCGCCTAAAACCAGGAATGATAAGATGCCAACTGTCGTCACATTCTTGAGTCCTTTCAAACGCCTTACCACCTTCCGTTCTTGTTGTTGCTTTAGTTGCTTTATCACGCTCAAGACGACTATAGGAGCTAGGAGTGAGCAAGAGACATAAACGAAGGGAATAAATCGCCTCTCCCAATAGCCAGTATATTCAAAGCTGGCGTTAACGTAGGTTATAATCCTCCCAAAAACTATGGCTAATATGAAAAGAACTGTAAATATAATAATAGGATGACTTCTATATTTTTTGACTACAAGTATGACGCCCGGTATCGCGATGATGCTTACAAGCCCGAGTAGTGTGGGATAAAATTCCCAAGGAACCGCCAAAATGGTGGATTCGGTGGCAGCTTTCATGGAGGGGCTGTCCGCATTTGATAACCAGTAGAATAAACTGATACAGTAAAGCGACAATATGATTAATGTTACAAGGGTCGAATCGGTTCTAAGCGACACTTTTGGCCTCCTAGAATACCGTACAAGTATGAAGACTAAGCCGGCCAATACAGCTAGAACGAACAAATATCCGTATGAAGACCACGGCAGAAAATGTTCAGATCTCAAAAGGCTTTGGTATCCGATGGTTAGCGGTACTGAAGCGGCAAGACCTATGAGGATAGAGATAGATGTCTCCTTAAGACGTAATTTGACGGTTGGAAACAGTAATGCTAAAACGAAAAGCAGAACAATAAATATGACAAGCTCCGAAAAGTGGATCTGACTCAGAGTCAGTATCAGCAACGAAGATATTATAATGTATTTTTGGTTAGTGAGATCTTCACGCCGCATAAGGTAGAGCAGTACAAAGAGGATCGTGAACCCAAGGGTTATCGGTCTGAACCAAAGCCAGAGCCAGCTACTTTGTCCAACACCTATGTCCAAATAAGATGCATTATATGCCATACTGATTACGTCAAAGTGTTTGCTGATATCAGGCATATCTATCACCTTCTTGATGAAATAGAGCCATCCGAATCCTGAGAAAACAGAAAAGAAAACTGTGGCCAGAAGAGGAGCACGCCTATCAACATTACTGAGGTAAGCCTTCGCCATAAGGTAGAAGGAAAAGATCAAAAAAATACTCAAGTAAGCAACGCCTGATTGAAAGAGCCACATAGGTGCTGCCGAAAGCTCATTCAGAGACATCCAAGTAAAATGGAACCAAGGGTATTCGCTATTATACATATCCGGTGCCAAAATCAATCCTTTGGTTGCTGAAAAATGCCTAACAATATCATAGCCGGGAACATAAGCCATTTGTGGATAAAGGCTTGAGATGACAAATATGAAGAAGATTGAGACCCAAGCAAGAAGCAACAGATCAAAGAGATTGTGTTCACCCTCGTGATTACTCGAAAAAGATTGTCGCCTTTTTTCAGTGAACTTGTAGAACCCATCCTTAAGTAAAGGAAGCAAAGAAATGCTTACGTATATGATGGATAGAAATATGCCTACTGTGCTTGTTCTAAATAATAAAGCAAACATGGAGATGAGGGATGACAATCCTGTGCTGATTGAGAAAGACAATACAAGTAAGCCAACGTTAGTTCTCTGTATGCAATCAATCTGAAGAAGCCTGAGCAATACCCAGCCTGGTAAGAAGAACGAAACGATTACTGAGAGAATGAAGTTTATTATCACTATAGGGTTGCCAAGTATATTTGAGACTAAAACAAGCACAGAACACAGTATAAAGAAATAATCAATGATCTTGACTGGGAGATGCATAGGTAATCTGAATTTGTAATCATATCTGAATGCCATTAGGAATAGAAGTCCAGTTAAAGACAACCCAAAAATGTAGAGAACGTATTTTATTGGATGATCCAGGAGAAAAATAACTAGAGACAGAATAATGGCGATTGTGACTAGAGACAGAATAATGGCGATTGTGAATGAGGCCGTCAGTCCTCTAAACATCTTGGCTGGGATTAGTTCGCTTTTGAACATTATTGATATGCTCTCTGTCTTAAATTGAAAGGATAAGATGTTCTATTGAAGCATTTATAAATGATCCTGATTAACTTTGTTTTTTATTTGTTTGATACGGTCAACAGCAGCAGACACAACAACAAAGGAGATAGATGTTTCAAATATGAGGTCTCTGGCATAACCTAAATCAGGTATTACCTTAACTCCGCTATTCCTTAAAGATCTTGTCACAACTTGTGTTCTTTTCATTTGGCTTCGCAACATTATACCTGTTTTCAAAAGACTTCAGTCGTTTCACTTTAGAATATCTTTAAATTAATGTCTTTTGAGTTATTTTCCTTTATAATATCTTCTGTGAGTTATTTTCCTTTATAATATCCTTAAGAGGTTTTAAACGAATTAATATCTTTTTTGGGCCAGCAAGAAATACAAGACAGAAGGTAATCCTTGTTTTATTTGAGGTAACACTCATCGATAACTGCTAAGTGTTCCAACTTATCTTTTGTATCTTCCATGCGAAGCAGTGTTTAATAGTACCGGACTGGGCAGGACTGTTTTATAATCCTCGTATGGTATTAGGAGCTCCAGATCACAATTCCATATTACTAGGTAAAAATTTTCCTTTTAATGCCAAGTAATGATAAGAGATACCCTAATAAAAATCCGATATTATAGACGGTATGTATTGAAATGAAAATTGGTAATGCTAAAAAAGATAAGACAGGGGATTTGTTTCTTATAGCTATTTTCATTGAAGCGGCAAAGAGAATCAGAGTGATAATCAAGATAAATGAAAGTAACATTGTCATTGCTATGTTAACAAAAAAAGAGAGAGCAAAAAGAGAAAGAAAAATAAGAATAAATGCGGTTGAAAAAACATTAAATTTTGTAAAAAATTGTGAACTCCTTGCCGCGTTTTTTCCTCTTGCCGATCCGTATTTAAAAAGAAACCTTACAAAATCAGGATATGACTCTATTCCCATAAAATGGTTGACTCTGGCTTCAGGTGTATACATGATCTTGTAACCGTCTTTAAGCATCCTAATGCTAAAATCTGAATCTTCATTGTATGTTAGTCTTTCATCAAATCCACCAAATTTCTCAAATAGGCTTTTTTGAATTGCTAAGTTGTTTGTAGGAAGAGCATATACCTCAGAAAGATTCTTTATTTTAAGAAATTGCGGAGACCCTCCACTTCCCAGATATGTTCCAAGTACCTTATCTATCACGTCAAGGATCTTTGACGTCTTGAAATGTTTAAGTTCATTTGGACCTCCAATCATCCCCATCTCCTTTGGAAGGTATTTAACTAAATTCACTAACCAATCTTTTTCCGCAATGCAATCTGCATCCGTAAATGCGATAATAATACCCCGTGCAAACTTTACCCCAAAATTTCTTCCTATAGCTGGTGAATTCGCTTCCAACGACAAGGTTAAATAACGTTTGCAGTTTTTAAATGATTTTGAATAATTTGTTAATCCAGTTGCTTTCTCATATGTTCCATCGGATGATTTTTCATCAACGTAAATAATTTCAAAGTTAGGATAAGTTTGTTCGAAAATAGATGTGATGCAATCTTGAATGGTATTTTTTTCATTCTGTCCTACGATAACCACACTTACTAAAGCGGTATCGCTGTCCTGTAATGTCTCATAAGACATCTTTTCATCTTGCATTATTATAACTATTCCCCAAAAAATGGATTAAATCCATCCATTATCACTAATATAATTGTTAGGATTATCATTATGTTTATAGCAATCCCAATAAGCTTGTTATGCCTTATAGTCAAAAGGGAAGTATAAGGAATATGAACCTGCTCCAATCTGTACAATAAAACATTTTAGTATTAGATTGTGTTTCATTTGGTGGGTTACGTGGGAAGCTAAGAACTAAACTAGGATGAAATAGACATTTGGTTGATATAGTCATAATAAGATCTAATCCAGTAGTATATGATCCCAGAGTCGCAAAAATCGTTAGATCATTAGGCAAGAGATATTCCATATCGGTACTTGGATGGAACAGAACAGGAGCCTTAAAAAAAACAATTGATAATTATATTGTAGATCTCAAGCTCTTCAACCTAAAAGCACCGATTGGGAAGCCATCTCTGATCTTGTATTACCCTTTATTTTGGATATGGGTTCTTATCAAGTTGTTTGTGTATCGACCGAGAGTTGTTCATGCGTGCGATGTGGACACTATTCTGCCTTGTTATCTTTATAAGATAATATTCAGAAAGAGATTAGTCTTTGATGTATTTGATAGATACGCTATGGCATACATTCCTCCAAAACTTACAGCGTTGTACTCACTGGTGAATTTATTTGAGGGATTCTTCGGCAAAAAGGCAGATGTGTTAATAACCGTCTGGGAAAAAGTGCAAAGCACATTCCGAAGAAAGCCAAAACGTTGCGCCATTATAATGAACTGTCCTGAGGATCATGCTATTGACAAAGTGAAGTCAGAAAAGGATGTGATGATACTTGTTTATACTGGAAATATTAGAAGAGATCGTGGATTAGAAGAAATAACTGCTGCGATAAAGGATCTAAAAAATGTCGAATTTGTTATTGCGGGTGGTATTATAGATAACGAATTGCTAGATCGAATGCTAAGGGTATCTAATGTGAAATATAAAGGTGTTCTGCAGCCAAGCGACGCTTTAGATTTAGAAGCTAGCTCGGATGTCATGGTTGCATTGTATGATCTAAATGTTCCTTTAAATCGTGTTTCAATGAGCAACAAACATTTTGAAGCAATGATGTGTGGAATACCACTAATTACAAATGTGGGACGCGAGTTGATCAACGAAGTCGACTATGGTATTATGGTAGGATATAATGATGTGAATCAAATAAAAGCAGCAGTAGTTTACCTAAGAGATGATATTGAGTTACGCAGAAGGTTAGGAAACAATGGTCGTAAAGCATTTTTACAAAAATATAACTGGACTATAATGGAACAGGAACTGTATAAAATTTATGAGAACCTATTAGAGAAATAGCACGATAATAACTGTTCTTTGTTGAATACGATAAAACAGAAATAATAAAGATACATTAGATTATAGCCAAAAAGATTCAAAAGGTGCTTCTTTTATTCATGCACAGGCTAACGCTGTTACTTCATAATATCCGATATTTTTTGTCGATGAATTCGAACTTCCAAAAGCACGTATTTTCTTAACGTCGAAAAATAATAAATAATGATAACGATTAAACTGAAATGTTCTTATATTGAGACAGCCTAGTCTTTAGAGATATTATCTCGGTTGACTAAGGATTGATTAAAGGATTACATATATGTCTTTTAACTCAAGGTAGAATATTTGAGCTGGCAGCTGGGGGGGAAGAGAAATTTACAATTTCGCTTGGAAACTGGCTCGCCAGACAAAGCTATGATGTGACCTTAATGGGAAGCGGATTTGCAAGCGTAAAGGCTAAACGTTTGTATAAATTTTCTGTAGAAGAGGATGAAAAAAAAGTAACGAAACAAAAGAAAATTAAGGTATTATATCCTCCTTATCCTGTCTATGCACTCTCCAGATTAGTATTGTCGCTACTTTGGTTTCTGAAAATTTTATCAATAAATATAAAATCCCCAATAACATTGATTCATGCGCAAGATACAGGATATTCTGGTCTTGCCGCTGTAATATCGGGCAAGTTTCTAAGAATACCTGTTATAATAACCTCGCATGGCATACGACACAAAACTGCAGAAGTGATTACCCACGGCAGATTTGAAAAAGCTATGCTCAAAATTGAATATAGCTTAGACCTTTTTACAATCAAGAATGCAAATAGTTTCATAGTAGTCAATCCTTCAATAAAGAACTACTACGGGCAAATAACCTCCAAAAAAATCGATGTTATCCCCATTCCAATAAAATTAGGGAATTTTAAATATTCTGAAGTAAACCGAGATCTAATCCGCAAAGAGCTAGTAATAGACAAAAAAAC
>Ga0207663_10001545_pt1 | contig 10772 bp, 8 predicted proteins | sample LARL53metaG_FD_184346 | JGI IMG/M metagenome (GOLD analysis project Ga0207663, IMG submission 184346) | Corn, switchgrass and miscanthus rhizosphere microbial communities from Kellogg Biological Station, Michigan, USA - LAR L5-3 metaG... | ecosystem: Host-associated > Plants > Roots >...
GACCATCCTCGTCGACGGCGGCTGGACAGCCAGGTAAGGATGACCGCCTGACCGGGCCATCGCCGCATCAGGCGAGCCGCGCGCCCCCAGTCGCCCGGTAGAGGTCCCGCAGCAGCGACACCTCCGCCAGGTGGTGGAGTGCCTCCCGGTTGACATGCAGGACTCGCTAACGGCGTCTGCTGCGGTCGCATCCGCCTCCGCAGTCCCGTCCCCCGCCCGGTTCCGGTCAGCGCAGCCGCCGCAGTAACCGCCGCTGCCTACCGGACGCTCGCGGCGGCGTCAGGGCTTCTCACGGTAAGGTCGCGAGGATCCGAGCGGCGAGGTCGCGCAGGTCGGCGGCTTTGATCTTGGCGCTGCCGGTCAGGGTGATCTCGTCGGGGCGGAAGAACAGGACCTGGCGCGGCACCTTGTAGCTGGCCAGCCGCTCCCGCAGGAACGAACGGATCTCCTCCGCCTCCAGGCTGACACCCTCGTGCGGCACCACGCAGGCGACGACGATCTCGCCGAGCATCTCGTCCGGCACGCCGACGGTCTGCGCCACCTTAACCCCTGGGTAGCCGGCCAGCGCCTCGTCGACCTCGCGGGGCGACACGTTGGCGCCGCCGGTCTTGATGATGTCGGTCAGCCTGCCCTCCCAGAAGAGCCGGCCCGCAGCGTCGAGGTAGCCGCCGTCACCGGTGCGGAAGAAGCCCTCGCCGTCAAGCGTCTCCTCCAGCGGCGTGCCGAGGTACCCCAGCATTAGGGTGGGGCCCTTGACGCAGATCTCGCCGCGCTCGCCGCGCGGGACCAGCGCGCCGGTCAGCGGGTCGGTGATCTTGAGGGTCACGCCGGGCAGGGCCTCGCCGCTGCTGCCGCCGTGCACCTCCGGCGGGGTGCTGGCCGGATAGCAGGCGGTGATCGTGAAGGTCTCGGTGCTGCCGTAGGCATGGCCCGGTTCGGTCCAGCGGCTCGAAACAGTAGGGTGCCGCGCGGCCGGGGTGCCGGCGTCCGCGAACCGCAGGCTGCTCAGGTCGGCTCGCGGCCAGCCGGGCGCCGCTTCGAGCTGCGCCCACTGGTGGGGCCAGGCTAGCGGGCAGCTCACCCGTTCGGCTTCCATCAGCTCGAGAGCCTGCGGGGCGTCGAACGCGCGCTGGAGCACGAGCGCACCGCCGCTCGCCAGGGAGGTGCCGAACGCCATGCCGAAATTGCCCGACCAGAACAGGCCGTTAGCCGTCCAGGAGCGGACGCGGTCCTCCGGGCCCACCTCGTACATGCGGCGGAAACGCCACAGCTGGATGGCGACGCCGCGGTGCGCGCTCAGGATGCCCTTGGGCCGGCTGGCGGTGCCGGACGAGAAGAACAGCGCGGCCGGGTCGCTCGGCCGCACCGCCGCCGCCGTCGCCTCGACCACCTCGCGCGGCTCGGCCTGCCCGCGAGCGAGGAAGGCGTCCCAGGTCTCGATGCCGGGCGCGGCCGAACCGATCATGGCCAGCTGGCGCAGGAACGGGAACCTCGTCGACCGCAGCGGGCCGCCTTCGGCGATCCGCGGCTCGAGACCGGTCAGGATCGCGGCGAAGTCCTTCTTCAGTACCGCGCGCTCGAACAGCAGGACCGAGACGCCGGAGACGGCGAGCAGGTGGCTGAGCTCGTCCGGCGTGGAGAACGTGCTGAGCGCGACGGCCACGCCCCCGGCCAGCGAGACGCCGAACACCGCCGCCACCCACTCGGGCCGGTTGGTCATCAGCACGCCGACCCGGCCGTCCTTGCCTATCCCGCTCGCGCGCAGCGCGCGGGCCACCTCGACCGCGCGCTCCCACAGGTCGTCATAGGTCCAGCGGGTCGCGCCGAGCACGAGCGCCTCGCGCCCGGCGTAGGCCGCCGTCACCTCGCGCAGGAAGCCGGGCAGGGTCAGGGCCCCGAGCCCCGGCTCGGCGCTGAGCGGCGGACCGCAGGCAACGGAAAGATCCATAACGAACGGCCTAGAGCGGGAGCTCGACTTCGGCGGTACAGTCCGCGAGGACGCCGCCGTCCTGGTTGGTCAGGCGCAGCCGGACCTGCACGAGCGGCACCCCCCAGGCCGACTCCGGCTCGGTGCCGGTGATCTCGGCGTCGAAGTAGGTCACGTCGCCCTCGAAGGCGGGCCCGCGGAAGCTCGCCTTGGTGTGCCGCACCATGCCGTCGTGCCCGGCCCAGCAGGCCAGGTAGTCGGTGCACCAGGCGCCCATGGTGGCGCCGTAGCCGTAGGCGCGCGCCATGCCGACCTCGCTCGCCTTGCCGCTGTCGATGTGGCCGCGCGAGGGTCCCACGTACAGTCCGTCGCGCTTGCGCGGGTCGATCCTGGCGCCCTCTTCGTCGAAGGCGAAGCCCTCCACCCAGCCCGGGTCCTGGTTGATCCAGGGCTCCTCGACGCCGGCCGGGGCGACCCAGCCGAACGTGCCCCAGATGCTGAACAGGAACGCCCGGTACTCGGTGGTGAAGCTGGCGATGCTGTGCGGGCCGATCACCCGGCGCGGCAGCGTATCGCCGGTCTTCACCTCGCCGAAGCGCGGGGAGACGCCCGTACGGTTGGACATGATCCAGTCGTGCCGCAGCTGCCCGATCCCGGCGAGTTCGGCCTCCGTCCAGCGCCTGACCTCGCCGAGCTGGCTTTCGTACAGGCCGCGCCGGGCCGCTTCCGAGCGCAGGTACCTGATCGCGGTCGAGCGCTCGCGCGCCACCAGGGCGCCGTGCTGGTTGACGTGGACCGTGTCGCCGCGGGAGAACATCGTGGGCCCGGCGAACTTCGTCTCCGTCACCTTGTAGTCGTGGAACCGCCGCTGCTGGAAGAGCTGGTCCCCGGGCCGGACCGGGCAGCCGTAGAACCACCACTCCTCGCCGCCGAAGATCAGGTGGCTGCCCGGGATGCGGCCGACGCAGGCGGGCTGCGCGCCGTGCCCGTAGTCCAGGGCCACCGCCATGGACTGTGGCGCGACCAGGCCGCCGAACCGGGAACCGCGCGCGAACTCCTCGTCCCAGTGCAGCGGATTGGGGTAGTCCATCGCCATCACCCAGCGGCGGATGTCCGAGGAGCTGCACGGATCCCACAGCTGCCCGCCGCCGACCGGCTGCCCGACGCGATGCTCGACATCGGAGAGGTCGAGCTCAGTGATCTCCGCCTGGTCCTTCTCGCTCACAGAGGCTCCCGGATCAATCCACGAGCTGGAGTTTGGACTGCGGATCTATACTATGAGTTCAGTTCCTTGGCGTAAAGGTCCGAGGCACCCAGGCCATGCAGGACCAGCGACATGATCGGCTCGTAGAGTGCGGTCACGGAGCCTGGCACGGACGGCTCGTCGGCCGAGAGCAGGGCCTGCTCCACGGCGGTGGTCGTGGCGCCGAGGAGGGCGGCGGCCGCGACGCGGGCGCTCGTCACCGGGCGCATCGTCCCGTCAGCCGCGCCCTCCTCCAGCAGCGTGGCCACCGGCCGCAGGTAGCAGCGGAGCATCCGCTGGCTCATCTCGGCCCGCCGCGCGGCCCGGCCCAGGTCTAGGTGCATGGCCAGGAAGGCCGCCGGGTGCGCCGCGCAGAAGCCGAGCTGGGCCCGGACCACGCGGCCCAGCCGCTCTGCCGCCGGTCCCGGCTCGCTCAGCGCGGCCGAGATGACCTCCTCGAACCGGTCGAGGACGAGCCCGCACATGCAGGCGAAGACCGCTTCCTTGCCCTCGAAGTAGTAGTACAGCGTCGCCCGGGGGATGCCGGTGACCTCGGCGATGTCGCTCATCGTGGCGCCGTCGAGGCCGCGCTCGGCGAACAGCGGAGCTGCCGCCAGCACCTTCGCCGCCATGTCATCAGGAATCGGTCGCACGCGTCGGAGTCCTCACTCGAACCGCAGCCCAGCCACGGGATCCGAAAGGGTAACACCATAGTCCAGGACAGCGCCGCCTCCCTCACGCACTCGCCCCAGGCGTCCCGCCAACCTCTGTCCATGGGCTTGGCTAACGACATCGCTGTGGCATTGATGTCGTGGGAGCGACATCGTTGTGGCATCGATGTCGTTACCGAGACTGGCGTCGGGTGACGGGTGGGAGCCGTGGTGTGTATGCGGCAGGCGTGACCCGGATCCCGGCATCAGAAGCCGCGCTGCGCGATGGCGCGGGCCTCGCGTTCCAGGTCGTCACGGAAGGCCGGGTGGGCGATGGTGGCTAGGCGGCGGGCACGCTCGGCCAGGGTGCGGCCCTTGAGTTCGGCCGCGCCGAACTCGGTCACGATCACGTCCACCTCGCTGCGGGCCGTGGTAACCGGGCCTGACAGGCGGGCGGTGATCCGGCTGACCGTGCCGTCCCGGGCCGTGGCGGGCAGCGCGATGACGGCGTGACCGCCGGGCGAGCGCGCCCCGGCCCGGACGAAGTCGACCTGGCCGCCGGTGCCGCCCAGGTACGCGGAGCCGGCCTGCTCGGCGTTGACCTGGCCGGTCAGGTCGACCTCGACGGCCGAGTTGACCGTGACCAGCTTGCCCAGCCGCGCGAGCACGGCCGGCTCGTGGGTGTAGGACGTGTCGCACATCCGGATGCCCGGGTTGCGGTGGGCGAAGTCGTGCAGTCGGCGGGTGCCGATCAGGTTTCCTGCGATCGACACGCCGCGGTCGATGGGCTTGCGCGCGTTGGTGATCACTCCGGCCTCGGTCAGGGTGACCATGCCGTCGCTGGCCATGCCGGAGTGCACCCCCAGGTCCCGGCGGTCGCCGAGCAGGCGCAGGATGGCGTCAGGCAGGGCGCCGATGCCGACCTGGAGGACCGAACCGTCCTCGACGTAGGCGGCGGCGTGCTTGGCGATGGCCTCGTCGGTCTCGCTGGCGGCGGCCGGCGGCACCTCCACCGGCGGGCGTGAGACCGGCACCGCGTAGTCGATCTCGGCCGCGGCCAGCCGCTCGCCGTAAGTGAAGGGGACCTGCTCGTTGACCTCCGCCACCACCACGCGGGCCCGGGCCACGGCGGCCCGGACGTGGTCGCTGACCAGGCCGAGGCTGTGGTGGCCGTCCGCGTCGGCCGGGCTGACCTGGACGAAGGCGGCGTCGCAGCCGATCAGCCCGGCCTCGATCATCGGGCCGACCTGGCCGAGGTTGCACGGGATCACGCCCAGCCGGCCCGCCCGGGCCAGCGTGCGCAGCGCCCCGATGGCGCCCATGCTCAGCACCCCGAGGCCGGCCGTGGCCTCGGGGGTGAACAGTCCGGAGAAGCTGGTGGCGATGAACGCGGACAGGCCGCCGATGCTCCCGGCCTGGGTGAGCAGCGCCTCCACGAGCGTGACCGGCTCGCCGCAGGCGTTCCCGAGCACGATGCGGTCGCCGGGGCGCAGGAACTCAGCGAGGTCCAGGTCCCCGTCGATGACCTTCACGGCCGCCTCCGCTCCTCAAGAAACTCAGTAGGACTTGGGCAGGCCGAGGACCTTCTCGGCCAGGAAGTTCAGGATCATGTGCGGGCTCACCGGCGCGGTGCGCGGGATGAGGATCTCCCGCAGGTAGCGCTCGAGGTGGTACTCCTGCGCGTACCCCATGCCGCCCAGGGTCAGCATCGCGGTATGGCACGCCTCGAACCCGGCCTCGGCGGCCAGGTACTTGCCGGCGTTCGCCTCTACCCCGCACTCCTGGCCCCGGTCGAACAGGGTGGCGGCCTTCATGACCATCAGGTTGGCCGCTTCCAGCTGAGCCCAGCACTTGGCCAGCGGGTGCTGGATCCCCTGGTTCATGCCGATCGGCCGGTCGAAGACGATCCGCTCGGCGGCGTAGCGGGCGGCCCGGCTGATTGCCACCCGGCCGAGCCCGACGGCCTCGGCGCCGAGCAGGATCCGCTCGGGGTTCAGGCCGTGCAGGATGATCTTGAAGCCGTCGCCCTCGGGCCCGATCCGGTTCCCCTCGGGGATCCACAGGTCCGAGATGAACAGCACGTTGGAATCGACCGCGTGGCGGCCCATCTTGGGAATCACCCGGGCCTCGACCCGGTCCCGGTCGAGGTCGGTGACGAACAGCGAGAGCCCTTCGGTCTTGCGCCTGACCTCCTCCAGCGGCGTGGTCCGGGCCAGCAGCATCATCTTGTTCGCCTCCTGGGCCACGGAGATCCAGATCTTCTCCCCGTTGACCAGGTAGCCGCCGTCGCGCCGTTCTGCCCGGGTCCTGAGCTTGGTCGTATCCAGGCCGGCGTCGGGCTCGGTCACCGCGAAGCACATGACGTCCTCGCCGGACAAGATGGGCGGGATCATCCGCTGCTGCTGCTCCTCGGTGCCGAACAGCACGACCGGCTGCATGCCGAAGACCGGGAGGTGGATGCTGGAGGCGGCGGTCATCCCGCCACCCGACTCGGCTACCGCCTGCATCATGATGGCGGCCTCGGAGATGCCGAGGCCGGCACCGCCGACCGCCTCCGGCATGGCCACGCCGAGCCAGCCGGACTCGGCCATCGACTTGTGGAAGTCGGCCGGGAAGACGCCGTCGCGGTCGCGTTCGAGCCAGTACTCATCGGAGAACCGGGCGCAGTGCTCCAGGACCGCGTCCCTGATGTTCTGCTGGTCCTCGGTGAAGGAGAAGTCCACGATCCGGTCCTCAGGTCGACGGTGAATCGTCTAGCTCATTCATTATTTCCCTCGTGTGCTCGCCCAGCCTCGGGGCCGGCCCCGCGACGCGGCCGGGAGTCCGGGAGAACCAGGCCGGAGGCCCAGGGAAGCGCACCGGGCCGTTGGGGGTGTCGACCGTCTGGAAGAAGCCGGCCTCGTTCAGGTGCGGGTTGCTGAACAGCTCGTCCAGCGTCCGGACGGGCGCGGCCGGGATGTCGAGCGAGCGCAGCAGGTCCAGCCAGTCCTGCGTGGTGCGCTCGGCGAACGTCTGCGCCAGCAGGCCGTAGACGGCGTCGATCTGAGGCACCCGCTGCTCGAGCGTGGCCAGGTGCGGGCCGGCCCACGGCGGCCTGACGGCATCGGTGAACGCGGTCCACTGCTTGTCGTTGTAGACCAGCGCGGAGATGTAGCCGTCCCGGGTCCGGTAGGGCCTGCGATTCGGCGTGACCGCGCGCGGGTAGGCCGCGGGGCCCAGGGGAGGGCTGAACATCGCGCCGTTGGCGTGCTCGACCAGCATGAACGCGGCCATCGTCTCGAACATGGCCACCTCCACCTCCTGTCCCTCGCCGGTCCGCTCGCGGTGGAACAGGGCCATCATGGTGGCGTACAGCGCCGTAAGGCCGGCCACCTTGTCGGCCATGATGGTGCCGACGTAGCTGGCCGTCCCGGTCAGCTGCTCCTGCACCGACGGCAGGCCGCACTCGGCCTGGATGACGTCGTCGTAGGCGGTCAGGTCGGCGTCAGGCCCGCGGCGGCCGTAGCCGTAGCAGTTGGTGTAGACGATCGACGGGTTGACCGCGGCCACCTCGGGATAGCCGAACCCGAGCGCGGCGATGGCCCGGGCCCGCATCGAGTGGATGAACACGTCGGTCCGCGCGACCAGCGCGCCCAGGGCATCCCGGCCCGCGTCGGAGCGCAGGTCGAGCACGACGCTGCGCTTGCCCCGGTTCACGTTGACGAAGACACCGCCCATGCCCGGCTCCGGCGCGGCCGAGACATAGCGGGTGCTGTCGCCGGCCGGCGGCTCGACCTTGATCACGTCGGCGCCCATATCGGCCATGATCTGGGTGCAGTAAGGCCCCATCACCATCGCCGTCAGGTCGATCACGCGCACGCCCGCCAGCGGGCCTGGATGCTTCATGTAACCATGATCACTGCATGCCCTCCGCGTACCAGGTGCGGAATTCGGTGTAGTTCGGCATTTCCTCGGAGTTGGCCTTGGGGTCGACGGCCACGTGGACCACGCCGGGCTTGCCGCTGGCGAACGCGCGCTTGATAGCCGGGGCAATATCCTCATCCCGTTCGGCATATTCGCCGTGACACCCGAATCCTTCGGCCACCTTGTCCAGGCGGGTGCTCGTGCTCCAGTGGACGCCGGTTTCCCGCGACCCCGGGCCGAACGTGCGCTTGTACACGCCCACCTCCAGGCCCCAGGCGTAGTCGACGGCGACCACGCAGACCAGCGGCACGTTCAGCCGCGCCGCGGTCTCCAGCTCCGGGAGGTGGAACAGGAACGAGGAGTCCCCGGTGATCAGCATCACCGGCCGCTTCCTGCCATCGGCCACCGAGGCGCCGATGGCGTAGGGCAGGCCCGTGCCCAGGTGGCCGAAGTTCTGGTTCCAGAGCACGTCGTGCGGCTTGGCCTGCGAGTAGGTCCAGCCGAAGATCGTGGTCGCGCCGCCGTCGCGCACCATGATGCCGTCCGCGGGGAAGACGCGGGTCGCCTCCACGATCAGGCGTGCGGGATGGACCGGTGACATGCCCGCGGGAGCCGATTCACCCAGTTGGAACAAACGGGTGGCGTCATCGCTGATCCACCGTGCGAGCTCCGGGGAAGGAGTGCGCGGCGCGTCCGCCAGTGCTTCGGTGATCAGTGCCTCGGTGAGCTGCGGGACGATCGCTCGCAGGTCGCCGACCAGCGGTATGCCGACCGGCCGGTTCACGCCGATGGCGGACGGATCCTGCTCGACGAGGATCCAGGTGCGGCCGGCCTCGTTCGGCGCCCAGTGCCGCCCCCGGCCATAGTGGACCGGCTCGCCGAGTTCGGTGCCGATGGCCAGGCACAGGTCGGACTGGACCACCGCGTCGACCGCCGACGGCGAGAAGCCGTACGGGAACGTGCGGTCCTCCAGGCCCGCGATGTACGAGGTGCCGCCCGAGGTCTGGATGACCGGGCAGGCCATCGCGTCGGCCAGCGCCCGGACCGGGGCCTGGGCCCGGCAGGTGTGGATGGCGTGCCCGGCGAGCAGGATGGGCTGCCTGGCCGCGCGGATGGCGGCGGCCGCCGCGGCGATCTTGTCCGGGCCGGCCGTCTGGCCGGTGAGCCGATAGGCGCTCGGCGGCAGCGGCGGCGGCACGTCGAGCTCGGCCTGGATGACGTGGGCGGGGTACTCGATGTAGACCGGCCCCGGGGTTCCCGTCAGGGCCCGGCGCAGGCCCTCCCTGATGATCTCGTCGGTCTGGTCGGCGTACTCGATGCTGGCGCAGTACTTGACCGAGGGCTCGAGCAGCCGGGCCTGCTGCACGAACTGGATGCGGCCGCGGCGGACCCGCTGCTCGGTGATGCGGGCCCGCTGGCCGCCGAGGAAGACGACCGGCGAGTTCTCCACCTTGGCGCACATCATGGCGCCGGCCAGGTTGGCCAGGCCGGGGCCGAGCGTGCCGACGCACACGGCGGCCCGCCCGGTCATCCGCGAGACGGCCTCGGCCATGAAGCCAGCCGCCTCCTCGTGGCGCGGGGCGACCACGGTCCAGCCGCGCTCGTCGGCCAGGTGGAACAGGTGCACGAAGTTCGGGTCAGGGATGCCGAAGATCGTGCTGATGCCCTCGGCCTCGAAGAGGTCCAGGATGCGCTCGTAGACCTTAACTGGCATAGGTTCTGCCCTCCGTAGCCATCGCGAAGCTCCTGCGGATGTGGTCGGCCTGGCCCGCGGGGACGACCGGCAGGATCCACGGGTCGGCCGGGTCGCTGATGGCGTCGATCTGCTCGCCGACCTGCTCGATCGTCCACGACGGCCGGTACACACCCCGGGTCTCGGCGACGAAGGCCCGCGCCACCCGCCCGGCGATCGTCACGAGCATCTCCCCGCTGAGCGGGCAGGATTCGTGAGCCAGCCAGGCGGCGGCCGGGGCCGCCAGTTCCGGCCCCATCGGCGGATAGGCCGAGGTGTCGAGCCCCTCGGCCAGCCGGGTGAGGGCGGCCGGGACGATGACGTTGCACCGCACGCCGTGGCCGGCGCCCTCGATCGCGGCCACGTTGGACAGGCCGATCAGGCCCGCCTTGGCCGCGGCGTAGTTCGCGACTCGATGGCTGCCGTACAGGCCGCCGATGGACGAGGTCAGCACGACGCGGCCGTAGCCCGCCCGGCACATCACCGGGAAGGCAGGCCGGACGACGTGGAAGGCGCCGCGCAGGTGGACATCGAGGACCGCGTCGAAGTCCTGGTACGTCATCTCCGTCAGCGGGGCGTACCGGTTGTTCCCGGCGTTGTGGATGAGGATGTCGATCCGGCCGTAGCAGCCGAGCGCCGCGGCGATGACCGCCTGGCCGCCCGCGGCCGTCGCCACCGACTCGGCGCAGGCCACGGCCTCACCCCCGGCCGTGGTGATCTCCTTGGCCACCGCTTCGGCGACGCTGGCGTCGGGCTTTTCCCCGCTGATAGCACCGCCCGTGTCATTGACGACGACCTTCGCCCCCCGCGCGGCCAGCAGCCGGGCGTAGGCGCGTCCCAGCCCGCGGCCGGCGCCGGTGATCACGGCCACCCGGTCGTCGAACCTGAGCTCAGCCAAGGGTCAGGCCCTTCAGCTCGCCCGTGTCGCGCCAGGCCTGCAGCACGTCCTCCATGGCGTAGAAGCCGGGCCAGTAGGGCTCGCCCAGGTGCGACCTGATCAGCTGCTCGCCCTCGTTGTTGTAGTAACCGGGGGTGCATTCGCGCTGGAAGCTGGTGTTGTCGATCGCGGTCTCGCGGACGGTCGCGCACCACTGGTCCACCGCTTCCTCGGTCGGCTCCACGACCGTGGCCCCACGGGCCAGCGCCTGGCTGACGATGTAGGCGATGTGCCGGGACTGCTGCTCGAACATCTCGATGGTGCTGGCGGTCACGCCGCCCTGGATGAAGCCGGTCCAGAGCAGGTTGGGGAAGCCGTGGCTGGTGATGCCGTGCAGGGTCCGGTAGCCCGTGGCCCAGTGGTCGTACAGCGACAGGCCG
>Ga0207663_10001546_pt1 | contig 10768 bp, 11 predicted proteins | sample LARL53metaG_FD_184346 | JGI IMG/M metagenome (GOLD analysis project Ga0207663, IMG submission 184346) | Corn, switchgrass and miscanthus rhizosphere microbial communities from Kellogg Biological Station, Michigan, USA - LAR L5-3 metaG... | ecosystem: Host-associated > Plants > Roots >...
GGCGACCGGCGTTGCCACGGCGGCTCAGCCCCCAGGTCCGCGACTGGCCGTGGACCTGGGGGCTGAGCCGCCGTGGCAACGCCGGTCGCCAGCGCCAGCGCCAGCACCGTTGCCTCCAGTGCCCTTCGAACCGCACGCGCACGACGTGTCGTGATCCCTAGCACCCGATCCTCCCCGCCTCGCGGCCGGGGCCGGGCTGCCAGGTCGGGTCGATGAGGCCCCAGCGGCGCGCTGAGGCCACCCTGGTCGCGCAGGTGCCGTCGGCGTTGATCTCCATGAAGGCGGTTTCCCCGGCGATTCCCTCACCGACGACTCGGAGCCGGTCAAAGGCCAGGCGTTCGCCAGACGGGTCCCAGCTGGGGGAGCCCTCGTAAAGCTGGGGCGTCTGGGTTAGGCGGCGAACGTCGGTGCCGTCGGCGTTCATCGCATAGAGATCGCTGCCTTCGCTCCCCGATTCGCCGTCGTCCACCGTACGACGGATCAAGGCGATTTCGGAGCCGTCGGGCGAGTAGACCGGGGAGGAGCCATCTTCGAGCAGGCGCCTCGATCCGCCGCCGTCGAGCTGCAGCGCCACCGGCTCGGATTCGTTGAGGAGGAGAGGGTCTTCGCGCGTCGCCAGCAGGGTCGAGCCGTCGGGCGAGAACGAGGAGGAGATGTACTCGAGACCGTCCCGCCACGGGGTCAGCTGGCGTTGCACGCCGGAGAGGAGGTCGACGGTCCAGATGCTGGCGCCGCGGAAGCCGTGCTTCCATTTCTTCCCGCCGATCACGGTCGGCTCGTCGCGGTCGATCGAGCGGGTGAAGGCGATCGTGTGCCCGTCCGGCGAGAAGACGGGGCTCGATGCCCCTCGCGTGCCGCGGATCGCATGGAGGCCGCTGCCGTTGGCGCGCACGATGAAGAGCTTCAGGCGCAGCTCGTGGTTGTCTCCGTTGTGGGAGCCGACGATCCCACTGAAGACGACGCTTTCGCCGTCGTGCGACCACGCGGGAGGTGAGAAGTAGAACGGCCACGGCCGCGAGTGGCGTCCGCCTCCCGCCAGGCGCAGCGGGTGGTCGCCGTCCTGGTCGACCGTAGTCAGCTCGATCCTGACTTGGTGCGCTGTCGTGGTGAGTCTGACGACCGCCAGCCGCGGTCCTTCCGGCGCTGCGGCCATCGCCACACCCGCCGCCAGCAGCAGCACCACCACCACCACCATTGCGCCTCTCCCCAGCGCTCGCTTGATCACGCGGCGCATTCTGATCGATCCAGGCGTTTCTCAAAGTGCCGAGCTAATTGGCGAGGCACTTGTCGGGACGAGGGGCACCCCACCCACGCGCCCAGTGCCCTACAGCCCGTAGGCCTCGGCCAGCTCTGGGTCCTTGGCGGCGAGCATTTCGGCCAGCTCGACCATCACCTTGCACTGCTTCCAGGTGGCATCGTCCTGCATCTTGCCGTCGATCATGTGGACGCCGCGGCCGTCCGGGATTGCCTCCAGCACCTTCTTGGCGAACTTGACCTCGTCGACCGGCGGGCTGAACACCTTCTTGGCGATCCCGATCTGGACCGGGTGCAGCGACCAGGCGCCGACGCAGCCGAGCAGGAAGGCCGAGCGGAACTGCGTCTCGCAGCCGGCCGTGTCCTTGATGTCGCCGAAGGGCCCGTAGAAGGGGAGGATTCCGGTCGAGGCGCAGGCGTCGACCATGCGGGCGATCGAGTAGTGCCAGGGGTCCTGCTGGGCGGTGACGCGGTCCGCCTCGGGGTTCTCCGGATCAGTTGGGTCCTCCATCGAGCGGTAGCCGGGGTGGCCGCCGCCGACGCGGGTCGTCTTCATCCGCCGCGAGGCGGCGAGGTCGGCCGGGCCGAAGCTCATCCCCTGCATGCGCGGGCTGGCGGCGGCGATCTCCTCGACGTTGACCACGCCCTGCGCCGTCTCGAGGATCGCGTGGACGAGGATCGGGCGCTCGAGCCCGGCCTTCGCCTCGAGCTGGGCGAGCAGGCGATCGACGTAGTGGATGTCCCAGGCGCCCTCGACCTTGGGCACCATCACGACCTCGAGCTTGTCTCCGATCTCGCCGATCAGCGTCGTTAGGTCGTCGAGCACCCACGGGCTCTCCAGTGAGTTGACCCGGGTCCAGAGCGCGGTTTGGCCGAAATCCGACTCCTTCGCGGCCTTGATCAGGCCCTGGCGCGCCGCCTCCTTGCGGTCGACCGGGATTGCGTCCTCGAGGTTGCCGAGCAGGATGTCGGTCTTGGTCGCGATGTCGGCGGCCTTGGCGACCATCTTCTCGTTCGAGAAGTCGAGGAAGTGGATCATCCGCGACGGCTTGACGGGGATCTCGCGCAGCGGCTCGGGCGCGCCGATCGCCATCGGGTGGAAGAAGTCTCTGGGGTTTCTCACGCTGCTCCTCGCGTCGTTCGTTCTCCGGTCGGCGGCGAAATCTAGTCAACCCCGCGACCCGGCGATTCGGAGGAGTTCGGTCCCGACCGGCGTACCTTGAGGCGATGGACGCGCCCGCGGCCGAGAGCACGCAGGAGTGGCTCGTGCCGGAGGGCTCGCGGCCGCCGACGATCGCCGAGCTGGAGCGACGGATCGACGAGGCGTTGGTCGTCGCCCGCTCCTCGGAGTCAGCGGTGATGACGGTGGGCGCGGCCGCCTTCGACGCCGCCGATCAGGCGCGCCGGGCCGCGGAGCTCGCCGAGCGCGCGAGCGCGACCGCCCTCGAAGCCACCCGTGGCCCCTCCCCAGTCACCGCCGGAGCGGCGCAGGGCGAGGGCGGGGAGGAGCTGCGCGACTTCAGCGAGCGCGCCGACCGGCTCGTCGCCCGACTTCGACAGCTGCAGCGGATCCCGCTCGGGGAACCGCGAGCCAGCGGCGTTTCAGACCGCTAGCGATCCGCGCCCCGATCTCCCCCGGACCGGGAAGCTCGGTCCCGTCGACGCTGCGCACCGGCTCGATCCCGCGGACCGAGCCGGCGAGGAAGGCCTCTCCGGCGCGAAGCTCGGCCAGCGCCAGCGCCCGCTCGCGCACCTCGACCCCCTGGGCGGCCGCCACTTCGATCACCCGCTGCCGCGCGATGCTGGGCAGGATTCGCCCGTCGGCGGGCGGCGTCGTCAGCGTTCTCTCCCGCATCGAGAAGACGCTTCCTCGGGACGCCTCGAGCACCAGCGCGTCGCCGTCGAGGAGGAGGGGCACCGCGCCGGGAAGTTCGGCCTCCGCCGCCTCGAGCAGCCTTCGGTCAGCCCACTTGTGGGCGCCGAGGCCGTCGCCGGCGACGACGCTGCGCAGCGCCACCGCACCGTCGCGGCCGGGGAAGACGAGCGGCCGCGCGACCTCTGTCGTGGCGACCTTCGCGATCAGCGATCGCTCGGCCGGGATCACCGTGATCCGGAGTTTGCCGTGCTCGACGGCGCTCGCCTGCTCGACCACCTCCCCCCGGGCCGCATCCGGCAGCCGGTCCCCGAAGAGGGCGTTGAGGCTCGCGTCGAGGCGGCGCAGGTGAGCCTCGAGCTCGATCGCGCGCCCGTCGAGGACGAGCATCGTCTCGAAGACTCCTTTGGCCGGGTCGGGAGAGTGGACCGGAGGCACGCGCGGATATCTTGACGCGGTGCCGGTCGTAAGGTGCCTGCCGACGCTATATGACCCCGAGCGGGTCTTCCACCACCTCTACGCCGAGAGCTCGAACGCGTTCTGGCTCGACAGCAGCGCGCCGGGCGAGCGCGGCCGTTTCTCGTTCATCGGCGACAGCGAGGGCCCGCGCGGCGCCTCTGTCACCTACGACTTGGAGGCCGGTCTGGTCGAGGTCGCCTCGGGCGATTCCCGCGAGACCTTCGAGGAATCGATCTTCGCCTACCTCTCGCGGGCGCTCGACTCGCTCCCCGCCGGCCCTCCCGATCTGCCCTTCGGCTTCGACTGCGGGTTCGCCGGCTACCTCGGCTACGAGCTGAAGGCGGAGTGCGACGGATCGGCCGTCCACCGAGCGCCCGGGCCGGACGCCGCATTCGTCCTCGCCGACCGGCTGATCGCCTTCGACCACGAGGCGGGGGAAACCCACCTCCTCGCCCTCGACAACGACGGCTGGATCGAGGAGACGGCCGAGCGCCTCGGCGACCTGCCTCCCCTGCCCGATGCCGAGTGGGACTCCGATGGGTGGTGCGGCGACGGCGACTCGCTGCGCTCGCGCCTGCGCCGCCCTCCCGAGCGCTACCTCGAGGACATCGCCACCTGCAAGCACCACTTAACCGCCGGCCACAGCTACGAGCTCTGCCTCACCAACACGGCGGTCTTCGATGCCCCGGCCGATCCGCTGCTCGCCTACCGCCGCCTGCGCCGCGCGAACCCGGCGCCCTTCGCCGCCTTCCTGCGCTTCGGCGACCTTGCGGTGCTCAGCTCCTCCCCCGAGCGCTTCCTTCGCATCGAGAGCGGCGGCGAGGTGGAAGCGCGGCCGATCAAGGGGACGAGCCGCCGCGGATCAACCGCGGAGGTGGATTCGTGCCTCGCCGCCGAGCTCGCCGCCGACGAGAAGACGCGGGCGGAGAACGTGACGATCGTCGACCTCCTCCGCAACGACCTCGGCCGGGTCTGCGAGCTGGGCAGCGTCGAGGTCGCCGAGCTGATGCGGGTCGAGACCTACGAGACGGTCCACCAGCTCGTTTCCTCGATCCGCGGGCATCTGCGCCCGGAGGTGACGGCGCCGCAGTGCGTCCGCGCCTGCTTCCCGCCCGGCTCGATGACCGGCGCGCCGAAGCGGCGCACGATGGAGATCCTCGATCTGTTGGAGGGCGAGGCGAGGGGGGTCTACTCGGGCGCGATCGGCTACCTGGGTGCCGGGGGCGCCTGCGACCTCAGCGTCGCGATCAGGACGATCGCGATCGAAGGAGGCACGGCCACCGTCGGCGCCGGCGGGGCGATCGTCCTGCAGTCCGATCCCCAAGCCGAGCTGGAGGAGATGCTGCTCAAGGCCGCGGCGCCGGCGCGGGCGCTGCTGGCGTCTTCGCTAGCAGTGTGAGCCGAAGTGCTGGGTCCAGACGTGGGCGTCGGCATGCCCGTCGAGCCTGCCGATCTGCAGCCCCGCGCCGAACGTGGTGTAGTCGCCGAGGATGTTTTGGCGGTGCTCGGGCGAGTGGATCAGCGCCCGCATCACGTTCCTCGCCGAGCCGCCGGAGCCGCCGCCCCAGGCGATGTTCTCGGCGGCTCGCCAGCAGTCGCCGCGGAGGTAGCCGACCCGGCGCATCCAGAAGGTGAATTCGCGCCCACAGGCGAAGTGGCTGAAGCTGTCGCAACGAAGGATGTCGCCGGACTTGGCGCTGGCGGAGCGTTCGAGGTCGGCGGAGGTCGAAAACTCGGGCAGGCCGGCGCTGCGGCGGGCGTAATCGACCAGGCAGGACATCGCCTGTTTCTGGTCGGCTGGCGCTCCGTTCTCATCGCCTTCGTCTGGACAGGTGCCGGCCGGAGCGAGCAGGCCAGGATCGTCGCGATGCCGGGCTTCCGGCTTGGCGGTGGCCGCTTGGACCCCGACGAGGCCGCTCAGCAGGCAGGCGAGCAGGGACAGGCAGAGGCAACGTCTCATGCCTTCTGTATCGCCTCCCAGCGACCTTCTTCCCGCCCTCCAGCGCCTCCCTGGACGCATGTTCGGGGCAGCGTACAGATCCGCACAAGCGATTGCGTCGAAAACCCGCACCGGTTGCCGCCGATATCCTTGGCCGCCCGTCCCCAACGACCCGAGCAGGAGCCATGGCCGTAGACACCGCCACCTACCGCGAGCTGACCGACGAGCAGCAGGCGATCACCGAGATGGTGCGCCAGTTCGCCGACGAGCAGATCATCCCCAACGCCGAGCACTACGACCACGAGGACTCCTTCCCGGAGCCGATCGTCGAGCAGATGAAGGAGCTCGGCCTCTTCGGGGTCACGATCCCCGAGGAGTACGGCGGCATGGGGCTCGACCTGACGACCTACGCGATGATCGTCGAAGAGCTCTCGCGCGGCTGGATCTCGATCTCGGGCGTCGTCAACACCCACTTCATCGGCTCCTACCTCTTGATGAAGTTCGGCACCGACGAGCAGAAGGAGCACTTCCTGCCGAAGATGGCGACCGGTGAGATCCGCGCCGCCTTCTCGCTCTCAGAGCCCGAGGTTGGCTCCGACGTGCAGGGCATCAAGTCGACCGCGAAGAAGGGCGAGGATGGCAGCTGGGAGCTGAACGGCCAGAAGATGTGGGTGACCAACGGCCTCGGCTCGGGCGTCGTCTTCGTGTTGATGAAGACCGATCCGAAGGCGGAACCCCCCTACAAGGGCATGACCTGCTTCATCACCGAGAAGGAGCCGTGGGTGGAAGTCAACGAGGGCGATTACGCCGGCCTGACGATTCCGCCCAAGATCAAGAAGATGGGCTACAAGGGCGTCGAGTCGACCGAGCTCGTCTACGACGGCTACAAGTGCCCGCCCGAGCGCGTGCTGGGAGGTGAGGAGGCCGGGGTCGGCCAGGGCTTCGTGCAGATGATGGACGCGCTCGAGGTCGGCCGCGTCAACGTCGCCGCCCGCGGCGTCGGCATCGCCCAGCGGGCGCTCGAGCTGGCGCTCCGCTACAGCCAGGAGCGCAAGACCTTCGGCAAGCCGATCGCCCAGCACCAGGCGATCCAGTTCAAGCTCGCCGACATGGCGACCAAGATCGAGGCGGCCCGGCTCCTCACCCGCAAGGCGGCGCGGATGAAGGACGCCGGCGAGCGCTCGGACCTCGAGGCGGGGATGGCGAAGCTGCTCGCCTCGGAGACCGGCAAGGAGTGCGTTGAGGAGTGCTTCCGCATCCACGGCGGCTACGGCTACTCGAAGGAGTACGAGATCGAGCGCCTCTACCGCGACGCGCCGCTGCTCCTGATCGGCGAGGGGACCTCGGAGATCCAGCGCATGGTTATCGGCAAGAAGCTGCTCCAACGGCACAAGATCTAGATGGAGCGCAGCTGACGAAATGGCGTCGACGGCGGACCTGATCCGCACCGCCGTCGAGCGGTTCCAGGCCGAGGTCCCGGCGCTGGCGAAACTGAAACTCGTCTTCGGGCTCGAACTGAAGGCGCGCCACGACATCCAGCTCTACCGGGTCGAGGTGCCTGGCCCGAAGGTCACCAAGGACCTCGCCCAGGATGAGCGGGTGCTGGTCCAGATCGACCGTCCCCAGTTCAACGAGCTGGCCGAGAACGGCACCGTGAAGAGCTACCGCAAGGCGTATGAGACCGGTCACATCAAGGCGACCGGCGACTCCAACGTGAAGAAGCTGATCGGCCAGGTGGTCGAACGCCAAGAGGAACGCTCGCGCCTCCGCAAGGTCGACTGAGGGAGCATCATTTCCGCGGTTTTCCTCGTTATGGCGAGGAAAAAGCTGGAAGCGATCAGAGCCGAACCAGGTTCTTCGCGTTGATCCCGCGCGTGACGCCGCGGAAGTCGACGACCAAGGGCGCGTTGGCCGCCACCTCCGCGTAGTCGAGGCTCGGGTGGGCGGTGACGATCGCCGCCAGGTCGCACTCGGCGAGGGCGGGTTGCAGGTCGGCTGAGCTCAGTCCCAGCTCGGGTAGCTCAGGAACGTAGGGGTCGTGGTAGAGGATCTCGCCGCCAAGCTCGCGCAGCAGTCTCGCGATCCTCAGCGCCGGCGACTCGCGCGTATCGCCGACGCCGGCCTTGTAGCTGACCCCGAGCAGGAGGACCTTGGATCCCTTGACCGGCCTGCCGGCGTTGTTGAGGGCCCGCTCGATCCGGTCCACACAGAAGGTCGGCTGCGCCTGGTTGATCTTGCCGGCGAGCTCGATGAACTCGGGGTAGAAGCCGCGCTCGCGCGCCTTGAAGGCAAGGTAGAAGGGGTCGATCGGGAGGCAGTGCCCGCCCATGCCGGGGCCTGGATCGAAGCGCATGAAGCCGAACGGCTTGGTCGCGGCCGCATCGACGACCTCCCAGACGTCGATCTCGAGCCGGTCGCAAAGCTGCGCCAGCTCGTTGACGAAGGCGATGTTGACCGAGCGGAAGATGTTCTCGAGCAGCTTGGCCAGCTCGGCGGACTCGGGAGTGGAGAGGACGACGACCTCGTCGCAGATCTCGGCGTAGAGGGCGCGGGCTCGCTCCGAGCAGGCCTCGGTGAGGCCGCCGACGAGCTTCGGCGTCGTGCGGATCGTGTAGTCGGTACGGCCGGGATCGATTCGCTCGGGGGAGAAGGCGAGGTGGAAGTCACCGCCGGCCGCGAGGCCCGACTCCTCGAGGATCGGCGCCAGGCGCTCGCGGGTCGTCCCCGGGTAGGTGGTGGACTCGAGAACCACGAGCTGGCCCGCCCGCAGCACCTTGGCGAGCGCGGTGCCGGCGTCGGTCAGGTAGGTGAGGTCCGGCTCGCGCGAGCCGGTCAGCGGCGTCGGCACGCAGATCACCACCGCCTCGCAGGCCGCCAGGTCCTCGTAGGCGCCGCTCGGTCGCAGCCGCTCGCGCAACGGCGCCAGGACCGCGTCCGGCACGTCCTCGATGTGGCTGCGTCCCTCGCCGAGGCCGGCGAGCTTGCGCGAGTCGGTGTCGATGCCGACCACCTCGTGGCCGGCCTCAGCAAAGGCCACGGCGAGCGGTAGGCCGACGTAGCCGAGGCCGACGATCCCGATCTTCATCGCGGGCAAGTCTAACCTCGCCCACGCGGCACCGGCCCTGTGTGCCGAATAGCATCACGCGCCGCCAACCCCATAGGAGACAATCTGAGAATGAGTGACCAGACCTACGAACTAACCACCGACCAAGCCGAGCGCGAGGCTTCCGGCGCGCATAGCTACGGCCGCTACCTGGAGGAGTTCGAGGTCGGTGCCGTCTACAAGCACTGGCCGGCGAAGACCGTGACCGAGGCCGACGACCACCTCTTCTGCCTGATCACGATGAACCACCACCCGCTGCACATCAACGACGTCTACGCCCGGGGCTCCCAGCAGGGTCGCAACGTCGTCGTCGGTCCGCTCGTCTACTCGCTGGCGCTTGGCATGTCGGTCTCCGACGTCTCGGGCAAGGCGATCGCCAACCTCGCCACCGAAGACCTCAGCCACCCCAACCCCGTCTTCCACGGCGACACGCTCTTCTGCGAGACCGAGGTGCTCGAGGTGAAGCCCTCGCAGTCGAAGCCCGACCGCGGGGTGGTCAAGGTCCACACGCGGGTCCTTAACCAGGACGGGGTCCTGGTGGCCGAGTTCAAGCGACTGGTGCTGGTCCCCCGGCGCCCGGAGGCCTAGCCATGCGGATCACGGTTACAGGAGGAGCTGGCTACATCGGTGCGGTGACCTGCGCGGAGCTGCGGGCCGCCGGTCACGAGGTGCGGGCGCTCGACTCGCTCCTGCACGGGCAGACCGAGATCGCGCGGGAAGTGCGCGACGGTGGCACCGAGCTGATCGAAGCGGACGTCCGTGACGGCGAGGCCCGTCGGCGCGCCCTGGAGGGGTCCGACGCGGTGGTCCATCTCGCCGCGATCGTCGGCGACCCGGCCTGCGGTCGCGATCCCGAGCTCTCCAACGAGGTCAACGTCGAGGCGAGCCAAGCGCTCTTCGAAGACGCGCGCGAGCTTGGCGTGCGGCGCGTCATCTTCGCGTCGACCTGCTCCAACTACGGCAGGATGGCCGACCCAACGGTGCCGATCGACGAGACCGGCACGCTGGCGCCGGTCTCCCTCTACGCCGAACAGAAGGTCTCGATCGAGAAGGGCCTGCTCGCCCAGGAGGACCTCGAGGCGACCTGCCTGCGCTTCGCGACGATCTACGGCGTTGCGCCGCGGATGCGGTTCGACCTGACCGTCAACGAGTTCACCCGCGACCTCTGGGCCGAGCGCGAGCTCGAGGTCTTCGGCGAGCTCTTCTGGCGGCCCTACGTCCATGTCGCCGATGCCGCCCGCGCGATCGCGACGGTGCTGGGCGCCCCGAGCGAGAAGGTGGCCGGCAACGTCTTCAACGTCGGCCACAGCGACGAGAACTACCGCAAGCTCGATCTGGTCGGGCTGATCACCGAGCGCCTCGGGCGCGGCGACGTCAGCTACGTCCACCGTGACGAGGACCCCCGCGACTACAAGGTCAGCTTCGAGAAGATCCGCGGCGAGCTCGGCTTCGAACCGCGCATGCGGGTCCCCGACGGAATCGACGAGATCGTCCGCGGCCTCGAGGAAGAGCGCTTCGGCGATCCCTTCTCTCCGCTCTACTCCAACATCGGCTAGGGCGGGGCCCACCGCGAAGATCGCAATGAGCACGAGCCCGTGACGCAGCCTCTCGTACCCCTCTTCGACATCGAGCTCAGCGAGGCCGAGATCGGGGCGGTGTCGGAGACGCTGCGCTCCGGCTGGCTGACGATGGGCCCGCAGATCGAGGCGTTCGAGAAGGAGTTCGCCGAGCACCTCGGCGTCGAGCACGCGGTCGCCCTCTCCAGCTGCACGGCCGCGCTCCACCTCGCCTATCTGGCGGCGGGGGTCGGCCCCGGGGACGAGGTGATCGTTCCTGCGATCACCTTCGTCGCCACCGCCGCCGCGGTTCGCTACTGCGGCGCTCGCCCGGTGTTGGCCGACGTGACCGGCAGGCACGATCTGGGCGTCGACCCGGCGAGCGTCGAGGCGCTGATCACGCCCCGCACCAAGGCCGTCTGCGCCGTTCACTACGCGGGCTACGCGGCGCCCCTCGCGGAGCTGGAGAGGATCTGCGCCGAGCATGGCCTGGCGCTGATCGAGGACGCGGCCCACAGCCCCAGCGCCGTCGATCCGGAGGGGCGCAATCTGGGTACGGCGGGGGTCGCAGCGACTTTCAGCTT
>Ga0207663_10001553_pt1 | contig 10756 bp, 6 predicted proteins | sample LARL53metaG_FD_184346 | JGI IMG/M metagenome (GOLD analysis project Ga0207663, IMG submission 184346) | Corn, switchgrass and miscanthus rhizosphere microbial communities from Kellogg Biological Station, Michigan, USA - LAR L5-3 metaG... | ecosystem: Host-associated > Plants > Roots >...
CATCTTCCATCCATAGAACACGCAGGAAGCGCCACTGACCGCTGGTCACGCCGTACGGCAGCGTGCGCCGCTCAAGTGCGCGCGAGAAGGAACGGAATGCGATCCGGAACAGATAGCCGAAGCTGTTGGCGGGATCTTCCCAATGTTTGCTGTTGGGAGTCCGTTTTCGACTCGCCATTGCTGAGACCGCCTCTTCGCGCTTCTCCGCCATCGTTACGATCACGCAACGAAAAGGCCAAGAGCGCAAAGCGGATTTACAATGGCTATTTCAAGTCAAGATCGCGCCCGGTAAATTTACGATCCACGCCGGCGATGACGCGAGTTGGTCGAGCGCGTGATGCGTTCACTTCAATGCTTCTTTGCGGGCTTGTGCGACTGGTCCCATGCCAGATGCGATTGCTGCAACACATAGGCACGAATGGCAGCGACATCGTCTTTCGAGAGCAAGTCTTTGAACGAGGCCATGCCATTGTCCTGAAACGCGCCATTCAGCACGATGTTGTCGTACTGACCCCAGATCTCGCTCGAGGAAAGCCGCAGGTCGGGCACCTCACCTTCCGATTGGGCGAAAAAGCCGTGACAGACAAGACAGTTGCGGTGGTAAACCGCGAAGCCTTTTTGGACGAGCGCATTGTCGGCCTTGGTGAGCGCGGGCGGTTCGCTGGGCGGCGTGCCTTCCGCTGCGAGCGGTTGAACGGTTTGACGTCCGCCAAGCTTGAAGACGAACAAGCGGCCCTGATTGGTCTGAAACCGAGAGAGCGCGGTCTTGGGATCGCGGAACGCCGCGAGCCCGCCCGCACCGCCCCAGCCGGCCAAGAGCGCGACATACTGTTCGCCGCCGATGCTGTAGGTCATCGCCGGGGCGAGAATCCCCGTCTTCAGATCCATCGACCACAATTTGCGGCCGGTCTGCGCGTCATAGGCGCTGAAATTGCCGTAGGCGTCGCCACCGAACAAAAGGCCGCCGGCGGTGGTGAGCAGGCCGCTGTTCCACGAGCCGCCCATGGCAACCTGCCAGGCTTCCTTTTGCGCGACCGGATCCCAGGCCTTGATGAAGCCGACGGCGGGCGGCGGCGGTTTGCCGCTTTGGATCGCTTGCAGCACGGCCTGCGAAACCGCGGCGAAATCGACGCCGAGATTCCAACCGCCGGGCACGTATTTGAAGTCCTTCGACCCGATGAAGATCGCAGCCCCATCCATCGCCGGAATGTAGACGAGCCCGGTCTGCGGATTGTACGACATGGGTTGCCAGTTATGCGCGCCGGTTTCCTGCGGATAGATGACCGCCATTTTCGTTTTGTAGCGCGCATCGGGATTTTCGATCGGCTTGCCGGTCTTGAGATCGATGCCCTTGGCCCAGGTGACGGTGGCGAATTTCTGCGCGCTGATCAGTTTGCCGGTGGCCCGATCGATCACGTAAAAGAATCCGTTCTTCGGTGCATGCATGAGAACGGGTCGAATCTTGCCGTCGATCTTGAGATCGGCGAGCACGACGTCGGCAGTGGAATCGAAGTCCCAGGTATCGCCCGGTGTCGTCTGATAGGCCCAGGCGAATTCGCCGGTCTTGGCGTGGAGCGCGACCACCGATGAGAGATAAAGATTGTCGCCGCCCTTGGGCGAACGAATTTCGCGATTCCACGGATTGCCGTTGCCCGTGCCAAAGTAGAGAAGATCGAGCTTGGGATCATAGGCCATGGAATTCCACGGTGCGCCGCCGCCGCCGATCGTCCAGAACTTGTACTTGCCCGAGGTGTCCCACGTTTTGAGCGCCGTCTCGAGTGCTGCATTCTCCTGCGGCTTGGAGGGGTCGCCCGGCACGACGTGAAAACGCCAGACGAGTTTTCCCGTGTCGGCGTTGAAGGCCGAGACATAGCCGCGCGAATCATATTCCGCGCCGCCATTGCCGATCACCACCAATCCGTCCATTGCGCGCGGTGCGCCCGTGATCGTGTAGGTGTGCTTGTGGTTTTCGATCGTGTCGACCGACCACAGCACCTTACCGGTCTTGGCATCGAGCTTGACGAGGCGCCCGTCGAGCGTGCCGACGAAGACCGCACCTTTCCAGAGCGCCACGCCGCGATTGACGACATCGCAGCAGGCATAGCGGCCTTGGCTGCCCGGCACATGCGGATCGTAGGTCCACGCTTCCTTGCCGGTCTTGGCGTCGAGTGCGATCACTTTGCTCCAGGCAAGCGTGATGTACATCATTCCGTCAACGACGATCGGAGTCGCTTCGAGACCGCGCACGGAATAGGTGCGATATTCCCATGCCACGCCGAGCGATTTCACATTGGCGGTGTTGATCTTGTCGAGCGGCGAGAAGCGCTGCTCCGAATAGGTTCGCCCGTGACTCAACCACTCGCCGGAATCGGCATCGGCATTGGCGATTTTGGCGCCATCCACAGCGGCGCCGGGCGTCGACGATTGGGTGACGGCGGCAAGCACGGGTGCGGAAAGAAGAACAAGACCGAGTACAACGACTCGCGTCGTGCCGAATGCCGAGAATTTCATACACGCCCCCCATGCTCCACCTCTAAGCGGAGCCATTTTGTGCGAGGCTACGAACAATACTCCTTTGAAACAAGACGCCAGCCGAGACGACACGCGCGCGAATGGCTTGCAGGCGCGTACATTCCCCAATGTCAGCTTCGTGCCAGCACGGGGAACGGTGATGCGCGGGAGCGAAAACGCGGACGTCGTGAGTGAGCGACGAAGGGTGGCCGTGGGGGTCGCGATTCGTTTCGACCTGATCCCGCGGGATCGGTCCAAAAAAATATACTCTGTAAGCAAATCGAGTGGGACTAAATCGCGTAAGTAACCGAATCTCCGTCAAATCAACGGAATCTTATGCCAAGTCTCTCCTTAGTCTTGGCAGATCAATATCATCTTATCCAAGTCTTGGTAGAGACTGTGAATAGTGAGAGATGATATCAATGCGCGCGTCGAGCGTGCACTTCGACCTCCAATTGCAACCTTTTTAGCGTCAATTAATCCTTTGAAGTCTAACTGTTCCCGTTGATACTGCCCGGGCACGGGCTGGGGGCCGTGAAGATGACAGCACCACACACCTCTCAACCGAACACCGACGAGGTGTTCGTAGAAATTATCGGCCCGGACGGACTGGCGCATCACGTCGGGCCGTTCAAGACATCCGCGCAGGCTGAAGAGTGGATCGAACTCAATTCAAACGACGCGGCCCGCCCGCAACACAAGTCAGATCAGAAAATCACGCTCGCCGGCGGCAATGCGCTGCTCAAGCCGACGGACTGATCGTGCGGGCGCAATATCCGGCGCGCCGTTAAGCGCTGCGCGGCCAGAGCGCACGAAGTCGTGGCCAGGCAAGATTGAGCGCCAGCCCGCTTGAGACCAGCAACGTCGCCGCAAGCTTCCAAACCGGCATCGGCTCGGCGAGCAACAGCGCCGCCACGGCGAGCAGCAAATGGCTCAACGGCAAGGAGGCGTGCTTTGGGGTCATGCTTTCGTTTAACCCATGCGGCGACCGCGAGCGCTAGTGCCGGGCGCAGCCCTTCCCCGCTTGGCGTGAATGGATGGATGGCTGTAAACGAGTTGGGGGACCGAATGCATAGGATGGGTCATGGCGCTTCTCATCCTTCGACAGCCTCAGGATGAGGAGTGGAGCTAACCGCTCATGCTGAGCTTGTCGAAGCATGGCGCGCAAGCTCGCGGCTTGAAAGTGACTGGAGAGATGGACTCAGTTGGATCCGGCCGGGACGGTTTTGGCGAACGTCTGGAACGCTTCTACCGGCGGTCGGAAGGTGCGCGCGGGCTCACATTGTTGAGCCCGACCATGGTCGTCATGCTCGCAGCCCTCGCCGCACCTCTGGCGTTGCTCGCGCTTTATAGTTTCTGGAGCCAGAACGGCTACGCGCTCGATACCCATCTCTCGCTTGGGCAATACGCGCAGAGCTTCGGACGTGCGAGCTACCGCGCGCTGCTCTATCGTTCGCTTGTAATCTCCTCACTCGTCACGCTCATCACCGTCGCGCTGGCCTATCCCATGGCCTATTTCGTCGCCTTTCGCGTCGGGCGCGCGAAATTCGTCTGGCTGATCCTGCTGACGATTCCGTTTTGGACCTCTTACCTGCTGCGCGTTTTCTCCTGGAAACTGATCCTCGGATATAACGGCGTGATCAATTCGGGACTGATGAGTCTCGGCCTCATCCATCAGCCGCTCGAGTTCCTCTTGTACAACCCGACCGCGGTGGTGGTGACGCTCGCCCATGCCTGGGCGCCATTCGCGATCCTGCCGATCTATGTGAGCCTGGAGAAGATCGACCGCTCGCTGCTCGATGCCGCCGCCGACCTTGGCGATGGCCCGGTGCGCCGTTTCTTCCGCATCACGCTGCCGCTGTCGCTTCCCGGCGTGATCGCGGCCGCCGTGGTGATCTTCGTGCCGACGACGGGCGACTATGTCACCCCGGCGCTGGTCGGCGGCTCGGACGGCGTGATGATCGCCAACATCATCGAGGTTCAGTTCGACAAGGTCGGCAACTGGCCGCTCGGCGCAGCGCTGGCGATGGCGAGCATGGCGGCTGTTGGTGTGGTCACGCTGGTGACGGTCTTGGCGCTGCGCGCGGCGGTCAGGAGAATCCGCTGATGCGCAAGAAAAACCACGGCGGCGGGCTCCTTGCCTATGCGCTGTGCTATCTCGCCTTTCTCTATGTGCCCGTACTTTTCCTGCCGCTCTTCTCGTTCAACCAGTCGGTGTTCATCGCCTTTCCGCTGAGCGGCTTCACGACGCAATGGTATGCGCAGATGCTGGCCGACGATGCGATGCTCAAGGCACTCGGCAACAGTCTCGTGGTCGGCGCAACGACGGCGCTGCTCTCCACGCTGCTCGGGCTTCTGGCCGCCAAGGCGTTGACACGCTATCGCGTGCCGGGCGGTGCGGCGCTGCTCGGTTTCACGTCGCTGCCGCTTTTCATCCCCGACATCGTGCTTGGAATTTCGCTTCTCCTACTGCTGAACGCGGTCGCCGTCCCGCTCTCGCTGCTGAGCGTGATCTGCGGCCATACGCTCATCTGCGTGCCCTTCGCCATCACGGTCCTGATGTCGCGTCTCGAAGGCTTCGATAAAAGCCTCGAGGAAGCCTCGCTCGACCTCGGGGAAACTGGCTGGACGACATTCTGGCGCGTCACCTTTCCGCTGGCACTTCCCGGCATCATCTCGAGCCTGCTCTTGACCTTCATCGTCTCGTTCGACGAATTCCTGATCGCCTATTTCCTGGCGGGCAACGATGCCACGCTTCCCATCTACATCTGGAGCCAGCTGCGCTTTCCCTACAAGCTTCCTTCAGTGCTGGCGCTCGGCGCCGCGATCCTGGTTGCCTCAGCCGTTCTCGTCGTGTTCGCCGAGTGGATACGCAGCCGCGGGCTGGAGGGTCGTCGCGCCGTGATGGTGGGCGCATGAGCGAAGACCCGTTTCTCCGCATCGAACACGTCACGAAGCGCTTCGCAGACGTCGTTGCCGTAGACGACGCCGATCTTACGATACGCCGCGGCGAATTCTTTTCGCTTCTTGGTCCATCGGGTTGCGGCAAGACCACGCTGCTTCGGATCATTGCAGGCTTTGAGTTTCCCGACAGTGGCGAAATCTATTGCGACGGGGTGCGCCTGACCGATGAGCCGGCAAACGTTCGTCCCTCGAATATGGTGTTCCAATCCTACGCGATCTTTCCCCACCTCAACGTGTTCGACAACATCGCCTATGGCCTGCGCCGCGAGCATCTGACGCCAAGCGATCTGAAGGTGCGCGTTACGGAGGCACTCGCGATGATAAAGCTCGAGGGCCTCGGCGCGCGGTGGGCCGACGAACTTTCCGGCGGGCAACGCCAACGCGTGGCGCTGGCCCGCGCCTTGGTGAGGCGGCCCAAGATGCTGCTGCTTGACGAGCCGCTCGGCGCGCTCGACCGCCGCTTGCGCGAAACCATGCAGTTGGAGTTGCGCGCGTTGCAGAAGAGTCTTGGCATCACGTTCGTGTTCGTCACCCACGACCAGGAAGAGGCGCTCTCCATGTCGGACCGCATTGCGGTGATGTCCGGCGGGCGGATCCTCCAGGTTGCGACACCACGCACGCTCTATGAAGCGCCCAGCTGCCGCGAAGTGGCGGACTTCATCGGAGAGATGAATTTCTTTTCAGGCTGGATCAGCGCGCGCGACGGCGCGTCGGCGCAGATCGATTTGGGCGCCCTCGGCAGTTTCAACGTTGTCGCGCCGCAATCGGCGGGAACGCGGGTCTTGGTTGCCCTGCGGCCGGAGAAGATCATGCTATCCGATGCAGGCGTGAAGGGAAGCGTCAGTGCGGCGGCATTTCTCGGCGAACGCAGCCATTACTTTGTGAAAGTCGAGAGTTTGGCCGAGCCCATCGCGGTCGCCGTGCAGAACAGCGCGCTCACGCCTGGCCACGCGGTCGGAGATATCGTGCATCTCGCCTGGTCGGCTGACGCACTTGTCATCCTGCCGGCTGACTAAAACGCTGGCGCTCTCAAGACAGCACGCGTTCGTAAATCTTGCGCACGGACGATTGTGTTTCGGCGAGGCGGATTTCGAGTTCCGCGAAATCCTCGACGCCCGCAGCGCGGACGAGGAGACCCTTCAAGCCCGGCGTCGCGGTCTTCGGATCGAGCGTGCCATCGAGCGCGATGCGCAGAGTCTGAGTGAGCGCATGCTGCAAAGTCGCCGCCGCGACCAACGTCTTCGAATCCTGCGCAGAGAGCAAACCCGCCGTTCCGAGCTTTTCGAGCGCCGCGATCGTATTGCTTTCGAGCACGCCTGCGTTCCCGGAGGCGCTTGAGAGTTCGAGCGTCTGGGCGATGAATTCGATGTCGATGAGTCCGCCGTTCGCGAATTTGAGATCCCAGCGGTTGGTGGATGGAAACTGTGCCGCCAGTTTCTGGCGCATGTCGCGCGCATCGGCGATGATTTTCGCAGGCGCGATCGCCGCCTTCAGCGTGCGCGCGATCTCTCCCTCCACAGCATGGCGCAGGCGCGGCGGCGACAGGATCACGCGCGCCCGTGTGAGCGCCATGCGTTCCCAGGTCCAGGATTCGGTCGCGTGATAGCGCGCGAAGGATTCGAGGCTGACGGCAACTGGTCCCTTGTTGCCAGTAGGCCGAAGGCGCATGTCGACTTCGTAGAGTCCGCCTGCTGCGGTCTGCGCAGTCAGGGCGACGATCAAGCGTTGCGCCAGACGCGCATAGTAGACGATCACCGGCAGCGGCTTGGCGCCGTCGCTCACCTCCACGCCCGGCGGCACGTCATAGACGAAGATGAGATCGAGATCCGAACTCGCCGTCATTTCGCGCCCCCCGAGCTTGCCCATGGCGACGACGGCGAATTCCCCACCCGGCATCCCGCCTGCGGTTTCGCCGAGCTGTTTTTCGACCAGCGGCAGGAGTTCGCCGACAACTGTCTCGGCGATATTGGCAAGTGCGGGACCAGCCGCGTCGGCCTTCGTCGCGCCCTGGATGATTTGCACGCCGACGCGGAACATCTGCTCTTTGGCGAAGCGCCTGACGGCATCGAGCGCATCTTCGTAGCTTGCAGCGTGCGTCAATTGTTCATGCAGGAGTTGATCAAGCCTTTCGCGCGACGGCAACGCGTGCAGAAAATCGACATCGATCAAGGCATCGAGCGTCGCAGGCGCACGGCTCAGATGCTGCGCCAGACGGGGCGCGGAACCCGCAATCGCCGCGATCAAAGCGAGCAAGTCTGGCCTCGCCAACAGCAGCGAGAAAAGCTGCACGCCGGCCGGCAAGTTGGTGAGGAAGCGGTCGAATTGCGCGAAAGCTGCATCGGGATCGGCGGTATCGGCGAGGGCTGTCAACAGCAGCGGGACGAGCTTGGTCAGGAGTTCGCGCGCCCTGGCGCTGCGCGTGGCGCGCACCCGGCCGTGATGCCAGCCGCGGATCGCCGCCGAGACATGCGCCGGATCGGAAAAGCCCTTGCGATTGAGGGTGGCGAGCGTTTCGGGATCCTCTTCCACGCCCGTGAAGACGAGATTGCCCTCGCTTGCCGTCAACTCCTGCTCGCGCTCGAACAGCCTGGCGTAGTGGCCCTGCACCGTCTCGAGCTGCGTCGTGAGAGCAGCGGAAAATGCGCCGGAGTCGGCGAAGCCCATGAAGCAGGCGATGTGCGCGATTTCCTCCGCCGATTTCGGCACCGTATGAGTCTGCTGGTCTTCGACCATCTGGAGGCGATGTTCGAGCGTGCGTAGAAAGCGGTAGGCGTCTTTGAGTTCCATCGTCGTTTTTTCGGTCACCAGTTCGCGCTCGCACAGCGCATCGAGGGCGGCGACCGTCGCCTTCTGGCGGAGCGACGGCAGACGGCCGCCCAGGATCAGCTGCTGCGTCTGGGCGAAGAACTCAATCTCGCGAATGCCGCCGCGACCGAGCTTTATGTTGTGCCCAGCGACGGCGATGGCGCCATGGCCTTCATGCGCGTGAATCTGGCGTTTGATCGAGTGGATATCCTCGATCGCGGCATAGTCGAGATTGCGCCGCCAGATGAACGGCACGATTGCCGCCAGAAAATGGGCGCCGGTTTCAGGATCGCCGGCGCAGGCGCGCGCCTTTATGAAGGCGGCGCGCTCCCAATTCTGTCCCATTCCTTCGTAATAGGACTCGGCTGCGTCGGTCGAAATCGCCACCTGCGTCGCGCCAGCGTCGGGGCGCAAGCGCAAATCGACGCGGAAGACATAACCGTCCGCAGTGATCTCGCTCAGGAGCTTGACGATGCCGCGCACCAGATCGACGGCGGCGCCGCGCGCATCGTCGCGCTTCTTGAAGGGAAACCGTCGCGGGTCATAGAAGACGACGAGGTCGATGTCGCTCGAATAGTTGAGCTCGAAGGCGCCGTACTTGCCCATGGCGAGTACCGTGAGACCCGTCATGGCCTCGAGCCGCTCGCCATCACGCTCGGCGAGATCCGCCTTTTCGGCCGCGTCGCGAAGCACGAAGCGCAACGCGCCTTTCACGGCCGCATCGGCGAATTCGCTCAAGGAGCGCGTGACGTCCTCCAGTTTCCAGTCGTCCGCGATATCGGCCAGCGCGATCGCGAGCGCGGCACGGCGCCTGGCGATGCGAAGTTGCGACATGGCTTCGCCTTGCGTTTCCGCAAGCGCGGCGGCGAGCGCCTGCTTCTTCGCCGCGTCGACAATGACCTGCGGACCTTCGCGCAGCAGAGGAGCGAGCAAGGCATGTTCGCGCAGGGCGAGACGCGCGAGAAACGGACTGTTGCCGAATGCCGCGGCGAGGATCGGGCGCTCAGCCTCGGACGGCACGAAATCTTCCGCGGCGAGCGAGGCGAAGGTGCGTTCGGCACGGGCCGTGTCGAAGGCTGCCGGCGGCGAGGCATTCTTGAAGGCGGTCATGTGCAGCAGAATGTCATGGCCCGAAGTTGTGGACCATGTCCGTTATGCCAAACGCGCGCGCTGCGGGTAACGGGGAAACCGGATGATGGCGCGAAGGCCGGGCTGATTGTCCTCGAGCAGAAATTTCGCATCGTGCAACCGCGCCACCGCGGCGACGAGGCTCAAGCCCAGCCCGGTGCCCGGTGAATTGCGGCTCGCCTCCAGCCGCACGAAGCGCTCGACGACGCGGGCGCGTTCCGCCGGCGGGATGCCCGGACCGGTGTCGGCGACGCGCAACTCGATGCCGAGCGGCGTACCGGACGCCGTCACCGTCACCTTGCCGCCGGCCGGCGTGTACTTGATCGCATTGTCGACGAGATTGGCGAGCGCCTGGGAGATCAGGCTGCGATTGCCGTCGATCATCGTCGAACCCGACGGCGTGATTTCGAGACTGACACCCTTCTCCTCGGCAAGCGGGGCATAAAGCTCGGCCATGTCGGCGGCGATGGAGGCGAGATCGATCGCTGCCATCTCGCCGCGCGTTACCCCGGCATCGGCTTCGGCGATGAGCAGGAGCGCGTTGAACGTCGTGATGAGCGAATCGGTTTCGCTGACGGCGGCCTCGATCTCGGACGTCTCCGCGCTCGCCGGATCGAGGTGGCGCAAGGTGGCCTCGAGGCGATTGCGCAAGCGGTTGAGCGGAGTGCGCAAATCGTGCGCGACGGAGTCGGTCACTTCGCGCACACCCTTCATCAGCCGCTCGATGCGCTCGAGCATGGCGTTGAGATTTTCCGCGAGCGCGTCGAACTCGTCATGCGCATCGCCGATCGGCACGCGCCGCGACAAGTCGCCGGCCATGATCTCGCCGCTCGTGCGGTTGATCGAATCCAGACGCGCCAGCATGTTGCGGCTCATCAGCGCGCCGCCGCCAAGTCCCAGGAGCAGCACGAGCCCCACTGTCCAGGGCAGCGTCGTGGTGAAGAGCTTTTCGGTTTGATAGCGCTCATAGACGTCCTGCGCCACGAGCAGGTAGAGGCCGCCCGCCAGCACGAAGACGCGGCCGCGCGCGCGGCGCGTGTCGAGCCTGTTCTCGACCCGGCGCTGATAGTCGAACTCGACGAAGTTTCCCGGCAGCGTCATGCTCGCCGGCCAGGCGTCGAGATTGCCGACGATCGGCTGCTTGAAGCGATTGGCGAGAAGATAGAGCCCGGGCCCACCATGGGCCGAGCGGCTGATGACGACATCGGCCAGCCCGCGCAGACCAAGCTGTTGATATTGCTCAGAAAGTCCGGTGATTTCGGCTTCGATGATTTGGTCAGTTTGTGCGTCCAGCGCGCGCTTGGTATTCCAATAGGTAAAGGCGATCAGCGCCGTGACGGAGACGGCG
>Ga0207663_10001560_pt1 | contig 10744 bp, 13 predicted proteins | sample LARL53metaG_FD_184346 | JGI IMG/M metagenome (GOLD analysis project Ga0207663, IMG submission 184346) | Corn, switchgrass and miscanthus rhizosphere microbial communities from Kellogg Biological Station, Michigan, USA - LAR L5-3 metaG... | ecosystem: Host-associated > Plants > Roots >...
GGGATGGGTTGGCCGGACTGGAAGGCCGTCACCGGGGTAGCCGGCCGCGTACGGCGACGGCGGCGGTGCAAGCGCGGGTGGTGCGACGGGTACAGCAGAAACCCAACGATGGCAGCACGCACTGGTCCTGCCGTAAGTTGGCGCAGGAGTTGGGCCTGAGCAAATCAACCGTGCAACGCATCTTGACGCAAGCCCACCTGAAACCGCACCGCCTGGAACGATATCTGGCCAGCGACGATCCCGACTTCGAAAGCAAGGCGGCGGACATCATTGGTTTGTACTTGGACCCGCCGCAGCATGCGGCCGTCTTCTGCGTCGACGAAAAGACCGCGATCCAGGCCCTGGATCGGCTCGATCCGGTGCTGCCGTTATCGCCGGGACGGGCGGAACGACATGGTTTCGAATACTACCGTCACGGGACTCTGTCGCTCTACGCCGCCCTGGATGTGAAGACCGGCAAGGTAGAAGGCAAGACCGCGAAGCGGCACACCAGTGCAGAGTTTATTGTCTTCCTGTGGGAGTTGGTGAAGAAGGCACGGTGGGCCAAGCAGATCCACATCGTTCTCGACAACCTGTCCGCCCATAAGACCAAAGCGGTGGAGGAGTTTCTGGAGCAGAATCCGAAAGTCCGCTTCCACTTCACCCCGACCTATTCGTCTTGGCTAAATCAGGTGGAGCTGTGGTTCGCGAAGATCCAACGCGACGTCATCGCCCGGGGCGTTTTCACCTCGGTTGCCGATCTCGCCCGCAAACTGCGGAAATACATTCGAGCCTACGCGACATCAGCGAAACCGTTTCGCTGGACCTATACCGATCCCCGGAAACGCATTCGTACTTACGAAATCACCGGGACGGCTTACTAGATGAGGGAATTCGGTATCCGAATCTAGAACAGGAAGTTGAACGTGTCGATCTTGCGTGTCTCGGGGCTGACTGCGGATGGAGCGGCACGTTTGCGACTGGAGCAGCGCGGCAGTGTACAACGACTAAATGGCCTCACCTCAAATCGGCGGCTCCTACGAGAACCAACAGTCACCCGCCGCCAATTAATCCGGATTTCGACCCTCACCACCGATAAAATTGCGAACGGCGGCAAGGAATGAAAAGCTCTGAGGTTTATCGGTGCTCACGTTAGGTCGGGAAGCAATGTGGCTCATGCTTAAGCGGTCGCTCGTAACCATTTACAAAGATGTTTACGACGAACATCTCTTCGTGTTTGCCGTCGGGCGCACACCCTCAGAAAAATTCACCCATCTCGGGAGCGGTGCTCGCGGCCGCCGGGTAACTTGATACACCCAGCCCGTGGAGAATCAGCCGCAAGGTGCTCTGGTGCTGATACAGGGTTGTCGAATGATAACCCTGCTTTGCCTTCGTGCTGATTATGAAGTCAGCAACGTGACCTCCGCCGTCGGTCGAATCATTGGTGTTCGCCTCATCGAAGACAATGACCAGTAAACCATCCTTCTGAAATGCCGGGCTGGCAATCAGCGGCGCGATGTTCTGTTGCAGCCATGCGTCGGCCAATTGGAGCGGCCCATCGTGGGCGTCGTCCAGAAGATTCGGCACCAGGTAGGAAAAGTTCGGCAGCTGGTCGTTGGCCAGATCCAAATTTTATTGAGATAACGAAACGAGATTGTTCACCTGGGTGCTGCTACTTGCGACGTCGGTAAGATATGCGAAAGGATTATGCCTCTTCGCGTAGGGATACGAATCGCCTCCCGTGTACCCGGTCGAAGGAATGCTCTCGGCATATGATTTCCAGGTCTTGCCAGCAGCGATCAGTTGACGAACGATATTGTCCGCGCCAACCGTGCCCGCAAACGCATCATCGCTGGTAACCAGCTGCCCAGTCGTAAGCATGAAGTAGTTTCCGATGGAGGGATGGGCATTGGCGAAGTACTGGGTGGCCAAGCAATACTGCGAGGCCAGACTGTTCAGATACGGCATGGCCGAATTCCCGATCACTTCGGAATAGCTATGATTCTCCTCGAGCACCACAACCACATGGGCCAAACTGCGGGACAGAGCCGGATGTAGGTGGCGGGGGCCCTGGTCGCGGACTGCTGGGCGATGAGATACTGCAGCCCATGGCCGCCGCAAGGATGAGGAATACTGCCAAGGTGCCCGTTGTTCGTCTATAGAGTGAGACAGATCGCATCTTGTCCTTGTGAAACTTTGGATCAGGCGCAGTCCTTTGGGATGCCGGCACCCCTTGTCGGGGTCTGCTTTTCAGGCTTAGCTCGCTTCAGTCTAACCCTACTTTTCGCCTTGCTGCGCGTGGTTCCGAGAGGCAAACAGAACTGATGTGCTGATGAATCCGCATCGTTTCATGAGTGCTACTTCTTAAATCTTAAAAGTAGCGAAGGTGATTAACTGTGTCCTTTTGACCACTTGGGAAACGGATGACCTCGCTAGGGTGTGCGCTATTCTGATTAGCCATCGGCCGTGGAGGAAGCTATGGAAACGCTCGCCGAGTTAATGCAACGGCTGCTTGAGATACAAAGTGGAGGAAGCGAGAGCGACTATAGGCTAAACGTTTTTTCTCGCCTGGCTTTTCCTCGCCCCCCGTGCGGCGATATCCGCAATGTTTACCACTTCGTCCTAAGAAGTGCCACTGGCGAGTTCGTAGAACGCATTTCCTTGTCACCCCGGCGGGCCGCAAATCCTCGTTCCGCTGGTGTCGGCGACGAGGGCTTTCTTTTAGCGAAGCGACTGGAAGTTTAGGATCTGCCCCAGAATGGCACCAAGCACGCTATACGAGCCGTTCGAATAGCTACCATATTGACTGCGGCTGCTGAAACCGTCTTCATAGCCGCGACTAAAACCCTGGCGAAAATAGTAGTTGTACTCGTCCTGGTCAACGTAATATCCGGTGTAGCCGTAGTTTGCATCCTGGTAGGCGTACGAATCGCGGTAATCGGAACGCCACCGATCCTGCCGGTCTGCTTCTCCCGTGTGGAAGCCTTCTTCGTAACCGTAGTTCACGGACCGACGTAGCAAGTCTGCGCCGTACTGGTTCGTCTCATAGTAGCTGCCACTGCGATTGTAACGATAGGTGGGAGCCGTGTAGAAGTAAGGATCACGATTGTAGTCGTGGTCACGGTCATTATCTAGCCGCACTTGCTGCTGTCGCATACGCTCCAGGTACTCTTCCTGAAAACGGTACTGCGACGCACGGTTTTGTTCCCTTAGCATCGCCGTCTGCTGCTGTACCGCCTGTCGCTGCTGCTGTTGTTGCTGCTGATCCAGATGTTGACGGTACTGCGCGATGCGCTGCTGCTGTTGCTCGATTAACTGTTGCTGACGCTGTTGCGAGAGTCGCTCCTGCTGCTGTTGCGCCTGCACGCCTTGCTGCTGTCTCTGTCTGTTCAGATCTTGCTGCTCCTGTTGTTGTCGCCCGACCTGTTGCTGCTGCCTGTTCTGGTCTTGCTGTTGTTGCTGCTGGGCACGCTGTTGCTGCCCTCTGTTCTGGTCTTGCTGTTGCTGCTGGACACGCTGTTGCTGCTGCCTGTTCTGGTCTTGCTGTTGTTGCTGGACACGCTGTTGCTGCCCCCTGTTCTGGTCTTGCTCTTGTTGCTGGGCACGTTGTTGCTGCTGCCTGTTCTGGTCTTGCTCTTGCTGCTGGACACGCTGTTGCTGCTGCCTGTTCTGGTCTTGCTGTTGTTGCTGGACACGCTGCTGCTTGTTCTGGTCTTGCTGTTGCTGCTGGACACGCTGTTGCTGCCCCCTGTTCTGGTCTTGCTCTTGTTGCTGGGCACGTTGTTGCTGCTGTCTGTTCTGGTCTTGCTCTTGGTGGCCGTTCTTCTGCTTTTCGGGCTTGGCTTGCTCTTCGTGTTTGGTCTGTTTTTCTTCCTGCTGGTCCTGCTGAGCGTAGGCAAGAGCAATGGGTCCGACAAGACAGAACAGAACTACCGTGCTGACTACTCCAAATCGTTTCATGAGGGTTGCCTCACACGCAGCTTAAGCGAAGCAGAGGTGATTAACTGTCCCCTTTTGACCTGTTTAAGAAGGGACGAATTAGAGCGGGAGACTCTGCTTTCTCGGAATTGAGATCGCCGATGCCCTCGACGCGGCGCACGCAAAGGCGAATTGTTCATCGGGATATTAAACCCGCGAACATCTTCGTGACGGAGCGCGGCCATGCCAAGATTTTGGACTTTGGCCTTGCGAAGCTCGCCGTCCCGTCGAAAGGCACTGAGAATTTGGGCATTTCGACCCCGACGAGTATCCGATGATCTGACACTTACTCAAGCCGCAGACATACTCAACAGACACATCGGGGTCAGTTTTTTCATGAATCGGTTCAGAAAGATGGGCTTCGTTGACTATGGCGGGAGCGGGCTGCAAGTTCATAGTTCACTTTTAAATGTCGTCCTTCATGATTAGCTGCTCCACGATAACACCAGCAAAAGCTGTGAGTGCCGCGTTTGCCAAGCATACTTTGGGAATCACGTCTCGGAGCGAGAGCGCACTAGGCTGTTTAAAGATTACAAATCGGAGTTATTCGCAGATGGAAGGGCGGGAGAAAGTATTTGAGTGCCAACGTCACAACGAACCCGCACCGGACTAGCATTGTTGTTAACTTGCGTGTGCAGAGTTGGAAGATGCGTGGTTGGCTTACCTGCCAAAGCTTTGCGAAATACTAGCTTTCCCTGATTGCGGGTGCTAGGGAGCAACTCTAGTCTTTCTGATCATGGATTCCGATTCTCAACAGCGACTCCAGATCAGCAACGAGTTGGGGCGATTGTTAGCGCAACAGACTCAATTTTTTAGAAACGGTGCTCGGAGTGGGCACACTCCCGATGAGCTTCGCGAACACGAAGAGTCCCGCGAACGCGTCCGAGCATTGTTCGAACTGCTAGAACAAATGAGAAAAGTGGCTAGCGTTTGATCTTAAAGCTGACCTGATGACCGCGCTTTGCCAAATCGAATACGTATCCAGTGACAGCGACACAGGAATGCCGTGTGGCAAGCCTGCTGTGTCACGGCATCCACAATTCGATTCGAGCGTATAATCCGCGTCCGAGGTAGAGAATGACTCTGACGAGCATAATTGAGGTCGTAGCCATACTCGCCCGTCATCATCGCTGCGATTCGCTTCTTTGTGAAGCGGGCCTAGTCTGCTGCATTCAATCGGCGGTCACGATGCGGATCGGTGCGGGGCTGGCCAGTACTAAGCTCACACTTCTCTCTTGGTTTAGCGCCACACGTCGGACATCGGACGGCGAGTATCTTTTTCGGGCTGAGTTCCTTTTTCATTCCACAAACTCCATGTACAAAAGGTGGTCAACTAGGCTTGACAACGGACATCGGCCGACTTTGAAGAAAGCCGCTGATAAGTGCGCTATTTATTTGCAAGCCGCCGTTGTACTGGACAAAGCCCTTCTTCTTGAACGCACCCATAAATTTACTTACCCTTGCGCGGGTGGTACCAACCATCTCCGCGAGGGTTGCTTGGCTCACCTTCAGGGGGTGCTCCGGCTTTGATTCCTTGATTATTTGCCCAAACAGCAGCAAGACTCGTGCCAGCCGCTTTTCGCTGAAATTGAAGAATTGATCTACCAAGTCTTCCTCGACTCGAATGACGCGGGAAAGCAGATATGCAACAAACAGCGCTGCAAACTGCGGATCTCGCTTGAGCGTGCGAATCGTGCTCTCCTTCCGCAGGCGAGTGATTGTAGAGGGCCCAATTGATCTCGCCGTATAAACCCGCACAGATTGCCCTCCTAGACAGCCTTCGCCAAAGAAGCTACCCCGCAGCAGTACCGCGACTATAGCTTTCTTGCGACGCGTGGCGGCCACTGTGAGCTTTACCGTACCGCTCTGGATGTAGAAAACCGTATCCGCTGCATCCCCTTGCGCAAAAATGACCTCGTTATCTCGGTAGTTCCGAACAGTCATCCCAGCACGGAACTTCTTGCGGAAAACTGTGGAACTGAAGCCGAGAATTCGTTTCGCCATCTGTCTCCTCGGCACGATCAATCCACGTGAGTGCCGTTCTCCCTGTGGAGAAAGAGGCTAAATGATATGGCTCGGGAATCTGGCTCGGCTGGTCAAAATAGGTCATACACAATTGCACACGGTACCTAAGTGGTTAATTCCGAGCGCTAAACTAATTGGTGTGCTGGCTGCGTAGCTTGCGATTTGCTCCGACTGTTGCGTGGAATGCTGTGGAGATTCCTTCTGCGGTCAATGCTACGACTACCACGTAGCTACTTCCTGCCTTAGGAAGCCCGTCCAGAACGAACGCAATTCCTATCCTGTATTTAATTCGCCTCACAAGGCTGGTTAAGATATCGCCTCATCGTTCAGTGCAATAGATCGTGCTGTCGCCGTGGCCCAAAGTGGTTGTAGTGCAGACCAGTGGTTTCCGGGGATTGGGAATCGAAACGCATCGGTCTACGAGAGCATCTGCAATCGCGCTCATCGTCGCAGGCACTCGCTTCCCTCCATCGTATTGAGCCAGTTTCCGCGCTGCGAGGATTGAGGCTGCAATCAGGATCACGCGCTTGCGTCCTTCGACGGAGGCAGGTGTTGCTGAGGAAATCTAAGGTTTTGGCGAATGGTCCCGATGGATCGGGTTCTTAGTCTGGGCTGCCTTCATGCGCTCAAGGGATCGTTCGATGGAAACCAGATCTTCACGAAGGATACCAATTCTATCGAGAAGACTGTCGAGGGTGTCTTCACGAATCTTGGCTGGTTTAGCCATGATGCGGACTAATTTAACAAAACCGAACTAGGGAAGTCGGCACGTTGGCGTACTGTCAAACTGCGTTTTGCCTACTTCCAACGGGTCCTAGCAGCCTTGGCAGCGACCCTAGAGCCTTCGGCCTTGGTCATCGTCTTGAGCCGACGCTTTCCGCCGATCCGACCCGCCTAACGAATCTTCTGGCTAAACAGAACTGTTCAAAATTGACCATTCTTGCACATGGGGCTTTGGCATTATTTTACCCATGAAGAAAGAACTCGACCAAAAACAGATACTCGTTGTCCGCTGTCCGACCTGCGGCGCTAGTCAGGGGGAACAGTGCCAGCTTGCTACTGGCCAGCCGCGCACCGAGCCGCATCGTGACCGTCGATTGATCGCAGCAGACTGAGTCGTGGTCGAGTCTCGTTCCTAGACATTGCGGCTTCGACTGCACCGAGTAATCCAGACAAGGACATAGGTTCACCGTGCAGCAAGTCTACCGTGGCTGATAAGCGCCGACTGGGATGCCCGCTATTTGTGCCGACTGCCATGCGGATTCAAAGTAAGGTTCCACATTGAGGAGTAGAAGAATGTACCGCCCCCGGACTTACTATCAGATTTACAGAGTTGACCACAAACGAAATCAGGAGCAGATGGTCGCCGAGGTCGAAGGTCTGCACGAAGCGGAAAAGTTGGTTGAGAAGTACATGCGAAATATGATCGCATCTGAGGTAAAGGATGAAATCAGCTATTACCGAAGCACTCTTTCGAGCAGCGCTCCAAAAATGTTCGGATTAACGCGGGCTAGCTAATTCGACATCGGCTTGAAGTCGGGGTGGAATTGCCGACGCATACGTAACCCCATCCAGAAACGCAATCCCTATCCTGTATTTGATTCGACTGACAAGGCTGGGTACTGTCTGCGCGGCGTGCCCATTTAACGCCTTTGATTGCGTTCGGAGGGAACCTTTTCTATAAACGGTCGGCATTAGGTGTGGTCACTATTGCTCAGATTAAAAATTCCTCAGAAAGTATTCTCGCTATGCGGAAGATGCTGTTCGCAGGTGGGTTATGGACATAAACCAAAGACAAATGGCGTTATCGTTGCTCGAAGGCCTTAGGGAAGATCTGATTTATGCGCACTTGAATAACGGAGGTCGCATTCTTGACGTTGCCGATCTTCGCCAGTACATCTATGAACAGATGGGCAGAATACGAACAAATGCCTTCATGTTGGATGGATTGTACGGCGCTGGCAACGGTCACGGGCAAGACCCCAAGAATGGTAACGGGAAAGCGCATTCGTAATATCTGAAATCCTGATGGGCTGAGCACTCTTAGCGCATAAGCCTGCAAATCAGGAAGGATGCATCCCCACGGTTTGACGACCGCGAACATTTGCCCGCCGCAATTTTCTCTCCTTGCAACGACCTGGTTCGGATCGAATCACGCGGCTTTTGAGCAATTGTGCTCAGACTGCATCGCGCCTGCCCTGATAAGTTTTCCTTAATTCTGAGGGAGGCCTATGAATACCTTTCGCATTTTGGTGGCTGACGATCATCCAATATTCCGTTTTGGTCTGTGCTCACTGCTCAGTTCACACAAGGGTTGGGAGATTTGCGGTGAGGCCGCTGACGGACGGGAAGCAGTAGAGAAGTGCAAGAGGTTGAAACCCGATCTTCTCATTCTGGACATTTGCATGCCGAAACTAAATGGCGTAGATGCCGCGCGGCAGATCCTCAAAAATGATCCTGCCCAGAGAATACTAATCGTCACCGATGTGAACTCCGAGCAAGTAGTCCAAGACTGCTTGGCAGCGGGGGTTCGCGGATGGATTTTCAAGTCTGATGCAATCGATGACCTGACACCAGCAGTGGAGGAACTGCAACGGAACAAACCCGCCTTCAGCAAACTGGTTTCCGATTTGATTATGGATGGCTATTTACGGGGTCGTCACGTTGGTTCAGGCGTGCCCAAGGCCAGATTAACCTCTCGGGAGCGCGAGATCTTGCAAGTTTTAGGTGAGGGCAAGACAAACAAGGAAATCTCCACGATTCTCAATATCTCCGTGAAAACGGCGGAAACACATCGAAACAACATGATGACTAAGCTCAAGCTCCACTCGGTCGCAGAGTTGGTGTTGTATGCGGTCAGGAACGAAATCGTCCACGTTAGCCTTCCATCCGTGCTGCGGTTTCCCAACCCAACAACGGACGAGGGACCAGTGCTACTCAGGAGCGTTCACTGAATCATCGGCCAGGATGCCGCTCTTTACTGGGAATCAGACGACGCGGCGAGTTGAGTGGTGCGCTTCTTATCAAATTCCCACCACTCATTTCCGCACTCAGTACAGTAGTGCTTGCGCGGTTGCTCATCGGGAGATTTAACGGTCTTGAGTAATTCGCTGTGCATGCACTTTGGGCAGGTCAGCGTCGTTTTGTCTGCGGCCTTGCGAATGGCAGACATGATACCGCTTGGACGACACTCGATGGCTCTGCGTTGCCCGCGTGGATGATTATGTTTGATTGGTCTTGCCTGTGCGTGAGTCTTTTTTTTCCGAACGGGGCTAAAAACTCTACGCAGGGTTTCATCTGGCCGGTGAAAGGAAGCAATGGTAGTAATTGTTGTGATCGTGATCATCACCGTCGTGCTGTTGATTTTCATGGATCGAGTCAGCGGTCGACAAACGACCAATGGCCGAAGCTTGAAAGCAGCCGATGATCGATTTCTGAACAGGTTCTTACACCGTCGGTCTCAATGCCGAAACGCGACCGAAGCCCTAACCACGAGACTGGAGATGCACAAGTGTCCCCCCGTGCTTGTATGCCTGTACCCCTTTGCAAAAGCAGGGGTTCCCGCCGGGAGGAAACTGTTCGACCAGCAGGGAGCGGTTTCCACCTCAGAAGAGGTCGCCGATAGCCAGCGGAATCAGTTTGACTTTCGACACCAAGGGTGAAACCATTATTTCATCGAGCGGTTCGCGGTTGCCGCAGACTTCATATCGTTAGCGCCTTTCGGGCGCATTTATTCATCCTTAAGGAAGTTGCCTTGCGCATTCGTAACTCCTGAGAAGGGAGACCAATCATGACACCCGTCGCAGTGTCCCAAAAACTCAGCAAGTTCGATCCCAAGACATTCCTTTCGACCATCGACGGCGGCAGAAAGATCGAAGCTTTTGCTAAAGGGCAGACGATCTTTTCTCAGGGCGACTCGTCCGATGCTGTTTTTTATATAAAGGAAGGAAAGATAAAACTCACAGTTGTGTCGGAGATCGGAAAGGAAGCCACAATAGGCATTCTGAACGAGGGCGCTTTCTTTGGAGAAGGTTGCCTTACTGGGCAACGCCTCCGCATGTGCTCCGCAAACGCATTGACCGATTGCTCGGTGATGCGAATCGAGAAGGAGGCGATGGTGAAAGTGCTTCACCGCGAACACGCATTTTCTGACATGTTCGTAGCGTATTTGCTCACCCGGAACATCCGATACGAAGAGGATTTGGTTGACCAGCTTTTCAATTCCAGTGAGAAGCGACTCGCCCGTGTTCTTCTCTTGCTTGCTCACTTCGGCAAGGACGGAAAGCCCGAGACGGTAATCCCCAAGATGAGTCAGGAGACCCTCGCGGAGATGATAGGCACAACCCGGTCGCGGGTCAGTTTTTTCATGAATCGGTTCAGAAAGTTAGGCTTCGTTGACTATGACGGCGGAAGCGGCCTGCAAGTTCATAGTTCACTTCTAAATGTCGTCCTTCACGATTAGCTTTCGAACACTTCCCGAGATAGTGATGAGTGCTTCTGAAACGAGAGGATGTTGCTCCGCCAAGTCGTCAAGACGGTCACTTACCTCGTAGAGTTGAACTTCGTGCAGGATCGCACGGATGCATTGGGGTACGCAGCTTTCCGGAGAACCTGCAGGAGTGAACACTTCAGGTGGGCTGACTTAGTTCAGGAAACCTCAGTGATCACCTGAAAAGCGGCCATACATGATCAGTTCAAAACCGGCCATACTTTGGAAGCCGTCCGAGACATAGGTTGTTCTATCCTGCCGCCTGCTGCGGAG
>Ga0207663_10001562_pt1 | contig 10739 bp, 5 predicted proteins | sample LARL53metaG_FD_184346 | JGI IMG/M metagenome (GOLD analysis project Ga0207663, IMG submission 184346) | Corn, switchgrass and miscanthus rhizosphere microbial communities from Kellogg Biological Station, Michigan, USA - LAR L5-3 metaG... | ecosystem: Host-associated > Plants > Roots >...
AATCATCCCAATCTAGTTTCTAAACTTGTCCTAATAAGCCCAGCGGGGGCATTACCTATTTCGTTTAAAGGAACTCCTGCACTACGTAGCTATGTTAATGTATTAAAAGCAAAGACATCGCAAGAGACAAGGAAAGCTCTTTCATCAATAGATGATGACCCTATTGATAATACCCATGCACAAGAATTTTACCGTAAATTATTAATGCCAGGTGCCAAAGAGGCGTTTATGTCTGCGTTGAATGGCAGTACCAATGCATCGAGATTAAGTAGGCGTTTACATATGATAAAAGCAGAGACATTGTTGATTTGGGGTAAGAATGATCGAATAATTCCAGTAAGATTTATTGAACCTTTTGTAAAGATGGAAAATTGTAGAATAATTCTCCTTGAGAAATGTGGTCATGTACCATTTATCAGCAGACCGGCACTTTTTAATAAAATTGTGACAGATTTTATTAAAGAGCAAAAGAAAAATTAGTACAAAATGTTATTTAATTCTGTTTACTGTAAATTACGCTTGCTTTCTTTATGCCTGTTATGAGTTTTTTAAACATTTATCCAGCTTTCTGGTCATTATTATTCGTTTAAATAAATTTATATGTTAATAGCAAATAAATGAATATCAAATCAACGTAATTCTCTTTCTAATCTATTCATCTTTTGCATCATTTCCATGGTATTTGTTTTGAGTTTGTCCACCTCTTCCCTAATACTGATGACTTCCTTTGGTGCCTTCATTGATTCTTTGATAAAGTTTATGCATTCTTCAGCTATTCTTGTTACCCTATAGTCCAAGTCGTGCTCAGCCACCCATTCTAATTCAGCAATCGCCCTCGGCTCCTCAGCATCAGCAAATGCTCGACAGGCATTAATTCGTACTCGAAACCATCTATCGGTTAACAAATTCTTAAGATGATTAAATACTTTGTGATTTTCATGTACAAATTTGCCCAAAGCGAAAGTAGCGGCTTCCCTCACTCTATGATTATTTCCATACATGCTCTTTTTAATCAATAGTGCTGCAATTTCCTTGTCGTCTACAAATTCTTTCAAACCACTGATTGCTCCCTGGGCTACAATGTCCTGGAAACTAGCTGTTTCAATTGCCTTTTTCAATATATGTATTGATTGTCTATTCTTTATTTTGCCAATTGCAGTTGCTGCCTCTGCTTCTACAAAATAGCTTTGGTCTTTATGGATTAGTATGGATTTGAACAAATCAAATGAATCTTCCTTTTTGAATTCTCCTACGGCACGTACTATTGCCCGTCTAACTTTGGAATGCTTTATAGAAGAACAAAGGCATCTCTTTAAAGCCATATATGCGGAATCAGATTTAATTGATCCTAGTGTTTTTGCCGCTTCTACAGATACACCCCAAAACCTGTCCTCCATTACTGCTTTTTGCAACGATTCGATTATATCTTCTGAAGAATGATCCTTCAGAGCACGAGCTGATTGTACTCTCTCAATTACTGTTCTGCCATTTTGTAATTGTCTGACAAGCATTTCTTTTGGAGCTTTCAAAGACATTGTCTTTAGCACCTTAAACTGTGGATCAATTGAAAACCATTCTATTTCCTTTCCCTTCTTCTTATCGATTGGAATTTGCAAGACATTTTCTTTTTCGGATATGTTGAAAGTGCGAATCTCTTCTTCTCCTCTTTCTTCTCCATTTTTTCTGTTAAACGTAGAAAAAACTAATTTTATATCGAGAGGAAATTCAAAGGCATCACCTTCTTGTGATTGTACAATTTTTAATTTTACAATTTTGGACTCTACAGAAAACTCTATCTTCAGCTCCGGATGACCTGCTCTGAATAGCCACTGATCAAAAAATTGTTGTAAACTTGTTCCTGATTCCAACTCGAGAATTTTACGCAGATCATCAGTTTCAGCTACGCTGTTGGCATATCTTTGAAGATAGGTCTTTAGGGATCTCTTAAAGTATTTATCACCGATATAGTTTCTCAGCATATGTATAATACACACAGCCTTTTCATATGTATGTCTGTCAAACAGATCATCTGGCTGTTTGTAGATTTTAGTTACAATTGGTCGCTTGTATCGAACGTTAGCTTCATCAAAATAGTCGTCGGCTGTTTGCGTCATATAGTATTGGAATTCATCGATCCCCCTGCTAGCCTCCCAATATAACGCTTCACAATATGTTGCAAAGCCCTCATTAAGCCAGATATGCTGCCAGTCCCTACAGGTTACTAGGTCACCAAACCACTGATGAGCAAGCTCATGGGAAACCAGGTGATCACTAGTATAATCAGGATGAGCTTTTTTGTCATGTAAAGTATCTATCGTTAACGTCGTGCAGCTGGAGTTTTCCATGCCACCGTACATAAAATCTTCAACTGTAACTTGTGAATACTTGCTATATGGATATTTTGTATCAAAGTATTCTTCAAAAAACCTGATCATATCTGCTGTATGTTCAAAAGATCTTTCTGCATTATTTTTTTTACCTTCAGGTACATAACAAAGCAACTCAATGTCTTGATTATACGTCTCGCGCCTCTCAACAAACTTACCTATAACGACTGATGTAAGATATGCTGGGTGTGGATTTGGTTCTGTCCAAGTAAAGACTTTTTTCTTCTCCTCTTCATTCCTCTTCTTACTAATTCCTTCCACTCTTTGGGCTTTTGACATCAGCAACTTGCCATTAGAAATGGCAATAAACTTTAGGGGGACTATAACTGAAATTTCGCTTTCAAATTTGACCAGTGGATGATCGAGACATGGAAACCAGTATTTTGACTCAATTGTTTGGCCTTGAGTCCAAGCTTGTAAATTTTTCTTTGGATAGTATTCATCAGGTTCGATAAAATAAAAACCCTTTCTCGGCTTTGCTGAATATAGAATAGCGATACGAAAAATGCTTCCTTCTGATAACATTCTGTCAAGTTTGATAATGAGTTTATCTCCATAGTTACGAAAGTTCAATTCTTTGATGTGATTGTTGCTATCACTATCATGTGCAGCAATAGCAACATCAATATCAACAGAGGATACTGACTTTATATGCAGTTCACAAATATCAAGTATAATTTCATCTATTGATTGGATTGCAATAACTTCAAGTTGTTGTTCACAGCTAATGGTTTTTGATTTGAAATCTGGTTCTATAGAAAGTTGCATGTGGCTAATAGTAAATGATAATGATGGAGCATAATGGGCTTTGCTGCCAGGTAACTCAAACTTCTTGACGTTAGATCCATTGTCTTCTTGCATAGTTATTGATTAGTGTAATCCCAATTTTGATAAAATAAAGGTTCTGTATATTCATGTATTGCATATTTTAATTTTTTATATATAGATAAAGTAAACTAAAACACATTGAAGGCTGGAGCGCTTAACGTTGTCATCATAGCATCTAATATACCAATTGTCAATCAAAAACAAAATATAATCGTGATCCTTCCTTCTACTTGTCCCATAGATCCAATCGTCCTATCCCTGGTCTTCTTTCAGAGGCAGAACATACGGATGTGAAATCTGTAAGTTATAGGATTCCTTGCTGCTTCATATTTGATTTAATGTCCAAGCGCTTGCATTTGTATAGTTTATTGTCAAGAGTTGCTTGCAATTACTAAGAATAGAAAGAACACCATGATGATCATATATCCGTGGATCATATATCCGTGGATCATATATCCGTGATACCATACGACCAGAACTCTATCTGTCTTACAGCAATAGATTTCTAACTTATTTTCTATTGTTACGTTAGGAATTATCTCCCATTCTCTAATTATTCAATCCTTATTAATTTCATTAGTAAAACGATATCAGCAATGATAACTTCAAAACTCTGACAATGGTTGCTATTGTGGCAGCGATATCACTGCTAACAACAAGTATGATTGTTATCCAGACAGCCTATGCGTTAACACGTTACTTTAATTGTACAACAGGAATTGTAAATAGAACGCATCAACTTACCATGCAAGATATAAACTACTTTTATGATAAAGAATTTCCAAGATCAGGTCATTAAAGGAAATTATGAAAGAATCTTTATTCATAGACTGGATTAACTAATGTGGGACAAACCATTCAATTAACAAACGGATTAGTAGCATCCAATTAACTATGTCATTACCATTAACTATGATAGGTAATAACAGTACCTGCCGATTTGATATCCCAAAGGTTGAAATAATGATAATAAAGTAAAAGAGAATAGAGCCAGTTCAACAGGCTGGTGCTGTTGGTGAATCGTTGCGTATGTCGCATTGTACATTGCAACTGGATTATGGCAATTAATAAAAACGGTTTAAAATGCTAATAAAAACCACTAATACTTACAATTACTCTTCCCACATAGGTGAGTTGATATCTGTATATGAAAAGGATGATTAGAAATATTCATTTTTTGTAACTTCTATATTACTGTAAGATCTAAGATAATATCTCAGAGGTATTTTGAGTATAATCCATGATTAAACTTTAACAATAATTTGCATTTTTGAAATTCTCTGATCTCGCTGGTAACATGTCCCAATAACTTAAGACCTTTCCTTATATCCGCAGGTCGTGGTTACTAAAATACAGGGAATGATAACAGCAGACACACTATATCATTATAAATGTATTTGCACTTGCATCACCTATCAATAAGAACCCCGATTTACTGCTACCTAATACTATTTCTTCTTTAACTGACTAACCACAGAATGCGATAAACTAATTGCATACACAGCAATTATATAAAAAGGTGTATGCTCTATACCCCAATATAATGAATATTAGGGCCATTTATGCTGTTGGCGGAGTCATCGTTGCGGTGGCTGTGGCAATATTTCTTATTATGGGCACCGGAATTTTGAGTAATAGTAATTTTCAAAGACAAGGATTTAACCAAAATCGACTAAATGATGTACAACCAATTAAGCTTTCAATCAAAAACATTGCTGCAAAGCAGATTGGCAATAAAACAGCCAATATTCAGATCGTCTTTAATGCATACAACCCGAACAAAGGAACTGTAATCCTAGAAGCAATAACATACAATCTATTTGCGAATGGTATTCATTTAGCATCCGGTGACATTGGAGCAAAGCTGGAAGGGTTTATAGCTTCCCAAGAGGCAGTTTTTCCTATTATTGGCAATGGTACAGTAATCTTAAAAGATACGCGAGCAATACATCAAAATAATTTGATTGCTAATAACTGGTACAAAGTAGTCGATAGCAAAGCAAATTATTTAATAAACGGAACATATTCTTATAAGCAAACTTCAAGTTTACAAGCAATGGGAGCAGACAAAGACTTTAAATTAACATTCCCTTAGTATTTGGCAATTTAAGTAATATAAGTAGATACATATACTGATGACTTCTTTCTTGAAGGTCATGCGACACTAATAATAACAACAGGGGTGTCTAAGTAGATCTTTTCTCAAAGCCCAGTATATTTTCTAGTGAAAAGCTGGACGTCTTCTTTTCCCTAGAATAACATCTCTCATAATACTTGCATTTTAAACATAGTTCACATGGCTCCACTATGGGAACTTTGCCTTCCTTCAATAACGTGCTCAATATTCGTGCTCGTCGTATAACCTCCTCGAACATTCTATTGCTTTTAGTGATGGAAAATTCTACAGTTTCTCCTTTGCTGGTGATATAGATTAGAATGCCCTCATTTTTATCAAAGGCAAACAGGCAGGCATTAAGATATAGTAGATCTCGCGGATGAGGGATTTCTGGGAGATTTGTTACAACTTCAAACCTCAAAATAAATTCGTTATTGACTATCATGTCTGCCTTGGCTTCAAGTATTAAATTGTCAACTTTGTATTCGCTATTCACACTATTAAATGAGCGTCTAATACCCTCCAGTAGTAGAATAGACATCTTTGTAACATTATCAAAAGGAAGAGAATCTTTACGTTCGTAATACGACAACCGAGTACAGCGTGAAGCCTCCAAAGCATGGATTCTGTCTGGATTGTCTTTGTTTATATTATTCTGTCGAATGTCATCATATACTTTATCAAGTGCCTTTTCAATCATCCTCCTTACGTCTCTATCGCCCAGCATCTTTACACAGATTAACATTTGGAAGTATATATACTTGGAAAATTGCATTTTCTAAAGAATTTATTCTGCAATTTAAGCTAAAAAGACAGGTGGCACATTGTTAATTGTATTGAATAGAATCGTATTGAATAGAAGGAAAATTCCAAGCTGAAGTAGTAACTGAAGCTGAGGGAAGTATTCAAGACCAAATTCCACAACAACAAGAAGATGAAGAAATACAGTAGCTAATGAATTACGTCGTCAGTATCGGTAGTTTCTGGAACAAGGTAATGATCTTCAACTCAAATTGATTAGACTTTCAAATCACGATTAAGTAGCTTGCATCGCTTAGATTCTCTTACATATTTGCCATCCATGTGGATATTGCCTTGGCTGTTAATCTAGTTAAAGATAGTACATACCCATTAGGAAATGTAGAGATACATTTTCAAGTGAATAGGATTTTCCTTCACCTGATGTTTTCGAGTTTACATTGTGGGGTAGTAGTTTTGTAAAGTAATAATCAAACCGTAAAATATTTGCTTTATTTATATACTATCGAACTGTGCAGGTGTGGCACTTAAATCGATTATAGTATTGTCCATCATAAACAAATTCAACCGCCGGGGAAAGGAAGTCGTTGCTAGAATATATAGAAGGCTTCCTTCATCTCAGCAATTGTATTGGTATGCAACATTTCTATTTCACAGTAGATCTTTTTCAATGGCAAATAAAGAAGTTGCACTGGGATTTAACATTTCTTCTCCCTATTGATAACACATACTATTAATTCGTAATACATTCTAGAACAAAATATATTTAAAAGCCTGATCTTATCGGATCTTCCGGCTTCATTAGTTCACGCAATAGCGTTGTCGCATACGATCCTTTTGGTAATTTGAAAGATAGTATAAGTGAATCTGTGTAAGAAAAATCATTACAACAGAGCGGGGTTTGTCTGAACCCTCCTTGTACGCTCAATTCTTGCATTTCCTTTATGTAAAAGTTCCGTTCTGTTATATCTTCATCCTGCATAATCCTTTGTGTGATGATCTCAAATCTTCCCTTACCACGCCGAAAAGCATATCCCATTAACCGAATTGCAGGAGTAATTGTTAAATCTGAATCCGTACGAGGGTCAAACTTTCTTATTCTACCAAAAATTAGTGGACCTTCCATTTCGAAGCACAAGTCGCCATCCTTACACATAAGCACATTCTCTCCATTTAAAATTGCAATACTTAGGCATTTATTGAAAAGATATGCCTGATATGCGTGAACGAATAGTCTGCGAATGCTAATTGGAATAGATCGCAATGCTGCTATAGGCTCTTTACCGTTTACCAATGCAGACATTACTTGATATTCAATATCCATTCCCCTTGGAAGTTGTTTAAGGATTTGAAAATAGTTTTTTGGATCACGACTTTTTTCTCGTATTTCTCTACTTATTGCAGAATCATACTCTGTGGTGTAAGACAATAGAATTTCTACTGCCTTTTTAAAATCTCGCTTAATAATTTCTCGTCCTACCATGTGAGTCATTAATCTTTCGCTGCCAAACCTTTGTAATCCATAAAAATTGGCTATATTTTTTATCTCTGGAACAAAGTTAGAGATATCTGAAAATTTCGGATTGTCTATGGTGATTGTAAATTCATTGCCATAAAGAAAAGCTTTTTTTAATGGCTTTTTAGTAAAGCCTTTCAATGTTAGTAGCGTATGCTTTGTCTTTACTTCTCTTGGAGCGTTCTTTGTTTGTTCAGAGCTAGCGTATTGCTTTGTAGTTGCTTTTGAATCTTTGATCCCCAAGATTTTAAGTTTAATACCAAGTTTATTTCTTATTTCAAAGAGTGCGTGATTTGAATCGATGTTCCTTTTATCTAAAATATAAAGAGGAAAGCGATGGTACTGATCCTGTATAGATGACACATCAGTAAGAAAAGATTCATCTACTATTTCCGATACTTTAAAACCAATATTATTTTGCTTTATCAAACCACGGATTCCATTAAAACGACTACAGTAACATTCTATACCGGCAAGATGATCAATTTTTGGAACAGAGGTATTCGTCAATTAAATGCTCCATAGGAATAGGAATTGTAGAATATCCTTATAAAAGATTGATGGAATTTTTATAACATGAGAAAGGAGAATTAGACCATGAAAAAATTAAGTTCTGTGATACTATATAATTATGTGTTAATATGTGTCTATCATATTATGTATTCAATGCCGTCATACGACAGTTGATCTTCTTAGAATATCATAAAGCATCATCCTAATATAATAGTATGAATGAATTTAAGGCTCTTCATTTAACCCTGCTTTGAAGAGTCATCTTGACGTGCTACTAATCACATCTTCATTAGATACAAATTCATCAATCCACTTAGAGCCTATCCCAAAAATGACAGCTACACATATAGCTTGAGAAGCTCTTTCTATAGGTGTGCCATATGGACCAGTCAAACATCTTCCATCAATTAGAAATATTCCGGATGGTTTATGGGATGAGAATCAAGCTGCTGCTTCCATCGGAAAAACCAAATAAGACCATAGAACGTCTTGTTATTTCATTTAGAAGAGTTCTGGATGGAATGGTATTTTATGCATTTTAAGAACTGGTTGTCAATGGAAGATGCTGCCAAAAGAGTATGGTTCTGGATCTACATGTCATAGAAGATTCCGGGAGTAGACGGTATCTAAGGCATTTCAAAGATTATGAGTTAGATTAGACTTTTGGAAGCCTATGATGACCTTGGTGGCACTGGATGGAATTGGCAATCGCTTGACAGCTTATCTGTGAAGGCATCTTTAGGGGGGACCTGACGGATAGGTCCAAACCCTACAGACAGACGAAAGATGGGGACAAAGCCTCAACCTATTAACAGACCAATATGGTGTTCCATCGTCCGTTGTCATTACAGCAGCGAATACACATGATATGAAGGCCGCAACAGAAACACTGGATAGAATAGTGGTTGAAAGACCTTGAAGAACCAGAATTTGTGTCTTGATAAAGAATATGATTATCCAGAAATAGAAAGAGAATCCATAGAAAGAAGATACGTGCCACATATTCGTCACAGAGGTGTGGAGAAAGAATTGATAAAGATAGGATATGCAACGAAGAGATGGGTTGTAGAAAGAACAAACTCTTGACACAAGATTCAGAAAGTTATCAGTAAGGTACGAAAAGAAATCAGAGAACTATCTTGCACTTGTCTGTTTAGCTTGCTGTATTATTGTCTACAAGAGAATAGTTTTGGGATAGGCTCTTAGTATCAAGCAGTCATTTTCCCTTGTTATTACAACTAATGAAAATTCCCTTTGAATTTTGATCGAATAAAGTGTAAGTAATTTTGTCTTTTCTGAGCTGGTCTCATGTAGTTCCTGCGGTATACCTTCAAAAATAATCATTCTAATGGATGGTCTCGAGTCAAGACAGTTGTAAAAAATCAATGTAGTAGATTCTTGATAAGGGATAATGAATAATGGGAAAGTACTATTGTTATTCTTCCACTAGTATAAAAGCAAGATATAATCTTCACTTATCAAATGGCAGCTAAAGCAAAAAGCAATAAGGCAAAGAAAAAGGCAAAACCAAGTAAAAGCAATTAAAGAAATGTATCAAAAGCAATTATGGAAAATAACATAACGGCTTTTGATCAAGCTTTTCTTTTTAACGCATATCCTGCAGAGATATTAAATATTGAGACATTGGTTCATCAGTTTTCTGCATATACAAATGTTTGGAGTTAAGGGTATCAAGTTAAACAGATATGCCAGTAAATGAATACCCTGCTAGATTATACTATGAGGGGGAGCTAACTGGGCCGGGGTCTAGTCGAGTGCAGGGGTAACTTGCAGAATATAATAGAACTCGTCTGAAGTAATTTGATATATAACTCTAGATTCTCTCACTATCTTACCTATAGCTTAGATCATGTCTAATTGATGCTAGCGAGATTCGAAGAGCTAACGGATGATCAATGGAAGCTGTTAGTACCATCAATTCCCGTTCCTGCTCATACTGGTAGGCCTAGGGCTGATGATAGGAGTACCATCAATGGGATCTTGTATGTCCTTTTGAGTGGATGTAGATGGATGGAATGCCTCCAAAGTATGGCTCATACAAAACAGTTTGGGGACGACACAAGAAGTGGAGTATCAAAGATGTATGGAAAAATAAATATTATGAATTCCCTAATATCATGTGGCTATACTTCTGGATTGATAAATAATATGGACGACCTATCTGTAGACAGCAGCACTGTAGCATCCAAGAAAGAGGGCAAGAAATAGGCTTTGATTGATGGTCATAAGAGGACAAAGGGAAGCAAAATACATGTAGCAGTAACGCCGAGATCTTTGCCAATAGCAACAGGTTTGGGACCGGGAAACGAAGGAGCATGAAAGTAGAAAGCTAATTCCACTTTTGAATGACATACAAATTAGGAATAACAATGGAAGACCCAAGAGCAGACCAGAAGAACGTATCTGGGCTGATAATACTATACCAATTAACATTAATTCGCTGACGGTTTGCTAATATTTTGAGTTGAAATATATCGATAGTTGTTAGCGAACTTTTGTTAACTGGTATAAGTACCATACATTTCTAGTACTGACATATCTTTACAACAGACAGACGTATTAGAACACAAATAAGAGAGAGAAGTAGTAATACCAAACC
>Ga0207663_10001563_pt1 | contig 10738 bp, 11 predicted proteins | sample LARL53metaG_FD_184346 | JGI IMG/M metagenome (GOLD analysis project Ga0207663, IMG submission 184346) | Corn, switchgrass and miscanthus rhizosphere microbial communities from Kellogg Biological Station, Michigan, USA - LAR L5-3 metaG... | ecosystem: Host-associated > Plants > Roots >...
GATCATATCTTCCGCAACAAAGGCTCAGTTCTTAAGACCTTAGGTAAATACGACGAATCTATTGCGTGTTATGACAAAGCGATAGAGATAAATCCTAATGATATGGAAGTATGGAAGGAAAAAGGCAACTCTCTATATTTTAAGTAAATATGACGAGGCTATAGAATGCTATGAAAACGCCCTGCGTCTAAATTCTAATGATGTTGGACTATGGGTTATTAAAGCAATAATTCTTGATCATTTGGGCAAATATGATGAAGCAATAAAATGCTTTGACAAAGCGATAGAGATTGATCCAACCTATGATGATGCATGGAATAGTAAAGGTATAGCCCTCAATGAATTGGGCAAATATGATGAAGCAATAAAATGCTTTAATGAAGTTCTTCGCATTAATCCAAACCATAACGATGCAATGAAGAATATGGAAATGGCTGTTGCTGAATCTGAGAAGAGGAAGCGCTTTCGATTCTTCTAATGATGAATCTGTAATTTCTGGAAGTTTATTCAGAATGTCCTCATATCGGACGCTCCGTCTTCATAGTGATTACAAAAATAAAACAAAGAACCTATTGGCAAACTGTCATCATCTTTTTAAAATACAGTACCAACATCCAAGGCTAATAAATGAGAATGTATAATTGCTGTATCCTTCTTTCTGTAGAGCGTAGAAGACCATTGAATGAAGGGTAGACAGACTGGTCTATTATAATATGCTATGAGTGAATCTTCTATTCAATTCCAAAACTCAATTTCTATGTTTTAGGAAGAGGAGTTGTTGACGTTTGTTGTTTTCTTAATACGTCATTCTTATAACCTTTTTATATCTTCATGAGCTATTTCCATACATTCGATAGATTTGGATTTGACATTCACAGTAACTTTGATTGGTTCGTCGTTATTCTGAAGTTCAAGACATCCAAGTGCTGTGAATGTTCCTTCTTCGTGTTGATGTTGTTGTTGTGGTTGAGCAGAAGATCCATCTCGTAAGTACTTGATTTCCTCCTGTAATTGCTCAATCTTTTTTTCCAAGTTTCTAATCGTTGTATCTTTATCTTCTAATACTTCTGTCTGTTCGTTTTGTGTCTGCGGTTTTACCGCTGCTACTACATTATTATTATCATAAGTTCTCATCCTTGCTATCTGTTCGTCGTCATCATCTGATGGTTGTTGTTCTAATGCAGGATGTCTGGTGATGATGATGATGTTAACTCTGCTGATTCCTGTTGTCGTTGTTGTTGCTGTTGTAATGGCTGCTGATTCCGTTGCTGCTGTAATTCGAGATAATCCTTCCTTGTATGCTTTGTTGATTTTAGGTATTCAGGTAAGAGTTTCCTTAACCATGATTGTGATACTCCTATCATAATAAATGATTGAGAAATCATGTCTCTAAGTTGTGTATTATTTACATTCAGATCCGAAGCCAGTATTTTTATTTCACCTATCTGTTGTATAATCGTCTTTTTCCTATCTCTATAGATTGTATGTAATTCGATAATGGTATTAGCACACTCATCTATTTTCTGCTGCAAAGTTTCAAGCGTTGATGGTTGTTGTTGCTGTTTATGTTTATCTGCAATAGTCATGAACAATTTTATTAAAATCTATAATAAAAGGCGCTTAAGTTTTATCTCGACTCTTTAACTAATTTCGTCAATCCCACATATGTTGATATGTTCCAACACCTGAATTTTTGAGATCAGTACTTTTGACAGTGTGGCACTTCTGTAAGTGACGGTGTCTCCTCTATTTCGATGTTATTTATGCTTGATTGACCAAAGTTTCTTATTGTCATCGATTTTGCTAGGACTAAACGCTGGAAAACTCGACTCGTAATGGTAACAGGGATATTTCAATTGACGGCATTAAAAAGGCCATTTTGATAAAAATCTGCATTAATAATCCGCCTCTCTCCAAACACGACCTTCTTAGCTTCTGTCAAAGCAAGCCTCTCTGTCTGCCCATATGTCTAAATCATTATCGTTATTACCGGACTTTGAAAAGATACTCTTGGATAGAATTGAAGACCTCAGAGGTAGAATACATGAAGCACACAATCCTATCTACAATGAGAGTTTAATGATTGAAATAGAAACGCTGCAATTGGTTTTATCTAATGTAGATAGGTCAAAACAAGATTAGTGTTCTTGTACAAAAGCTAAACAATCAGTGTCATTACACTAATGACAAAGACGCAATGTTAAAAGAAGTAGGAAAGCATTAATAATACTATTAAAGGACGGCTAATAACTATTAGCAAACAGAGTGTTGATGCTCAGATGATAGGACATAGTGGTGGGAATATGACTTCTAGTCTACAGGAGTTACAGCAGAAGGTAAAGAACAATGGAACAATTAATCTAGAACAAACTATTTTCAAAGCAATTAGTTCTAAAGTTAAAACATCACTAACTCAAGCCATGACTACTGCAGAGCGGTCAGTAGGTAACAATTCATTTGCAGTGGCTGCCTTTGGCGGTGAATACGGTGGATATTTCGCATATCAAATCATACTTGGTACGCCTACAATGGAATTCTATACTGTTTTAGTTGACCCAGGCAATGGACATGTATTGGCAACACAGAAAGTGTCTGCGGCTGAATTGGAGAGGATGCATCAAGAACATTCAGCCGAGGTAGCGCGAAGCGGTAGTGGCGGCGGTGTGGGCTTCCCGTTTTTGATTCCACACTAGTATGATAATATAATTCAGTCTTCATCTATAGCAGGAATCTCAGATATCATGATTTAACGCATAGTATACGAGTAATACTCAAATGGTGTTTTTGATTTTAGTCTGAACACTTGCATAAATGTCTCTAAAATAAAAAGCAATTCAAGGAATGCTGTTTGTACCAATGGGTAGCGATGCAGAATCAAAGATGCAAAAATTGAGTTCTATAATTGCATTTGGATTGCCATCAGAATGCAACTAGACAACAATAGCAAAGTAATTATGACTACAGCAATAAAAACAATACAACTTCTTACATGACGAATATTTCAATTACAAGAGTGCGTGCCACAGATAGCGATGGACACTCGCATTCACATTTTTGATTTTTACAGTCATTGAAAAAACATCTGGAATAATAAAATATCAAAAAAATAGTAATGAGGTGCTCATAACATTTTAGATAACATCTGTTGTTCTGCTTTTACATATTATATTATCCGCTGCCACTTAGAATCTGGTCTGCCACACCTAAATGCATCAATGCTCCCTGATTATCATTGGCCTTCAATGCTTTAATTCCTTCATCTAGATGCATCTTTGCTGATTGATCTGATGATGATGAACTTGCTAGGCCCTTGTCCGCCTCGTTTAAGTGCATCAATGCTCCCTGATTATCATTGGCCTTCAATGCTTTAATTCCTTCATCTAGATGCATCTTTGGTGTTATTGTCTGTGCAAATGCGGAAGGGCCAAAATCAGCTTTGGCTAATATAGACAGCGCTAATACTGCTGAAAGAAGAACGCTTGCACTCAATATTGTGTTCTTTATCTTTAGTTGAACCATTCTAAACGCTTAATATAAATATTAATGGTTAATTCGAGTAAGTTTTTATTCATTAGAAGTAAGCGATAAGATAAATTTGAAAAGTCTGAGAAAGATAGATGCTGGAATTTTGATAGTGGTGTTACTGTTTGGCTTTTATGGCCAATTTGTTATTATTAATCAATCACAAGCATTAGTAAAAGACACTTTAAATTTACCTTTATCAACTAACATCAACAATGGTATTAGTATCGCCAGCAATAGTAGCAACATAACTCAATCCTTCCATGTTGCTTATGAGACGCTTATTAACGATTCACGCTCTCTAACCCAAAGTTATCAAAGCGAGATTGGCAAATGGCAATCAAAGCAATATGACAACAAGACAATGATTTTAATTACTGATAAGTATTTACCAGAATTTCAAAAACTGGTTAATAGAGTACAGGCTTTGCAGCCTACCACTGCAAAATATTTACAAGCAAAGAGTTTGTATATAAAATCAATTCAATCTGAAATTGGGAGCTACGTGCATTTTAGGAATTTTTTGGTTACAGGCAACAAGACAGAAGATGATATATCAACACAACTTTTGTCCAATGCACTAAAGTATGAGATTAAATCCTTTGCTGCGTTTGATAATAGAACTGTAACTGATATGGATAACAACTATGGGAATAGAACCTTCCTACCTGTGTGATAACACGATTAGACTAGTGTTTCTACACTTCTATGGAGATTTGCTTAAATCTTTCTCAAACATACACTAGATGTGCAGAAGAGGCGGATGATAAATGAATCAGCTAAAAAACGCTTATTCATATGAAACGTAAACTTGAATGCCGCAATAATTTGATTTCCTCCTTTTGGTTTGAAATCAACCCATAGTTTGTATTTGCCAGAGTTTGGAAATATGTGTGTGATAGTAAATATAGAACTATCATCATTGCCACTTCTTATTGTAGGATGAATATGTACAAAGTAAGAAAGATCTTCTCCTACGATTATAACATGCATGAGTTTATCATGCACAAGTTCAAATTCTTTGATTGGATCATCTAGTCTCTGATCCGTCACAGATAACACAAGTTCAGTCGGCTTTCCTGCTTCTAGAGTGATAGGATCAAGCCGAATATTGACATTATAATATCCAGAGAATGGCGATTGAGTATGTAGTTGATGATGTTTATGTTGTTGCTGTTGTTTGTCATTATTTTGGATATCCTGGTTAATTGCATTATAGTTATTTCCATAACCTGAAAAGGCATGCTTTTCTAGATTCTTCTCCATGCCTCTTACATGCATTACTATACGTATAATACTAGACGTTTACAATTGTAAAGCACGATTATAGGACATTTCGTCTTTGAATCATTATAATCATCTGTCTCAGAAAGACACTCACAAATTAGATAGAATCATTTTCTTCTTCAAACCTTCTTTTTATGGATTCTATTCTTCCAGCATATTTTTTCTTGTAACCGGACATGCATCCTGTACAACAGAAAAACCGCTCATAATTTGCAAATTTGTAAACATGAGGACTAGTCGAAATAGGACCTTTACAGAATTCGTAGTTTAATTTTATTTTCAATCCCCTTTTTATTTTAAATTTGCTATTCTCTTGCTGACTTGGCAGTTTAGCCATTCTGTTTCCGTTCCCCTGATTTTCCATTACTTTAGCATCCTCAATGTCGTTATTGTGTTCTTGTTTGTCAAGCTCTGGTTCGAGCAAAATCGTACAAGTATTGATGTATACATTATCGTCTGATGAATACTGATATGCATAATCAAATCTTAGTTTCTCCAGTACTAGTAAGCAAACTTAGCTTCATTAAGCAACTTCCTTTAGCCATGAAGATGTTATGCAATTATGAATTTGAAAGGTATTCATTTATTCATTTATTTATTCATTCATTTAATAGGAAGGTGTAAATGCAAAGCCATCATGAACCTGCAAAGTCAGGTCAACAATTAACAATTTCTTTAAAGTATGTATGTTGTGAATGCTGCGATTCTGAGATAAGAGATGCAGTAACTCCAATACAGGGAGTAACTAATGTAGATATTGATTATGCAAAGAATGTTGTAACAGTTAATTATGATCCTAAAAAAGCATCACCTGAGAAGATAAGGGAGTCATTTCAGAAAGCTGGATTTGAACCGAACGTAGCTATAGACAAGACAACTGGGCGCTCTGTAGCAGAATCGGGTCATGACCATCATGCAGCTATGGTCCAGAAAGGAAAAGCCAATGAGCTTAAGATAAAGGTCATTACAAGTGGAGTTATTTTCGTACTAGTCTTTCTTGGCAGTTTCCCTCAATGGTTTCCTTGGGTGCCTGGCTTTCTGAAAAACAATTTTGTTCTTCTTGCATTAGCTACTCCGGTACAGTTCTGGGCTGGTTCGCAATTTTACATAGGAGCTTGGGTAGCTTCAAAAAGAAAAACATCTGACATGCATACACTTTACGCAGTAGGAACTTCTGCAGCGTATTTCTATAGTGCGCTCATAACTTTTCTCCCGGGTTTTTTTGTAGGCATAAGTTCTCAGACTTTTTTTGATGCATCAGTAGGAATCATGTTCCTTGGATTGACAGGACATTACCTTGAGGCTATAGCCAAAGGAAAAACGTCTTCTGCTATAAAGTCGCTACTTGGATTGAGGGCAAAGACAGCTAGAGTTTTAAGAGGTGCCAAAGAGTTAGACATCTCTGTAGATGACGTAGTTGTCGACGATATTGTAATTGTAAGGCCCGGAGAGAAAGTGGCAGTTGACGGGATAGTATTAGAAGGCGAGTCTGCTGTTGACGAGAGCATGATAACAGGAGAATCTATGCCTGTGTCCAAACAGCCTGGAGATGATGTCATAGGGGCCACAATAAATAAGAGTGGAAGCTTTAGGTACAGAGCGACCAAAGTAGGAAAAGACACTACACTTGCGCAAATAATCAAGATGATAGAATCTGCACAAGCATCCAAAGCTCCAATACAGAGGATAGCTGATAGGATCTCAAGTTATTTTGTACCCATAGTTTTTCTAGTTGCCATAATAAGTTTTATTCTCTGGTTGTATATTGCACCTGTTGTTGGCTCTCTGGCCTTTGCAATAATGACATTTGTATCTGTTCTTATCGTCTCATGTCCAGATGCACTTGGGTTTGGCCGTGCCAATCTCCATAATGGTTGGAACAGGAAAAGGAGCAGAGAATGGTGTGCTGATTAAGGATGCCAAATCACTAGAGACTTTACACAAAGTTCAGGCGATTGTCTTTGACAAGACTGGTACATTGACTAAAGGACAGCCATCTGTTACCGATGTCTTATCCATAAACGGTTTGAACGATAATGATATGTTGAGTTTGGTAGCGTCTGCAGAAAGCCGGTCTGAACATCCACTAGGTCAAGCTATTTTAAATGAGGCTAAGAAAAGAAATCTGAGAGTCTCTGAACCAAGAAGATTTGAAGCGTTAGCTGGACATGGTATAAGGGCACGGGTGGACGGCAAAGACATTCTTGTTGGAACTTCAAAACTCATGGAGGATAATAAAATATATACACAAAAAGCTATTGTTGATGATAAATCAAAACGACTTTACGATGCAGGAAAGACCCTGATGTTTGTAGCTATTGATGGGAAGACAGAATCTGTTATTGGCGTTGCCGATACTTTGAAAGAAAATTCCTCTCAGGTAATCAAAGATCTGCAGGGGTTAGGTTTGGAGGCCATCATGATGACTGGAGATAATGAGAGGACAGCAAAATCTATAGCTTCACAGCTTGGAATAAAGCGGGTGATGGCAAATGTACTACCCGCAGACAAGGCTGCTGTCATTAAAGAATTGCAATCTGAAGGGAAATCAGTATCTATGGTAGGAGATGGCATAAACGATGCACCAGCCCTTACGCAAGCAGATATTGGTATGGCAATTGGAACTGGTACCGATGTTGCAATAGAAGCATCAGATATAACTCTAGTAAGCGGCGATTTAAAAGGAGTTTTGATTGCTATAAGATTAAGCAAGAGTACTATGAAAAACATAAAACAAAATCTGTTTTGGGCATTTGCGTATAATGCAGCGCTTATACCAGTTGGTGCAGGCGTACTTTATCCATTTTATGGAGTACTATTGGATCCCATAGTTGCCGCAGGTGCAATGTCTATCAGTACCGTAACTGTTGTCCTCAACGCTTTGAGATTGAATAGGTTCAGGTAGCCAGCGATTATCTGTGATTTCAATATTATAGTAACCATATGAAGTATGCCGAAAGCAGTGAAAAGGCGCCTTTGACATTTGCTTATGTAGAAAAGTTGCTGATTACAAAGAATTGAGTCCTGACTACTATAACTCCAGTAGGTAAGCCTCATTCTGTTGGAGTAGTCTATGCAGATCACCTCCCAGTGAGCCTTTTTGCATCTATCTGATAACCAGAGTAGCACTGAAGAAAGCTAGAAATATCAACAACGACTCAAATGTTTCGTTTGTTGTACCGTTCCCACATTATATCTTTAGAATTGTCCCTCCTGCATGCATTCAGTTTCAGGGAAAAACAGAGTTCATCCCAATAGATAATCCAGATGCTGTTAACTCTATAGATTTATCTAGCTTGCTATAGATGCACCTTTAAATCCATCTTTACTAAAGATGACAGACAGGTGTAATGTATTTTGGTTATAATACGGCTATTGCAGACTAATAGCCATATTTGCTTGGATTCTGATCAAACTGACTTTTGCAGTGTGCTGAACACAAATAGACTTTTTGTCCATTTACTTCAGAGATATGTTGTGCTTTCTTTTCGTCAACCATCATGTTACATACAGGATCTTTAAACATATTGTATAATGATATCAGTCATGATAAACAAAAAGATTGCGATTTACATTTGTAAACCTACGATCTTTTATGTTATTTTGTACTCAAATAGATATGTAGATACTACAATATGGCAAAAGATCCGGTATGCGATATGTTTGTGGAATAATTGCACTTGCAGATACAATAAAAGAGTATGCAAAAGAAACAATAGATGCCCTCAAAGAAGAAATGGGAATTGAAGTAATAATGCTTACAGGTGATAATGAAAGAACTGTTCATGCTATTAGTTCTAAATTAGGAATTAACAGAGTTATAGCGCAAGTATTACCTCAACAAAAAGAACAAGTAGTTTCAAAGATAAAGGAACAAGAGCATAAAGTAGTTGCCATGATAGGAGATGGAATTAATGATGCACCAGCATTAGCTAGAGCGGATTTGGGTATTGCAATAGGATCAGGTACAGATGTTGCTAAAGAAACAGGTGGGATTATATTGATAAAAGATGATTTAAGAGACATTGTTACAGCCATAGATTTAGGGAAAAAGACAGTATCAAAAATAAAACAAAACCTTTTCTGGGCATTTGCATATAATACTGGGTTAATACCTATAGCAGCTGGCATTTTAGTACCATTTTTGGGTGCTTCAATATACTCTTGGCTTCCTCTTCTTGCAGCAGCAGCTATGGCTATGAGCTCTGTAACTGTGGTTAGTAACTCACTTTTACTTGGACGATACAGGCCAAAATTTGCAGTAGCCAAAAAATCAGAAGAACAGAAAGAGGAGAAGATCCATTCAAACAAAGATTTTAAGGAAGTATATATACCAAAAACATCTCAGATATGATGTAGGTTGACCAACTCAATTGGTTATTAAATGAATGAAAAAATTTATCCAAAAAATCCTTTACAAATGTAAAGGCAAAGACTAAAGTAGAGAATGGCGATGCTTAATGTTCATATTGAAGGAACAAGGGACTTTTGCTAGGTACTTTGCTCTTTTTGTAATCTTATCTTCGCTTATTATTTCATCCTTGATCATTTTCTCTTTCCCTTCTTCTTTTTCATCCTTCCTTTCCAACACCAAAAGTCTACATTTCCCTTTATTCTTGATGAGCCACTGCGTAGCGTGATACGCATTTTGGCATTACCCATAGCAATTGGTTTAAATGCATTTACAATATATGGACGAATTAAAAGATCAAAAAGACGGCGACAACAACAGCAACAACAACAATAAAAGTACCTTGTGGCCTCATACACAGGTAATCATGAATTAATTATTACTATGACTTTATAATTATCTATCAAATTATGATAGTGATGTAGACTGCTTAAGTAAACCTCTCTTCATCATGCTTTGAATTTAATGTATGAAATTATTCTTCATCTTCTTTCCCCTATCTTTTATGTTTCTTTCATACATCTACGTAAAGATAGATCTGTTACCATATATTTTTTAATCTGTATTGAGGTTTGTAGAAGAATTCAATGACAATCTTTTACAATTGTAAACTGCTATGAATTAATATGAGTTTTTTCGTTTATAAATGATATTTATATGAACTAATCCGAGTGACTTTGATGTTGTTATTATCAATCGATATACGCACCAAGACCTTCTCTCTCTTTACAATAGGTCTGATTAAGACTACCACACCATCACCTAATGCTGACAGCCAAAAAAAAACAAGCTGGTCTTTTAACGCGCATTTAGGGTTTGACTACTACTTTAACAATCCCATTCATTGTAGATGGATGATATGCACAATGGTATGTGAATGTGCCAGTACTCGTTGGAGTAAAAGACAATTGACCTGAACCATGTGGAACTACATCGCCACTTGACGGAAGTACGTCAGCTCCAGTATCTATGATTAACTCATGTTTTGTATCTGTAGGATTTTGAATCTTTATTATATTATTGGCATTTGCAAAAACCTTCATCGAAGGATTGAACATGCCGGTAGTACTATTTGTCCATCTGTAAACACCAGATGTTATCTCCTTTGCTGACAATTGAATTGTAGCTGCTCCATTTGTCCTAGTCGTCGTCGTTCCAAGAGCCGGTGCGGTATGAGTAGCTGGTGCGGTATGAGTAGATGATCCAATACTACTACCACTAGTGCCATACACAATATTATAACATTGGTCTATTTCAGCTCGAGTAAGTGGTCCGGAGAATAGTCTCATACAGATAACGAATTTACTAATTTGGTCCGTACCTCCTCCCGTTGTACTAGTGCCTTTACCTGCTGTTGTTGTTGTTGTTGTTGCACCGCCGCCCGTACTGGTCTTAGGGCTTTTTGTTGTTTTTTTACTGCCTGTGGTTTTCTTCGTACCAGTAGTACTCTTCTTTTTTACTGCTAATGTTGAAGCAGTGATACTGCCTGCTGTTACAAGTGCTATCGCCGTGACGATG
>Ga0207663_10001564_pt1 | contig 10737 bp, 4 predicted proteins | sample LARL53metaG_FD_184346 | JGI IMG/M metagenome (GOLD analysis project Ga0207663, IMG submission 184346) | Corn, switchgrass and miscanthus rhizosphere microbial communities from Kellogg Biological Station, Michigan, USA - LAR L5-3 metaG... | ecosystem: Host-associated > Plants > Roots >...
ATCGCCGAGCGCGACGGCGTCATGCACCGGATCGACGTGCTGGAAGGCACATTGGCAAAGGCGTTCGGCTGCCTCGGCGGCTATATCGCCGCCAACGCCGACATCATCGATGCCGTGCGCTCCTATGCCCCGGGCTTCATCTTCACCACCGCGCTGCCGCCGGCGATCTGCTCGGCCGCAACCGCTGCGATCCGCCATTTGAAGACCTCGAACTGGGAGCGCGAGCGCCACCAGGACCGTGCCGCCCGCGTCAAGGCGATCCTGACCGCCGCGGGCCTGCCCGTGATGTCAAGCGAGACCCATATCGTGCCGCTGTTCGTCGGCGACCCCGAAAAATGCAAGCGCGCCTCCGATCTGCTGCTGGAGGAGCACGGCATCTACATCCAGCCGATCAACTATCCGACGGTAGCCAAGGGCACCGAGCGGCTGCGCATCACACCCTCGCCCTATCACGATGACGGGCTGATCGACGGACTTGCGGAAGCGCTGCTGCAGGTCTGGGAGCGGCTGGAGCTGCCGCTCTCCAGGAAGTCCTTGGCGGCTGAATAAACCTTAACCCCTCTCTTCGCCGGAAAGGCGGACGCGGGACGGCGGCGCACAATGCGCCGCGGGCCCGATCCGGGTATACTCTCTTGGCCACGGCCCCCGCTAAGGCCGGGAAGGGAGACAAGCAGCGATGCTGCATGACTGGGGCGTGATCGCCGCCGCCTTCGCCTATATCGGTCTGTTGTTCTTCGTCGCCAGCCGCGGCGACCGGCTGTCGCCGGCCCAGCGCGGCCGCGCCGGCATGCTGATCTATCCGCTGTCGCTGGCGATCTACTGCACCTCCTGGACCTTTTTCGGCTCGGTCGGCTTCGCCACCCGCACCAGCGTCGATTTCCTTGCGATCTATGTCGGTCCGATCCTGATGATCGGGCTGTGCACTCCACTGCTGCGGAGGGTGATCACGCTTGCCAAGTCGCAGAACATCACCTCGATCGCCGACTTCATCGCCGCGCGCTACGGCAAGAGTCAGGCGGTGGCGGCAATCGTGGCGCTGATCGCGATCGTCGGATCGGTGCCCTATATCGCCCTGCAGCTCAAGGCGATTGCCTCCTCGCTGGAAACCATTCTGGCCGAGGACAGGGTGTTTTCCTCGATCCCGATCATCGGCGACATCGCGCTTGTGGTGACCTTGGCGATGGCGGTGTTCGCGGTCTTGTTCGGCACCCGCCAGACCGACGCCACCGAGCATCAGCATGGGCTGATGCTCGCGGTCGCGACCGAATCCATCGTCAAGCTGGTGGCATTCCTCGCCGCCGGCATCTTCGTCACCTTCGTGATGTTCACCCCGCATGAACTGATCGAGCGCGCGATGAAGACACCGGAAGCGGTGCGCGCGATCGAACATGTCCCCTCGATCGGCAACTTCCTGACCATGACGCTGCTGTCGTTCTGCGCCATCATGCTGTTGCCGCGCCAGTTCCATGTCAGCGTGGTCGAGAATTCCGGCCAGGCCGAGGTCGGCCGGGCGCGCTGGTTGTTCCCGCTCTACCTCGTCGCCATCAACCTGTTCGTGATCCCGATCGCGATCGCAGGGCTCGTCACCTTTCCGTTCGGCGCGGTCGACAGCGACATGTACGTGCTGGCGCTGCCGATGGAGGGCAACGCGACGCTGCTCAGCGTTGGCATCTTTGTTGGCGGCCTGTCGGCGGGTACCGCGATGGTGATCGTGGAATGCGTCGCGCTGTCGATCATGGTCTCCAACGACATCGTGCTGCCGCTGGTGTTGCAGCGCGGCCGGGAAGCCCGTGCCGGCAGTAAGGATTTTGGCGACTTCCTGCTGCGGGTGCGCCGCTTTGCGATCTTCACCATCATGGTGATGGCCTATTTCTACTATCGCGGGCTCGGCAACACTCAGCTTGCCGCGATCGGCCTGCTATCGTTTGCGGCGATCGCGCAGCTCGCACCTTCCTTCTTCGGCGGGCTGTTCTGGCGCAAGGGCACCGCGCGCGGCGCCATCGCCGGCATGCTGGTCGGCGTCGTCATGTGGATCTACACCCTGTTTCTGCCGAGTTTCCTCGAAAGCAGCACCGCGGGCCTGATGCTGTTGCAGCACGGACCGTTCGGCATCGAGGCACTGCGGCCGCAGGCCCTGTTCGGCGCCGACCTGCCGCCGCTCCTGCATGGTGTGCTGTGGAGCCTTTCGCTCAACATCGGCACCTACATCATTTTCTCGCTCGCTCGCGAGCCGTCATCCATCGAGCGGCTGCAGGCCGATTTGTTCGTTCCCAACACATTCACCCCGATTGCGCCGACCTTCCGGCGCTGGCGCTCGACCGTGACGGTGCAGGATATCCAGAGCACGGTGGCGCAATATCTCGGCCCCGAACGCGCCCTTAACGCCTTCGAGACCTTCACCGCCGAGCGTGCCACCGAGCTCGATCCTTCGGCGCCTGCCGATTTCGAACTGCTGCAGCACGCCGAGCGGCTGATCGCGTCCTCGATTGGAGCGGCGTCCTCGCGCCTCGTCATGTCGCTGCTCCTGCGCAAGCGCACGGTCTCGGCGAAGGCGGCGCTAAAACTGCTCGACGATGCGCACGCCGCGCTGCATTTCAACCGCGAGATCCTGCAGACCGCGCTGAACCATGTGCGCCAGGGCATCGCCGTGTTCGACGCCGATCTGCAGCTGATCTGCTCCAACCGGCAATTCGCCGAGATTTTGGCGCTGCCGCCGCATCTGGTGCAACTCGGGATTCCCTTGCCGGAAATTCTGGAGTTCATGGGCGCCGTCAACCCGCCCGGCGCGGGCGACGGCGAGGCGCTGCTGGAAAAACGTCTCGCCGCCTACACCACCGAGGGAGAGCCGTACCTTGAGCGCCTGCCCGACCGTAAGATGGTGATCGAGGTCCGCACCAACCGGATGCCGGGCGGCGGCTTCGTCATCACCTTCTCCGACGTGACGCCGAGCTTTGAGGCCGCCGAGGCGCTGGAGCGCGCCAATGCCACGCTGGAGAAGCGCGTGCGCGACCGCACCGAGGAGCTGACCCGGCTGAACTCCGAGCTGGCGCTGGCCAAAAGCACCGCAGAGGACGCCAATATCTCCAAGACGCGATTTTTGGCCGCCGCGAGCCACGACATCCTGCAGCCGCTGAACGCGGCTCGGCTTTACGTCACGAGCCTGGTTGAGCGCGAGAACGGCGGCGAGGATTCCCGCCTGGTCGAGAATATCGACGACTCCCTGGAGGCAATCGAGGAAATTCTCGGCGCGCTGCTCGATATTTCCAGACTCGACGCCGGCGCCATGACGCCGGCGATCTCGCGCTTCAATATCGGCGATTTAATGCGCTCGCTAGAGATCGAATTCGCGCCGAGCGCCCGCGCCAAGGGATTGCGACTGACCCTCGTGCCGTGCTCGCTGGCGGTCGAATCCGACCGCTCGCTGCTGCGGCGGCTGTTGCAGAACTTCATCTCCAACGCGATCAAATATACCCCGCGCGGCCGCGTCCTGGTCGGCTGCCGGCGCCATGGCCAAAGCTTGCGGATCGGCGTCTATGACACCGGCGTCGGCATTCCCGTGATGAAGCGCGGCGAGATTTTCAAGGAGTTCCACCGGCTCGAGCAGGGCGCCCGGATGGCGCGCGGGCTGGGCTTGGGCCTATCGATCGTCGAGCGGCTGGCGCGCGTCCTCAACCACAGCATCGCGATCGATGCCAATACGAGCGGCGGCTCGGTGTTTTCGGTTGCAGTGCCGGTCGCACAGGCGGTCAATCATACCGCGGCCGTCACCAGCGCCACACCGCTGTTGCGAACGCCGATGAGTGGCGCGCTGATTGTGTGCATCGAGAATGATGCGGCGATCCTCGACGGCATGAGGACGCTATTGACGGCCTGGGGCGCCGGAGTGATCGCAGTCGCCGACCCCGAAGCCGCGATCAGCGCGATCGAGGCCGCGGGCGGCCGCATCACCGGTCTTCTGGTCGACTACCATCTCGACCGCGGCAACGGCGTGGCCGCGATCCGCGACATCCGCCGTCGCTTTGGCGAGAACATCCCGGCGATCCTGATCACCGCCGACCGCAGTCCGAACGTCCGCGCGGCCGCGCGCGAGGAGAACATGACCGTGCTGAACAAGCCGGTGAAGCCGGCGTCGCTGCGCGCGCTACTCGGACAGTGGCGCACGCAGCAGATGGTGGCGGCGGAGTAGCTACTCCGCGGCGATCGCGTGCGGCGAGGTGATCCGGCCCAGCCGCACCTCCTCGCTTTGAGGTGGAAGCCCGGCGAATTGCCGCAACGCCTGGGCCATCCGCACCCGCCCGCTGACGCCGGTGATCACCACGTCGACCATGACAAAGGACGAGTGGAAGTGGCCGCGGGCCTTGAGGTGCTCGACCGGCACGCCGTTAGCAGCGAGCGCTTCGGCATAAGCGACACCCTCGTCGCGCAGCGGATCGAACTCGCAGGTCACCACGAACGCCGGCGGCAGGCCCTCAAGTCTGCCGCGCAGCGGCGAGACGCGGGGATCGGTGCGGTCGGCAGGCGAGCAGTAGAGGTCCCAGAACCAGTACATCAGCGCGCGCGTCAGGAAGTAGCCGGTCGCGTTGTCGGTGTAGGACGAGCGATCGAACGTGCAGTCGGTGACCGGGCACAAGAGAAGCTGGCCCGAGATTTGTGGGCCGCCGCGGTCGCGCGCCAGTTGGCAGGTGACGGCCGCGATATTGCCGCCGGCGCTCCAGCCCGCAACCATCACCGGTCCCGGCTTGCCGCGGAGCTCGGCCGCGTGATCGGCAATCCAGCCTGCCGCCGCATAGCCGTCCTCTGCCGCCGCCGGGAAGCGGTGGTCAGGCGCATGGCGGTAACCGACGCTGACGAAGATCATCCCGGTGCGCCGGCACATGTCGCGGCAGAACGGCTCGTCGGATTGCTCGTCCCCCAGCAGCCAGCCGCCGCCATGGAAATAGACCACGATCGGATGCGGTCCCGGCGTCGCCGGCCGATAGAGGCGGTAGGGCAAGGGACCATCGGCGCCCTGCAGCGTGCCGTCGACGATCTCACCGACCGGCCGGCCTGCGGGACGGCCCTTATTGAATTCAGCCACGAAGGCCCGCGCGCCTTCCGCTCCCATCGATTCGATCGGCGGCAGATTCATTTCCGCGAGCATGTTGAGCACCAGCCGCACGTCCGGCTGCAGACGAACGATCTCGCCGTCGTTGCATTGCTCGGCACCATTGGGCCCCGTGAGTCTGAAGCCCAGCATGCCGCGGCTGACGACCTCGCTGCAGATACTGCGGTAAGGACCGACGCCGCCAGTATAGGGCATCACGCCCTGCGCCTTTCCCGGGACATTGGCGCCCGTGTACCAGGTGTTGGCCAGCCGATGCAGCGTGAGCATCGAGCAGTCGGCCATGTGCCGCGCCCAGCCGGCCTGCGCGGTTTCGGTCGCCTCGATGGTCGAGAAGCCGGCCTCGCGCAGCGCCGCCAATCGGTCGACCACCCAGTCCACATGCTGCTCGATCGACACCGCCATGTTCGACAGCACCGACGGGCTGCCCGGGCCGGTGATCATGAACAGATTGGGAAAGCCCGAGACCGTCAGTCCGAGATACGTCTCTGGTCCGTGCGCCCAGACCCCCGACAACGACTTTCCGCCGCGGCCGGTGATCGGATGCACCGCCATGATCGCACCGGTCATGGCGTCGAAGCCGGTGGCGAACACGATCACGTCCACGTCGAAGCTGCGGCTGTCGGTGGTGATGCCGGAGGCGGTGATGGCCTTGATCGGCTCCTGCCTAAGATTCACCAGCGTGACGTTGGGGCGGTTGTAGGTGGCGTAGTAATTGGTGTCGAGGCAGGGACGCTTGGCGCCGAACGGATGGTCGTGCGGCGTGAGCGCGGCCGCCGTTTCTGGATCCTTGACGATCTCGCGGATTTTCTCGCGGACCAGGTCCGCAAGCCGCGCGTTGCCGTCGACGTCGACCGCCTGGTCGGCCCATAACTGCGTCAGGATGTAGACGAGATCGCCCTTGGCCCATGCCTGCTCGAACCGGGCGCGACGCTCGGCCTCGCTCAATTGCCAGCTCACCACCGTCTGCTGCGGCAACGGCACGCCGGCGAGCGACCAGCGGGCCTGTTCGCGGTAACTCGCGCGGTCGCCTTCCAGCAGCGCCAGGCGATCGGCCGATACCGGGCCATTGTGGGCCGGCAGCGCAAAATTCGGGGTGCGCTGGAAAACCGTGAGCTGCGCGGCCTGCTCGGCGATCAACGGGATCGACTGGATGCCTGACGACCCCGTGCCGATCACCGCCACGCGCTTGCCGGCGAGCTCGACGCCTTGGTGCGGCCAGCGTCCGGTGAAATAGACCTCGCCGCTGAAGTCTTTGACACCATCGATCTCCGGCGGCTTGGGCGCGGAGAGACAGCCGGTGGCCATGATGTAATAGCGGCAGGATACGGTGGCGCCGCTATCGGTCTCGAGCAGCCAGCGTTCGGTCGCCTCATCCCAGTTCGCCGCGGTTACCTTTGTGTTGAAGCGGATGTCGGGCCGCAAGTCGTAGCGATCGGCGACGAAGCCAAGATAGCGCAGGATCTCGGGTTGGGTCGCGTACTTCTCCGACCATTTCCATTCGCGCTCCAGCTCCGGATCGAACGTATAGGTGTAGTCGATGGTCTGAATGTCGCAGCGTGCGCCGGGATATCGGTTCCAGTACCAGGTGCCGCCGACGTCGTCGGCCTCCTCCAGGGCGATCGTGGTGAAGCCGGCCTTGCGCAACCGATGCAGAAGGTAGAGGCCGGCAAACCCGGCCCCTACCACCGCGACGTCGACCTGTTGCGCACCACCGTTCGTCACACGAGAACCAGCTGCTTCCGACATGGCGTTCCTCCGATGTTTTTGCTTCGTGAAGTCTGGCAAAGTTGTCGGGTATATTGCGGCGGCAATAGAACGATCTTGCGCCAGTTTTGAAGGATATTGCGATCTTGCGCGGCTAAGACCCGCCCTTTCGGATGACGCCGGGAGTGACGCCCAGACCTTTCTTCAGCGCGCGCGTCATATGCGACTGATCGCTGAAGCCGCACGACAGCGCGATTTCGACAAGGGACAGGTTCGTCGTTCGAACAAGCTCCACCACCCGGTCGAGCCGCCGCTTCATCGCGAACTGATAGGGACTGACGCCAAAGCTGTCCTTGAAGCACCGGATGAAATGATAGGCGCTGACGCCGGCAGCCTTGGCAAGATCGGTGAGTTCGAAGTCAAGCGCCAGGTGAGCTTCGATAAAATCCAGGGCGCGGCGTTGCTGGGCCTGCGTCAGGCCCGATGTAGCGCCGGCGCCGCGAAGCTGGACCGGATGATGGTGGAAGTCTCGGAGCGCACAGATCGACAGCGTCTGCGCCAGCGTATCGATCAGCAGCGCTCCGCCTGCAGAGGGCGCGCAGAGTTCGGCAGCGAGCATGTCTGCGAGCGCCACGGATTTTGGATCCCGGACATCGAGCACGTCCCGCGGCACAAGCCGCCGATAATCCTGCGCGAATGCGTGAGCGCAGGTTTCGGCAAGGAGATCGTAGGAGAGATAGAGATGGGAGACCTCGATCGGCAGGTCCCATTCCCAGGCCGAGGGCTGCCCCGCCCCAAGGACCGAGATGTCGCCAGGTTGAACGATCCTCTCCTGCCAGTCAGACTCGCATTTGCGACGCATCAGCACGCTCCCCTGGCGGTAAATCACCATGAGGAAACTGTCGATGGCGGGACCGCTGACCACCGAGGGCTGATAGCGAAATTGGCGAAAGAAGACGCGGCGGCGGCGATCAGCTCCGCTATCGCCTTCCGCAACAATTTCGCCGGGCGCGTAGACGTGAAGCTGTTCCGGTCGAACACCGCACGCGTCGGCAGAGGCGATGGCTGGAGATGTTCCCATTGCAATTGGAATATTTCTCCGTTCGGCACGCATACTGGCCGATGTCACTCCAAAAAGCGAGACGTGACGCAGCCTCGATGCTCGCCGCGAACCGATGCCGGCCGTTGGATTAGGGCGGCTTTCGTAACTCCGTCCGAAGGCTTTGGTCGCGCAAAGAAGGGTAAGGAAAGCTGCCTGATTCGAGGCGAATTGATCGCGCGCGTCCGGACAAGCCGCCGGGCGATTACCCCGGCGGCGTGCCCTGACGCCATTGGCCGCCGGCGATCTTGGCGGCGGCAATCACCGCTTGCGTGCGGCTTTCGACGCCGAGCTTTTGCAGGATTGCAGAGACGTGCGCCTTGATGGTGGCCTCGGAGACGCCGAGCTCGTAGGCGATCTGCTTGTTCAACAGCCCCTCCGACAGCATCATGAGCACACGCACCTGCTGCGGAGTCAGCGTCACCAACCGGTCGCGCAGCCTCGTCATGTCGGGATCATTGGCCGAGGAGAGATCGGTGTCCGGCGGAACCCAGACGTCGCCGTCCATCACCTTCATGATGGCTTCGCGCAGCGTCTCAACGCCAAAACGTTTCGGGATGAAGCCGGAGGCGCCAAAATCCAGCGAGCGGCGGATCGTGCCGGCATCGTCGCTGGCGGATACGATCACCACGGGGATCGCCGGATATTGCGCCCGCAGATAGATCAGGCCGGAGAAGCCGGAAATTCCCGGCATGGTGAGGTCGAGCAGGATGAGATCGACGTCGGAATCCTTCTCCAGGAGCGCGGTGAGATCGTCGAACGAACCGGCCTCGCTGATGGTGGCCGTGCTCACGACGCTCGCAACGGCCTGCCGTAGCGCATCGCGGAACAGCGGATGGTCATCGGCAATGACGAGGTGGGTCTGGACTGCAGCGGTCATCTAGGTCTCGCAAACGGATCGCTCGGGGGCCCGCACTCTTTTGTCCCCCGAGCAACGGTGGTGTGCAAGCACGCAATAATACCACGTGTCAAAGCAGTTAACTGCCTGATTGTGCGCCGCAATAGAAGCAAGAGTGGAATTGATCCGGCGCGATCAATACTCCCCGCGCTCTCGGGTGCATGCGTGCAAAGAGCCGAAAGTCGTATTGGGGCGACTTTCACCGCGATGTTACCTTGTCAGCAAGTCCTTAAGCTTAACCCGGCCGAGCGCGGCGGGTGGGCGAGTTCGGCATCAATAAATTCGGGGGGAAGAATATGTCCACAATGACAGCAGCTTCGGCCAGGCCCGCAGGCATGACGAAGGACGAACGTTTCGTCATTCTCGCCTCCTCGCTCGGCACCGTCTTCGAATGGTACGACTTCTATTTGTACGGATCGCTCGCCAGCATCATCGGCGCGCAATTCTTCTCGGACTATCCGCCCGCAACCCGCGATATCTTCGCGCTGCTGGCGTTTGCCGCCGGCTTCCTGGTTCGTCCGTTCGGCGCCATCGTGTTCGGTCGCGTCGGCGACATCGTCGGCCGCAAATATACCTTCCTCGTCACCATCCTGATCATGGGCCTGTCGACGTTCATCGTCGGCCTGTTGCCCAATGCCAAGACCATCGGCATCGCTGCGCCGATCATCCTGATCGCGCTGCGCCTGCTGCAGGGTCTCGCGCTCGGTGGTGAGTACGGCGGTGCGGCGACCTACGTCGCCGAGCATTCGCCACAGGGCAAGCGCGGCTACTACACCTCGTTCATCCAGACCACCGCGACGCTTGGCCTGTTCCTTTCGCTGCTGGTGATCCTGTTCACGCGCTCGGCGCTCGGCGAGCCCGAATTCGCCGCCTGGGGCTGGCGCATTCCGTTCCTGGTCTCGGTGCTGCTGCTCGGCATCTCGGTCTGGATCCGGCTGCGGCTGAACGAATCGCCCATATTCCAGAAGATGAAGGACGAGGGCAAGAGCTCGAAGGCGCCGTTGACGGAAGCCTTTGCCAACTGGAGCAACGCCAAGATCGTGCTGCTGGCGCTGATCGGTGGCACCATGGGCCAGGGTGTGGTCTGGTACACTGGCCAGTTCTACGCGCTGTTCTTCCTGCAATCGATCCTCAAGGTTGACGGCTATACGGCGAACCTCCTGATCGCCTGGTCGCTGCTGTTCGGCACCGGCTTCTTCATCGTGTTCGGCGCTCTGTCCGACAGGATCGGCCGCAAGCCGATCATTTTGGCGGGCTGCCTGATCGCGGCGCTGACCTTCTTCCCGATCTTCCGGATGATCACCACCAACGCTAACCCGGCGCTGGAAAAGGCGATCGAAGCTACGAAGGTCGACGTGGTTGCCGATCCCGCCGGTTGCGGCGATTTGTTCAACCCGGTCGGCACCCGTGTCTTCACCGCGCCTTGCGACACCGCCCGCGCCTTCCTGGCCCAGTCGTCGGTCAAATATTCGACCGTCCCGAGCCCGGCAGGTTCCGGTGTGAAGATCGTGGTCAACGGTAAGGAGGTGCCTTACACCGATGCGAAGACCTCCAACCCGGCGGTGCTCGCGGCGGTCCAGGGAGCCGGCTATCCCAAGGCGGGCGACGCCGGTATCGTCAAGATGTCGAACCCGCTCGATATCTTCCGTCCGCAGGTGGCCGCGATCATCGGCCTGCTGTTCATCCTGGTGATCTTTGTCACCATGGTCTACGGGCCGATCGCGGCGATGCTGGTCGAGCTGTTCCCGACCAAGATCCGCTACACCTCGATGTCGCTGCCCTATCACATCGGCAACGGCTGGTTCGGCGGATTGTTGCCCGCGACCGCGTTCGCGATCGTGGCCTCGACCGGCGACATCTATGCCGGCCTCTGGTATCCGATCATCTTCGCGACGATCACCGCAGTCGTCGGCTTCTTCTTCCTGCCGGAGA
>Ga0207663_10001565_pt1 | contig 10735 bp, 9 predicted proteins | sample LARL53metaG_FD_184346 | JGI IMG/M metagenome (GOLD analysis project Ga0207663, IMG submission 184346) | Corn, switchgrass and miscanthus rhizosphere microbial communities from Kellogg Biological Station, Michigan, USA - LAR L5-3 metaG... | ecosystem: Host-associated > Plants > Roots >...
GCCAGAAACTCATCGTTTGTCTTGAATTTCTTCAGCGCGGCGGTGAGCGTTTCCATCGCCTCGATGGGATTCAAATCCACCATCGTGCGGCGCAACTTGCGGATGGCTTCGAGATTTTTCGCCGGGAAAAGTTTCTCTTCCTTGCGCGTGCCGGATTTCGGGATGTCAATTGCGGGAAACAACCGGCGGTCGGAAAGCTTGCGGTCCAAGATCAACTCCATGTTACCCGTGCCCTTGAACTCCTGAAAAATCAGTTCGTCCATGCGCGAACCGGTGTCCACCAGCGCCGTCGCCAGAATCGTGAGCGAGCCGCCGTTTTCAATCTTTCGCGCGGAGGCGAACATCTTGCGCGGGATTTCCAGCGCGCGTGCGTCCACACCGCCGGTCATCGTGCGGCCGCTGCCGCCGTGGACGGAATTATAGGCGCGGGCGATGCGCGTGAGCGAATCCATCAGCACAAAAACGTCCTTGCCGGACTCCACGATGCGCCGGCAGCGCTCGATGGTGAAGCGCGAAAGCCGGACGTGCGTTTCCAAATCCATGTCGTTCGACGACGCGACGACCTCGGCCTTGACCGAGCGCTGGAAGTCCGTGACTTCCTCTGGCCGCTCGTCAATGAGCAGCACGAGCGCATGAACGTCGGGATGGTTCGTCGTGATGGCATTGCAGATTTGCTTGAGGATGGTGGTCTTGCCCGTGCGCGGCGATGCGACGATGAGTCCGCGCGTGCCCCGGCCAATCGGCGTGACGAGATCAATCACGCGCGTTTCGAGCGCGTCGGGGGTGGTTTCGAGCTTGAACTTTTCAATCGGGTCAATCGTCGTCAGATTTTCGAAGCGGACGGCCTTCGTGTAATCCTCGAACGCCATGCCGTTGACCTTCTCGACGGTCTTGAGTTGCGGGCTGGTGCCGCGGTGCGGCGGCTGCGTGGTGCCTTCGATGAGGCTGCCCTCGCGCAGGAAGTTGCGCCGGATGGTGTCCGGCGTCACGAAGATGTCGGTCGGCTTCGGGTGATAATGGTTTTGCGCCGTCCGCAAAAAGCCGAAGCCCTTTTCGGATATCTCCAAAAAGCCGGAGCCGGCATTCGGCGTCTTTTCGCCGTTGTTGTCTGAACTGCTCATAGTTTGTGTGCGCGAAGGCCGGAATTATCCCGAATCAATTTTGAATTTGTGAACTTGGGAAGCCGTCCCGCCAAACGGGACTCTCAAAACCTTCGACAGCCTTCTAATTACGATTAAATGCGCCTAAGCGCAACTACTATTTTTACGAATGTTCCGCGCGGAATTGAACTATGTGCCAACTTCCGCGCGCGCCTCGGCCGCCAGCGGCGTGCTCAAATAACGCTCGCCGGTGGAGGGGGCAATCGTCACGATGAGCTTGCCTTTGTTTTCGGGACGCTTCGCCACTTCAATCGCGGCCACCACGTTTGCGCCCGATGAAATGCCGCATAAAATCCCCTCCTCCTTCGCCAGCCGCCGCGCCATCGCAAACGCATCGTCATTGGAAACCTGGACCGCCTCGGTGATGAGCGGATTGCCTTTTGAATCTTTCAAATGAAGATTCTGCGGAATGAAGCCCGCACCCAAGCCCTGAATTTTATGCGGACCGGGCTTGACCGGCTGTCCCGCCAGGGTTTGGGAAATGACCGGCGAATCCTTCGGGTCAACGGCTATGGCCTGGAACGACGGCTTCTTCGGCTTGATCACCTCCACGCAACCGGTGATCGTCCCGCCCGTCCCGACGCCCGCGACCAAAATGTCCACCTTGCCGTCGGTGTCTTCCCAAATTTCAACCGCCGTCGTATGCTTGTGGATTTCAGGATTGGCCGGATTGTTGAACTGCTGCGGAATCCAGGAATTCGGCGTCTCCTTCGCCAGCGCCTCGGCGCGCGCAATCGCGCCCTTCATCCCTTCGGCGCCGGGCGTCAATACCAGCTTCGCGCCCAGCATCGCCAGCAACGTGCGGCGTTCCAGCGACATCGTTTCGGGCATCGTCAGAATCAGCTTGTAGCCCTTCGCCGCCGCGACGAACGCCAGCGCGATGCCGGTGTTGCCGCTGGTCGGCTCGATGATGATGGTGTCCTTTTTCAGGACGCCGCGCCGTTCGGCGTCCTCAATCATCGCCATGCCGATGCGGTCCTTGACACTGCCAAGCGGATTGAAAAATTCGCACTTGAGCAGAATCGTAGCCGGCACGCCGGCGGTGACCTTGTTCAATTTGACCAGCGGCGTGTGGCCGACGGTCTCGACGATGTTGTTGTAGATGCGTCCCATAAAATTCCTTTCAGCACTTGGTTAATGAATCTTGTTGGCCAAGATTGTGACGAGTCCGGCGCGAGGGCAAGTTTTTTTTGGCATGAGATTCTAAAACTCCAGTTGCCGTTCGCGTCCGCAAAACTGGCCGGAACGGGCTGCCGGACGTCGGTCATTTCGCCGTGGCATCCGATATGCTTCCTCTGGATTCCATGAATATGCTTGAATTGGCAATTATCGTCGGATCGCTTGGCATCGCCGCGTTTAACGTGGTCTATACGGGCATCCAGCAGTTCTCCCACGATCGCAAGGCCAAATCCGACCGGGCGAGATTATCACGAGCGCAGACACCGCACTTCGTGACGCTCCACGCGATTGACCTGAAATAAGACACGATGTAAAAGCCCGTTGACACCGCCAGCGCAACCGCGCGGAAATCACCAGGTTAATTCCAGACTCGGATGCCGGGCCGTTGCAGTCACCCTACGGCGACGAAGCGACGCCGCTTCGTGCAACCGGCAACATCGAACTCCGAACCGTCCAGTGCGACGCCGCTTCAGTCGCTTGTTTCTCAATTCGATGTTGGATGTTCGTTGTCGGATGTTTTCCTTTTCCAAATTTTGAGATTTTGATTACGAGGACGAGAACGAAGGACGAGGAGGAGGACGATCCTAAAAACATTAAGTCCCCGCCCGACCTTTCGGTCGAACGGGGACAAATTGGGGATGGGAGTTCGCCACTCTCTCTTTCCCGACCGGCATTAGGCGCCTTCTTTCGAGGGCTGCCGGATTCCCGACGCCATTCTCCACGGCAAGCGGAGTTTTCGGCCTCGTAGCAGGGCCGTCCAGCGCCTTGCGGTCGCTGAATTTCGAGTGAGGCTTTTCAGCTCGCTTCAACTGGTGGTTGCGCCACCGGCCTGCGAACCAGGTCAAGACACGCCTGTAATTTTCTCTCGCGTCTCAACCATTAGCACAAGGTCAGCCGCCGGTTTTGCCGGCGCGTTCGCCCCGTGCCACGGGTCTCGCCTCTTCTCTCTCAAGTTGCCTTTCGCTCACAGTCCAGCGGTGTCGTTTTTAACATCGCCGGCGCTTGGAAGTTTTCACGCGGCCTGCCCAGCCGTCGCGCCCTTCCCGTTGCGCGCGCTCCTTTTGTCCGCCTTTCGGCGTCTTTCGTTTGGCTGACCCCGCTTTTGTTGCGGAACCGCCAGAGCCGCCCGCACCGTGCTGATGCGCAGTAGCAACTGTTTACCCTCTGGGTAACTGCGATTCGCCCAGGCCCGAAACCAGCCTGAACTACTTGACTCGGCTCGGAACAGCTTCTCATCGCTCCTCGCCGCCAAGTCCCTCATTCGCATTTGACGATGTGCGAACATCGCCAGAGGAACTGGTGAATTCTGCCTCGCCGGAACTTGCGCTCCGGTTTCAGAGGAGCCGTGCCAACCAGCCTGGCCCGGCTTTTCCCCGGTCACCCGGGATTATCCTGGAACGTTCAACGTCAATCTTTCAACCGCCGCTGCCCGCTCCGTTCTTTCAATGAACTGGGAACAAACTAACAGATTTCTTTTTTTCTTCAATGAATTGATATGCACAGCTTATTCACCAAGTTGCGCTTGTGGAAAACCTGTGAACAATCCAAATCAGCCCGTCAAATCAAGCGATTTGCAATTCGCGAAGGTGAATTATTCACCGCATTTTCAGGTCAGAAACCCCTGCGGTGAACAAGTTCTGTTTGTGACTTTTCGGAAAAATCCCAGTCGACAGACAAATTTCGTAGCAGCGGTTCGGCAGACCGCCGCACTTCGGAGCGCGGACGGCTCGTCCGCGTGTTGTTGGGTTTTGAACTCGCGGGCGAGCCGCCCGCGCTCCTTTTCCACTGATTCACCGAAAAATTGTCCACCACCGCCAGCGCCGTAGGTGCGATATATTTGTAGAAACAGGAATCTAAATGTTTTAGCTCCGTCAGGAGCGGCATATTCCGATGAAACATTTTTGAAGATGTCGCTCCTGACGGAGCTTTGATATTTGGGCAATGGAAGGCTACAAAGATGCCGCGCCTACGGCGCTAATTCCCGCTCGACAGAGGAATTCTTAAAGTGCAGCTTTAACTATGCGATTGACTCTCGTAGATAAAGGCAAAGATTTCTGCGATGTTCTTCGCTGGCAGTTTCGGCCTCATCCTGAAGTTCAGATTGTCTGTGGAAAGTTCGAGGACTTGCCAGCATTTGATTGCGTTGTCACGGCTGGAAATTCATTCGGATTGATGGATGCGGGAATGGACTTGGCTGTGGTTCGTTTCTTCGGACGTCATGTAATGGAGCGTATTCAAAAGCAAATCCTCGACGATTATCTTGGAGAACAGCCTGTCGGCACCTGCATTATCGTGCCGACCGATCACGCGTTGCATCCGTTCGTCGCGCACGCTCCCACCATGCGCATTCCGATGAACATCCAGAGCACAGACAATGTTTATATCGCGATGTGGGCGACACTGACCGCCATCCATCGTCACAATCGTTGTGAATCACGAAAGATAGAATCCGTTGCTTGTCCCGGCCTCGGCACTGGCACTGGTGGCGTGGATTCCGTTGAAGCGGCACTTCAATTGTGCCTAGCTTACGAGCACTATCAGCGACCGCCGCAATTCCTCAATCCCTCGGTGGCACAACAACGCCAAGAGAAAATTTATTATGGAGGTCGTTGGGGTTTCATTCACCCGCGAAAGCCAAACACTTGACCTGTAATTTGGCAGCGGAATGAAACGCCACCTCCCATTCGCGCTCACCACCTTGCGGCTGCTGCTCGGCCCAATCACCCTGGCTTGCGCTTTCGCCGACGTCACGCGCTGGGTTTACCTGCCCATTTTAATCGTCGCCACGCTCTCGGACATTTTTGATGGCGTCCTCGCCCGCAAATTCGGCGTGGCCACCCCTGCCCTGCGCCGCTTCGACAGCATCACCGACATCATTTATTACCTGTTCATCCTCGCCGCCGCTTGGATTTTGTGCAAACCCGTCATCGCCGGAAATCTCCAGTTGATTGCGCTCATGCTGGCGTCCGAGGCGGGCGCAATTTCGATTTGCCTCGTCCGGTTCGGGAAATTTCCGGCAACGCATTCGTTTCTGGCCAAATTCTACGGCTTGTGCCTGCTGGCCGGTCTGATTGCCCTGCTCGTTTTCAACGCCGGGAACTGGGTCATTATCGCGCTGGCCGTCGTCGCGCTCGTCACGAATTCAGAAATCATCGCCATGCACCTCATCGCGAAATCGCCGCCTGTGGACGTGCCGTGCGTCTTCGCGCTGAAGATACGGTAGGGACAGCGCGCTGCGCTGTCCGGACGCCGCAGCGCGGCGTCCCTACCAAATCAAAAAAGGCCGCCCGAATGAGCGGCCTTTTCAATTGCCTCAAACGCCCGGTCAGGCGGCTGCTGGAGCCGGTTTTGCCTTGGCCGCTTTTTTGGCATTGATCGCCGTTTTTTTGCGTTTGATGTAGCTGTTCCGGCGTTTCCGGTTTTCGACTTTGTTATATTGTCTGCCCATAATTCTTTACTTTGTTCGCTTGTTGCGGTTTTGTTGTGTGCAATATGAAAGCGATCACGCGGCGATTCAATCTTTTTCTGGCCCTGATGGCGCTGGCTGCGCTTTGCGGCTGCCAGACGGACAAGAAGCACAAGGAGGTCAGCGCCTTGCGCTTGCATATTGAAGCCGGAGCCGATAATTCCGGCCTCACCCAGGCGGTTTCCGTTTTGCGCTCCGATCCCACGGCCATCATCATCGAGAAGGACGCGGTGCTGACTGAAGCCAGCCTGATTGACGCCAAGGTCCTGGACGCGACCGGCGGCTTCGCCATCCAAATCCAGTTTGACGAAAGCAGCGCGCTCGTGCTGGAACAATACTCCGCCGCCAATCCCGGAAAACATTTCGCCATCTTCGGCCAATGGGGGCAAAAACTGGCGGATGGCCGCTGGCTCGCCGCGCCGCTCATCACGCATCGCATCAGCGGCGGCATCCTGTCGTTCACGCCGGACATGTCGCGCGCGGAGGCCGACCGCCTGGTGCTCGGCCTCAATAACGTCTCCAAAATCATCATCAAGGGCCAGTTGAAATGATTTTTTCCCGATGTAGGAGACGAGGTAACGAGTCTCGAATTTTCCGAATTTTGAAAAACTCGTTCAGAGACTCCTTACGTCGTCCCCTACTTGCCCTGCTACTTTTCCCCGGCGCAATGCTTCTCGCGCAGGAGCCATTCCAGTTTCCCACGGCCAACCATTTTTTGTATGAACGCGGCAGCGAACTGAAATTCTTCGCGCCGACCGCGCCGGACAAGCCGTGGACGAGCGGCAGTTTCGGCTGCGTCCGCAACGACGGCCAGCGGCTGCACGAAGGTCTCGACATCCTCCATTTGCAAACCGGCAAACGCGGCGAGCCGGCCGACCCCGTCATGGCCACCGCCGACGGCACGGTGGTTTATTTCAGCACCAAACCGTCGCTGTCGAATTACGGAAATTACCTCGTCATCCGCCACGTCGTCGAGGGTGTTGAAATCTATTCGCTTTACGCGCATTTGAGCGCAATTCAACCCGGCATCGTCATTGGCAAAAATGTCAAGCAGGGCGAGGTCATCGCCACGATGGGCCGCACCTCCAACGCCGAAGCCATCGCCAGGGAGCGCGCGCACGTCCATTTTGAGCTGAACCTGCTCGTCAACGACAACTTCGCCGCGTGGTTCACAAAGGCATCGCCCGGCGAGCGCAACGATCATGGCGAATGGAACGGCCAGAATCTCACCGGTCTCGACCCGCGCGAAATCCTGCTTCAGGAGCACAATCCAAACGGGAATTTCAGCCTGCTGAATTACCTCCGCAGCCAGACGGAATTGTGCCGCGTGCTCGTCCGCGCGACCAATTTTCCCTATTTGAAACGCTACCCGATGCTCGTGCTGCGAAATCCCGTTGCTGAAAAGGAAGGCGTAGCCGGCTACGAAATCGCGCTGAACCTGAACGGCGTGGCGTTTGCCCTGATGCCGCGCGCAGCTTCGGAAATCAAGAGCGCCGCGAAATATCAACTGCTCTCCGTGAACGAGGCCGAGGAAAAGGCGAATCCATGCCGGCATCTCGTGATTCGGCGCAACGGGCGCTGGCAACTGGCAAACGAGGGCCAGCGCGAACTGGAATTGCTGACGTATTGAGCAGGGATTGGGCGGAATTGGCCCGGAAGATTCAAATGGCAAATTGAAAGGGCTGGTGTAGTTTGTAACACAATTTCACAGAATGTGTTTCGGCCTAAAAAGGATCTCCTCGCAGCGCTTGGTTGACAAGCGCTCCGGTGCGTTCACCCTCATCGAGCTGCTGGTGGTCATCGCCATCATCGCCATTCTGGCGGCACTGTTGCTGCCGGTTCTTTCGAGGGCCAAAATGACAGCCCAGAGCATCGTTTGCGTGAACAATTTGAAGCAGCTCCAATTGTGCTTTCACCTTTACGCTGCCGATAATGACGACAGCATGCCTCCAAACAATTTTGTCTATGACCTCGTCACAGAACAACCGCTGGATAACGGGCCATCTTGGTGCACGAACCTAGCTCCATTCTCCACAAATGCAGATGGCATCAAAAACGGAGTTCTTTTCAAGTATAACACATCGGTCGCCATTTATCACTGCCCCGCCGACTCATCAACCCTTCAGACTTTCAGCGGCGACAAGCTGCCCCAGCCACGTTTCCGAAGTTACAACATGAGCCAGTCAATCAATGGCTTGGTATATGCCACCAACATAGCTGCATATATCCCACACTATGGCAAAATCACGCAGATAAAAAATCCGGAACCAACCAGCCTGTTTGTTTTCATTGATGTGCATGAGGACGAGATACTGGATACAGAGTTCGGCATTCCGGTCGGAGTGGATGACTGGTATGCGTATGGTTACTGGTGGGATTTACCAGCGAACCGGCACAATCAGGGCTGCAATTTTTCATTCGCCGACGGGCACGTTGAACACTGGAAGTGGAATGTGCCCAAGGTTTTCACCGTGCCGCGCGGCTACGAACAAGCCGTTGCTCCCAACGAATGGGATGATTATAACCGTGTGGAAGCAGGCTTCCTCCAGGACTTTCCATAACGAAACACAACCCACTTGGTTTCTGTGCCGGCACCGTTTAACCTGACCGCGTGGCGACTGACATCAAATCCCTGACGCGCGAGGAACTGGAGGCGCAGTTCAAAGACTGGAACGAACCGGCTTATCGCGTCACGCAATTGCTGGAATGGCTCTACGCCCGCCGCGTCGCGTCCTGGGAGGCGATGGCCAATCTGCCCAAACCGTTGCGCGAAAAGTTGCGGAAGAATTTTTCGCTGCACAGCCTGGAACTCGTCCGCAAACAGGGCGCAACCGACGAGACGCAGAAATTTCTCTGGAAACTCGCCGGCGGTTCGCTTATCGAAAGCGTTTTGATCCCGGCCAACCCGGCGCTTTACGGCGAGGCGAGCGACCGTCACACGCTCTGCATCTCCACGCAGGTCGGCTGCGCCTACGGCTGCAAATTCTGCGCCAGCGGCCTTGACGGATGGAAACGCAATCTCACACCGGACGAAATCGTGGAGCAAGTTTTGGCGGTGGAACGCCAACAAGTGCGGAGTGCGGAACGCGGAGTGCGGAACGAAAACGACAACACGCCGAAGCCTCACATTCCGCACTCCGCACTCCGCACTCCGCGTTTGGTTGACAATGTCGTCGTCATGGGCATGGGCGAGCCGCTGGCGAATTACGACAATCTGTTGAAGGCGTTGAAAATTCTGAACGCGCCGTGGGGCGGCGGCATTGGGGCGCGAAAGATCACGATTTCCACCAGCGGCCTCGCGCCGCAAATCCGCCGGCTCGCCGCCGAGCCGCTGCAATTCCGCCTCGCGATTTCCCTGCACGGCGCGACCGACGTTGTCCGCAGCCGGATCATGCCGGTCAACCGCAAATATCCGCTCAATGAACTCGTCGCCGCGTGCGAGCAATACCAGATTCAAAAGGGCCGGATGCTGACGTTCGAGTATATCTTGATTGCCGGCGTGAATGATTCCGTCGCGCAAGCCGCGCCGCTGGCCGCGCTCGCCAAAAAGCTGTTCGCGAAGGTGAATTTGATTCCCTACAACAAGGTCGAAGGACTCCAATGGGAACGGCCGGACGAGAAAGTTTGCGAGGCATTTCTGCGTGCGCTGGAAAAACAGAAGGTCACCGCCACGCTGCGCCGCGAAAAGGGCCATGACATTGACGCCGCGTGCGGCCAGTTGCGGCTGAAGACGGAGAAGTTGAAAATGACGAATGATAAATTGCCGGACTGAAGCCGAAGTCGCATTCGACATTTGTCATTTAAGTTTCTTTAGTCATTCGGGTTTAGGATTTAGTGATTTCCTTCCAATGGCTCCGGCTTGCGCTTGAACACTTCGATATATTCTCCGCCATCGTCGAGATGGGCTTTCGCTGCATCTTCCCAAAATGCCTCAATCACCCCGGTGGCATTTTGCCGGACAAAACCGACCGGCTCATAAAAGCGCTCCGCGTATTGCCGGCTCCAGGTCATGATTGTCCGGTCCGAGCGGGGTTGAATCAGCCATGAAGTTGCGCAGGAGACGAACACCAGATATTGCGGCTTGTTCGTTTCAATTTCGCGGGCCATATCGTCCTGCATCTTCCGCGCGTCGGGTTGCGGTTCCATCAGTGCGTAGGTGTAAATGTAGCCGGTGGCGGAATGGCGGCGCGCATAAAAATATATCTCCGGCTCCGATCCCACCACCGCGACGCGGGCATCGGGCGCGGAATGGCCGCGGATATATTGCGCGACGGCGATGGATTCTTCGAAAGGGTCCGGGCCGTAAACGACTCGGACGTTTTGAAATGGCGACCATTGGAAGAAAAACTGGCTTTCATAAAAAACAACCCACGCCAGCGCCGTCGCAAACAAGATCAACGGCAGGCTTTTGAAAACGTCCGAGAAGATTCGGAAGCACATCGCTCGTTGCATCGCAACCACCGCCGCCCCCAGCAGGATTGCGAAGGCGGGCAACGCCATGACGAAGTAGTGCGGGCGGAAATAAAATCCAGCCGCCACTCCAAGAAACGAAAGAACACCAAACGCGACGGTGAAAAGCGTCTGCCGCCGGACGTCTTTGTCGCAAAGCGCCAGAGGCAATCCAAGAATCAAAATCATCCAGAATCCCGCTGCCACATCGAACGAGCTTCGCAAATAGGCGGCAAGGTGCGACCACCCTTCCGCCAGCGGCATGGCCGTCACATACGAACGGGCGTAGGTGAAGGTCCAGAACCAGAACCTGGAAAAAACACCGGCCCAGGCGAGAATCAAACAGGTCAATCCAAACGGCAGAAATATTCCGCAACCGAAAGCGCAACCCTTTTTGACAAAGCCGGTGGAGAACAAGGATTTTTCCCGCGCTGCCCGCGCGACGATGAACAACCATCCGAACAGGCAGAAACAAATCCCC
>Ga0207663_10001567_pt1 | contig 10732 bp, 7 predicted proteins | sample LARL53metaG_FD_184346 | JGI IMG/M metagenome (GOLD analysis project Ga0207663, IMG submission 184346) | Corn, switchgrass and miscanthus rhizosphere microbial communities from Kellogg Biological Station, Michigan, USA - LAR L5-3 metaG... | ecosystem: Host-associated > Plants > Roots >...
CAAGCAATTGCTCTATTCCAACCACCATGTCTATCAGCAAACCGGCGATCAGTGGTTTATGGGTACGGCGTCGGGCGCATGGCTACAAGTTAGCGATCCGCTCAAACCAACCGCTGAATCGCCCGACGGCACGACGCTCACTTCCACCGTCGGCACGATCATCGATGCCAAGGCGGCGGTGTGGTCGCTGGTGCAATCGACCAATGGCTTGCAGATCGCGGTCAATGGCACGCCGGATACGAAGACAGCCCAGGTGGTGTTGTTGCTCTATTTTTCGCATCAGGTCTATCAGCAGAATCAGGCCGGAGGTTGGTGGGTGTGGTCTGGCACCGGTTGGGTAGATAGTGCCGATCCACGAAAGCCGCCACAAACATCCGAATCGCCCAGCGGAACGACGGTTACCTCGGCCACTGGTGTCATTATCGATTCCAAATTGAAGAAATGGACCTTGGTGCAGTTTGCACAGGGTTCTGGGTTGTCGATTGCGATCGATGGGGTGGCGGACCCAAGGACCGCCAATGTCAGCTTGCTGCTCTATTATTCGCATCAGGTGTATCAGCAGAATCAGGCTGGTGGCTGGTGGATGTGGGATGGCGTCGGAGGGTGGGCGGACAGTCATGATCCACGCGTACCGGCCCCGGCCGGCAATTCGGTTGTGGTCAATTTGGCAGCGAAGACCGGAGCCAATGTCTCGCGCATGCTCTATGGGCTAGGCTCATCGGGTGACATGGCCAGCGACAAATTTGCCACGACCAACCGGGCCGACTGGCAGGCCATGGCCAAATCCCTGAATATGTCCCTGTACCGTCCGAATTTTGGTAACAGTGGATTGATGAAGATGATCTTTCGCACGCAGAATGCGGACTGGTCATACATCGATACCTTGTTGGCCAATTTGCCAAAGTTCGTTGACCTGAATACCTGCCGGATACTGACGACAATCGGCGGGCATGGGCCGCCTCCTTGGTGTAATATCTGGACCAACGACGGCCAAGAGGCGTTCGCGGATTGCTGTGTGCAGGTCGCCAAACGGTTTGAATCCAAGGGCATCCACTGCGATTGGTGGGAATTTTGGAACGAGCCGGACGGTGATGGATTCGATATGAATACCTATTGCGCCTTATTCAACAAATTTGAGCCGAAGATGCGGGCCTATGCAGCGAGCATTGGACGTACTTATCACCTCGGCGGTGTTACCGACACCTGGATGCAAGCCAATCGAATCCAGCAATTTTGCCAAAGCTGCAAGCCCGACTTCCTCAGCTATCATCAGTATAGCACCGGGCCGGGCGATGGCAATTTCCAGCCGGGCAATTTGTATGACACCGGGACCGTCATGCAAAAGGCGTTGGTTGATTTCGGGCGCACTACCGGCGATTGTCGGGCCGCAGCCGCCGGCACGTCGGCCGCCAATGCGCCGATCTTCCTTGGCGAGTGGAATATCGTCTACACCCCCGACTCCGGCGGTGGCAACTACAATATTGATGTACGTCAAATCACCAATATCGGCGCGGTGTTCATCGCCTTGGCCACCACTTCGATGATCAATGCGAATAAAAATGCGACGATGGCGGCGATGTGGGAGCTTTTTGCCGACACATATTATGGGGTGATCCGTCCCGATATGAAAATGTCGGCACAGGGCCGGTTCCTGCAACGCATGAACACCTACGGTGGCGGCCAGCAGGTTACGGCTTCGGTCGGCGGCTCGATGAATATGAAGGCGCTGGCCACGGTTAATGACAACAAATATTGCGTCGTGTTGATGAACTATGACCAGAACACCAGCTACAGTATCGGCGTCAACGGCCTTTCGGGGGCGTCGGTGACCTATTATGAGATCAGTGGGGCGCATATGGATGGCTATGAGCAGAACCTTAGTATCGATGCTTTGAGCAATCTTCGTGTTCCAGCCATGTCGGTGATAATTCTGACCAACTAGACCTGCGCTGTGTCCTTCGCGTATATGACCTGGAGGCACCACCTCCAGGTCATTGTTTATGGATGATATCATTCCGCGCGTCTGGCTTGAGCGTGATCCGCGTAATCCTCGGCACATCGCAGCGGCGCTGCGCCTCATCATGCGATTGAGCCCCGAGTCCTTTATGACGCGGCGTACCTCGGCTGAGCTTCGAGCGCTTGGCATTTCGCCCAAAATGCGTGTTGCCCGGCCATCCAATATGGATGCGGTGATCGGTGGATTTTTCTTTCTCGACGTGGGCAAGATATTCCCCGATAACGTATTGGTGACCTGTGCAAAGTGCCGGACTGCGTTACAAATCCGCCCGCACGCAAACTTCAAAGTACCCAAACTTTGCTGCTTCTGTGCGGTGGATGCAATGCTCACCGATTATCATGCAAAATCTAAAGAATGACAGCACGCCAGTTCGGTGGCACGATCCACCGGTTCTGGGAGGAAACTTGTGATGGGCGAGAAGCTGCTACGGCTCCTGCTGCTGCTCGTGGTGGTCAGCTACTATGAAGTGGTCACCGTGGTTGCGTTGCTGATCGGTGTGTTGTTGACGATTCCGTTACAACGGCCGAAGACAAATCCTTGCAGAGTCGGACAGGTGTGCTAATATGCGGGATGCGTCGTGTCAAGTTTGCCCTGCTGCTCGGCAGTATCGGAATTTTTTACCTCAGTGTAACGCTGTTTGCACTAATTTTGGGACTGCTTGTCGAGGCGTGTTGGGCAACTTCCCACTGGTTGCGAACACGTTTCCGCCGGTTAATGGCCTAAAACGCTTTTTATTTGGTGCGGTGGTTCCAGTAAGGGAATGAGTCGTCCACGCTGAGGTAGCCGACGTCGACCATCATCGGCATGGCCGGGGTGCGCGGCCACCAGTGGCAGGCCAACTCGCGTGTCTTGAGATAGCCAACCTGCTCCATGGCGGCGAGCTTGGCTGGTGTCGAGACGCAAGCACGGACGAAGCCGACGCCACAGTCCGCCAGCACTTGGGTGGTGCGTGACACTACCCACGGCAAATGCTCAGCATCACCATGCAGGAACATGATCCGACCATCGACCCCGGATGACACCGGTTCGATCTGGGATAGCGAGAATCCGACAATGCTTCCGTTGCAGGAAAATTCGATGCCGATTGGCCGCGCCACGTCCTGTGGCATCTGATGCAGCCATTCCCATTGCTTCTGCTCGAATAGCTGGGTCAGCCCCGGTGATGGTGGCAGCGGCAGTGCAATCGTTTCCGTCTTCGGCACCAGCCGCCAGACACCGCCATCCGGTGCGGCGACTTTTCTCGGCAGCTTGGCCGGAATGGCGTTGGGGAGAAGCCGCAGCCACGGCTCCTTTGATCGCCATTTACGACGCAACCAACTGGCGGCCAGACCACGCAGGCGCAACGGTAGGACGAAGCTCGTGGCATCTGGCAAACGGTTCCAACCACGCATCTTCGATAGAATATTGACGTTGATGTCAGTCCCGCCCAGCACGAAGTTGGGTTCGGGGTAGGTTTTCATGTGCATCAGCAGCCGTAATCCAAGACCGCGTGAGCGCAAATGCGACACGGTGTACCAATCGGCCGTCTCGCGCATTAAAATCCGCTGTCCGTTCAAGGCATACGGCCGTAGCATCGAATCCAGCATACCGACGCAAGTGTCACCATCCATAGCGAGCCATGTGACCGCTCCGTCGTCCGGACGATCGAAGAAACGCCATGCGACGATATGCTCGCGACCACGCCATGAATGCTGCTGCCAGGGTTCGCGCAGAAGATCGAGAAAGGCAGCCCGATTGCAGTCGGTTAGGGGTTTCAGTTGAATCATGCTCGTAACCAGCGCATGCGGTCCATCCGGCGGATAAATCGTCCAGGCCATGTCCGCGTCTCACCGATCGGCAGCCGATTGGCCAAGGTTTCGGTGCGGTAGATCAGATAGCGCAACCATAGTGGCACTGGCGCCAATCCGACAAAGCCAGAGGCCAGCATGATTTGACTGTTCGCTACCAATTCTTTGTAACTTTCATCTCCTGGACCCAATTCGATCTCCCGGATGCCTATGTTGGCAGCGATGCGGGTCAACTCCAACAGCAGAATTAGGCCGGGCGACACCTTGGCATGATTCTTGTCATAGGCTGGAAACCACCAATGTAACACATTGTGCGAGCGCATGCCCATATGCGCTGCCACCAATTCGTCACCGACGTGTAACGTGGACAGTACACCAGCAAAGTCTGCTGATTGCGTCTCATGCACGCGTTCCAATAGCTCGACTGTCCAATTGTATTTAAAGATATCGATCAGCCGCAGCACCTCACCACTCTCGTGGTATTGCTGCCGCTTCCACCGGATCATTTCATACAAGGCGGTCTTGTCGGTCTCATGCAGGGTGAACCGTACCGGACCGGCGGTACGGGCGATGCGCTGCGCTTTTTTCATTGTCTGATGCGGCCGGCCCGACGAATTGTTCGGGAGATGGACGTTGCGGTCGCGCATGGCGGTGACATATGCGTCGAATCCTTCCGACAAATCGATCACTGGCGATGGGAAGACCGCTCGGTGATAGGTATCGAATGGCCGTTGCATGCGTTGGTGATTGAAATCATAGGCCGACACACCGGCCGCCCGAATTAGATCACGGATGTCGCCCATCCATTCATCGGCGGCGATCACGGCCTGACAGTCCGACAGCGGGCAGCATACCGGGCCGGCCACATCACCGCGCATTTGCATCGGCAGAAAAGCAACCGGTCGGTCATTTTCCTCGGCAATGGCGACGATGATGCCTGGACGGATTTGCGAAGCAATAGAAACGAATTCTGGGCATAGATATGGACTCTCTAAAACCGGATCGAGGCGTTGAAGACGCCGCCATTCGGTCCTATGCAACTCAGTTAATTCGTGTGGACTGACCACTTTTACATGCATCTGGCACTCATCAGATCGGTAATAGGGTCAGTTCAGAATACAGTTTATCAAGATCGCTGGCAACGAAAGTTCTCGACCGAAACATCGTTCTGGCGGGCAGGTGAACGCCGCCATGTGCTGGCAGCATATGCTGACCGATGGTCAAGCCGATCGTGCGCTGGCGTCGTGTCACCGTCGTGGCGACTTGCAGCAGATTACGCTTCAGTACATGTGGCGCACTGCAATAAAGAAGTTGGGAATACGGCCACACCGACACATTGCGTGGTCGATAAAAGCGGCGAACGACCAATGCCAGCGCCATTTCGTTACTGTCCGTCACCAGCAACGGCAGGCATTCACAGTGCGCGTGGTCGTCCAGGATGCGTCGCTCCGGCTCGCTGAGCCGTAGGCGGATCATGTCCTTATCCAGAAGGATGTCGGCTTGCCGCTTGAGCGGTAAGGATGGCGGCAAATACAAGACGGTATTGTCGAGCAGATCGAAGCCCATAGCCAGTAAGATGCGACGCGACACGCGGCCCGGCGTCAGACTGGTATAGGTCATATCCAACTGGGTGGTCGCTGCAATCAACGCATTGCTCCACCCACGATAATCCGGCCGTACGTACCATGAAGTCAGATTGCCGATCATATCCGACTTGCCATGGAGCGTTCGCTCGGCACAGATTAATCCCAGGAAGCCAACAATGCCATCGGCAGCGTCGATCACGAAGCCGCGTGGAGTGTCATTCGGTTGCCAGGGATGCTCAAAGATGCGTCGCCACGGCATCTTGCCTTGAAAGCCTTCATTCAATAGATGGTAAATCTGTTCCTCATCACCCGATTCCATCACCCGCACCTTGGGTGCGGAACCATTGATGTAGCTGTGGCACACGCCGGTTGACAGCAGTTCCGCCAGTCCCTTGACTGTGGACACCCCAATCAAAGATGGCAGCGGCACCGACGTCTTGGTGGCGTCAGACACTGCCATCAAGAAGCCAAGGATCGCCAGGGAATCCCCGCCGAGCGACAGGAAGTTGTCGGTCGGCTTCACCTCCACGTTGAGGTAGCGCTTAGCGATGACACACAACGTGGCTTCGAGATCGCCGTCCAAGATGATGTCTGACGGGGGTCCAGGCGCCGCCGCTTTATCGGCCAAGCCATCTAGGCAACCCGGATTGAGTAGCGCCGTGCGGTTGCGAATTTCATGGCCGTTCACTGCATCCCGTGCCGCCGCCTCAGAGCGTTTGCCGCTGTGGGTGACCGGCAACTCGCGTACTGGCACAATCATGGCCGGAACCATCGCCGAACTACCCTGGTCGGCCAATAGATTGCGGATGCGGGAGATCAACGCGGTATCCAGGGCGGCGCCGTTGCGGAGCACTACCAGCAACACCAGCCGGGTACCACCGACTTCGGCGTCGCTTGTCTGCTCGACCGCCATTGCCTCGACGATGCTGGGGATTTGCTGGAGAATACGGTAGATTTCTGCCGGTCCGACCCGCACACCGCGAATATTCATCACCCCGTCGGAGCGGCCGTGGATGATTGCACCGGCTTCTGGCGTCATTTCGACCAAATCGCCATGCGTCCAGACGCCAGGGTGCTGGGCATAATATGCAGCGTGGTAGCGCTGATTGGACGATTCGCCGTAAAATCCGGTCGGCCGCGACGGAAATGGATTGGCGCAGATCAATTCGCCGATCGGCGAGTCTCCATGGCAGAGTGCCCGCACGTCCATGCCCAGGCTGCGGCTCTGTGCCTGTCCGCGATGCACAAGGCGCGACGGATGGCCGAGCAGGAAGCAGCCGATGATATCGGTACCGCCGGAGATCGATTGCACTGGGATCGCCTTGACGTGTTCGGCGATCCAATCGAACTGCCGAGGGTACAGAATCGAGCCGGTGGAGTAGATGCAACGCAGGGCCGACAGATTGAGGCTGTCAGGCGAAAAACCGGCGGTCTCGGTGAATTGTAGATAGGCAGGATTGGTCCCGAAACAGGTGACCCGCTGGTTGGCGATCAACTCCCATAGGGTTTCTGGTCCCTGCAACGGCCCGTCATACACCACCACTTCGGCGCCGCACGCCAACGCCGATAGCTGCCAATTCCACATCATCCAGCCGCACGTCGTCTGAAAGAACATGCGATCCCGATTCGACAGATCGCCGTGCAGCCGATGTTCCTTGAGATGTTCCAGCAGCGTGCCGCCGGTGCCATGGACGATGCACTTGGGTGTGCCGGTGGTGCCGGAGGAAAACAGGATGAACAGCGGATGATTGAAGGCGAATCGCTGCCAGACGAAGTCGCTGCCATCGTGCGCCAACGCATCGTCAAAGCTGGTGACCGGTACGTCGGTGACCACTTGGCTGTCCAGCGTGACGATCGCGGCCAGCGACGGCAGGCCAGCGACGATCTCGTCGATTTTCTCCGGCAGGGGTTTGCCGATATCGCCCGCTTTGGCCGCCACATTGGTGACCAGCACTTTGGGATCGAGCTTCTGAAACCGCGACAAGACGGTAAATGCACCCATGTCATGGGCGCAACTGGTGAACACGGCGCCGATCGCGGCACTGGCCAAGGCAGCGACGATTACCTCGACGTTGTTGCGGGCAATCGCTGCCACGCGGTCACCCGGCTCGACGCCAAGCTGGCGCAGGTGCCGCGCGAACCGCACCACCATGTCGCGCAAGGTCGCGCGAGACAAGATCGTCGAGCTACCGTCAGCGTGACAGCCGAGCAGAGCATTGCCGGGACCGGTCAGCAGGTTCTCGGCATAATTGAGCCGAACCTGCGGAAAGAACACGGCGGCTTCACAATCGTCGCTGTCGCAGACCGGTTCGATATCGCCGGCATACACGACCTGCGACCAGCGAAGAAACAATTGCCAGAATGCGCGAAACTGATCGATCGCAAATCGTTCAAAGTCCTCATAGGAGACGAATTGCCTCCCCGACTGTTCAGCACAGTAGGCGATAAAAGCGTCCAACTGTGTACAATCCATCGGTGGCATCAGAATATCTATCGGTTACGGGGGCGCACCTTACACCACGGTGCTCACTGGTTCAAGGTGGTAATTCAGGCCGCTTCGCCCATATGGTCGAGCCAGCGCGCCGTTATTCGAAGACCAGTATCAATATCGACGCTCGATTGGAAGCCGAATACCCGGTTGGCCTTGTCGGTCAAATAACGAGCGTCCAGTCGATAGAGCGCTAGCTCCTGGGCATTGGTGGTCAGCCGCATCGACAACTCAGTCTGTTCCATCAACTGCTTTAAGCCGTCGCTCTTGTGAGCGACCCAACGCAACGCGTCACGATGGTGGGTCATGGCATACTTGCCGAGCGAACGGACGACCCCCGTGGCCCTGGTGCTGATCTCGGTCCGCCGCTGGCCTTGTGGCTGCATCGGCGGCAATCCCAACGCCTGGGCAAAGCGTTCGAAGTACTCGTTCCAGGTCACCACTTCCGGACCGTTTACGTTGAACACATCGCCGGCTACCCCGTCCTGGGTGAGCGCGGCGATGGCGAAACGGGTCACGTCGTGTGCATGGATGAGATTGCATTTCCCGAGCCCGAGCGGACCGAGATGCTTCCAGCCGGCCCGCAGTCGCTGAGCATACAGCATAGTCCAGCGGGCAGCGAATGGTCCGTAGATGATCGATGGCCGCAGCCGCACCACATCCATATCGGTGGCAAGGCAGATTCGCTCGGCTTCCAGCTTCATCTGGCCATAGTCGGTGAGAGTACCGTGTGGCGCCACGGTGGTTTCCACCACGTCGCCGGGGGCATCGCCATACACCGATACGGTGCTGATATGCACCAGCCGCTTGACCTTGGCCTTGGCCGCTGCTGTCAAGAGATTGCGGGTGCCATCGACGGTTACCGCATGGTCTCCCACCGCGCAGTGGATCACGTAGTCGACATTGGCCAAAGCCATCGCCAACTCATCAGGCTTCAAGATATTGCACTGTACGAGCGTGATCGGCAGCCGCGCCACACGCGGGGCACTCAACCAGCGGGCCAGACCGGCACGCACCTGATATTGGTCACCAAAGTGGAGCGCTTCTACGATAGTGCCGCCGAGAAACCCGCCTGCGCCAGTCACCAGCACCGTTGGTTTGCGGGTCTTGGTGGTATCCAAGTTGTAAATTGTCACGTTACGTTCCTAGCCTCGGTAGCCACGGCGCGTCATATGTACGTGCTATCTGGTACGCTTCAAAGATCGCTTTGATCGATGGCAACACGTCGCGTCCGGTGACCACAGGTTGGTCTTGGCCGGCGATTGCGCTGACGAAGTTGCTGATCATGAACACCGCTGGATCGTTGCGCTTTAAGGATACAACCTTTTTCCGCTTGCCGTGCTCGTGCAGCACAAAGCGATGTGGGTCATCAGCATGACCACGGATCGTGCCGCGTTCGAAGCGCAATTCATAGGTGTTGGTGAGCTTCTGATAGTAGGTCAGGTCGGTCTGCACACATACGGTGCCGAATCGTAGTTCCATCGTGGCCCGCGCTTCGGGACCGCCGAATGAATCGGTTTGGCAGTCGACGACGGTTGGATCGGAGCCAAACCACCAGCACAACAGGTCAATCACATGGGCGCCGATGTCGAGCATTATGCCCGGCGGGGGTAACCCATTGCGAGATTGCTGGGTAAAATAAAATCCCGACGTCGTCGGCCAGTTGAATTTTTTACCTTCGGTCCACGATCCTCCGAGTGGTGCTCCCAGTGCGCCACTATCGATAATTCGCTTGATCTCGCGAAACGCAGGGCAAGCACGGCGCCAATTATTGGTCATCAGCACGACGCCCGCACGGTCGGCGGCACTCACCATGTCCACCCCCTCATCTGGCGTGGTGGTCATCGGCTTCTCGCAGAGCACGTGTTTGCCGGCGGCGATCAGGATTTGGCTGATCGGGTAATGGGTATCGTGCGGCGTGGCGATCACCGCCGCGTCCACGTCACCGATGATCGATTCTAAACGAGTCGACGTGTGCGCGATCGCAAAACGTCGGGAGGTCTCAGCAAGCCGCTCGGGATTGGAATCGACGAGGCATAACGCCGAACACAAATTGGGTCGGGCGGTCAGCGCAGGTAAAAAATAAGATTCGGCAATGGCTCCACAGCCAACCATCGCAAATCGCTTTGCGGCCACGGCAAGCAAATTGTCCTCCTGATCATCCCGACCCGGACTAGTTACCACTAAGAACTATATCCGTCAAGCGCGCTGCGCTGCGGCATAAATATATGGATCAGAAATAAGGAAATAGGCAATGGCGGAATCTTCCGATAAGACAAGCGTCTCACCGCCGCAATTGATCGTGGATGCCAACACCAATATCTGGAGCCTGACTCCCTCGGTCAGTCACGGTATGGTGGTCACGTGCAATGGCGTGGTGGATATCACGACCTCCCAAGTGGTGCAACTCTACTATCTCAACCACGAGGTGTATCAGAAAAATAACGCCGGCACGTGGTGGGTTTGGCGCTCCCAAGCGTGGGCTACCACCAGTGATCCGACAAGCGCTACTCCGCCAACCCCAACACCGACACCGACCCCGACACCGACCCCGACACCGACCCCGCCCACCGAGTCGAAGAGTGGCACGACAGTCGTCACAGTGGGTCCCTCGATCATCAATAGCGTGGGCGAGGTTTGGACGCTATCGAATACCGGCAGCCAGCCCATGCAGGTGGTGGTCAATGGTAAGGCTGATACCACCACCGCGCTAGTGGTGATGCTGTATTATGCTAACCACTTGGTTTACCAATCAAACAATGCCGGTGGTTGGTGGAGCAAGAGCAAGGCCAGCGATTCCTGGACCCAGACCACCGATCCACGCGGCGGCACCAGCGGCGGGACCAAAACGGCA
>Ga0207663_10001573_pt1 | contig 10714 bp, 15 predicted proteins | sample LARL53metaG_FD_184346 | JGI IMG/M metagenome (GOLD analysis project Ga0207663, IMG submission 184346) | Corn, switchgrass and miscanthus rhizosphere microbial communities from Kellogg Biological Station, Michigan, USA - LAR L5-3 metaG... | ecosystem: Host-associated > Plants > Roots >...
CACCGACTCCGCCCCGGCCGACTCTCCCGCGTGAGGGACGGAGGCGAGGCCGCCTTCGCGTGCGAGCGCGAACGCCTCCGCGTACGGCTCCGGCGGGTGGCCCTCCTCTGGCCCGCCGAGGCCGATCCCGACGACGCCGCGATCCCCGTACTTCACGGCATATCGCGCCGTCGTCATTGCGTCCTCGAGCGTGTAGACGCGCGGAATGTCGGGCGTCAGCCGCACCTCGACCCCATGCAGCTCGCGGGCCTCCTGGGCGCCGTCGCAGTAGCCGGAGAAGACCTCGTCGGTGTCGAGCCCGTGCAGGATCCGCGGGGCGAAGATCGCCTCGATGTAGACAGCTCCGTGGTCCTTCGCCTCGCCTGCGTACGCGACGACGAGGTCGCGGAAGTCCTCGTAGTGCTGGAGTGCGCCCGTCGTGAGCACGAAGGCCTCGAGGAAGTGGGCGAAGTCGCGGAACTCGTAGCTCGACTCCAGGTCGTCGGGCAGCGCGTAGTCGTTCCGCTTCGCGATCGCGCGCAGCGTGTCCGGCCGCACCGTCCCCTCGAGATGGACGTGCAGCTCGATCTTCGGATCAGGCGCAGGCACCTGCGAAGAAGCGTAGGAACTTCGGTGTGAAGGAGTCCCAGAGCGCGGTGTCGTGGCCGCCCGGCTCGAGGTGGGCGTGGACGTGGGCTCTCCGCGCGTACGTCAGCGCGGCAGTCCGGAACGGATCGCTCGCTCCGAGATCGATCCAGAGCGGATGCGGCGGGCGGAGCCTGAAGACGTTGTTGCGCTCGTAGTCCTGCGGATCGTCGAACGCGCCCGGGGCCGTCTCTCCGGCGCTGGGCCAGAGCGCGGGCGACTGAGCGCCGACAGCACAAAATGCGCGCGCGTTGCGGGAGCCGAGGAGGAATGCGCCGTACCCTCCCATCGAGATCCCGCCGATTGCCACTCGCCGTGCGTGCGTGAGCTGCAGCCCACCCGGGATTCCTTCGCGCATGACCATGGATCCCCAGCGGCCGTCGTCGCGGTTGTGCCAGTAGCTGTCGTCGCCGCCGTCGAGCAGCAGGACGTCGGGAGCACGCTCTCCGAGCTTGGCGAGGGTGTCGAAGAAGGGCTGGCTCAGGAATTGCGACGGGCTTCCGCCCTTGCCGTGCATGAGCACGAGCATCCAGTTGCCATGCCGTCGGGGCACGACGAGGACCTCGTGCAGGTTGCGTCGTGTCAACCGGCTGTGGAGGGTGAACTTGACGAGCCGGGCGCCGCGCGTCGAGTTGTAGCGCGCGTCGGCGCCACAGGCTGCGATCGCCGCAACGACGGCGGCTATCGTCAGCGCGTGGGCAAGGCGTCGGATTGGCTTAGGGAAGAGCGTCGGAAGGTCCTTGGCGACTGGGTCGCATTCTGTCTCGGCTGCGGCGCGGCGCGCCGCTGGTTCGAGGAGTTCGAGGCAGAGGTTCCCGACACCTGCCCGCAGTGCGGCGGCGAGATGCTGCGGCGCTGCAAAGGCTGCGGCGCGCCGTTCTCGTCGCTCGCCGTCGTCGACTGTGAGGAGTGCGGCGAGCCGGTCCGCCCGGACGAGCTGTTCGGCTCGAAGATCCGCCGCGCCAAGTCCTCCTAGAAGGCGTCCTCGCGGAACCCCGGCACGACCGGCCCGGTCATGACCTGGGAGAAGCGGATCACCGTCACGAGGTCGTCCGCCCCCACCTCGCGGTTGTAGAGCTGGCCGAGGAAGCTCGCCATCTCCTCGGTGCGGCGGATCTCCGGGTTGTCGTGCTCGATCTCCCGCGGGGACAGCTCGCCGAGCGTCTTCACCTCGACCTTGTCGATCACCGCGTCGAAGACGTGTTCGCGCGGGCTGAAGCGGACGCCGCACAACACCCGGACAACCATGCCCTTCTTGTACTTGCCGGCCTTGTCGCCGAGCCGGATAGTCGCCGACTTGCGTCCGGAACGGAGCTGGTCCGCGACGAGCGGCGAGTAGAAGTTGAGGGCGTACACCGTGGGCGGGAGTCTACGAGAGCGCCCGCTGAATGTGGCCACGCGCGACCTCGTCCGGACGCGTGCAACCGAGGAGACCGAGTGCGAGGCCGATCTCGTCGTGGAACAGCTCGAGCACGCGGGCGACACCCTGCTCGCCACCGACCGCAAGCCCCGCGGCGACGGGCCGGGCGACGAACGCCGCCCTGGCGCCGAGGGCCAGGGCCTTGACGACGTCCGCGCCGCGCCGGAAGCCGCCGTCGACGTACACCTCGCAATCGCCGCCGGCCGCCTCGACCACCTCGGGCAACGCGTCGATCGACGCGGCGACACCGTCCAGCTGGCGTCCGCCGTGATTCGAAACCCAGACCGCGTCGACTCCGTGCTCGACGGCGAGGACGGTGTCCTCGCTCGTCACGATTCCTTTCAGCACGAGCGGGAGCCCGGTCGCAGAGCGAATCCACTCGAGGTCTGTCCACGTGACCGTCGGATCGACGTCGAGGAGGGTGCCGTAGTGGGCCGGCAGCTCGGGAGGAACCGCGAATCCGAGGCGCAGGTCGCGCTCGCGGCGGCCCACGAGGGGCAGGTCGACCGTGAGCACGACGGCGCCGTAGCCGGCCGCCCGCGCCTCCGCGAGCTGGTCGAGCGTCCGACCACGGTCGCGCTGGACGTAGAGCTGGAGCCAGCGCGGCCCGTCGCTGGCCTCGGCCAGCTCGGCATGCCGGAACGAGGTCAGCGTCGGCACGGTCATGAGCGCCCCGGCCGCCGCCGCGGCGTGAGCGGTCGCACGCTCCGCCTCGGGATCGAGCAGCCGCTGCAGGGCGAAGGGCGCGACGCCGAGCGGCAGCGACACCGGCGTGCCGAGCAAGGTCGTCTCCAGCTGCACGTCGCCGACGTCGACGAGCATCCGCGGCCGTAGCTGCCATCGCCTGAAGGCGGCGACGTTCTCCTCGAGCGTCACCTCGTCTCCGGCCCCGCCTTCGAAGTAGCACCAGACGGCCGGCTCCACCTTCGCAGCCGCGGCTGCCAGGAGCTCGCCGATGTTGAGATGCTCGTTCAAGACCCCGCAATCCTCTCCCGTGCCTTCGCCGCCATCTCGCGCTCGCCGCCGTAGGACAGGAGCGTCGGCGCCTCCTCGAGCGGGAGCCAACGGGCCTCCGCGACCTCGATCCGCATCTCCTCCTCGATCGCGCCGATCCTGCCGCGGCCGGCGCGCAGGAGGAAGAAGCTCACGACCTTGAAGATCCGCTCGCCTGATCCCCCTTCCCAACTGGCTCTGTAGACGTAGCGGATGTCCCCGAGCTTCTCGACGAGCTTTCCCTCGACCCCCGTCTCCTCGCGCACCTCCCGCATGGCGGTCTCGGCGGCCGACTCGCCGTCGTCGATCCGTCCCTTCGGCAGCGCCCAGACGCGGTCCTTGCCGCGCGGCCGGATCGCGGCGAGCATCGGACGCCCCCGAATCGTCCGCACGAGCACACCGCCGGCCGAGAACTCACGCTGCACGGAGCGGTTCTACCAGTTGGCACTTGCGCGGCTTGAGTGCCAGCCATACAATGCCCTCGGCACTCGGGACGGTAGAGTGCCAGGAACTGTCACTGAGAGCAGTCAGGAGGCTCTGAATGAACCTGAAGCCGCTTGGTGACCGCCTCATCGTCGAGGTCCTCGAAGAGGAAGAGTCGACGGCGAGCGGCATCGTGCTTCCGGATACGGCGAAGGAGAAGCCGCAGCGCGGCCGTGTCCTCGCAGTCGGTCCCGGTTCCCGGGACGACAACGGAAAGTTCGTCCCGATGGACCTGGACGAGGGCGACGAGATCGTCTTCTCCAAGTACGGCGGGACCGAGATCAAGGTCGGCACCGACGAACTGCTGATCCTGCGCGAGTCGGACGTGCTCGCCAAGGTCACCGGCGATCGTGAGCCGGCCGGCGCCACGGTCTAAAGACAACGGCGTTAACGCAACACACGGAGGTCAGAAGAGAAAATGGCTCACAAGGAGCTGAAGTTCAACGAGGATGCGCGGCGCTCGCTCGAGCGCGGCGTGAACATCCTCGCCGACGCGGTCAAGGTCACCCTTGGCCCGAAGGGGCGCTACGTCGTGCTCGACAAGAAGTTCGGCGCTCCCACCATCACGAACGACGGCGTCACGATCGCACGTGAGATCGAGGTCGAGGACGTCTTCGAGAACCAGGGCGCACAGCTCGTGCGCGAGGTCGCCACTGCGACGAACGACGTCGCCGGCGACGGCACCACGACGGCGACGGTCCTCGCCCAGGCGATCGTCCGCGAGGGCATGAAGAACGTCGCGGCCGGTGCCAACCCAATGGCGCTGAAGCGCGGCGTCGAGACCGCGGTCGATGCGGTCGTCGAGAACCTCAAGACGCAGTCGAAGGACGTCTCGGGCCGCGAGGACATCGCGCGCATCGCGACGGTCTCCTCGCGCGAGCGGGAGATCGGCGACGTCATCGCCGACTCGATCGAGAAGGTCGGCAAGGACGGCGTCGTCAACGTCGAGGAGGGCCAGACCCTTGGGCTCGAGCTCGAGTTCACCGAGGGTATGCAGTTCGACAAGGGCTACCTCTCGCCCTACATGATCACCGACCCCGAGCGGATGGAGGCGGTGCTCGAGGATCCCTACATCCTCATCGCCAACTCTAAGATCGGCGCGGTCAAGGACCTTCTGCCGGTGCTCGAGCAGGTCATCCAGTCCGGCAAGCCGCTGCTGATCGTCGCGGAGGACGTCGAGGGCGAGTCGCTCGCCACGATCGTCGTCAACAAGCTCCGCGGCACCTTCCAGGCAGTCGCCGTCAAGGCGCCCGGCTTCGGAGACCGCCGCAAGCGGATGCTCGAGGACATCGCCATCCTCACCGGTGGCGAGGTCATCACCGAGGAGATGGGCCTCAAGCTCGAGAACACCAAGCTCTCGCAGCTCGGCCGCGCGCGGCGCATCGTCATCGACAAGGACACGACGACGATCATCGACGGGGCGGGCGAGACCGACGCCATCAAGGGCCGGATCAAGCAGCTGAAGTCCGAGATCGAGAACACCGACTCCGACTTCGACCGCGAGAAGCTCCAGGAGCGGCTCGCCAAGCTGTCCGGCGGCGTCGCCGTGGTCAAGGTCGGCGCTTCGACCGAGACCGAGATGAAGGAGAAGAAGCACCGCGTCGAGGACGCGCTGCAGGCTGCCCGCGCGGCTCTCGAGGAGGGCCAGGTTCCGGGCGGCGGCGTCGCGCTCATCAACGCGGCGGAGGCGGTCAGCGACGACGTCCTCGGCAAGCTCGAGGGCGACGAGCGGACCGGTGCCGCGATCATCTTCAAGGCACTCGAGGAGCCGCTTCGGCAGCTCTCCTACAACGCGGGCCTCGAGGGGTCGGTCGTCGTCCAGCAGGTGCGGACGGCGGAGAAGGGCTTCGGCCTGAACGTCGAGACCGGCGAGGTCGAGGACCTGCTCAAGAGCGGGATCGGCGACCCGACCATGGTCACGCGCTCGGCGCTGCAGAACGCCGCGTCGATCGCGAAGAACATCCTCACCACCGAGGCGGTCGTCGCCGAGGCCCCGGAGAAGAACCCCGTGGGCGCCGGCGCCGGCATGCCGGACATGGGCGGGATGATGTAAGGAGCCGTCCAGCGGCTTTGGATGGAGGGCCGGCTTACAGCCGGCCCTCTGTCATTTCCGGGCGAGCACGATCTCGGTGTCGCCCGGCCAGTCCCAGAAGAGACCGTCGGGCGAGCGCGCCGCCAGAAGCTCCCGCACCTCCGCCGCGAAGTCGTCGACCCGGTCGCCGTACAGGTGCGGCGCAGAGGAAGACATCGAGAAGTACCCGGACAGCACGCTTTCGCTGTCTCGCAGCAGATCGGGGACGCCGGGAGCGAAGATCGACCGTGGCGCCCCGAACCTCGTGCGGACGAGGATGTCTTCGAAGCGGTGGTTTCGAACGGGCGTGAAGCCCTGGCCGGAGCGCAGCTTTGGCCCGAGGTACTTCGCCACCAGCGCCCTGATCTCCTCGTGCGGGATCGGCGGGACTCCCGGGTTCGGCGGTTTCGGTCGATCCTCGACCGTGTGCACGATCAACGCCAGTGCGCCGCCAGGCTCGAGCAGGTCGTAGACCGTCTCGGCCACGCGTGCTTCGTCCGTCCAGTGGAATGACTGGCCGAAGGTGACGACCCGGTAGAGGCCGGGTGCCGCGTCGGGCAGGTCCTCGGCCCGCGCGTGAACCCAGCGGATATTCGTGAGCCCGTGCTCGTCGGCGTGGCGGCGAGCCTCGCCGAGCATGTCCGCGTCGGGGTCGAGGCCGACTGCCTCCTCGAACAGTGGCGCAAGCCGGACGGTGAGGATGCCGGGGCCGCAGCCGCCGTCGAGCAGCCTGCCGCTTCCGTCGAGACCGAGCTCCTCGGATAGGACGGCCTCGAGTTGCGGCGAGTAGGGCGGCCGGCCGTACCGATAGTGCGCTGCGGCGCCCTGGAAGATCGTGGGGTCGTACGGCACTACCAGCGCCCGCTGCCGGCCAGCCAGAAGACCGTGAGCAGGAAGGCGACGAAGGCGGTGCAGAAGAGGAGGCCGAGCCACATCACCGAGCGGGGCTGGTAGCGCTTGCGGTAGCCGTGCGCCGCCCAGTCGGCCCACTCCTTCTGCGATTCGGTACGAACGTCGTCCAGGTCGTCGTCTTCCACGCCGAAAACCCTACGCCGAACGCGAAACGGCGCCCTTGCGGGCGCCGTTTCGCGTAGGGGGAGGTGGTTCAAGCGCTCTATCGGCAGCGGGTCACCCGACCTTTACCCCGTTTGGGGGGAGGGTGCGTACCCAAGATGGATGACGCCGTTGTCGTACGCCTCGCAGGCGGCGAGCGTCAGGGTCAGCGGCGCGGCGCCCTCGGGGAACAACCTCGGCCCGGTCCCGCGCGTGAGCGGGTAGACGAAGAGGTGCAGCTCGTCGACGAGGCCGTCGGCGAGCATGGCCCGCACGAGCGTCCCGCTGCCGCTCACGTAGATGTCGCCGTCGACGTCGCCCTTGAGCCTGCGGACGGTCTCCGGGTCGTAGGGCCCGAGGACGGTCGAGTTGCGCCAGGTGAGGTCGGTCAGCGTCGAGGAGACGACGTACTTCGTCGTGTCGTTGAAGAACGGCGCCCCGGGATCGTCCTCTGCGGTTCGCACCGACCACGCAGGCTCGAACATCTCGTATGTCGTGCGCCCCAGGAGGATCGCCTTCGAGCCGGCGGTCAGCGCGCCGATCGTTTCGCCCATCTTCGGGTCGAAGCCGAAGTCGAAGCTCCACGTTGGCGCGTCGACGATGCCGTCGAGCGTCGTGAACTCGTGCACGAGGATCGCGCCCATCAGAACCCATACCTCTCTTCCTTCCAGGGATCGGCCTCGTTGTTGTAGCCGTACCGCTCCCAGAAGCCCGGCCGGTCGGACGTCGTCAGCTCGATCCCGTTCAGCCACTTGGCGCTCTTCCAGAAGTAGCGCGACGGGACGACGAGGCGCACCGGGCCGCCGTGCTCGCGGGCGAGCGGCTCGCCGTCGGCCTCGTAAGCGACGAGCGCGTTGTCCTCCTCGAGCGCTGCGAGGGGCAGGTTCGCTGTGTAGTTCTTCTCGGCGTGCGCGATCGCGAAATGGGCGGACGGCTTCGGGCGGCACAGCTTCGCGAGCTCTCGCCAGTGAACGCCGCGGAAGCCGGCGTCGAACCTGCTCCAGCGCGTCACGCAGTGGATGTCCGTCGTGATCTCCGCCACGGGCAGCGCGCGGAGCTGCTCGTAGTCGAGCGTGACCTCCTCCTCGACCTCGCCCCAGAGTCGCAGCTCCCAGGTCGCGACGTCGACCTTCGCGGCCCGTCCCACGTGGAGGACCGGCCACTTCTCCGTGAAGTACTGGCCCGGCGGCAGGCGCGCGGGGTCGTATCCCGCGGCGCGGACCTTGTCCTCTGCTTTGGATCGGAAGAGCGGCACGGCTTCCTACACTAGATCGCATGGATGTGGCAGTGAGAGAGCGGGACTTCGCCCGCGTCGCCGGGCCGGATGCGGCGGACTACCTCCAGCGCATGGTCTCGAACGACGTGGAGGCGCTCGCCGCCGGCGACGCTTGCCCGGCGCTCCTCCTCAACGCGAAGGCGCGCGTGATCGCGCCACTCGTTGTGCTGCGGCGCGCCGACAACGACTTCCTCCTGCTCACCGAGCCCGGGCTGGGCGAGGTGGTACGCGGGCACCTGACGCGGATGCGCCTGCGCGCCAGCTGCGAGATCGAGCCGGAGCAGCACGAGTCGGTGCTCGTCTTCGGCGGCGACACCGGCTTCGCCACGGACTGGCCCGGCGCGCACGAGGCGCTCGACGCCGGGCTCGAGCCGACGCTCGCTGAGGAGGAGCTCGAGGTGCGGCGGATCGAGAGCGGCGTCCCGCGCTGGGAGCACGAGATCGACGACCGGATCCTCCCGGCCGAGGCGGGCCTCGACGAGACGCACGTCTCCTTCTCGAAGGGCTGCTACCCCGGGCAGGAGCCCGTGGCGCGGCTCCACTACCGCGGCCATCCGAACCGCGGGCTGCGCGTGGTCGAGCTCGACGAGGTGCCCGAGCAGAACGCGCCGCTGCTGCACGACGAACGGGAGGTCGGCCGCGTGACGAGCGCCGCGCAGAGGGCGGATGGCAGCGTCGTGGGGCTCGCGTACGTGCGGACGGAGGTGCCGGATGACGCGCCGCTCGCGCTCGCGGCTCGAGCCGGCTGAGTGGTATTCGATCCGCCCCGTGCGGAGCATGAAGCCGGCGACGTACACCTGCCCGCTCTGCGGGTATCACCTGCATGCGATGAGCGACCACGTCCTGATCGCGCCGGAGGGCGACACGGGCCGCCGCCGGCATGCGCATCTCGAGTGCGTCGCCGCCGCCGATCTGCCGGGCCGTCCAGCGCAGCCGGGGCTGCTCTCGCGGCTGCTGGGCCGCGGCTAGCGCCTCGCTACACTGACCGTCCCGAGCGCCCGTAGCTCAGGGGATAGAGCGCTGCCCTGCGGAGGCAGAGGTCGCATGTTCGAATCATGCCGGGCGCACTTCTCCGTGCCCTTGCTCCAGAATCGGGCTGTGCCTCTGTACCTCACGGAGCTAGACGTCGCCAACCTCCTCTCGCCGGCCGACGCGGTGGAGGCGATCGAGGCCTGTTTCCTGCGGATGGCGGGCGGCGCGGTCGAGAACCGGCCGCGGTATCGCTTGCGGCTCGAAGGCGGAGCGCTCGCAGTCATGGCCGCCTCCGATCTCGAGCTTGGCTACGCCGGCGCGAAGGTCTACGCGGGCTTCCCGGATGGTGCGCGCTTCGTGGTTCTTCTCTTTCGCGCCGACGAGCCCGAGCTGGTCGCCGTGCTCGAGGCGGACAAGCTCGGCCAGCTGCGCACAGGCGCTGCGAGCGGAGTCGCCGCCAAGCACCTCGCAAAGAGCGGCGCGCGCAGCCTCGGCGTGATCGGCTGCGGCTGGCAGGCCCAATCGCAGATCGCGGCAATCCGCGCCGCGCTCCCGGATCTGGAACGCGTCGTCGCCTACTGCCGCACCGAGGAGCGGCTGCGTGCGTTCTCCCAGGAGCAGGGCGCCGAGCCCGCGGAGAGCTCCAGCGACGCAGCCGAGTGCGACGTCGTCGTCACCGTGACCCCGTCGTCCGATCCGGTCCTCCGGGGTGAGTGGCTGGAGCAGGGTGCGCTGGTCTGCGCCGTCGGCGCGAACGACGGCCGCCGCCGCGAGCTCGACAACATCGTCCTCGAGCGCGCGGCCTTCGTCTGCTGCGACTCGCTCGACGACGCGAAGCTCGAGTCCGCGGACCTGATCGAGCCCGTCGAGTCCGGTGTCCTCGACTGGCTCGAGGTGCACGAGCTGCAAGAGGTGGTCGGCGGCCAGGTGTCGGGGCGCCAGTCGGACGAGGACATCGTCGTCTTCAAGTCGAACGGCCTCGCCGCGTGGGACGTGGCCGTGGCCGCCGCGGCGGTCGAGCGCGCGCGCGTGGCTGGAGCCGGCACGGAGCTGTCATAGTCAGGCTGTGAAGCAGTCCACCGACCGCGGCCGGTTCGCGGAGCGGGTGCTCCACGGAGTCGACTCGAACGGCGACCCCGAGACGGTCGTGATCTGGATCGAGCGCAAGGAAGGCGGCGTCTGGGCAGTCGGCCGCGCCGTCAATCCTGACCGGCGCTCGCAGAAGGAGCCCCGGCCCGAGGACTACGTCTTCGAGGGCTACGAGCTCGGCGACTGCCTCCAGGAGGCGAACGAGACGCTCGAGGACGACTTCACCGTCTCGGAGCGCGACGGGCACGGTGAGCACGTCCGCCCGTTCACCCGCGACGAGCTGCTGAAGCCGCTCGAGAAGTGGTTCTTCGGACGAACGTGAGGCTCACCTTCGGCTTCACGCCGTGCCCGAACGACGCCTTTGCCTTCCATGCGCTTGTGCACGGGCTCGTGTCCGCACCGTTCGAGGTGGAGCCTGTCCTACTCGATATCGAGGAGCTGAACCGGAAGGCGGGCGCCGGAGACCTTCAGCTGACGAAGCTCAGCTTCGGCGCGGCAGCGGCGTCCGGCGATCGCTACCGGTTGCTCCGCAGCGGCGCCGCGCTTGGCCGGGGCGTCGGCCCGCTCGTCGTCGCGCGCGAGCAGAGCTCACTCCAGGAAGTCACCGCCGGACGGGTTGCCGTGCCGGGGCGGGAGACGACGGCGTTCGCGCTCCTGCGTCTGGCCGCGCCGGCTCTCGGGGAGGCCGTCGAGATCCGGTACGACCGGATCCTCGACGCAGTCCTCGCGGGGG
>Ga0207663_10001574_pt1 | contig 10713 bp, 7 predicted proteins | sample LARL53metaG_FD_184346 | JGI IMG/M metagenome (GOLD analysis project Ga0207663, IMG submission 184346) | Corn, switchgrass and miscanthus rhizosphere microbial communities from Kellogg Biological Station, Michigan, USA - LAR L5-3 metaG... | ecosystem: Host-associated > Plants > Roots >...
CCCGTGACGGAAAGCAGGTTCTGCTTGTTGTTTCCCGTCTGATAGTTGATGACACCGAATCGGGCGCCGAGGTCGCGCTCGAACGTGTCGCTCACGATCACGATGCGTGCTTCGATCAATACCTGTTTGACGGGTACGTCGAGGGTCTGCACCAGGCGCCGGATGTCCGAGAGTTTGTCCGCCGTGTCCTGCACCAACAAGGTGTTGGTGCGCTCATCGATGGACAGGGTGCCGCGAGCCGACAGCATGGACTCCTTGCCACCCGCGGCCTTGATCAGTTTGGACAGATCCGAGACCTTGGCATAGTTGACCTGCATGAATTCCGTGCGGGTCGGCGACAGATCCTGGACTTCCCTGCGTGCCGCAAGCTCAGCCTTCTCGCGCGAAGCAAGTTCCGCGGTGGGTCCGATGATGATGACGTTGTCCTGGCGCCGCTTGTCCAGTCCCTTGGTGCGCAGCACGATGTCGAGAGCCTGGTCCCAAGGCACATTCTGCAGACGCAGCGTCAGGCTGCCCGTGACCGAATCGCTGACCACGATGTTCTGGCCGCTGGTGTCGGCCAGCAACTGCAATACCGAGCGCACGTCGATGTCCTGGAAATTCAGGGTCAAGCGCTCGCCGGTGTATTCCTTCTTTTCCTCGGCGTTGGATCGCTTCAACGAGGGTTTGATTTCAACCGTGTACTGGTTGTCGGACTGATAGGCCAGCTGCTCGAAGTCTCCTTGAGCGCTGATCACCAGGCGCGAGCTGCCTTCCACGCGCAGCGCATCAACCGTCTGCACCGGCGTGGCGAAATCCATCACATCGTAGCGGCGCATGAGGTTCTTCGGCATCAAAGCGCCCGTAAAGTCGACCACGACTTGATTGCCTTCCTGGCGCACATTGACCGGGGTGCGCGGGTCCGTGAGCTGCACGATCACCCGGCCGGTGCCGTCGGCGCCGCGGCGGAAATCGATGGTGCGGATCGAGCGCTCGACCGCCGCCGCTGAAGCTTGACCGGATCCGGGTCGGGACGCCGCGGCCGCCTGACTGGCGGCTGCCCCCGGCTGATTGCCGAGGGTGATGATGATGTTGTTGCCGTCGACCTTGGTGGTGTACGGCATCAAGGAGTCCACATTGACAACCAGGCGCGTACGGCCGTTGGCCTCGGCCGCGAGTACCGTGTCGACACCCCCCGAACGTACGTCGAAACGCCGCGTCGTCAGCGCAAGGCTGGTATTCGGCAGGTCGAACGCGATGCGCGCCGGCTTGTCGATGGTGAACGGCAGCGGTTCGGGAGCCGGGCCGCTCAGGTGCAGTTTGAGCTGCACTTGCTGACCCGAGGTCTGAACGTCGACGGACTCGAGCTTGAGCGGGTCCTGGGCTCGCGCCGTCAGACTGATTGCGCCCATTGCGAGCAGCGCCATCGCGCCCAACATCGCCGTTCTTGTCTTGAATCTAATCATGCTTTCTTCTCCCTGGGGGCCTCAATCTGACAATGCCAATGAGGCCGGTCGCTCGATATAGCCGCCGAGACCATCCGGGATGATTTCGACCAGGCTAATTTTTCCGCCGTTAATTTCCGTCACTTTGCCGTCGTTCTGCCCGAGGTAGTTGCCGGGCTGAACCTTGTGCACGAGACCGTCCTTGGATTGGACCAGTCCATAGAAGCTGTTGCCGACCTTGAAAGTACCGACCATTTTCAGAGTATCGAGCGAAAAACCTTCGAGGAATTCGCGGTTGCGCCGCGAACTCGGCCGCAAGTTGGCCTGGCCATTGACCGAGCCTGCGCCTTGCGGTTGGAACGGCGAGCGCAATTTCGTGGCGCTGTACACATACGTTTCATAGGGCTTCACTTCCGGCAGCGCTTGAATGCGTCCACCGGGCTTTTTCTTGGTATCGGCAATCCACTTCTGCAGATCAGACTGCCCGCCGGAGCAGCCGGCCAGGGTCAATCCGGCGAGAACGGCGCCAATGACGGCCGCGTTGCGTGTGTTTCTCACGTCGCTCCTCCCGCCTTCTTCTTCGCCGGATGCGCGCCGCCTTCATCCTCGATGTAGCGGTAAGTCTTGGCGGTCACGTCCATGGTCAAATTATCGTAGCCGCCTTTCGCGTCGACCGGCGTGATCTGGATATCGTGCAGCGTGACGATGCGGGGCAATGCTGCGATGCCGCTCACGAAACTGCCGAAGTCGTGGTACGTGCCCACCAGCTTGATCTTGATCGGCAATTCCGCATAGAAGCCGTTGCCCTTCTCGCTGCCGGGCTGAAACAGCTTTTCCTGCAGGCCGGCGGCGAGACCGGTCTGCGAAATGTCGACCAGGAGGTTTGGCACCTCGGTTTTGCCGGGCAGCTGCCGCAGCATGGCGCCGAAGCTGCGCTCCATTTCCGCGAGCTGCGCCCTGTAGGCATCGAGGTTCGCGGCGCGCTGCTGCTTGGTCTCGAATTGCGCGCGCAGGTCCAGTTCGTCGGCCTCCGCTTTCAGTAGCAAGGGGCGGTCGTCGTTCCAGATGATTGCGTACCAGGCAACTGCCGCCACCACGCCGAATATCAGGGCGATGAAGAAGCCTCGCACCGGCAGCGGCCATCGCCCGACATCGCGCGGGTCGAGAGACTTGAGTTGATCGAAAAACTTCATTTCGCAGCAACCTTTTTGACCGTTGTTTCACCGCCGTTCTCGAGGTCCACACCCACCACATCGCTGGTCAGGGTGAAATTCGAGCCGCCCGTCGGCGAGCCCTGGGCGGACTCGACCACCATCAGCACCGGGTTATCCATCCACACCGAGGAATCGATGTTACGCATGAAGGTGGAAACGCGCGTGCTGGATTGGGCGACGCCGCGGATCTCAAGCTTGTTGCCGGTCTGCTTGATCTGCGTGAGGTACACGCCCTCCGGCACCGTTTTCACCATTTCGTCGAACAGATGCACGATCTCCGGCCGCTTGCGCTGCAACCTCTCGATGATTTCCATGCGCGCAACCAGCCGTTGCTTGCGGTTCTCGAGATCCTGGATATCGGCAATCTGTGCGTCGAGCTTGACTATTTCTTTCTTCAGCAGCGCATTCTTCTCGTTCTGGACCTCCGTCCAGCTCGCATAGAGAAGTTTGCCGCCGAGGGTGAAGATCACGGCTGCTATCACGGCGCCGGCCGCGGCCACCATGAACTCGCGCCGTCGGACTTTGCGTTCTTGTTCGCGCCAGGGAAGTAGATTGATACGCGGCATGGCTGCTCTTTAGTCGAAGCTTCGCAGCGCTAGGCCGCAGGCTGTGAGTAACGCTGTGGCATCGCGGCCCACGGCTTGCGCCTTGGCCTTCGATGACACCTTCATGTTTCCGAGCGGATCACCCTTGTCCGCCGGCACGCCGACTCGGCTCGAGATGACTTCGGCGACGCCGGGTATGTTGGCGCAGCCGCCGCAAATCAGAATTTGATCGGGTTGCGAGCGGCCGCTGCCGGACGCCAGATAGAATTGCAGCGAACGGCTGACCTGTTGAGTCATGTCGTCGATGAAAGGATCGAGCACTTCGGGCTGATAGTTGCTGGGCAGTCCGCCTTCCTTCTTGGCGCGGCCCGCCTCTTCCATGGACAGTCCGTAGGTGCGCATGATTTCTTCGGTGAGCTGCTGTCCACCGAAGGCGAAGTCGCGGGTGTAGATGACGCGCATGTCGCGCAGCACGCTGAAGGTGGTGCTGCTGGCGCCGAAGTCCACCACTGCAACGGTGCGGTCGAGCCCGCCGTCCGGCATTTGATGACGCATCAGCGCGCAGGCATTTTCCAAAGCGAACGCTTCGACGTCGACGAGGTGCGCGGTCAGGCCGGAGGCTTGCACCGCCGCCTGGCGCTGCTCGACGTTCTCGGTGCGTGTCGCCACCAGCAACACGTCCAACATTTCGGGATCCTTCTCCGACGGTCCCACGACCTGATAGTCGTAGCTGACTTCTTCCATCGGAAATGGGATGTACTGGTCGGCCTGCATCTCAACCTGACCTTCGAGTTCGTTGTCGCCGAGATTCTTCGGCATCTGAATCACTTTCGTGATCGCGGCATCGCCGCTGATCGCGATGGCCGCCAGACGGCTCTTGGCGCCGGAGCGCTTCACCGCGCGACGTATCGCCTCGCCGACCGCTTCCGCGTCGACGATGGCTTTTTCGTTGATGGCGTTATGCGGAGTGGGTTCCGCCGCATACGATTCAACGCGGTACTGACCGCCGGACATCGTGAGCTCAATGAGCTTCACCGATGAGGTGGTTATGTCAAGTCCCAGAAGGGGACGATATCTTTTGCCGAACGACCACACAGCTTTTTTCCTTTTTCACTCAGTACCTTGGAGGTCGAAACTGGTGCATGAGATTAACTATGCCAAGCAAACTTAGCAAGAAACTGTTAAATAGAACGTGAAGCTACTCACGGTAATGACGGCCGAACAGCAACCGCTGCGGAAAGTGGGATCCACGGCAAATCCGCAGCATTGAGGAAGGCGTCGAGTCATCCGTTCAGACCTCTCCGCCCAGAGTCACTAGGCGATTGGTTTAAGCTTGGTCTGGCAACCCCGCTGTCCTCAGGCGGAACCCTTGGACCGGTGGCTTTGCGTCCTCATCTTTCGATGAGTATGCCCATGTAACCGGCGGTAATATGCATCTGCAATTTCGCCGGTGCAATAAGTTAGAACGGTTTTCTGTGGCCAAACGTTACCCAGTTCTCATATCGCGCATTTGCGTGGTCCTCGTTAGCGCAATAGCGTTAATTGCGTTCGCTAATGTCTGTGCTTATGTCTATTTGAAGCCCGCGCTGCCCGACGTTGACAGCCTGCGGGACGTGCAATTGCAGGTCCCCTTGAGGGTCTATACCCGCGACGGGAAGTTGATTGCCGCGATCGGCGAGCAGCGACGGATCCCGGTGCGCTACGAACAGCTCCCCAAGCGGCTCATCCAGGCCTTCCTGGCCACCGAAGACGATCGCTTCTTTCGTCATCATGGTGTTGATTGGCAAGGAATTTTGCGGGCTGCCGTGGCCAATCTCAAAGCCGGCGGCATTCGTCAGGGGGCGAGCACCATCACCATGCAGGTGGCCCGCGACATGTTTCTTACCCCGCGGCGCGACATGAAACGCAAGATGAGTGAAATCTACATTTCACTGCTCATGGAGGCTGAGTTCACCAAGGAAGAGATCTTCGCGCTGTACGTCAACAAGATCTTCCTCGGGCAGCGCGCCTACGGAGTCGGCGCGGCGGCCGAAGTGTATTTCGGCAAGACATTGGACCAGTTGACGGTGGCTGAGATGGCCACCCTGGCGGGGATTCCCACCGCCCCCTCCGTGGTCAATCCCGTCGCCAGCCCGGAAGCGGCCAAGGTGCGCCGCGCCCATGTGCTCGGCCGCATGCTGGAGCTCAATTACATTACCCAGGCCGAATACGACGCAGCCAAGGCGAGTCCGATGGAATCCAGGCTGCACGGCTCCTCGGTCGAGGCGGAAGCACCGTATCTCGCCGAGATGGTGCGCAATGAAATGCAGGCCAAGTACGGCGATGCGGTGTACACGGCCGGGTACAAGGTGTTCACCACCGTCGATTCGCGCCTGCAATCGGCAGCCACCGTGGCGCTGCGCACCGGCCTGCTGGAATACGATCGCCGCCACGGGTACCGCGGTGCCACTGCCAAGCTCGATCTTTCGAAACTCACCACCCGCGCGGATCTGGATGGCCAGCTCGAGGAGTTTCCGATCATCGGCGGCCTGCGGCCCGCGATCGTGGAGAAAGTCGAGGCCAAGAGCGCCAAGATTTACGTCAAGGACATCGGCGAAGCGACCCTGCCCTGGGAAAAGCTGTCCTGGGCGAGGCGCGAATTGCCTGACGAAAAAGTCGATCGAGCGCCGACTCAGGCAGCGGAGATTTTAACCCGCGGCGATGTGATTTACACCGTCGGCCGGTCGGCCGAATCCCTGCTTTTCGTCCAGATACCGGAGGCGCAAAGCGCTCTGGTGTCGGTGGATCCGCGGGACGGCGCGGTGGTGGCCCTGGTCGGTGGTTTCGACTACTTCCAAAGCAAGTTCAATCGTGTCACCCAAGCCCGGCGGCAACCAGGCTCAGGGTTCAAACCCTTCGTATACGCGGCTGCGTTCGACAAGGGCTATACCCCGGCCAGCATCGTATTGGACGCGCCCATCGTCATCGACCAGCCGGACACCGACCAGACGTGGCGGCCGAGGGAAGACGCCAATAAATTCTTTGGTCCGATCCGCCTGCGCGAGGCGTTGGTGCATTCCCGGAACTTGGTATCGGTGCGCCTGATGCGCGCCATTGGCGGCGACTACACCTGGAACTACGTGACTCGCTTCGGCTTCGACAAATCGCAATTGCCGAATGACCTGACCCTGGCGTTGGGCACCGCCGAATTGAGCCCGCTGCAGGTGGCCATCGGCTATTCCACCTTCGCCAACGGCGGCTACAAGGTTGCCGCCTACAGCATCGACCGGATCGAGGACGCGAGCGGGAAGGTGCTGCTGCAAGCGCACCCGGCCCTGGCCTGTGCCGAGTGTGACCGCGCCAAAGATCCCCCCGCGGCAAAGGGCTCCGCAGCATCGGCCGGCGCGCGTGCTTCGCAGCTCGACGAAGCCTTGCACGACGGCAAAAGTGTCATTCCGGTCAAGAATCTCGCGCCGCAGATCATCCGGCCGCAAATCGCCTACTTGCTGGCCGACATGATGAAAGACGTCATTCGTCACGGCACGGGCATGCGGGCGCTTTCGCTCAATCGCGACGACATTGCCGGCAAGACCGGAACGACCAACGATCACCACGATGCCTGGTTCAATGGCTTCAACGGCGATCTGGTCACCACGGTCTGGACGGGATTCGATCAGGATCGCACGCTGGGTGACGGCGAGGAGGGCGCGCGCGTGGCGGTGCCGACCTGGACCTACTTCATGCACGAGGCGTTGGCCGGTGCCCCGAGGCATGGGGTGCCCGTGCCCGACGGCATCGTCGCCGCGCGCATTTCCCCGGAAACCGGCTTGCTCGCGAGCTCCGACAATCCCAACGGGATCATGGAGAAATTCATCGAGGGCAATCTGCCCAAGTCCGAAGTCTACGAAGGGCCGAATAATTCCAACCCGAACGACGGCGATAAACCGCTATTCTAGAGACCATGCCTAAGAAGTTTTCGCAGCGTGCCGAGGATCTACGCAGCGCTCTCGCTCAGGAAGCGGCGCGCATCATGGCCGAACACGGCATCGGGGACTTTCTTCAGGCGAAGCGCAAGGCCGCGGACCGCCTGGGTGTCAACGACGTTGCCGTGTTGCCGAAAAACATCGAGATCGAAGCCGCGCTGCGGGCGCATCAGCGCTTGTTTGGACGCGATTCGCACGACCACACGCTGAAGGAGCAGCGCCGCATCGCCCTCGACACCATGCGGATGCTCGACGAGTTTCAGCCTCGCTTGGTGGGATCGGTTCTCACGGGTACCGCCACCAACTACAGCGACATCAATTTGCATCTGTTTGCGGACCGATCGGAGTCGGTCGCCATCCGCCTGCTCGAAATCGGCGTGCCGCACGAATTCTATGAACGGCGCGTCAAGATGGATGCAGAGCGCAGCATCAACTATCCGGCCCTGCGTTTTGAGGCGAATGGGCGAACCGTTGATGCCACGGTGTTCCCCATCGACGGGATCCGTCAGTCCCCCTACTCTCCTGTTGACGGCAGGCCGATGAAGCGCGCGGACGCCCGAGAAGTGTCGGAGCTCGTGGGCGCCGACTGATCTTCGTTGCAGGCCCGAGCCTGTCCTTTGCCGATCCTCGGCGACGCTGTGCGCTCCTGAGTCTTTATTGATAGTTAATATTCTTGAACGGCCGTTAACAGAAGTATTAAGCTCAGCGTAAGGACCGGCATCGTTGCGTAATGGATGACCAACAAACCAAAACAATAGTTGGTCCCGATTGTGGGGAAAAGGCAACAAATGAAGGGGTACGCTATGGTGACTACGATTAAACGCTGCTTATGGACCCTGGCATTGACCGGGCCACTGGCGTGGCCGGCCATGGGCGCGGCCGCCAGCGCAGCCGGGGATGCCGAGACCGCGTCGAGCGGCGCACTCGAAGAAGTCGTGGTCACGGCCACCCGCCGCAGCGAGCGATTGCAGGACGTGCCGATCAGTGTCACCGCGTTCAGCCAGGAAAAACTCGATTCTCAGGGCCTGCGCAGCATCGATGACCTCACGCGGTTGAGCCCCGGGGTCATGTTCCAGCGCAACGGCAACGGATCCTCGGCCAATTACAACGACGAGAACTCGGATATCAGCATCCGCGGAATCGATTCCCAGGCGGGCACCTCCACCACCGGCATTTACATCGACGACACGCCGGTGCAAAGCCGGCACATTGGGTTCGGCGCGGTCAACGTGTTTCCCGCGCTCTTCGATCTCGACCGAGTCGAGGTTCTGCGCGGCCCCCAGGGAACCCTGTTCGGCGCCGGCGCCGAAGGCGGCGTGGTGCGATTCATCACTCCCCAGCCGGACGTCAACAAGGAGTCCGGTTATTTGCGCACCGAGCTCGCATCGACCAAGGCCGGCGACGCCAGCTACGAAATGGGCGCCGCTGCGGGCGGTCCGATCATCAACGATGTGCTCGGTTTTCGCGTCAGCGCGTCCTACCGCCGCGACGGCGGCTGGGTAGATCGGGCCGGATATTCGTTGTCGCCGCCCACGGATCCGGCGGCGTTTGCCTTGCAAACCCCCAGCCTCGGCCGCGTGGGAGAACGGGACGCAAATTGGCAAGAAACCATGACGTTCAGGGCCGCCCTGACGTGGAAGGTGAACGACGCTGTCTCGGTGACTCCGTCGTTCTACTATCAACAACTGCACATCAATGACACCGCCTCCTACTGGGTTGCGCTCTCGACCCCGAGTTCGGATGCCTATTACAACGGTAACCAGCTCACCAACCCCAGCCGCGATCCTTTCTCGCTCTCGGCGATCAAGGTGGATTGGAATCTCGGTTTCGCACAGCTGATATCGAACACCTCGTACTTCAAGCGCAGTCAACATTCGACGTCGGACTATTCGCAGTACTTGCGCGCCACGTACGGGTTTTTCGGCTTGCTGCCGACCATCTATCCCGCGGCGGGCGATGCCGGGTATGCAACCTTCGAAGACCAACAGGAGAACTTCTACCAGGAATTTCGTTTGGCCTCGTCGGACGCATCCGCGAGATTCGTCTGGACCGCCGGTGTGTTCTATTCGCACCTTAACGAGAACATCCCGGAAAGTATTTACGATCAGACTTTGCGCGGCCAAATCCTCGATTACTCGCTGGCCGCTTATGGCCCGCCCGCCGTGGATATTTGCCCCCCCGGGCTCGAGTGTCCGAACGGACAGATCTTCTACGGACCGGTGGATCGCGTCATAGACAAGCAGATCGCTGCGTTCGGCGAAGCAACTTTCAAATTTACCGACACTTTCAAGGCGACGGTTGGCTTGCGTGTCTCCAAGGTTGACTTTACGGGTTCAACGTTTGCCGGTGGTTCATTCTTGGGAGCGCCGAATTCGGGCACGCAGGCCAGTTCCTCTGAAAAGCCGGTTACGCCCAAAGCCGTCCTATCGTGGCAGCCGAACCACGAGAATCTGTTTTACGTGAGCGCCTCCAAAGGTTATCGAGTCGGCGGCGTCAATGTCGGTGTCGGCACCATTTGCGGGGGCGACCTTGAGACCTTGGGACTCCCCATCGGCTCCGATGGCTTGCGCCACGTTCCGACTCAGTTCGCGTCGGACAGCCTCTGGAGCTACGAACTCGGCGGCAAGAACACCTTCCTGGATCACAGGCTGCAAATCGACACGAGCTTGTTCGTGATCAATTGGAAGAACATCCAGCAGAACGTGTACCTGCCGAGCTGCGGCGAGCAATTCACCGCAAATCTGGGTCAGGTGCAAAGCCGCGGCGGCGACATCGACGTGCAATTCCGCCCCATCGACACGCTGATTCTGGGACTCACAGTGGCGTACACGGATGCTCGCTTCACCAAGAGTTCCTGCGCCGGTGCGCTCCAGTACGACCCGAACGCGGTGCGGCCCGACGGCACCCTCGGTGCGTGTACGGGCGTCGTCAACGGCACACCCGAGCTGGTGCCGCAGATCGTCAGCGAGGGCAACCGCCTGGTCGGCGCGCCGTGGACCATTTTGGCCTCCGCCGAGAAGAGTTTCGGTGAATGGAACGGGCGCACACCTTATGCCCGGGCCGACTATCAATTCACCAATGCCCAAACCGCGCTGCTGCCGGGTCAATCCGATCGCAACGCACTCTACGATTCGACCATCCCCGGATTGCCGCAGACGAAGAATTTACAGCTGCGGGCGGGCTTCCGTTGGAGCGGCTATGACGTGTCGCTGTTCGCCGATAATGTGCTCGATCAGCACCCGGTCCTGTTCAAATCGCGCGATATCGCGGACGACGCCACGGACCAGCTGTATTTCGGGCGCGGCGTACGGCCGCGAACGGTCGGCGTCACGGCAACGTACCGCTACTGATCGGCGAGCCCTGCCGGTCCCCCGCGTGAGCGTCGCGCTCCTCTCTATTTGCGATCCGAGCGAGTCAACCGGCCGGGATGGGTTTTGCATATAAAGCCGTGACGTTTTGACGTCACACGGATGGAGTTAAAACGTCAAAACGTCACGAGATTTTATGTGTAGCAGACCGGGGTCCCGCCGCCGGGCCCTCCCCCCGACGTCTTAGCTGGTGCTGGGTG
>Ga0207663_10001578_pt1 | contig 10708 bp, 10 predicted proteins | sample LARL53metaG_FD_184346 | JGI IMG/M metagenome (GOLD analysis project Ga0207663, IMG submission 184346) | Corn, switchgrass and miscanthus rhizosphere microbial communities from Kellogg Biological Station, Michigan, USA - LAR L5-3 metaG... | ecosystem: Host-associated > Plants > Roots >...
CGCCACCGCGGCGCGAAAGCCCGTCGATCGCCGATCTGCAGGAGCCACCGGAGCCGCCCGCCGCGGTCGAGGAGCCGGCGGTCGAGGAGGAGCCGGCAGCCGAACACGAGGCGGTCACCGCGGTCCCTGAGCCGGAGCCCACGCCTGCCCCCGAGCCCGAGCCGGCCGGCCACTCGACCGAAGAGCGCGAGGCGATCGCCGAGCAGCCGACCGAGATGTACGACGTCGAGGAGGAGCTGGGAGGTTCCGCCCCGAGCCCGTCCGACGAGGACTTGGTCGAGGAGGAGATCGCCGAGCCTCGGCTCGGTCCCAGCGATCCTCTCGCCAGCCTCGAAGAGGACGAGGAGGCCGTGGTCAGCGTCGAGGGCCCGGCAGCCGAAGAGGACGAGGACGACGAGTTCTGGAGCGAGCAGCGCCTCTCCGACGAGCTCGACCAGGCGCTCGAGTCGCCGCTCAGCGACGAGGACGATCTAGCGGACGAAGCGCGGCCCGCGCCCACGGAGGAGGCCGCGGAGGAGGAGGACCTCGAGGCCGATCCCGCCGCCCACCACGAGTCCCCACGCAGCGAGGACCTCCTCGACGAGACTCCCGACTTCCTCGAGGAGGCTCCCGAGGACGACCAGCTCTGGTTCGAGCAGAAGCCGCCGAAGGACTTCGACTTCGACGATTAGCGTCCAGCCGACATCGACCACCCTCTGGTGTGGTCAATGTCGGATGCGCGAGAGTGGAGCCAGCCGGGATCGAACCGGCGACCTCCGCGTTGCAAACGCGGCGCTCTGCCAGCTGAGCTATGGCCCCGTAGTCGAATTGTAGGCGCGCGCAGCGGGGGCGATCTAACCGGCGAGTGCCCGCTCGGGCAGGTTCTGGTCGGCGTGGTAACTCGAGCGCACTAGCGGCCCGGCGGCCACCGACTCGAAGCCGATCTCGTAGGCGGCCTTCTCCAGCGCCTCGAACTCCTCCGGGTGCCAGTAGCGGACCACCGGCAGGTGGTTCTCGGTCGGGCGCAGGTACTGGCCCACCGTGAGCACCTGGACGCGGTGCTCGCGCAGGATGCCGAAGGCCTCGACCATCTCCTCGTGCGACTCGCCCAGCCCGACCATCAGCCCCGACTTGGTGACCACTCGCTCGCCGCCCATCTCCTTGGCCATCTTCAGTACCCGCGCCGAGCGTAGGAACTTCGAGCCGCGGCGCGCCACCGGGTAGAGGCGCGGAACGGTCTCGACGTTGTGGTTGAAGACGTCCGGGCGCTCGTGGATCACCTTCGCCAGCGGCATCTCCTGACCGCGGAAGTCGGGGGTGAGGATCTCCACCTTGCAGCCCGGCGCCTGCATCCGGATCGAGCGGATCACCCCGACGAAGGCGCTGGCCCCGTAGTCGGGCAGGTCGTCGCGGTCGACGGAGGTGATCACCGCGTGGCGCAGTCCCATCCGCTTCACCTGGTTCGCCACCCGCAGCGGCTCGAGCGGGTCGTTCCAGGTCGGTATGCCGGTCTTCACGTTGCAGAAGCCGCAGCGGCGGGTGCAGACGTCGCCGAGGATCATGAAGGTCGCCGTTCCGCGCTCCCAGCACTCGCCGACGTTGGGGCAGTTCGCCTCCTCGCAGACCGTGTGCAGTCCCTCGGCACTAATCGAGGCCTTCAGCCGCCGGTAGGTCGGTCCCCCGGGGGCGGGCACCTTCAGCCACGGCGGCTTGCGTGCCCGCCGGAACGGCACCTCGCCCTCGGGGGCGACGGTGCCGCCGGGCTTGGCGCGGGAGCGGGTGATGTGCTCGCGCTCGACCTGGATGGACATCGGTCCTACGTTATCCAGTGATTGCGGTGGGATTCGGGGTGGCGGTGGTGCCGATGGTGGTGGCGGCGCTTGCGCAAGACACGCCAGCTGCGCCAAGCCGGGGCGCTGCGATTGCCCGCGGCGTCGATCGCTTCGACTTCGAAGAGATGCGTCCGCTTGCGGCTCACCCGCCGCGAGAAGGGGGAGCTGCAGGGGAAGGAAGCGTGCCGGTCCAGCCGGCATTCGAAGCGCGAGCCCGGCTCGTTGGCGGAGAAGGTCACGCGGGCCACGGTCCGGCGCGTCCGTGGCAACGGCCCCGTTTCGATCTTGGCGACCGGCGGGGTTTCGTCCTGTAGCTCGAAGGCACCGACGTCCGAGCCGTCGCCGCCGAGCAGGTTGGGGATCGCGCCGAAGTCGCTTGGCCTGGGGAAGCCGCGTTGGTCGACAGAGATGCCGAAGGCGTCTCCGCGGTCGACCGCGGGGCTTCCCGGCAGCAGGGCGATCGTCGGAGTCGTCCCGCCGTTCGCCGCTGGTCCTGCGGCGAGGCCGGAATTGGTGGAGTCGAGATCGGTGAGCTGAAGGAAGCCGCAGCTGGTGCCGTCGTCGATGTTGAAGCCGCCGGAGACGACCGCGAACGCGCAGCTCGCCGCCCCGCGTGGCCCGGCCACGATCGTGTCGCGGACGACGGTCGCGGCGGTGGCGAGCAGGTTGGCGCCTTTGGCGACGCCCGGCGTCCCGCCTTCGGCGAGCGCACCGTTGCCGGCGATCGTGCTGCTCGTCACCGCCGCCGTTTCCCCGGAGAGGCCGAGCCCGCCGCCCTGAGCCCTGACTTCGCCGCTCGGGCTGCTCGCTTCGGCGACGTTGCCGGCGATCGTGCTGCGTTCGATCGAGGCCGGGTTGAAGCTTGCGATGCCGGCGTCGCTGGCCACCGTCTGCGTCGTCCCGCCGCTGGCCACGGCGCGGTTGCCGCTCACGGTCGATTCGCGCAGGGTCAGCGAGCCGAAGCTGAGGACGCCGGCGCCCTCGACCGCGGCGATCGAGCCACCGCTGGCAATCGCTTCGTTGTCGGTCACGGCGACCCCTTCCAGGGCCAGCGTCGCCGTGCTTTCGATTCCGGCACCCCGTTCTGCCAGCCCACCGGCGATCGTCAGCCCGGAGATCGTCACGCTGGGGCAGCAGACGATGCGAAAGATCCTGAAACTGCCGGCACCGCGGCGGATGGTGAGGCGATCGGCGCCCGGCCCGCGGACCCGGACGTCATCGGAGATCGTCGGCAGCGCTTCTTCGAGGTCGATCGAGCCGTTGACTCCGATCCCGATCGTGTCCGGGCCGGGATTGGAGTTGGCTGCTTCCAGCGCCGCGCGGAGGCTGCCCGGCCCGCTTTCGGCCGTCGTCGTCACCGGGAAGGATTCGGCGGCGGCGCTCGCTGGAAGGAGGGCGAAAGCCAAGGCGACGGCTGCCAGCCGCCTCATGCGACTCCCATCCGGGCGCTGTCGAGCCCCAGATCCGCCGGCTCGGCGGCGACCGGCTCCCGCCCGTAGATCTCGCCAAAGCACGCGACGACCGTCTCGGCGAACTTCTCGAGGCTCTGCTCGGTGCCGAGCTCGCGCGCCAGCGAGGTGATGCGGCAGTCCTCGATGCCGCAGGGGACGATCCACTGGAAGGGCTGGAGGTCGTTGTTGACGTTGATCGCGAGGCCGTGGGTGGTGACGCCGCGGCTCACGTGCACCCCGATCGATCCGATCTTGCTCTCGCCGGCCCAGACTCCGGTCAGGCCCTCGACGGTCTCGGCCGTCACCCCGTGGTTGGCCAGCGCCGAGATCGCCACCCGCTCCAGCCGCCGCACGTACTCGTGCACGTCGTCGCCATAGGGCCGCAGCGAGACGATCGGGTAGGCGACGAGCTGCCCGGGGCCGTGGTAGGTGACGCGGCCGCCGCGGTCGGTGTCGCGGACGGCGATCCCCTGCATCTCGTACCACTCCTCGGCCATCGGCAGCTCCTCGGCGCTCGAACGGCGGCCCCGCGTGTAGACGGGTGGGTGCTCGAGCAGCATCAGCACGTCGGGAACCGCGCCCTCCTGCCGCGCCTCGCGCAGCCAGCGTTGCGCGACCAGCGCCTCGTCATAAGGCAAGATGCCGCACCGGACCACCAGGACTTCCCGACTCATCCCCGAAATCGTTGCAGGCGAGGCGGCTCGCCGACCTATCCTTTCGCTTCAGCCGATGCTCCAGTCGAGAACCCAACGGCCCGAGTGGCTCCCCGCGGTCGCCCTGAGCTCGGCGCTCGCCGCTCTGATGCTGGCCTGGAACCCGCAGGTGGGGGACCTGGCCGCGCAGGTCTTCCGCACCGAGCTCTTCCAGCACGCCGGCCTGGCGATCTGGAACGGCAGCTGGTACGGCGGCCACTACACGCTCACCTACAGCTTCCTCTTCCCGCCTCTCGCCTCGCTGCTCAGCCCGCAGATCGTCGGTTCCCTCTCGGTCGTCGCCTCCTCCTACCTCTTCGACCGGCTTGTCCGCGACCGCTGGGGGGAGGAGTCCCGTTGGGCGACTCTCTGGTTCGCCGCCGGCGTCGTCACCCTGCTCGCTGACGGCCAGCTCACCTTCGCCCTCGGCGTCGCCTTTGGCCTCGCTTCGCTGCGGGCTCTGCAGACGGGGCGATCCCGCCTCGCCCTCGCCGCGAGCATTGCCTGCGCACTCTCGAGTCCCGTGGCGGCTGTTTTCCTCTCCGGGATCGTCCTTGCCGGCTCGCTGCAGCACGGCCGGCCGTTCAACCGGCCCGCGATCTGGGTTTCGGCGCTTGCGCTTGCGCTGATCGTCGTCCCCAACCTCGCCTTCCCCGAGCCGGGCGAGTTCCCATTCGCCTTTTCCTCCTTCGTCGCGATTCCGCTCTGGTGCGGATCGGCTCTCTACATGACCAGGGGGCTGCGGCGCGAGGAGGCCCAGCTGCGCTGGGCGATCGCCGCATATCTCGTCGCCTCCTGCGTGATCTGGCTCGTCCCGAACCCACTCGGCGGCAACGCCGTGCGCCTCGGTGCCCTCTTCGGCGGCCCGGTTCTGGCCGCCGTCGCGCTGGCCCACCGGCCGCGCGTCCCACTCTGGTTCCTTGCCCTCTTCATGGCCGGTGGCCTCTACTGGCAATTGACCGCGAGCGTCAGCCAGATCGCCCGCAGCGTCGGCGATCCGTCGACCTCCGCCGCTTACTTCCACCCCGCGGCGCATTGGCTGAGCGCGCACGGGGGCAGCGGCGTGCGGGTCGAGGTCCCCCCGACCGCCAATCACTGGGAGTCCGCTTACCTCGCCAACCGGTTCGAGCTGGCACGCGGCTGGTTGCGCCAGCTCGACACGACCCGCGACGACATCTTCTACGACGACGGAGAGCTGACCGACGCGGCGTACGGGAGGTGGTTGCGAACGAACGGGATCTCCTATGTGCTGCTTCCCGATGCGCCGCTCGACTACTCTTCGGTTGCCGAGCGGCGGCTGATCCTCACCGAACCGGCCTACCTCGACCTCCGCTGGCGCTCGGCCCACTGGAGCGTCTACGCGGTCCGCGACCCCCAGCCTCTGGTGCGCCCGATGGGCGGGGCGCAGGGACATGCGCTATGGATCGGGCGCCAGGGCTTCGGCCTCGATGTCAGCAGGCCCGGCGAGTTCCTCGTCCGCGTCAGCTTCACCCCCTACTGGTCGATCGTCCGCGGCGCCGGCTGCCTCTGGCGTCGCGGCGAGTGGACGGTGGCGCGCGCCTCCCATCCAGGCGTCCTGCGGGTGGCTGCCGACTTCTCCGTCGGCGGCGCTTGGAATGCGGTCACCGGCGCCTGCAAGACCTGCTGACGCCAAGGACCTAGCTAGAGGGCGAGGGCGAGGGGCTCTTCAAGCAGGGCTTTGATCCGGGCGAGGAATTCGGCTGCGGGGGCGCCGTAGAGGATGCGGTGGTCGCAGGCGAGGTTGACCCGCATCAGGTGAGCGACGCCGTGGGCACCGTCACGCACGACGGGACGCTCGGCGATCGCGCCGACAGCGAGGATCGCGGCCTGCGGCGGGTTGATCACGGCGGCGAAGCTGTCGATGCCGAACATGCCGAGGTTGGAGACGGTGAAGGTGGCGCCGGAGAGCTCCGGCGGGGTGATCTGCCCGTCGCGGACGCGCTGGGCGAGCGTCCGGGTATCGGTTGCGATCTGTCGAAGGCTCTTCTGATCGGCGTCGAAAACGGTCGGGACCACAAGCGCGTCCTGCGCCGCTACAGCAACCCCCACATTTACCCGGGAGTACAACTCGAAGCGCCCGTCTCGATAGGCCCCGTTCGCTCGCGGATGCTCGCGCAGCGCCAGCGCACAGGCCTTGACCACCATGTCGTTGAACGACGGAATCACGATCCCCTCCGTGGCGCCCTCCTTGATCTGCGCCCGCGCCGCCACCAACCGGCTCATATCGATCTCCGCCTCCAAGTAGAAGTGCGGCGCCGTCGCCTTCGACTCAGCCATTCGGCGGGCGATGACCTGTTGCGTCTTCGAGAGGTCTTCATACAAGACCGCGCCCTTGGCGGTTTCGGCCGCGGGTTTTGTCGTGGGCGGGGTGCCCCTCGCCCCGACAAGTGCCTCGCCAGTTGGCTCGGCACTTTGAGTATCCGCCGGTTCGAGGGGCACCCCGCCCCCGCCACCCGCGGCAGAAGCGGCCCTCTCGACATCCACTCGAACGATCCGACCACCAGGCCCGGACCCCTCAAGCTCAGCTAGATCGATGCCGGCCTCGCGGGCGATTCTCCGAGCCAGGGGCGAAGCTTTCGGCCTGTGCCCATCGGCCGGGGCGGTTGCCTCGGCGGCTGGGGTTGCGGTGGACTCGACCGCCTCTGCCGCGGGTGGCGTCGCAGGGGGGACCACCCCCGAGGAAGCTTTAGCTACCGGAGGGGGTGGTGGGTCCCCTGCGGCGACAGGACCCGCGGGTGAAGGGGTTTGTCCTTCGACCGTCCCTTCAACCCGCGCGATCGCCGTCCCGATCGGCACCGTCTCGCCCTCCTGCACGAGGATCTCGACCAGCGTTCCCGCGACATCGGATTCGTAGGCCATGTTCGCCTTGTCGGTCTCTATCTCGACCAGCTCCTCGCCGATCGTGACCTCCTCACCCGGCTGCTTCAGCCACTGCAGGATCGTCCCCTCCTCCATCGAGTCCGAGAGCCTCGGCATCACCACCTCGGCCATCAGATCGACCCCTCCAGTGCGGCCAGTGCGGCCCTCACCACGTGCTCCTCGTGTGGGATCGCCGCCTGCTCGAGGCGGCGCGAGTAGGGCATGTGGACGTCGGCGCCGGTCACCCGCTGCACCGGCGCGTCGAGGTGGTCGAAGGCCTGCTCGGTGATCAGGGTCGCGAGGTTGGCGCCGACGCCGCCGTGCGGCCAACCCTCCTCGACGATCACCGCCCGGTTCGTCTTGCGCACCGACTCGAGGATCGTGTCGAGGTCGAGCGGGCGCAGCGTGCGGGGGTCGATCACCTCGGCCTCGACGCCGTGTTCGTGGGAGAGCGCCCGCGCCGCGTCCTCCGCCACCTGGGCCATCTTGAGGATGCCGACGACGGTCACGTCCCCACCCTCCCTGCGCACCGCCGCCTGGCCGAAAGGGAGTACCTCGTCACCGTCGTCGGGGACCTCGCCGCGAGCGCCGTAGAGGCTCTCGTGCTCGATGAAGATCACCGGGTTGTCGTCGCGGATCGCCGCCTTCAGCAGCGCCTTGCCGTCGGCCGCGGTCGAGGGGCAGGCGACGAGCAGCCCTGGCACCTGCAGGAAGAGCGCCTCGAAGCTGTGCGAGTGGGTGGGGCCAAGCTGGTGACCGCCGCCACCCGGCATCCGGATCACCATCGGCACGCGCGCCTGGCCGTTGAACATGTAGGGGATCGCGGCGGCGTGGTTGACGATCTGATCGAGGGCGAGCAGCGCGAAGTTGACCGTCATCAGCTCGACGATCGGCCGCAGGCCGGCCATTGCCGCCCCCACTCCGGTGCCGACGATCGTGTTCTCGGAGATCGGCGTGTCGCGGACGCGCCGCTCGCCGAACTCCTCGAGCAGGCCCTCGGTGACCTTGAAGGCACCCTGGAAGACGCCGACGTCCTCGCCCATCACCAGCACCGCCTCGTCACGCCGCATCTCCTCGGCCATCGCGTCGCGCAGGGCCTCCCGCATCCGCAGGACCGCCATCAGTCTCCCTCCACCTCGCCGGCGACCTCGGGCTCGACGCCGAGCTCGGCGTCGCCCTGCTCGGCCGGGTTCGGGCGGGGACCGTCCGGCTGGCCGCCGTAGGCGGCACCGGCTTCCGCCAGCTCCCTCGCGGCAGCGGGCATGTGGTCCTCGTGCTCGCCCCGGTGCGGCTCGGGGCTGCGCTCGTCGACGGCGTACCAGCCGGCGGCGCCCTCGAGCGCGTAGAGGTTCTCGTAGAGGGTGTCGAGGGCGGGTTCGGGCGAGGCCTCGGCGAACTCGACAGCGGCCATCACCGTCCGCTCGGCCTTCTCCCGCACCTCCCGCACCTCCCGCTCGCCGAGCACCCCGGCCTCGATGCAGCGCCCGGCGAAGCTCTCGATCGGGTCCTTGCCCTGCCACTCCTCGACCTCCTCGCGTTGGCGGTAGACCTCTGGGTCGGCGGCGGAGTGGCCGCGGTAGCGGTAGGTGAAGGCCTCGATCAGGGTCGGCCGCCGCTCCTCGCGCGCCAGCCGCAGGCCCTCGGCGACCGCCTCGCGGACGGCGAGCACGTCCATGCCGTCGATGCGCCGGCCGGGGATCCCGTATCCCTCGGCCTTCTTGGAGAGGTCGGTCTGGGCCGAATGGCGCTCGACCGCCGTGCCCATCCCGTAGAGGTTGTTCTCGACCAGGAAGAGGGCGGGCAGACTCCAGAGCGCGGCCAGGTTCATCGTCTCGCCGAAATTGCCCGCGTTGGAGGCACCGTCCCCGAACATGCAGACGGTCACGGCGTCCTCCCCCTTGTAGTCGGAGGCGAGGGCGAGGCCGGCGGCGATCGGCAGGTTGCCGCCGACGATCCCATAGCCGCCCATGAAGCGGCGCTCGGCGTCGAAGATGTGCATCGAGCCGCCACGGCCGCCGCTGGTCCCGTCGATCCGGCCGAACAGCTCCGCCATCACGCGTTTGGGATCGGTGCCGCGGGCGATCGCGTGGCCGTGCGTGCGGTAGGTGCCGATCAGGTAGTCCTCGTCGCGCATCACCGAGGTGGTGCCGACGATCGTCGCCTCCTCGCCGATCGCCAGGTGGAGGAAGCCGCCGGCGCGAGCGCGCTGGTACTGGCGCCCCGCCTCCTCCTCGAAACGGCGGATCAGCGCCATCTCGGCGAGCAGCCGGTAGCAAGCGGCGGCGTCAGGGAGATCGGCCATCGCCCTGACCTTAGCTCGGTGAGAAGATCGTCTAATCCGCGGCGGCGGCGACCGCCTCCTCGAGCCGGTCGTCGCCCCAGAAGATCTCCTCGCCGACGACGATCGAGGGGACGCCGAAGACACCGCGCTCGGCCGCGCGCTCGGTCGCCTCGCGCAGGGCGCCCTTGACCACCTCCGTCTGCACGGCCTTAACCAGGGCGCGCGGGTGCATCTCGCAGGCAGCCGCGGCGAGCAGGACGTTGTCGAGCTCGGAGAGGTCGCGGCCGGCGGCGAACGCCTGGCGGAAGGCGGCGAGAGCGAAGGAGACGGTGCGGCCCGTCTGCTTGGCGAAGGTGGCGACGCGCATCGCCGCCAGCGTGTTGCCTGGCCAGGGCTCGGGCCAGACGAGCGGCGGCAGGCCGTAGGCGGCGGCGCGGCGCTCGACTTCGGCGATTCCCTCTGCCCGGCCGGGCCCGTTGGCCCAGGAGTCGCGGCCGAAGCGCTTGAAGAGGCCGCCGAGCAGGATCGGCTGCCACTCCGGCTGCGGCAGGTCGGCCTCGCTGAAGAGGGCGCTGATCCGCTCGGCAGTCAAGTACGCGTAGGGCGAGCCGAGGTCGAAGTAGAAGGTCGCCGGGGGGGAGAGATCGGGCACGCAACGACTTTATGGGTCATGCGAAAGCCAGTGAGTGAGCTATCTCATGGTAATTTCCATGGAAATGAGGAAGCGCATGAAAATCAGCAAGGGGGGGCAGATCTCGATCCCCGCCCCGATCCGCAAGCGCTGGGGAACGAGCACGGTGACCCTCGACGACCAGGGCGATCAGATCGTGCTGAAACCCGCTCCGGACGACCCGATCGCGGCGGCGGCTGGGGCGTTCGCCGGCGAGGGGCCGAAGGTCGACTGGGAGGCAGTCGCGCGAGAAGAACGCGAAGCGGAGGCAGAAGCGGAAGAGCGCAAGTGGAAAAGCCACTGACGCTGCTCGACGCCAATGCGCTGATTGCCGTGATCCGCGGGGAGCCGGCGATGGAGCCCGTCCTGGCGATCCTTCGCCGGGGATCGGTTGCGATGACCACGGCCAACATCGCCGAGGTCTACGACAGATCGCATCGGAGGACGGGACTTCCCCACGAGCGCGTTGCCGAAGTGATCGAGCCGCTCTTCGAGGCCCCGATCGCCCCGATCTTGGTGGACGTGGATCTGGCCCGGCGGGCAGGGGAGCTCCGCAGCCGGCATTATCACCGCAAGCGACGGTCCCTTGCGCTGGCAGATTGTGTGCTTCTGGCGGCTGCTGGGTCAAACGACGAGGTCGCGAGCTCTGACTCCGATGTGCTCGCGGTCGCCGCCGAGCTCGGCATCGAGACGATCGAGCTGCCGCCGAGCCGCTGAGCGCGCCGCTGCCGCTAGGCGTGGATCGCCCAGCCGTCGACCGCGCGGGCTGCTTCGGGGATCGCCTCGGAGATCGTCGGGTGCGGGTGGACGATCTGGGCCAGCTCCTGGTAGCCGCCCTCGAGCGCCATCGTCGCGACCAGCTCGGCAACCATGTCGCAGGCTCGGTTGCCGACGACATGGGCGCCGAGGATCTCGCCGTACTT
>Ga0207663_10001579_pt1 | contig 10707 bp, 9 predicted proteins | sample LARL53metaG_FD_184346 | JGI IMG/M metagenome (GOLD analysis project Ga0207663, IMG submission 184346) | Corn, switchgrass and miscanthus rhizosphere microbial communities from Kellogg Biological Station, Michigan, USA - LAR L5-3 metaG... | ecosystem: Host-associated > Plants > Roots >...
GCGACGACCGCGCGCGGGAGCTCGGCCCGCTGGCGTTCCCGCTCGCCGCCTTCGTCCTCTGGAGCGGCCTCAGCCTCGCCTGGTCGCAGGACCTCCGCCAGGGCGCGATCGAGCTGCTCGCCTTCTACCTGCCCTTCGGGCTGCTCGCGGTCACCCTGGCACGCCTGCCCTGGCGGCGCGAGTGGCTCGCGGCGACCTGGGTTCTCCTGTCGGGTATGGCGGTCGTCTTCGCGATCGTTGGCATCTACCAGTACGAGACGCGTGACGTCTTCTGGAACCCAAAGGTGCTGGTCGGGAATGCTTACGCGCCGTTCTACCGCGTCAACTCGGTTTTCTGGGATCCGTCGATCTACGGCCGCTTTCTCGTCGTCGCGATCCTCGCCAGTCTCGTGCTGGTCGTCCACGGCACGGCGCGGCGGGTGGTGATCGCGGCCACGGCTGCGATCGTGGTCTCGTTCATCGGCCTCGTCTTTTCGTTCTCACAGTCGAGCTTCGCCGCGCTCGCCGTCGGCGTCGGAATCGTCGCCTGGTCGGCCTGGGGGCGAAAGACGCTGGCGCTGCTCGGCGTGGTCGCCCTGGTCGTGCTCGTCGCTGCGTTGGTGATGCCGAGCGCGCGCCATCACTCGCTCAACAGCGCCTCAGGCGGTCGCTTCAAGCTGGTCAAGAACGGCGTTGCAATCGCGGTGCACCATCCGCTCGAGGGCGTGGGCATCGGCGGTTTCAAGAAGGCCTACGCGGCAAGGACGGGGTTGAAAGGGAAGGAGCCGAAGGCGGCCGCCTCTCATGACACTCCGGTCACCGTCGCGGCCGAGACCGGCATCGTCGGGCTGGCGCTGTTCGCCTGGTTGCTGATCGCCGCGTTCCTACTCGCCTTCCGCGGCTTTTTGCCGAGCTTCGCGGGCCGCGTCTCGCTGATCCTCGGCGTCGTCCTCGCCGCAATCGGCGTCCACAGTCTCTTCTACAACGCGTTCTTCGAGGACCCGATTGCCTGGGGCGTCTTCGGACTGGCACCACTCGCGGCGGTCGCGCTGGCCAAGGAGCGGGTCAGCGAGCCGCGGCCACGAGCCGCCGCCCCACAGCCCGTAGTCGCCGCCGCTCCGCAGGGAGGTAGAAGCCGAGCGGAAGCAGGATGACCGGGTAGACGATCGAGAGCAAGAGAGACGGCGCGAGGGGAAGGTGCAACGAGCGCCCGACCGCCGCGATCGCGATCGCCGAGCCGCCGACAAGCGCAACGCGACGCCACTGATACGGGACCGGGTAGACGCGCTGGGCGTGGATCGCCATCAGCCCGAACATCGCCCCCATCGAGGCGGCCGTTGCGATCGCGGCGCCGATCATCCCGTACGGGGGGATCAACGCAAAGCAGAGGCCGATGTTGATCACGGCCGCTGCCCCGGCGACGACCCAGTTGAACTGCGTATAGCGAGCCCGGCCGATTCCGATCGCGACGACCGTGTAAGCCCCCCAGGCGACAGCGCTGAAAGAGAGCAGCCCGACGACGCGGGCGCCCGAGTAGAACTCGGGCCGTGCGGTCAAGAGCCGCACGATCCACGGCGCGAGCAGCGCCAGAGCCAGCGAGACCCAGCAAGTCACGAAGAGGACGTAAGTGAGGACGTAGCCGTACGTGCGGCGGGCCTCGTTCTCGTCCTCGATCGAGTACGCGAAGGCAGGCCACGCGAGGCGAAAGGCGGTTAGAAGCAACAGGGTCGCAGAGGCGATCCGAACGCCGATCGAGTAGTGGCCCACCTCGGCCTGGCCGTGATACCTGGCGATAAAGACGCGGTCGACGAAGTTGAGCGTCCAGATCGCGAGCTGGGCCGGAACGAGCGGCAGCCCGAAGCGGTTCATCGCGCGGAAGAGCCGACGGTCGAACTCGAGCCCCAGCTGGTAGCGGCGATAGGCGAGGAGGACGAGATAGACAGCGAGCGTCCCGATCCAGTTGCCGACGATCACCCCCATCGCCCGCTGGTGGAAGTGGACGACGAGGATGACGGTCGCCGCGACCGTGATCAGCAGGTTCGCGAGCGTGGCGATGCTGAAGAGGACAGGCCGCTCCTCGACACGGAAGAGCGACGTCAGCTGCTCGTAGTTCAGCTGTGCCCACAGCCCGACGAACGCAGCCCGGACGAGCCAGGCCTGGTCATGGCCGAGCGCAAGCGCGTCCGCGATCGGCTGCGCCGCGATCCAGCCGGCGGCGAGCCCGAGCGTGGCGCTCGCCATCGTGAACCAGAACGAGGTCCGCACGACGCGCACCCGGTGAGCCAGATCGGTCGAGTCGAAGTAGAAGCGGAAAAAGGCGCTCGAGATCCCGAGCCGCAGCAGCACCACGAGCACCGCCGTCAGCGCCGTCAGGGTCTCGACGCGGCCGTAGTCGCGCCCGTGGAGGTAGCTCGTGTAGAGCGGCAGCAGCAGCACCGCGAGAATCCGCGAGACCACGCCTCCGAGCCCGTAGATCACGGACTGCGACAGGAGGCGCTTGATTTGCTGTCCTAGCACGGGTTTTTCTAGAGGCGAGAGTAGATGTCGATCAGGCGGTCGGCCATGGCGTCGGCGTCGTGGACGCGTTCGACGTAGGTGCGGCCGGCGGCTCCTCGGGCACGTCGATCCTCGGCCGATTCGAGCAACGGACGCAGGTCTGCGGTCAACGTCTCCTTCGTCGTCCGCGCGATCGGAAGCTCGACGCCGAAGCCGGCCGCAGTGCGTGTGGCGGCTTCTTCATGGATGTAGCCGACGACCGGCTTGCCGTACGCCATCGCCTCGATCGCGAAGAGGCCGTACCAGCCCGAGTTGAGCTGGTCGACGACTACGTCTGCCTGCGCGAGGCGGAGGCCGACCTCGTCGTGGCGCACGTTCTCGATCACGTCGAGCTCCACGCCGAGCTCCTCGCAGGCCGCGACGATCAGGTCGGTGCCCTTGCGTCGGCGGGAGAGCGCGGCGTGCGCGACCCGCAGCGGCCCGTCCGAACGTGGCGGCACCGGCTCGATCGCGCGGAGGTCGATTCCGGGCGGCACGACCTCGGCCTCCGGGACCCAGCGCGCGGCGTCATAGGAGCCGACGATCTGCGCGTCGGCCAGGCGGCCGTAGGCGAGCTCGTCGGGAGACTTGCCGCGGATGTCGGAGCCGACGAAGTGGAAGACGGACTTCTTGCGGGCCGCCTTCAAAATCGGGAACTGGAAGCGCTTCGGCACGAGTGTCAGCCCGAAGTAGAAGTGGAAGACGTCGGTGCGAGGCAGGAGCTTGGCGAGCGCGCGAAACTGAAGGGCCTGCCGACGCCACGCCGGGTCCTTCGGCAGGTGAAGGTCGAGGTCGGCCTCCGGATGAGCAGACTCAGCGTTGAAGACGACGAGCTGGGCGTCGACGCCCTTTCGCCGCAGCGCCTGTACGTTCGTCCAGCCGATGCCCGCAAAGTTCACCGGGCAGTGAACGATTCTCAGCTGTCCCACTCGACCTGGTCGAAGTAACGCAACGCCTTGCGGGTCGGGCGGACGCGGGTGGCGTAGGCGGCGAGCTCGTTGTCGGCGAGCTCGCCGAGTGCGTACTTGATTCCGAGGTACGGGAGGTTCAGATCCTCCTGGTAGACGACCGTCGAGATCCGCGGGTTGATCTCGATCACCGCGTCGCCGACGAGCTGGATGTTGAAGAAGTGGTCGAGCCCGAGCTGCGCGGCAATTTTTGCCGCGGCTTCCATCAGCCCAGGGTCGTCCAGGGTTTGGAAGTACATCGCCAGGCCGGCGCGCATCTCCTCGCGGGTCTTCGGATGCCCGAGCAGGATCCGGCCGCCTCGGGCGATGCCGTCGATCGTGCGCTCGGGGCCGCGGGCGAGCTCCATCACAAGCGCCTCTGTGCGGTCGTCGCCGAGCAGGTCGACGAGCTCCTCGAGCCGGAGCGCCTCCGCGACGCCCGGCCGGTTCTCGAGCAGCTGCCGCCGGCGATCGGCACCCGCCGAAACGATCCGGAAGCCCCGCGAGCCCGAGGAGACGAGCGGCTTGAAGGCGACGTCCTCGTCCGGGTAGCCGAGCTCACGGGCCGCTGCCGCGACCTCGTCGGCGCCGGCGACGCGGCGCCAGGCCGGTCCTCGGACGCCGATTGAGTCGAGCAGCGCGTAGGTCTGGGCCTTGTCGTTCGAGCGCCGAACGGCAGCCGGGCCGGCGACGAGCACCGCCGTCTCGCCGAAGCGCTCCTTGCCTTCGGCGAGCGCCTGCAGCTCGTAGGACGACTGCGGGAGCACCGCGTCGACGTGCTCCCGCTCGCAGATCTCGGTGAGCGCGTCGATGAAGCCGGAGTCGCCGCCGCCCGGGACGAGGTGAAAGACGTCGCAGTAGTGCCGACCGATCGCGAGCTCTGACATGTCCGTGCCGACCAGCCGAAGCTCACGCTCGCCGTTCTCGCGCAGCGCCCTGATCAGGGCCGTCGATCCGGGCACGCCCGAAGCGGTGAGCAGGACGGTGAGCGCCTTCACGTCAGATCGATTCGGTCTTCGGCGAGGCGCGCGAGGTCACGCTCGCGCTCGGTCTCCAGCATTGCGAGCATCGTCTCGCGCATCGTCTCGCCCGGGTAGGCCCAGATCTCCGGGTGCGTCAGCAGCTGCAGCCACTCGAAGCCACCGGCGGCGAGTTCCTCGTGCGGGCAGCCGTTGCGCCACTGTTGGTTCGAGTCGGAGCGGTAATGCTCGGGATCGAAGTAGCCGGACTGCATGACGTTGATCGCGTCATCGAGCGGCTCACGCATGAACTCGGGATCGGGGTTGTGCCACGCCACGACGGGATCGAAGCGGTCGTCGAGCTCGAACCGAGGGTAGACGGCGTGGAGCCCGACGCGGTGCCCGAGCTCGCGCAGGCGCGCGAGCGCCTGCTCGCCTTCGAGCGAGCCGAGGTTGTAGAAGACGCTTCGCGTCATCAGGAAGTAAGTCGCCTGGGCGCCGGCCTCGGTCTCGAGCTCTGCGAGCCTGAGCGCCGCGTCAAGCGAGAGGTCGACGTCGTGGCGGAGCAGTAGGTCGCCGGGTTCAGGCTCGCGGTCGAAGAACGCGAACCGGTAGCCGCCGGTCTTCGCGGCGGCCAGCAACTCGGCGTAGTGGTCGAGGTCGAACGCGCAGCTCAAGAGTCACACTTTCGGCACAGACTCGGCACACACTTGTAGGAAGTTCCGGGGTACGCTCGCCGCGGGCGGCGGGTGGACCTCTCATCCCCACCCTGGGTGGGGCGACGAGCTTGGGGCGCGGCCGGTGAGGGCTTGGCTCTTCGGGACGCCGTCACTCGACCTCCACGTCCAAGAGCGTTGCGGCCGCCTCGGCCCGTTCGAGCGCTTCGATGTTCGTTTCGCCGACCGCGATCACGTAGCCGCGGCGGTCGCCGTCTAGCCGCACCGGCCTGATCGTCTCGCCGGGCTCCAGAAAGACGTCCGCCTGGACGACGCCCGGGAACGCCAGCACCTTGTCGAGCGGGCCGACGCTTGTGACCTTGCCGACCGGCAGCGGCCCCGGCTGCGCCGTCAGGAACCTGATCGCAAGCGGTTTCTGGAAGCTGGGCGTCACGAGCTCGTCCGGCACGTCGAGGCCGAGCGCCTGCCGTAGCGCGATCTCGACCAGGTCGACGCCGACGGCATGCCAGGCGAGGTCCGCCATCTGGCCGCCGGGGATCCGAGCGGCGCATTCGACGAGATAAGCGTGGTCGTCCTCGCCGACAATCAGCTGCGGGAAGGCGATTCCCTCGCGTAGCCCGAGCGCGTGCACCGCCGAGACCGCCGCCTGTTCGGCCTCGATCAGCGGATCGGCGAACAGCCGCGATGGATACACATGGATCCAGCCGACGCCGAAGCCGATTCCGGGCGGCCGCAGACGGTCCGACAACGTGAGCGGCGTCACATGGCCGGCGCGCGCGATCGCGAGGCCGTTCAGCTCGATCCCCTCGTGGTAGCTCTCGATGATCGCCTCTTCGGTTGGCGACTCTGCCAGCGCCGTGTGCAGATGCGCTTCGAGATCGTCGATCGAGTCGAGCCTGAAGACCCCGCGCTGCCCGCCGGAGTCCGCGGGCTTGAGCACAGCCGGAAAGCCGACGGTCTCGACGGCCGCATACCCCTCGTGCACCGAGCGTGCAGCCGCGAACCGAGGCTGCGGCACGCCCGCCTCGGCAAGGCGGCGCCGCATCGCAATCTTGTGGGTCATCAGATGGGCGGTCTCCGTCCCGATGCCAGGCAGTCCGAGCGCCTCGGCGACCGCGGCGACCACCGGCACCGCGCGATCCGCCGAGACGGTGAGAACGCCGTCGACGGCGTGACGGCGGCCGACCTCGGTGACCGCGGCGACGTCCATGAAGTCGACGACTTCGGCCTCGTCGGCTTCCCCAAGCCCCAGAGCCTTCGGGTTTCGGTCGACCCCGACCACGCGCAGCCCGAGCTCACGCGCTCGCCGGATCGCGCGCCGCTGGTGCCGGCCCGCGCCGACGAAGAGAACAGTCCCGTCCAAGCGGGACGATGCTAACTGTGCAACGACAGGCGGTTTCGCCTGCACCCCACCGCTAGACTCGCCGCCGTGGCGCTGACCGGGAAGCGCATCCTCTTGACCGGCGGGGCGGGCTTCATCGGCTCGACGCTGGCGCGACGCCTCGTCGAGGACAACGAGGTCGTCGCGCTCGACAATCTGCACCGCGACGCGATGTCGGGCAGCGAGCTCGCAGAGCACCCGAACCTGACCTTCGTCCAGGCGGACGTCCTCGACGCCGAGGCGGTGCGCGAGGCCGCGGCCGGAGCGACGCACATCGTCCACCTCGCCGCGATCGCCGGTGTCGACACCGTCCGCGAAAGCCCCGTCCGGACGATGCGCGTGAACGTGATCGGCACCTACAACGTGCTCGAGGCGGCGCTCGCAACCCGGGGCACGGTCGAGCGTCTGGTCGAGATCTCGACGAGCGAGATCTTCGGCACGCACGCGTACAACGTCGCCGAGGGCCATGTCTCGACGATCGGCTCGGTCGGCGAGACCCGCTGGACCTACGCGGTCTCGAAGCTCGCCGGCGAGCACATGTCGCACGCGTACCGCGAGGAGCACGGGATCCCGGTCGTGACCATCCGCCCGTTCAACGTCTTCGGGCCGGGACAGATCGGCGGCGGGGCGATCCGCGCGTTCATCGAGGCCGCACTGGCCGGCCGCGACCTGACGATCCACGGCGACGGCTCCCAGATCCGCGCCTGGTGCTACGTCGACGACATGGTCGACGCCCTACTCCTCTGCCTCGAGCGGAACGAGGCCATCGGGCAGACCTTCAACGTCGGCAACGCCCGCTCGGCGGTCACGATCTTCGACCTCGCGCAGCGAGTCAAGCGGCTGACCGGCGCCCCCGGCGAGATTGTCTTCCAGCCGCTCCACTACGCGGACGTCGAGCTGCGGATCCCGAACGTCGAGAAGGCGCGTGAGGTTCTCGGATTCGAGGCGAAGGTCGACCTCGACGAAGGCCTGGCGCGGACGATCGCGTGGTACAGGGAACAGACGCCCGTACTCAGCTGATCCGCCTCGCTTGGCCCGATGTCGGGGCCGCCGAGGCCGCGGCCGTGGCCGAGGTGCTCGAGAGCGGGCAGCTGACGATGGGCCCCAAGGTCGAGGAGTTCGAACGCGGGCTCGCAGCGGCGTGCGGTACCGAGCACGCGGTGGTCGTCTCGTCGGGAACCGCCGCGCTGCACCTCGCCGTGCTCGCGCTCGGGGTCGGGCCCGGCGACGAAGTGCTGGTCCCGGCCTACACCTTCCCCTCTACCGCGAATGTGGTCGCCTTCGTCGGCGCACAGCCCGTGCTCGTCGACGTCGATCCGGAGACGATGAACCTCGACCCCGGGAAGCTCGAGCCGGGGCCGAAGACGAAGGCAATCGTGGCGGTCGACCTCTTCGGCCGGCCCGCGCCGGTCGAACAGCTACCCGAGGGCGTGCCGGTGCTCGAAGACGCCGCCGGCGCCCTTGGCGCCAAGAGGCGCGGCCGGCCCTGCGGCAGCCTCGGCGCGGTCGCCTGTCTCTCCTTTCATCCCCGCAAGATCGTCACCACCGGTGAGGGAGGGGCCGTCACGACCGACGACGCCGAGCTCGCGGACGCGATCCGCCGCATGCGCCACCACGGGATCGAGCCCCGCGGGAGCTTCGAAATCGCGCACGCGGGTCTTAACTACCGCCTCTCGGACATCCTCTGCGCGGTCGGGATCCCGCAGCTCGCGCGCCTCGGCGAGCTCTTGGAGGCTCGCACCCGGATCGCGGCCGGGTACACCGAGCGCCTCCGTGACGTCGTCGAGACCCCGAGTGCCGACGAGGGCGACGTCCACGGTTGGCAGGCCTACGTGGTGCAGGTCGACCGCGCCGCCGACAAGATCGCGGCCCTGCGCGAGCAGGGGATCGAGGCCCAGGTCGGTACCTACGCGCTCCACCGGCTCGCCGCCTACCGCGACCAGGGCGAGTTTCCGGGGGCGTCGCGCGTCTTCGACCGGGCGATCGCCCTGCCGTTCCATACGCGTCTGACGGAGAGCGACCTCGATCGTGTCGCCGAGGCCTTGACAAGACTAGTAAGTAAGTAGTAACTTACAACGCATGGCAGTCACGGGTCAACGCAAGTCGGCGGAGGAACGTCGCGAAGCCGTGCTCGAAGCGGCGCTCGAGGAGTTCGCCGCCCACGGCCTCGACGGCGCCTCGACCGAGGCGATCGCGGCCAAGGCCGGCATCTCTCAGCCCTACGTCTACCGTCTCTTCGGGACGAAGAAGGAGCTCTTCAAGGCGGTGATCAGCCGTTGCTTCCGCCAGACGCTCGAGCGTTTCCAGCGCGCCGCCGAAGGCAAGCGTGGCGCAGACGCCCTCGATGCGATGGGGGATGCCTACGTCAACGAGCTGCTGCCGGATCGCACCTTTCTCCGCTCCCAGATGCAGGCCTACGCGGCCTGCGAGGACGACGACATCTGCGAGGTCGTCCGCAACGGGTACGGCGACCTCGTCGCCTACGCAGAACGGGTCTCGGGCCTGCCTCCGGAGGACGTCGGCCGCTTCTTCGCCACCGGAATGCTGCTGAACGTGATCGCCTCGATGGGCCTCCAGGACCTCGAAGAGCCCTGGGCCGCGCGGCTGGTCGGGGGCCTGAAGAGAAAGTGACCTCTCTTTTTTGGGAGGTAAGTAAGTGACTAGTCAAGAACAAGGAGGAGCGATGACAAGCCGGAGCAACACGCTGTGGACGTTCGCGATCACCTCGGTCGCGCTGTTCATGGTCACCCTCGACAACCTGGTCGTGACGAGTGCCCTACCGGTGATCCGGCGCAACCTGCACGCGTCTCTGACGCAGCTCGAGTGGACGGTGAACGCCTACACGCTGACCTTCGCGGTGCTGCTGCTGACGGGTGCTGCACTCGGCGACCGCTACGGGCGCCGGCTGATGTTCTCGATCGGGATCGGCGTCTTCACGCTCGGGTCGGCCATCGCGGCGCTCTCGACCACGGCGACGGGGCTCGATCTCGCGCGCGCATTGCAGGGAGTTGGTGGCGCGATCGTGACGCCGCTGACGCTGACGCTTCTTTCGGCTGCGGTCCCTAGAGAGAAGCGCGGGCTCGCCCTCGGCGCCTGGGGCGGCATCGGTGGACTTGCCGTCGCGATCGGCCCGCTCGTCGGCGGCGCGATCGTCGAGGGACTCTCCTGGCAGTGGATCTTCTGGCTCAACGTTCCGATCGGGCTCGTGCTGGCACCGCTGGCGTTCTTCCGGTTGCGCGAGTCGCACGGCCCCGCCGACCGCCTCGACCTGCCGGGATTGGGGCTTGCGAGCGCCGGCCTGCTCGGAATCGTCTGGGGACTCGTTCGCGGCAACTCCGTGGGCTGGAGCTCGCCCGAGATCGTCGGCTCGCTCGTCGCCGGTGTGATTGTGCTGGCGCTGTTCGTGCTCTGGGAGCTCCGCGCTCCGGCGCCGATGCTGCCGATGCGTTTCTTCCGCAACCGGACGTTCGCGCTCACGAACGTGTCCTCGCTGTTCATGTTCTTCGGCATGTTCGGCTCGATCTTCCTGCTGATCCAGTTCTTCCAGACGGTGCAGGGCTACTCACCGCTGCAGGCCGGCCTGCGGATCCTGCCGTGGACGGCGATGCCGATCTTCATCGCCCCCATCGCAGGCGCCTGGTCGGACCGGATCGGCGGCCAGCGCCTGATGGCGGTGGGACTGTCGCTGCAGGCGGTCGGGCTCGCGTGGATCGCGACGGTCACCTCTCCGACAATGCCGTATGCGGACGTGGTCGCCCCGTTCTTCCTCTCCGGCATCGGGATGGCGCTGTTCTTCGCCCCGGTCGCGAACGTCGTCCTGAGCTCGGTGCGCCCGGTCGAGGAAGGCCAGGCTTCCGGAGCCAACAACGCGATTCGCGAGCTCGGCGGCGTCTTCGGCGTCGCGGTGCTGGCCTCGATCTTCGCCCACTACGGCGGCTACGGCGCTCCGCAGCACTTCGTCGACGGGCTGCGGCCGGCGGTCTGGGTCGGAGCCGGCTTCGTCGGCGTCGGCGCGTTGGCCGCTCTTGCAATCCCCAGCCGGCGGCGCCAACCCGAGACGCAGCCGGCGCTCGGGGCCGCCGGCTCATGACTCAGGAGCACCGTCCCGTGCGGTCGTGACAATGCCGCCAGTGGATGCGAACCGCCGCCTGCTCGTTCTCGGCGCCGGGCGCCAGCAGCTCGGGCTGCTGGAGGCCGCCTGGCGCCGGGGGCTGATGGTGGTTGCTGTC
>Ga0207663_10001580_pt1 | contig 10706 bp, 16 predicted proteins | sample LARL53metaG_FD_184346 | JGI IMG/M metagenome (GOLD analysis project Ga0207663, IMG submission 184346) | Corn, switchgrass and miscanthus rhizosphere microbial communities from Kellogg Biological Station, Michigan, USA - LAR L5-3 metaG... | ecosystem: Host-associated > Plants > Roots >...
TGGCGCCGTTATAGAGATCGATGAGATTGAAAATCTGCATCAAGTGTTAGACCGGCTATGTCATCGCCTCCGCGGTCGCCCGCACTAGGCAAGTGCGTCGCGATGCCGCGCGATGGCCTCGCGCTACGGATCTTGATTTGCATTAACTTTTTATACGAAAGCTCAATTGAACCTGCACGATGTTGAGCCGACCATCAGAAATGTCCTCACGTTGGACAAAGATAAGTGTGCATTTTTGAACAATAACAATAAACGTGCGAGGTCTAGGCCATGCTTGACATCATCAGCCGGCATTCGACTGGTAGGCCAGAGTATCGTGTCGCAATAGGAGAAAGCGCCTTCTGGAGTGAGTTCAAATATATCAAGGACACCGAAATTTTCGCAGAAAACGAAACTGCGGACTATATCTATCAGATCGTTTCGGGTGCCGTCCGCACGTTGAAGCTGCTGCCGGATGGTCGTCGTCAGATCGGCGCATTCTATTTGCCCGGCGACATTTTCGGGGTTGAAAACGGGGATGCCCATCGGCTGACGGCGGAAGCCATCGTCGATACCAAGGTTCTGCTTGCTAAGCGCACACGAATATTCGGCGAGTTTTCGAAGGAGAGCCTCAGAGGCACTAGGGAAGTCTTAAAATTGCTTGCGAGAAGTTTGCAGCACGCAGAAAATCATCTTTTACTTTTGGGTCGACAAACATCTGTCGAAAAAGTCGCAGCATTTCTAATCGAAATGGACCGGCGACTGCAATCGCCGGGGGCATTTATCCTTCCGATGAACCGACGCGATATTGCGGACTATCTTGGTCTGACCATTGAGAGTGTATCGCGCGCTTTGTCGATCTTGCAGAGTGAGGGCTTGTAAGCTTCCGAGGACACGCGCACCGAGAGGTCGTGTTGCACCAGAGGACTAGACTGGCCCACTTGGCCATTTCATTGGAAAAGCTGACGTGCGGCAATTACTTGCCGCACAGCACAATGGCGCGCAGACGCTCATGATGAAACTTGGGCTGGTTGTCGCCACTCTCTTTCTTTGTTTCGTGCTCGCGGAGAGACGCAAATCCTAGCGGCTTCCCGTCGCCCCGTTCGGCGGAATCATAGGGCATGTCCACCCGTCCGCAAAAGATCACCTTCGCTGAAATGCGCTCGTCAGGCGTACGCGGGCTGTTGATCTATTGCGCCGACTACAGGTGCAGCCACCAGCTCGCGATCAGCGGCGATCGATGGTCTGATGATCTTCGGCTATCTGATCTTGAGCCGAAGTTTATTTGCTCAGCTTGCGGCAAGCGTGGTGCCGACGTGCGGCCTGATTTTGACTGGGACAAGCCGGGAGTTTTAACCAGGGCCTATTGAGGACGGCAGCTATCGCTGAAGCGTGTAGAACATGCCGTTACGGCGACTGGCGTTAGTGCATTACGGAATCAGGCAGCCTTGATCTGGATCAGGTTGAGAGGCTGTTGTCTTGCTAAACCAAGGAAACCGCGGACTGCGCCAGGGAAAGGGACTATCCCGTGATTACCCAACCAAGCGAACCGAGCCATGCGACGAACCGGCCTGTGCATACTAAAGCCTATGAGAGATGGATGATCCTTCCGTTCGTACTGGGGCCTCTAGCGGTTCTTTTCGCTCTTTTTTATTGGGCGAGTTTCTATGACTAATGCGCTCTGTAGCCGCGATAAGCCGTGGTGCAGACGTTCGGCCGGATTTCGCCCTAGGATAAGCCTGGCGCGCTCACCAGGGGATATTGATCTATCGCAATTAGACTGAGAGAAATTGTTGAGGCCCCGGCATTTCCTTACTGGGGCCTCTCACAAATAAGCTGTACGCTTACTCCGCCCGTCGGAGCTTTGGTAACTCCACCAAATAATAACCCGTCGGGTTAGCGGCCTTCAGCCCTTGAAGTAAGCTGATTGAACTCGGACCCCGTGTGAGATGAGGAGGATTCGAAAATGCCACGAGTGAAGCAGGCTTCGAAGCAAAGGCGAGTTACGAAAGCCATGCCCGCCCTGGGCGCTGCTGGTTTGACCTTTTCACTGGTGGCGAGCGCCTCGGCGGCGGTTGCACCGGCCACCGATGAATCACAGACGCCAAATTATTCACCGAACCATCAGATTACTCTCGGTGACGAGGAAATCGCCGACATAAGCCTGGCGACGTTCTATGTGTTCGACAAGGAGGGCACGGAAGCGGCTCACACCGGCGTTCAGCTAGCCTGGGTTGCCCGGTGTGGCGGTTGTCGCGCGTGTCGCGCTTGCCGGGCCTGCGCGGTCCGTGCTTGCCGCTGCGGCTGCGGAGGATGTGGCGTCGGGTGGGGCGCCAGCTGCTGCGCGTCATGGGGTGCATGCCGCTTGTGCTAAACCAAAGATCATTTGCCTACGTCGATCAACCCTCTGCGCAAGGCCAATCTGGCCCGGCTATTGGCTCGCCGACCTGATGGCATCTTCATGAGCGATTTCGAGCAAGGCGAGATCGGCCCAGACCTGTTCCGCAAGGCGTGCGAGTTCGGATTTGAGGGATTGGTCTCAAAGCATCGCGATCGAACCGGTCGAGGTTGGCTTCCGCTTCTGACGACCCAAACCAGTCATTGTCTAGCCGGATTGCTGATCACTACTTCATTGATTATCGGTGAAGCCACCTCAAAGATCGGCATCCGTTTCTCTCTTCAGGTAGTTCAATATCGTGTTGCAGGCATCTTCGGCCTCCGCAAAAGTCTTGAATGGCGAGCTGGTGATCCTGACGGCGCCGATGTTCCGATTGAGCGGGCGCCATGACGCCAGATAGCCCGCGCGTCCGTGGAAGCCGGGGCCGGTTGGGCTCTCGTTGCTGATCACGAACGAAAAGCTGTCGCTACTTGCGCTCCAAATTTCCATGTCGTCAACGGCACGGTGGAATTGCAGGGACATCAGCAATTGCTCAATTCTCTAGAGGACGCAGACCCGTCAGCGCCTGCGCTTAAAGCCGTGAAGCAGGAAGAAGGCCGACCGCTCTCATTTCTCCGGCTCGACGTCGGGCGCGCGCGGGCTCATGTCCGGCGCAGGGGGAATTGCCTTGGCCTGAGAGTCTAGGTCGATTGCCTTTTCTGCTAGGAACGCCGCAAAGCGCGGATCAGAGGTTAACTTGGCGAATTTGAGGACCGTCAAAAGCTGACGCATTAAATACGCACGATCTAACACGATGATAGACCCCCATCGAACCCGGACGAATGACGCTGGAACCAAGTCTTTGTTCCTAAGTTTCAAAAATCAATGCAGCGAATTGGTTCTGCCCAAAAAAGACCATCGGAAGAGCGAGATCAGCCACAAAGCCGTGACGATGCGATGGAGATATTTCGGGAAACTTGTGGCACCAGTCTGCTGCCTTGCCTCGTGTCAGGAGGAAACGATGTCGCTTCATTTCGGCGGCCCCGTTTTTATCGGTACGAGCCGCCGTGTCGCCTATTGGCCCATCTCGGCATTTCGTTACCGCGCGGTAGGTAGGGCGCGCTCAGAAACCATTTGAAACATAAAGCAATCTCTGTAAGACTTTTCGCACCAGAGGATCCAACGGCAGTCAGCCTCTCCTGCCACCCAATTGATCCGTCGCGAGAGGGAAAGTGTCATCGCTCAGGAAGATAGCTGTCTTTATAGATGGCCCCAATCTCTACGGCGCTGCTAGGACGCTCGGTTTCGAGATAGACTTCAGGCTCTTGCTGAAGGAAGTCCAGAGCCGGGGAACGCTGGTGCGCGCGTACTACTACACATCGATCATTGAGGATCCGGAGTATTCGGCGATTCGACCCTTGGTCGATTGGCTCGACTACAACGGCTACACCGTCGTCACCAAACCAACCAAGGAATTCTTGGATGAGAGCGGAAGGCGCAAGGTGAAAGGCAATATGGACATCGAACTCGCCGTGGATGCCATGGAGATGTCCCAACACATCGACGAGATGGTTCTCTTTTCAGGCGATGGCGATTTTCGTTCGCTGGTTGAGGCGGTGCAGCGACGCGGCGTCCGAGTCACCGTTGTTTCGACGATCTCCACGCAACCGGCAATGATCGCAGATGAGTTGCGACGTCAAGCTGACGTCTTTCTTGACCTAAGGGAATTGCAGCCGAGGATTGCCCGCGATCCAGTAGAACGCCCGCTAGCCACCGCGGATCGTGCCCCCAAGCCAAGGATGCCAACTAAACAACACACCTCTTCACTTTGAATTTTGTCTTTTGCTGCGATGCATCAGTCTCTTATTGGCTTATGTAATTTTCAAAGCTGAGAGGGTTTCGCACAACTGGCGGATCAAATGCTCCTGCCCCGGGGGAAAGATCGACTATGTGACCGGCTTCTTGGACGAGCAATCAACCCAAAACTGGCTGAAGACAGAGCATTGCGCCCATTGGCTCAAAGTCCGGGGCTACCCGCCCATAACGAAATAACGCGCCAGTGATCTTCTAAAGACCGCCAACGCGTTATTTAACTGGAGATTCCTGTACATCCGAGGAAATCCCTCAGACACCCAGTTTACCGCACAAAATCGAAATTTGAAAAACGGACCGAGGCGGACCCGGTCAAAACCGCCCTTTTTCCGGCCGATCTGGAAGTGATTGAACGAATGCCGTTTGCTGACTCCCACGGGGAAATAGCCGATGAGCAATGATGATTCAGAATCAGAACCGGTAGAGATCAAAGCAGGCGAAGAATGGCTTGTCCTCACTTGCCGAAATCCTGATTGTCGGAAGACCTTGCTACTTGAGCCTGTTGTCCCTGAAATATTGACCGATGACGGCGAAGTCGTGCTTCCGAGAGGAAACCTTGAAGTGACATGCCCGCATTGCGGATCCGTATTTTCCTATCACTCGGACGAAATTCGAGTTGAGATGGGACAGCAGCGGCACTGAATGGCTTGCCGATTAGGCGACCCATAAAAATAGCAGCCAGCCGGATGTCCGCGTTGGGTCGATGCTGTCGAAAAAGTCGAAAATCGAAGGACGCCGAGAATCTCGCAAATGGTGAGTTTTGGACTACTCCGCTGCTGCGATGCTCTGTAGGGCTGATACGAAGGTCCGTGGTCGTTTTCCTAAGACACGAGGTCCCTCACGTCGCAGCGCACGAATGCATCAGCGGCTTTAGAAAATTTCGTTTGGTACCCCTAAGAGACTTTTTCGACAGCATCTGCCAAGAACGGAAGTCGCCCCGTTCATTCGATCACTGCAAAGACCGCGTCATATCCGTTCTTGCACCGATAACGGACTCGGTTTCTACTATGCGCGGCTGGTCATATCTTCCCGCCCCTAAGGAACAACACCTTGCCCCGCCTAACCGACCAAGGCTTGCAGAAAATAAACGATCTGGCTCAGCATTACGGAGTCAGTGCCGACGCGGTGATGACGTTGTTGCAGGCCCTCCTGAACAGCAAAGGCACGATGGCGCAGTTTGACCATCGCGAACTGGGTGGTGCCGGGCAGTGGATGCCAGGGGGCATGACGATGGTCGGCGACATGTTCAATCACGGCCTCAAGGCGAAGGTCGACGGCTTGTGTTCTGAGCTGTCACAAATCTTGGCTATGCAACCCTTCGTGCCATTCCCCGCGGGCTTTCAGTCACAGTCACAGAGGCAGAGTAGCGGCCAGCAGGAGGGCGGCCACGACCTCTTAGATACAGGTTCGGTGAGCCTATTCGTGCCAGAGACACCCGGCCGAGCATCGGGTCAATGGTGGCCAGCGGAACTAGGGTTCCCCAACGCGACGGGCGCGCAGAACCAAGTCCGCTATGCCTATTTCAACCAAAAGCGTCGATTAGCAGTTGAGCTGAATGGACACGTGACCGTCTACGACACGCTAGACCACCAGATCAGCGGTGTCTCTCAGCAGCAGGGGCGCGGCGGCTCGCTTACCCTTACCAGCCAGCATGGGACAGTTATTGTCTCAACTCTGCCGGTCGTCTCGGTGGACGGCGTGCAAAGCAGGGCTCCGGAACCACGGGTGGCGCCTGCTAGCGAGCCGTATCGGCCCGACAGTGCCCAGGAAACGGACCTCTTCGCCAAAATCGAGCGGCTGGCCGAATTGCACAAGAAAGGCATTCTCTCGTCGGAAGAATTCGCAGCTAAGAAGGCGGAACTTCTCTCCCGGTTGTGAGCGACTACTGCCCTGACCACCCATTATCGGACATGCCAGCAATGGGTCATTCGCGTGGTTTCCGCTATGTCGGCTGTGATTCCGCTTTAACCCCAAGAACCGACATCGTCAGTTAGATCGGCCACGTCGGAAAGTGCAATAGCCGACATTGCAACTTGGACCGCACAAACAGACAATCCTGAAAGGACGGTCGACGACGAGCGCGAGAGCGAGCATCATGGGTCGGAGAAACTATCTTGTGCGACCTGGCGAAGATGGCTCTGTTGAGCCATTCCTGACGTATTGCTTGGCAATACGAGGCGAGCGCAATGGCTCGCCAGACGTGCAACACTCGTTGATCGCACCTTTGGAAAGGACCTTGGTGCGTTCTCGCTCTTTACGCGCCAGCCGATTGAGGAATAGTGGCGTGCGCGGCTCGCAACGGGTCGCGGCGATTAACTTGACCAGAGGCGTGCAGTGAGCCAATCCGCCAGTAGCCCAAGAAATCCAAAGCTCCAAAGCCTGCCCAAGGCTGAAGTCCACGTGCACTTGGAGGGCTGCTTTGAGACTGGAACGCTTGAACGTTGGGCCGTGGAAGCCGGAATTGCCATGCCCAGGCCGCGCGACCGCTTGTTAGAATTTAGCGGCCTAACGGACTTCCTTCACTTCCTCGATTGGGCTTGCGGGCTGGCGGACACCGAGGAGCGCCTTGCGCAGTTAGCCTATGACTTTTGCCGGCGGCTTCATGAGGACGGCACCGGCTACGCCGACGTGATCGTCAATCCCACGCATTGGAGCGCGTGGCGGGGCCGAACGAGGGAGATGATTGAGGCGCTGGATTCAGGTTTCACTTCCGCCGAGCGGGACGGACTGCCGCCCGTGGGCCTTTGCGTCAGTCTGTTGCGAACTCAGACGGCGCAGGAGGCATCTGACCTCGTCGAGCAGCTCATCTCGTGGCGGTTGCCGCGTGTCGTCGCTCTGTCGGTCGACGGCAACGAAGCTGCCGCAGGACGAACGGGTCCAAGGTTTGCCGAGGCTTTCCGCAAGGCCGGCGAGGCCGGGCTCAAGCGAACTGTTCACGCCGGCGAATCGAGCGGCCCAGAGGGCGTGCGCGACGCGATCGAACTTCTTGGGGCAGACCGCATCGATCACGGCGTGCGAGCCATTGAGGACGACTCAGTGATCGGATTACTCGCCGAGCGTGGCATTCCGCTTGGGATTTGCCCGACCTCTAACCTAACTCTCAAGGTCTATTCATCGCTGGAAACTCATCCGGTCGACCGCCTGCGCCGCGCCGGCGTGCGCGTGTCGATAAATACCGACGATCCGAGCCTGCTCGGAACGAACCTGCCGCGGGAGTACGAGATCGCCGGCCTCGCATTTAGCTGGAGCGACGCGATTGTGCGCGAGCTTGCCCACGCGTCCATCGAAGCGAGCTTCGCCAATCCATCGACTAAGGCGCGACTAAACTCCGACTTGGCTTCATGGTCGTCGGCTGAAGCTCAAGAAGCGTCGTCAGACGGCGCCCTGTGAGGGCACGGTCCGCATGCGTGGCGCCGTGGGATCAATCGGCGTTGGCCTTCTCTCGGCCCGTAAATCCAAAAAAGGAAAAGAAAACGGCCGAAGAGCTGGCCGTGATGAGGCAGGCGTCCGTGATACGGGTTGGCGACCTTTCTCACTTCGGCGGTTGCAGTCCGGGCGACGTAAGCCACTCAGTTATGTCAGACGCGATTTCGTTCCGTTGGGTCTTCCTAAGCAAGCTGTCTCGTTTGTGTCCCGGTGGGAACGACTTGGCTTCATCGCGTAGTTGTTGAGCTTCTAGACCAAGCCGGGCCTTTAGCGCGGCTTTTCGTTTGAAACGGATGCGCGTCATGACGGAAACCCAGCTACGAATCTGCTCTATTCCCGTAAGACTCTGAACTAAGTACGAAGGTTCAAAATAGAAATTCCTACGTTCCTCATCCGTTCGTAGGGGTCGGCCTTAGCGTTCCATATTCTCTGCATGTTCGGCCAACTGTCGCCACTGCTGGGCGATCTCAAGATAAGCCTTCTTCGCACCGGGATCGCGTGTAGCCGCCGCCATAGTGTCGGCTTCTTCGGCTTTCTTCCGGTATTCTTCCGCTCGTTTCATGCGCGGACGCACTCCGGTCCCTAAATGAATTTAGGATACCGCTAACCACCAAACTAGGGCACCGGGCCTTAAAAGAAAAAGCCCCGCGGGCAAGGGCGGGGCTAGTTCGTTGGAGTCTCTAGTGATGCGGTGCGAGCACCGCAAGGTTTAGCATATGGCTGTCGGGCGGTAGCATCTACACCCTCTCAGGCGGCTATCTTGCCACGTTTGGCGATCTTGGCGATGGTGGCGCGGCTGCAGCCGGTAGCGGCCTGGATTAAGCGCTCCAGGATGTGCCTGATGCGATCATGCTGGCGATGCCGGCATTGCTGCCTATCGGAAGAAGATCACGGCCAAGAGCAGAGCGGCTATCGCGGCCGACACGCCGAAAGCGAACAACGGGTTGTCCTGCAGCCTGCCCATAAAGCGCATTTTGGCACCTTGCCTAGAATTAGTACAGATCAAGCGGCGACAATGCTCAATGTCGGTCATGCTTCGGTGGAGAGTGGTCCTTGAACCGGTTCCAAATTGGCTCATTTGAGCGCCCCACGCTCATTTGCTTTTCCGCTTGCCGCGCTTCACGCGCCTGCGTCGCCCTCGAAAGGGCTTCGGAAGCCCGGAGCGAGGCGCGATGTTAGGGTATTGCCGCCCTGCTTCAATCCACCACGCTGTGACCGTCTTAGAATCTTCACCTTTAGCGCAAGGATGGTCGGCATGTGGCACAGGCGATTTTGAGGGGGGCATCGAGCGAGCTTTGTACAAGGAGTGATGATATGGCGGTATCTAATAAGCAATTGTTTGAGCCACCGCTGCTCGATCTTCGAATGTGTCCCTCATGCCTACGGTATGCTCGCTTATCCCATAATGATATCCGCAAAAATCAAATCGTTCGCATTTACGAATGCCTGTGCGGTAGGCAATTCTCCGATCCGGAGAAGGCCAACATCATCTCCAAAAATCCCTGAACCGACCAGGCGCCAGCTCTTCCCGCGCCGATTTGAGTGTTAGTTGATCGTGCGATCGCGGAAGGTAAGACCGCGAGCGGCATTAGATTCGTGTCGTGTTTATTTGATTTCGTGTCGTGTTTATCAATGACGTCAGATTCAGAAGATGAGTCCGTGAGGCGGCTTTGGGAGGAGCTATTGGCGCTCCGTAAGCTCGTAAAAGACGCCGAGACCAACCTGCCGAATCCTCCGTGTCGAATCCGCCCAACCAGTGGGACCGCACGGTTGCGCCCTAGGCGCGGCCCACGCAGGCCTCGCAGCAATTAGGCGCTCACAGGCAGCGCCCGGACGGCCAGAGGGCACGGTGGGCAACAAAAAAGAGCCCCGTCACTGTGGGACATGGTGACGGGGCTTAGGGGGTGCGCGACCGCGGGAGCGGATAGCGCGGAGCCCACATTGCCAGATTCCACGGCGGTGCTCGCAGTCCTTCCTCTCAATCACCGCCAGCGTGTCGCACAACATTCCGTCAATCGTTTCGACGGCAGCGGTGCCAGGGCGGCCAGAAGGGCGCGTTCCGGCAGCGGGCGGGACCTGTGCGAGAAAAAGCCCCGCGAAGAGGGCGGGGCTAGGTTTGGGGGCAATGTCGTGAAGCGGCGCCAGGGACGGTGTTGGCGACCCGGCCAGGTGCAACTTGCCGGAAAATGTTACTTGGCTCGACCAGGCGTAGCTTCGTATTCATTGGCAAATCCCTCGGTTGCGGCGATCAACTTACCGGATAACGCACCTTCTCCGGTAAGTCGTCAAGGGATCAAACCCGCAAATTTGCCTCTTGATCCGGCCCGCCGGCGTCACCAGGTGGCGCGAAAAGAAAAAGGCCCGGCGCTTTTCACACACCGAGCCAGTAAGCAGGGTATATCACGGTGGCAGGACGAGCTGCGCATTGGGGGATCCCGCAGCCCGTTCCACCGATCACCACGGCAAGCGGTGAGAGTTCCAGCCATTGACCCCGCCGCATCAAAAAGAAAATGGCCCGACACAGGGGGCGTAATATTGGGCCATGGCGCGGGCGCGTCTTTTTACGGAAGTCGCTGCGGTATCCAAAGTTGGTGTATTAGCCAGCGTGCTCGAATAGGAGGTGAGCGACCGCCATCACCAAGAATGCGACCCACGCGAGCGAGGCAACATTGAGCAAATTGCCGAGTTTCATGCGGGTCGGCTTCTACTTCAAATAACGAGTCGTCACAACTTCCCGCCGCGCATAGGACCCGGTCGAAGTGCGAATGATTGGTCCAGGTCCCGTTCCTCCCCTTTCCCGATTTGGTACCTATCCGCTATGAGCCGGCCCCGACCGTTGCGGACAAAGGCGCAAATTGGGCTTTCGGAATGAGCGCACAGTGCAGCCCAAGAAAAGGGGATAGCCGTGACCGGAATCCTGTGCAAATGTCGATTCCGCAGCACGAGACCCGATATCGAAATCCGGCCAGGAGGGGACATGAAAGTAAGGGTCGAGATAGATTGCACACCCCTCGAGGCCCGCCAGTCCATCGGGCTCCCGGATGTCGCGCCG
>Ga0207663_10001581_pt1 | contig 10701 bp, 10 predicted proteins | sample LARL53metaG_FD_184346 | JGI IMG/M metagenome (GOLD analysis project Ga0207663, IMG submission 184346) | Corn, switchgrass and miscanthus rhizosphere microbial communities from Kellogg Biological Station, Michigan, USA - LAR L5-3 metaG... | ecosystem: Host-associated > Plants > Roots >...
GGCCGGAAGTTCGATGGCATTCGGACAGACGCTTCAGTCGGGCCGCTTCGATCCCTTTGATCTCGATCCGCTGCGCCGATCCCTGGAGAAGGATATCGATTTCGCCGCGCTCCGCGCCTCCGTGTGCCCCAAGCTTCTGGTCGCGGCGACGCGGATTCGCGATGGCAGACAGAAGATCTTCCGCAACGAAGACATCTCGGCCGACACGCTGCTCGCCTCGACCTGCCCGCCGCTGGTGCATTGCGCGGTCGAGATCGATGGCGAATCCTATTGGGACGGCGGCTATGGCGGCAATCCGCCGGTGGTCGGCCTGGTGCAAGAATCGGATGCGGCCGACGTGCTCGTCGTGCAGGTGACGCCGGCGCGCGACAATTACGTTCCCATCACCTCGGCCGCGATCGATCGGCGGCTCGATCAGATCACCGCGAACGCGGCGCTCAATGCCGAGATCGCAGGCCTCGAATGGGCAAGCCGCGAGAGCGCAACATCCGCGCATCGCCTGCGGATCTTCCGCCTCGCCGCCGAAGACGAGATCGAGGGGCTCGCGCAGCGCAGCGCCGTCGATCTCGGACGAGGTTTCATTACCCAGCTGCATCGTAGCGGCTACACCGCCGCCGATCGGTGGCTCCGGCAGACGCCGAACGGCACGCCACCCGCCAACGAACCGCGCAGGGAGCCGACCGCATTCTGGGTGCCGCCGTCTTTCGCGGATACGACGGTGTAACGAGACCAAGCGCTCTCCGTCTTCATAGCCGGGCTTTGGCGTGCCCGGCGAAGCCTCGGCGTAGCAGGTCCCAGCCATCCACGTTCTCCGAGGCGCTGAGCGGCATCTCGTTACCCCCTTCCCCACGCACTCCGGTTGCTCCATTGTAGCGGCACGGAGATACCTTACGTGGACGCCATCAACGACATCATTCAACTCAGCGACGCCGAGCGGATCGACCGGCTGCGGCTGATCCGGTCCGACAATATCGGGCCGCGGACGTTTCGCTCGCTGCTCGATCGTTTCGGCGATGCGCGCGCGGCGCTGGAGCGGCTGCCCGATCTGGCAAAGCGCGGCGGCGCGGCACGCGCGGTGCGCATCGCGAACGAAGCGGACGCACGCGCCGAACTGGCGGCCACGCGAAACTTTGGAATCGAGCTGCTCGCGCCGGGCGAGGTCGGCTATCCCTCACGGCTGGCGACACTCGACGATGCGCCGCCCCTGCTTGGCGTGCGCGGCGCGACTGAGACCCTGGTGCGGCCGATGATCGCGATCGTCGGATCGCGCAACGCCTCCGCCGCCGGTTTGAAATTCGCAAGCCAGCTCGCGCGCGATCTCGGCGACGCCGGCTTCGTCGTCATCTCGGGGCTCGCGCGCGGCATCGACCAGGCGGCGCACCGCGCGTCGATCTTAAGCGGCACGGTCGCAGTGCTGGCCGGCGGCCACGACAGGATCTATCCACCCGAGCATGAGGAGCTGCTTGCCGCGATCCTCGACGCCAAGGGCGCGGCGATCTCGGAAATGCCGCTGCGTCACGAGCCCCGCGCGCGGGATTTTCCACGGCGCAATCGTTTGATCTCGGGCGCCGCGCTTGGCGTCGTCGTGATCGAGGCCGCGCACCGCTCGGGCTCGCTGATCACCGCACGCATGGCCGGCGAACAGGGACGCGAGGTGTTTGCCGTGCCGGGCTCACCACTCGATCCGCGCGCGGCCGGCACCAACGACCTGATCAAGCAGGGCGCGACGCTGGTGACTGGAGCATCCGACATCATCAACGCGGTCGCGCCGATCATGGAGCGGCCGCTCGCGCTGCCCTTGCGCGAGGATGACGGCGATACGTTCGATCCAGATCCACAAGCTCATGATCGCGAGCAACTTGTCAGCCTGCTGGGCCCGAGCCCGGTGTCGATCGACGATTTGATCCGGATATCCGGCATGGCGCCGTCGGTGGTGCGCACCTTGCTGCTCGAACTCGAACTCGCCGGCCGGCTCGAACGGCACGGCGGCGGACTGGTGTCGCTGCTCTAAAACGGGATGCGTCAGCCGTTGCGCTTCTCATCGAAGCGCTCGCGCGCGCCCGTGATCTGCGGCTGGTGCTGATGCGCCCATTGGCCGAGCGCTTTGACCGGCTCCGACAAGCCGCGTCCGAGATCGGTCAGTTCATAGTCGACGCGCGGCGGAATGGTCGGAAACACGGTGCGCTTGACCAGACCGTCGCGCTCGAGCCCGCGCAGCGTCAGCGTCAGCATCCGCTGCGAGATGCCGCCGATCATGCGCTTCAGCTCATTGAAGCGCCGCGGCCCGCTGCCGAGCAGCATGATCACCAGCACGCTCCATTTGTCGCCGACGCGCGCGAGCACGGAGGCGACCCCGCGACAATCGTTTCCGAGATGCGCGTTGGGCGGCGGGACAGGCACATTGATGTGCTCGGGTTTCACGTCTGTGCTCTCGTATGGAAAATGTGCGTTCTTGCGGGTGTTTTGCATAGTCACTCATATAGCGCCAGTTACAAAACCATACCATGGGTGACCAAGATGAGACTGCTCCACATCGATTCCAGCGTGCTCGGCCCACACTCCGTCAGCCGGCAGGTTTCCGCCGCCATCGTCGCGCGGCTCAGCGCAACGATGCCCGATCTCGACATCGTCTATCGTGACCTCACCACGACACCGTTGTCGCATCTCGCGGGTCCGCACCTTGCCGCCGCGCAAGGCGCCGAGCCGCCGGCGGAACTCAGGGACGATCTTGTCCTGAGCCGTGCGGTGCTCGACGAATTCCTCGCCGCCGACATCGTCGTGCTCGGCGCGCCCATGTACAACTTCACCATCCCGAGCCAGCTCAAGGCCTGGATCGATCGTATCCTGGTCGCGGGCAAGACATTCAAGTACGGCGCGAATGGCGCGGAGGGGCTGGCCGGCAACAAGCGCATGATCGTTGCGCTGTCGCGCGGCGGATTCTACGGCGAAGGCACGCCGTCAGCAGCCGGCGAGCATCTCGAAACCTATCTGCGCTGGGTGTTCGGCTTCATCGGCATCACCAATCCCGAATTCATTTCCGCCGATGGTGTGCAAATTGGACCGGAGCACCGGGAGAAGGCGCTCGCGGTGGCACTTCAGGCCGTCACGAGCCTGCGCGCTGCTTAAACGTGATGGCCTCCGCCCGCCGTCTCACATGACGGCGGGTACTTTAGGTGCGGCACAGGCGAGCGCAATCAATACCAGACGCCGGGCATGCCTGAGAGAATGGCGATCAGCGAGATCAGAAGTCCGATGCCCGAAAACAACGCCACCGAAACGAACTGATCACGCTGCTCCGACCTCTTGGCTTCGGCCTTGTCGGACGAAATTGACGGAGTGGAGATCGATTGAGAAAAGCGAACAACCTTGGGCATTGCGAGCGCTCCAATCCAACAAAATCACAAGAGAATTCTTCGGCTTCACCAAGAGTCTTCGCGGATACGACGAAGGTTCAATGCCGGGTGGAAATTCGCTGAAATGCGCCAGTTGGAACACAGAGAGCCGGCCAGCGCGACCCGCTTGCGAATTCGGCGGGAAGCCGCTGGCCGCGTTGAACAAACTTACGAATCTACCTCGCCTTCAGCCACGATAGATCGGCGCGCCGCTCGGTGACGACGTCGCGCCGCCGTCGACGAACAATTCCTGGCCCGTGATGTGGGCCGCATCGTCGGAGGCCAGAAACAGCGCCGTCTTTGCAACGTGCTCGGGCTCCCCCAACCCTCTGAGCGGCGTCATGCGCGCGATACGCGCCTCGAAGGCTTTCTCAGCCTCGGGCGTCGCGACCGCCGCGCCCCAGATCGGAGTCCGGATCGCGCCCGGTGCGATCACATTGATGCGAATGCCGCGCGGCGACAGTTCCGAGACCATCACACGCGCCATCGCGCGCACGCCGGCCTTGCTCGCGGCATAGGCTGAATAGCCGGGGCTGCCCTGCACGGAAATCACAGAACCGTTGAGGATGATGGATGCGCCGTCATTCACATAGGGAAGCGCCGCCTGCACGGTGAAGAAGACCGCGGTCAGGTTGGTCCTGATGATCTGCTCGAAGGCGGGGAGCGTCGCACTGCCGAGTGGCGTCCGGCCGGGGATGCCGGCATTGGCGAACAGGATGTCGAGCTTGCCGAACTTGGCCACGGCCTGCTGGATCGCCTGCTCCGTCGCCACGACGTCGGTGGCGTCCGCGGTCAGCGCAAGCCCATTGGGCCCAAGCGCCTCAGCCGCCGCGCCGAGCGTGGCGGCGTTGCGGCCTGTGATCGCCACCTTCGCCCCCTCTTTCACGAACAGTTTCGCGGTTGCCAGTCCGAGGCCGCTGTTGCCCCCGGTGATGAATGCGGTCTTGTTTGCCAGCCTCATGTCGCTCTCCGATGGTTGCATAATGAAACCCGATTGATCACGTAGGAGGATTGGTTTAATAACGCAACCACACAAGGCCGTGATCGCGGCGGCGAGACGGTGTGGTGACGCAGAGCCCGCCCCCAGATACGGTCTTGCGGGGAGCGTGCGCTTCGCGTCTTGACGATGCGCTTCAGGAATTTTTTTGGCGATGGTGAAACGGACGAGCCTGGAAGGTACCGACTGCCCGATCGCGCGCTCGCTGGATGCGATCGGAGATTGGTGGTCGCTTCTGATCGTCCGCGATGCACTGGTCGGACGGCGCCGCTTCGGCGAATTTCAGAAAAGCCTTGGGCTTGCGAAGAACATCCTCAGCGCCCGGCTGCGCCTGCTGGTGGAGCGCGGCATACTGGAGCTTGCCCCCGCCTCCGACGGCAGCGTCTATCAGGAATATTTGCTGACGCCCAAGGGACGCGGCCTGTTTCCCATCATGGTCGCCTTGCGGCAATGGAGCGAGCAGTTCGACGACTTCCCGGAGACGCTCGGAACCATCATGGTCGATCGCGAGAAAGGCCGACCGGTGAAGAAGCTCGAATTGCGCTCCCAGGATGGCCGGTTGCTTGGCCTCTCCGATATCTCGCTCAAGCCGCGGCCGCCCGCAAAGCATCGCCGGCGCGCCAGCGCCTGATGTTCAGCGCGGCCTACGACAGCTTGCGGCGGCGCAAGCGCTTGACCTGTTCTTCCGCTTCCAGTCGCGTCATCGAAAGCAGATAGGACAGCAAGTCGAGGTCATGCCGCCGCGCCACCCGCGCGAGGCTCTCGACCGTCTCGGAGATGAAGTGGGCTGCGCCCTCGGCGCCCCCCTCACTCGCCCCTTCGCTCACCGCCTCGCGCGGCCGCAAGCGGCGCCCCTCGTGAACTGATATGCGCACCTGCCTGCGCTTTGTTTTCCCTAAACTCATTCAAAAACCCATGTTCCGGTAATAAAATACCCTAAAATATCCTGCAACTATAAGGCGTTACCTTACAACTTATTAGATACTGAGTCCTGTCCGAGGAACCGGTTTCAACATCTGTCGATTTGACACCGAGGCCCTCACCACCCATGTTCCGAAACAGACGGCTGGCGCGAATCTCGCGGACCCGGCCGTTATTTTTTCCCTAAGCCGTTGGAATGACATGAAGATCGTCATTGTTGAGTCGCCGGCGAAAGCCAAAACGATCAACAAATATCTGGGCTCCTCCTATGAGGTTCTGGCCTCATTTGGCCATGTCCGCGACCTCCCTGCCAAGAACGGATCGGTCGATCCCGACCATAACTTTAGGATGATATGGGAGGTCGACGCCAAGGCGGCCGGGCGACTCAACGACATCGCCAAGTCGCTCAAAGGTGCCGATCGTCTGATCCTCGCCACCGACCCTGACCGCGAGGGCGAGGCGATCTCCTGGCACGTGCTCGAGGTCCTCAAAGAGAAGCGCGCGCTGACTGACCAGAAGATCGAGCGGGTGGTGTTCAACGCCATCACCAAGCAGGCGGTCACCGAGGCCATGAAGAACCCGCGCCAGATCGATGGCGCGCTGGTCGACGCCTATATGGCCCGCCGCGCGCTGGACTATCTGGTCGGCTTCACGCTCTCCCCGGTGCTGTGGCGCAAATTGCCGGGCGCGCGCTCGGCCGGCCGGGTGCAGTCGGTGGCGCTGCGGCTGGTCTGCGACCGCGAGCTCGAGATCGAGAAATTCGTCGCCCGCGAATACTGGTCGCTGGTCGCGACGCTGCTGACGCCGCGCGGCGAAGCCTTCGAGGCGCGTCTGGTCGGCGCCGACGGCAAGAAGATTCAGAGGCTCGACATCGGCACCGGCGCCGAGGCCGAGGATTTCAAGAAGGCGCTGGAGGCTGCCGCCTTCACGGTGACAACCGTCGACGCCAAGCCGGCCCGCCGCAATCCGCAGGCGCCCTTCACCACCTCGACGCTGCAGCAGGAAGCGAGCCGCAAGCTCGGCTTCGCGCCCGCGCATACGATGCGGATCGCGCAGCGGCTCTATGAAGGCATCGATATCGGCGGCGAGACCACCGGACTCATTACTTATATGCGAACCGACGGCGTGCAGATCGCCGGTGAGGCGATCACGCAGGCCCGCAAGGTGATCGGCGAGGATTACGGCAAGGCCTACGTGCCGGACGCGCCGCGCCAGTATCAGACCAAGGCCAAGAACGCACAGGAAGCGCACGAAGCGATCCGCCCGACCGACCTGTCGCGCCGGCCGGCCGAGATGCGCCGCAAGCTCGATGCCGACCAGGCGCGGCTCTATGAGCTGATCTGGACCCGCACCATCGCCAGCCAGATGGAATCGGCCGAGCTGGAGCGCACCACCGTCGACATCACGGCAAAGGCGGGCGGCCGCGTGCTGGAGCTGCGCGCCACCGGCCAGGTCATCAAGTTCGATGGCTTCCTCGCCCTCTATCAGGAAGGCCGCGACGACGAGGAAGACGAGGACGGCCGCCGCCTGCCCCAGATGAGCCCGGGCGAGGCCCTGAAACGTCAGCAACTTGCCGTCACCCAGCATTTCACCGAGCCGCCGCCGCGTTTCTCGGAAGCATCCCTTGTGAAGCGGATGGAGGAGCTCGGCATCGGCCGGCCCTCGACCTATGCCTCGATCCTGCAGGTGCTGAAAGACCGCGGCTATGTGAAGCTGGAGAAGAAGCGCCTGCACGGCGAGGACAAGGGCCGCGTCGTCGTTGCGTTCCTGGAAAGCTTCTTCCGCCGCTATGTCGAGTATGATTTCACCGCCGATCTGGAGGAGCAGCTCGACCGCATCTCCAACAACGAGATCTCCTGGCAGCAGGTGCTGAAGGATTTCTGGCGCGACTTCATCGGCGCGGTGGACGAAATCAAGGACCTGCGCGTTGCCGAAGTGCTCGACGTGCTCGACGAGATGCTGGGGCCGCACATCTATCCGCCGCGTACGGATGGCGGCGATGTCAGGCAGTGCCCGACCTGCGGCACCGGCAAGCTCAATCTGAAGGCCGGCAAATTCGGCGCCTTCGTCGGCTGCTCGAACTATCCGGAATGCCGCTACACCCGTCCGCTCGCCGCCGACTCCGAGGCCGCTGCCGATCGTGTGCTCGGCAAGGATCCGGGAACGGGCTTCGACGTCACCGTCAAGGCCGGCCGGTTCGGTCCCTACATCCAGATCGGCGAGCAGAAGGATTACGCCGAAGGCGAGAAGCCGAAGCGCGCCGGCATCCCCAAGGGAACCTCGCCCGCCGACGTCGAGCTCGAGCTGGCGCTGAAATTGCTGTCGCTGCCGCGCGAGATCGGCAAGCATCCGGAAACAGGCCAGCCGATCACGGCCGGCATCGGCCGCTTCGGCCCGTTCGTGCGCCACGACAAGACCTATGCAAGCCTTGAGGGCGGCGACGAGGTGTTCGAGATCGGGCTCAATCGCGCGGTGACGCTGATCGCGGAAAAGGCCGCCAAGGGTCCGAGCCGGCGTTTTGGAGCCGACCCCGGGAAGGCGCTCGGCGATCATCCGACGCTTGGCGCGGTCGCGGTCAAGAGCGGCCGTTACGGCGCCTATGTCACGGCCGGCGGCGTCAACGCGACAATCCCGAGCGACAAGGAGAAGGACACGATCACGCTGGCCGAAGCCATCGCGTTGATCGACGAGCGCGCGGCCAAAGGAGGCGGTAAGGGCGGCGGCAAGGCAAAGGCGAAGAAGGCAAAAGCCGCGAAGCCGGGCGAGGCGGCGGCCAAAACTGCCAACAAGACTGCCAAGGCCGTCAAGAAGGCCGAAGCTGAGACCGAAGCCGACGACGACGCGCCAAAGCCTGCGAAGAAGGCGGCGGCGAAGAAGGCTGTCGCCAAGCCGAAGACCGAATCCACCAGCAAGGCGCGCGCGCCGGTCGGAAAGGCCGCCAAGACCTCGGCGGCCAAGCCGGCCTCGGCGGCGAAGTCGTCTGCAAAGAAGAGCGCCGCCAAGGCGCGCGGATGATCGTCAGTGAAAGATGAGCGCGACAGCGGCTTTCCGACCAGGGACGCCATCGTCGCCTTCATCCGCGCGAATCCGGCCAAGGTCGGAGCCAAGGAAATCGCCCGCGAGTTCGGCCTGAAAAATGCCGACCGCGCCGAACTGAAGCGCATCCTGCGTGAATTGATCGAGCAAGGCGCGATCGCCAAGCGCGGCAAGAAGGTCGCGGAGACCGCCGCACTCCCGGCCACCGTGATGGCCGACATCACCGGCCGCGATGCCGACGGTGAGCTGATCGCCGTTCCGTCCGAATGGGACGAGGCCGAAGGCGGCGAGCCGCCTAAAATCCGCATCCACATTCCGCGCCATGCGCGGCCCACGGCCATGGCCGGCGTCGGCGACCGCGCGCTGCTGCGTGTCGAGACCTCCGACGACGACGGCGCCGCCTATCGCGGCCGCATCATCAAGGTCATCGACCGCGGCCGCAGCCGCGTGCTCGGCGTGTTCCGGGCGTTGCCCGGCGGCGGCGGACGGCTCGTGCCCGTCGACAAGAAGCAGGCCGGGCGCGAGCTCAACATCGCCAAGGCCGACGCTCTGGATGCGAAGGATGGCGATCTCGTCGCCGTCGACCTGATCCGCTCGCGCGGTTACGGCCTTGCCTCGGGGCGGATCAAGGAGCGGCTCGGCTCGATCGCGAGCGAAAAGGCGATCAGCCTGATCGCGATTCACGGCCATGATATTCCCATCGCCTTTTCGCAAGCCGCCTCGCGCGAGGCCGAAGACGCCAAGCCCGCCGCGCTGAAAGGCCGCGAGGACTGGCGCGACATCCCGCTCGTCACCATCGATCCGCCCGACGCCAAGGATCACGACGACGCGGTGCATGCGCAAGCGGATCCCGACCCGAACAACGAGGGCGGCTTCATCGTGCATGTCGCGATCGCCGACGTCGCCTTCTATGTACGGCCGGGCTCCGCGCTCGACCACGACGCGTTCCTGCGCGGCAATTCGGTCTACTTCCCCGACCGCGTCGTGCCGATGCTGCCCGAGCGCATCTCCAACGATCTGTGTTCGCTGGTGCCTGGCGAGCCGCGCGGCGCGCTCGCGGTGCGCATGGTGATCGCGCCCGACGGCCGCAAGCGCTCGCACAGCTTTCATCGCGTGCTGATGCGCTCGGCCGCGAAGCTCGCTTATGCGCAGGCGCAGGCTGCGATCGACGGCCGGCCCGATGACCTGACAGGCCCCCTGCTCGATCCGATCCTGAAACCGCTCTATGCGGCCTATCAATGCGTGAAGCGCGCCCGCGACGCGCGCGATCCCCTCGATCTCGACATTCCCGAACGCAAGATCCTGCTGAAGCCCGACGGTACGGTCGATCGCGTCGTCGTGCCGCAGCGGCTCGACGCGCACCGGCTAATCGAGGAGTTCATGATCCTCGCCAATGTCGCCGCCGCCGAGATGCTGGAAAAAAAGGCACTGCCGCTTATATATCGTGTGCATGATGAGCCCACGGTGGAAAAGGTGCATGCGCTGCAGGAGTTCCTGAAGACGCTTGACGTGCCCTTCGCCAAGGCCGGCGCGCTGCGTCCATCGCTGTTCAACCGCGTGCTGACGCTGGTCGCGGGCCAGGATTACCAGGCACTGGTCAACGAGGTCGTGCTGCGCTCACAGGCGCAGGCGGAATATTCCGCCGAGAATTACGGCCACTTCGGACTCAATCTGCGCCGCTACGCGCATTTCACTTCGCCGATCAGGCGATACGCCGATCTGATCGTTCACCGCGGACTGCTCCGCGCGCTCGGACTTGGCGAAGGCGCGCTGCCGGACAGCGAGACCGCCGAGCATCTGAGCGAGGTCGCGGCGCAAATCTCCGTGACAGAACGTCGCGCGATGAAGGCCGAGCGCGAGACCGCCGACCGGCTGATCGCGCATCATCTCGCCGACCGTGTCGGCGCGAGCTTCCAGGGCCGTATTTCCGGCGTCACGCGGGCCGGATTGTTCGTCAAGCTCGACGATACCGGCGCCGACGGGCTGGTGCCGATCCGCACCCTCGGCACGGAATATTTCGATTATGATGAGACCCGCCACGCGCTGATCGGCTCGCGCAGCGGTGCCATGCACCGTTTGGGTGACGTCGTCGACGTTCGTCTGGTAGAAGCTCAGCCAGTCGCTGGCGCACTGCGGTTCGAGCTTCTATCTGAAGGACAGGCTGCTCCACGCGGCAGGCGCGATCGCTTCGAGCGGAGCGACCGGCGTGTAAAGGATCGCACGCATCCCGCCAAGTTCGCGAAGAAGCCGGAGAAGAAGCGTAACAAGATGCGCAAGCCGGAGCGCAAGACAAAACCCGGCAAACGGAAGAAGGGCAAGCCATGAATACCGTGAGCACCGCCGGAAAGGTCTGGA
>Ga0207663_10001585_pt1 | contig 10677 bp, 9 predicted proteins | sample LARL53metaG_FD_184346 | JGI IMG/M metagenome (GOLD analysis project Ga0207663, IMG submission 184346) | Corn, switchgrass and miscanthus rhizosphere microbial communities from Kellogg Biological Station, Michigan, USA - LAR L5-3 metaG... | ecosystem: Host-associated > Plants > Roots >...
GTAAGAGTGATGACGTTGCCGGCAATAGTCTTGATCGCCCCAATATGTCTCGCAGCAGCATTCCCCCCGGCTCCTTCTTGAACCTGCGGCTCCCTCAACGGCCTGGCCAGGCAGACTGGAACCAAGCTCGGGCTAACCATAGCGGTCAACCACAAGACGAAAATCACTAACCTCATTTTCGTGCTGTTCATACGTGCCCCTGCAGCCTTCGCCGCTTGTGCCGGAACCCATCCTTGGCCGCAATAGAATCGCAATCGCTCAGCTCACTCGTAGATTCGAATCCCCGGCACCACCCGGTTGATCACGCCACTTGGACTCGGGTTGTCCGGATCGAGACCTGCGCGCACGCTCAGATGGTATCCAAACAGTTGTAGACCGAGAATCTCAAAGGGCGTGCGGATATCGTCCGGGGCTTGCGGGAGCAATGGTGGAATAACCTCATCAAAAAGCTGCCCGTTGGTCTGGTCGATATCGCCTTCCTGGCATATACCCACGAGATACCCCAGTTTCTTCTTGCGGAGTTCTCGGACTAGATCCTCTTCATAAGGGCGAACCGCGCGATCATTAGAGAGGAGGCAGATGACCACCGTATTCGGGCGCACAAAACTCATCGGCCCGTGTCTCAATCCCAAGTAAGTCTCCGCCATGACGGGAAAGCGACCAGCTGTCATCTCCAGAACCTTTAAGGCCCCCTCCTGGGCCCAACCGAAAAGCGGTGTTGAGCCGAGAAGAACAACCCGGCCTTCGACGCGATTGGCCAGGTTTCTCATTTTTTCGTTGATCGGAGTAAACGCTGTGTGTGCTCCTCCGGCGGCACTGACAATCACTTGATCCATAGAACCGCCCTTCGCCAAGCAGAGTCCCGCGAGGCAGAGATTGGAGAAAGAGCTGGTCATCACCAGGCTCTGATCATTAGTGCGTGGATCCAAAATGATGGGCTTCACTAGGAGCGAGGTTGCCAATGCTCCCTCAGAATTGCAGGTGATAGCCAAATGCCAAACCTCGGGTCGGAAGCGGTGAACACGCTCGACCACAGCCATGCTCTCGGGACTGTTACCGGAGCGGGCGAGGGAGACCAGTACAGTCGCATCTTCCATATAGCGCTCGGTCGCCAGTAGCAGATCGGTAGAGGGCACAGCCCTGGATCGCGGCCATGCTGCTGCCACCACAGCCGCGGCATAGGCTGACGTTCCTGCGCCGGTAATGACTGCTCGCGCATCCTTCAATCTGGCCTGGAGCTTCAACCCGGCGATTCCCTCGCGAACCCGTACTGCGGTTGTCGGCCACAATACCGGTTGCTGTTGAATCTCGAACCATGTATGGGCGCCTACAGCGTTAGGTTGTGCGCTGCTCCATTTGATGTCACTGGTTCTCATGGATCTCCGTTACGCTCTTTTACACATCATGAAACCTGAGTCGAACCCTGCGACTAGCGTGCTTTTTGTCTACCCTCTAACCAGGAACTGCCCTGATTGAAGTCAGGTTGAACATTTACCTACTAAAACCTTCAGTCTGCACCTCCGCGGTGCGCAGGCATTGGCCTTCTGTCTTTTCTTTCTAGACCAACTGAACTCGTTAAGCGGGAAACGGTCCTCCGCGCAGAATTCCCTGACGACTCAGAGTAATAATACTACGTTGATCGTTTCCTTTGCTATCGACTTGTTGCTTTTCGTTACGTTCCCTCTTGCAAAAAATGGCTCCAGGAGGCAGCAGCTCTTTGTGCTTTCCCGGTTTGCGCCCTGGGCCGATCTAGAATGGGTCGGTCCGATAATTCTCTGGTCTTAGGGAAAATCCTTGTGTTGAGCGAAGAACGCAGACGCGCCATTATCGAGCTTCTGAACCGCGAAGGCCGGGTACTGGCCCCTGACCCGTCCAAGCGGTTTCGGACTCCAAGTCACCATTCGTAAGGACTTGGAAATACTACATGAAAAAGCCCAATTGCATCGTAGTCTTGGGGGCGCTCTGCCTGCTCAGGACGGAGCTCTCGAAGATCCCACCTGCGCGAGAAAGAGCACCTTCACCGTAAGGAGAAGCTGCACTTGGCAGCAGCTGCGGTCCGCATGGTGAAGGAACGACTCTGGCACCACCACTACCGCGATTGCCCCCGCGCTACGAGCGCTTCAAGAACCTGACAGTTATCACCAATGCGGTGGATTATTGCAGCAGAGCTGGCGGCCACAACCCTAGATGTAATCCTGACAGGGGGCACCCTGCGCAAGAACTCGTTCTCACTGGTTGGCCCGATTGCTGAAGAAACCTCGCGCCATCTGAACACGGACATTCTGTTTCTAGGCGTAGATGGCTTCGATGTTCGCTATGGATTGAGCACTCCCAATCTGCTGGAGTCAAAAGTGAATCGGGCTATGGTCGAAATTGCCGAGTGAAGAATTGCAGTATGCGATTCCAGCAAATTTGGGCGGCGTAGCCTATCGTTGACAGCTCCGATCTCGGCACTGCATGAAATGATTACCGATCATAGGGCGCCCAAGTCAGACGTAAGCATGCTCGAGAAATCGGGGATTGAAGTCAAGCTCGTCTAGGCCAGGTAAAAACGATCGCAATGCGCAGCTCCCGCATGTCTCCCCTGATTGAAAAGAACCAGCTTCTGTCGCATTTTTCACAGCCGTTTCACCGTCGGGCCGGCGCCCCACCCAATATCTTCGCGGCGTTTTCGCGATACACCCGCTCAAGGCTTGTATCAGGGAGGCCGAATCCATTCAGACTCCAGTGATAGCCGAATTGCTCGCTTTCGTAGAAATGTTCATCCATCGTTTCTAAAATGCGAAACGTGATCCGGTACATTGTCTTTTCAAAGCCCATATCGGTTCCGTAAACAAGACGATCTGCATGCCGGGCATAGAACTGGGAGACAAAGCGCGGTATGGGGGCGGTCTCGGCATAGCGGGCGGAGATATCCGCATACAGGTTCGGATTGCGGTCGAAAAGCTCACCCAGTCGCGTCAGGTCGTAGTCAAGGTTCGCAAAGTGGCAAGCAATAAACGTGGTTTGCGGATGTTTCTTGACCGCGTGTTCGAGAAGATCGACCATTCCCGAGAGGTCGACGATATTCGGCTGATTATCCAACCGCCAGTGATAGGCGTTCATCAGCCCGTCATTGGTCCTGTCCATTGCCTGATACATCCAAATCGGGTCCGCCACGTGAATGCTGACCGGCATTTTCAAATCCCCACACTTCGCGAATAGCCCGTCCATCCGAGGGTCGTCAGGATGTAAGCCCAATGTCTTTGACTTGCCGCTCACCATGCCACTCCCCTTGTCGTGAAGCTCACCGACGCCACGCGCACCGGCTTGATGACACCTTTCAAGTTCCCGGATAGCGGCCGGCCCGAATCCGGGCTGGTCATAGCCCGCAAAGTCAAAACCGCACCATACCTCGAAGCGGGCTGGATATTTGGCATACTCGCGGTAAACCGCGTCAAAGCCGCCGCCCACTGCCGCCGTGAGAATGACCGTCTTTTCCACACCTACCTGGTCCATGTTGTCAACCCATTCGGCAATTTGTTCCGGGGTTTTGGCGTAGGGATGCGAATGCATATCAATAATTGGATACCTGGCCTTGGCAACCTCCGTCACCGGAATCTTGTAGATGGATTTCGGCCGATAGTCCTTGAGAAGTATTTGCTCGGGGGATTCTCCATGCAGATGATTCCGTGCCCCAATGCCGTTGCCCGCTGACTGATCTTGCGCATCGAACTGCAAAGCATCGCCAAGGACAGGCATGATGGGACCAGCTGCCAAGCCGACACTAGCTGCTTTCAGAAATGTTCTCCGATTCATATGATCTCCGGGCTGCTGTCGATTGAATTACACACAGAACTCCTGGGACGTCCACTGTCATGGTCGGCGCCATGGTATGGCAAATGTGTGACGCGCAGTCGATCCGCTGACTCCGCCAGCGTGGGAACGAAAGGAAACCTAATAAAACGAAATAAATTGATGCGTGTCAAGGCTATTCTGTGGTATATCCAATTCACTGAGGACGGTTGAGCTTGGAACCCCGGTTTGTGGAGGCCGCTCGTGTCGATTCGGCTGGGAGAACTTGGTACGGCGATGGCATAACATTCTCTGACTTAAAGAGCGCTTCTCCGCGGGTTGAGGAGCAGTTTCGAATCAATCTATATCGCAGCCAGGAGCCGCCACCTAAACCGGATGCAGGTGGAATGGCAACCGACGAGAAGTTGTACTTTTCACCTTCCGGAGAGGTCTGGCCGGCTGCGGCTAAATCGAAGGAAAGCGGTAACGCTTGTTACTGCCAGCCTTATACCGACGGTGGGCATTCAGGTTTCGAACTTCTCCCCAATCGCTTCTAAATCTTCGGCACGGAGCGGCCTTGGGCGCCTCAGATTTTTGTTTCACATTCGTCGAAATCGCTGTTTATGCTGGGGCACATGAAATCAAACGATATACAGGGAAGCCATGTCGAAAGGGCGAAGTGGTCGTTACGGAAAGGATCAGCATGAAATTTCCAATCTCTTTTATGTTGCTTGTATGCGCCTCCGGAGCTTTTGGCCAGCCCAACTCAGCCTACTACGTGTCGACCACCGGGAGTGACTCAAATCCGGGTACGCAAACGGCACCTTGGCGCACGGTTCAACATGCCGCAGACACAGCACGTGCGGGCTGTACGGTCAACCTGCGAGGAGGAGTCTACAAAGAGCTCGTGAGCATCAACGCATCGGGCAACGCGAGCGATGGATACGTTACTCTCAGAAGCTATCCTGGCGAGACGGCGACCCTGGACGCAGGGCATTTCACTCCCGCCGGCAGAAGCGGGATTCTCACCATTCATAACCAGAGTTACGTGAGAATCGAAGGCCTTGAAATTCGCAACTTCCGCACCGCCGAACATCGACTTGCGCCGTTAGGCATAAGCGTTACCGGGGCCGGTTCCCATATAGAACTGCTGAAAAACAACGTTCATCACATTGAGAACAATTTTCCAGGCCGCGATGCACCGGGAAGCGGCGGCAACGGTTTTGGCATCGCCGTATACGGTACCGACGCCAACGCTCCTATCACTGACCTGATCATTGACGGCAATGAGGTGCATCACCTCAAGACCGGTTCAAGCGAGTCGTTGGTAGTGAACGGGAATGTCACGAACTTCCGCATCACGCACAATGTCGTCCACGACAACAACAACATCGGAATCGACGTTATCGGCTTTGAGCGCACAGCGCCCGCCCCTGCCGTCGACCAGGCCCGCGATGGGGTGGTAAGCGGCAATCTGGTTTACAACATTACCTCGCGCGGAAATCCGGCCTACCGCAACGATGAATCTTCCGATGGTATTTACGTGGACGGGGGTACCCGGATACTGATCGAACAGAACGTCATTCATGATGTGGACTTCGGAATCGAGCTGGCCAGTGAGCACAAGGACCGTGCCACCAGCTACATCACTGCGCGAAACAACCTTATTTATCACTGCCATACCGCGGGTGTTTCCATCGGAGGTTATGCACCTGAGCGGGGACACACCGATCACTGCACGGTGGTTAATAACACCCTCTATGAAAATGATACGTCGGCGACAGGTTCCGGCGAGCTTCAGATGCAGTGGAACATGGCAGACAATATTTTCGAGAACAACATCGTGTATGCAGGGCCACGCTGCCTTCTCGTGTTGAATAAGTCCAAAGTCGACAAAAGCCATCCGCCAGCTACGATCGATCACAACCTCTATCAATGTGTCTCCGGGCCGCAGGCGAGCACGTGGTCAGGGGCGTCCGGTACGGTGACGGGGTTCGATAAATATGTGGAGTCCGCGGGGAATGATCGTCATTCCCGTTTTTCAGACCCGCGTTTCGTTGATCCCGCCAAGAATGACTTTCATCTGAGAGCAGATTCTCCCGCGCTCACTGCTGGCACAATTGAGGGAGTGCCGGTGGGAGAACTCGATCTTGAAGGTTCACCGCGAGTCAAGTCCGGAAAGATCGACATCGGCTGCTACCAACAATAAACGGAGAAATCCATGCTGAAATCGGACCTGAATCGCCGTAAATTCCTGAAGATCACCTCTGGAGCTGGCGCCGCCTTGGCTATGCCGACTCTGGGACAAACGGCTGTTGCCTCTTCTTCCAAAATGATCGGCATCCAGGTGGGGGCAGTTTCGTTTGTGGATGAAGGCACGGAGAAGGTTTTGGACGTGCTTCAGGAACGTGCCTGCGTGAATACCCTTTTTCTTGCGGTATTCACCTACGGTCGAGGGATCGCCGGACGGCAGATTCCAGGCCAGCCGTTGCCCGATCATGGCAAGCAGGAGTACGACCTCAATTATCACGGTGGGAACTTCGCCACACCTCATCCTCAGTACTACAAGAACACACTCATCAAGCCTGCTCACGCGCCCGATCACGGTGACCTGGACATCCTGGCGGAAGTCCTCCCTGCCGCAAAAAAGCGCGGGCTCAAAGTCATCTGCTGGATGGAGGACGTATTTCGCCCCGATTTGCCGAATATGGAGAAAGTTCAGGAGCGGGATCTGTATGGGCGGAATGCCGAGACGCTATGCGTCAATAACCCTAACTACCTGAATTTCTTTGCCGGCTTGGTGGGAGACCTTGCGAGTTCCTATGATGTCGACGGAATCATGTGGGGATCCGAGCGGCAGGGTGCGCTTTCGGACAGTCTGGGGGCCACGCATGACACACCGCCAATCGATCCAGGCAATGTGACTTGCTTCTGCGAGTTTTGTCAGCGTAAAGCGAAAGAGCGCAGCATCAATCCCGATCGCGCCAGGCAAGGATTTCTGGAGTTGGAAAAATTCGTCCGTGCGTCACGGAACGGCAAACGCCCCGTGGACGGCTACTTCGTTCAATTCTGGCGGATTCTGTTGCGGTATCCCGAACTTGCTGCCTGGGAGATGCTCTTCACTGACAGCCTTCGTGAGACCTACGCGGCACTCTACAAAACGGTGAAAATGGCCAAGCCAACGATCCCCGTGGGCTGGCACATCTGGCACAACAATTCCTTTAATCCGATTTACCGCGCGGAACAGGATTTGCAGGAGCTTTCGAAATATTCGGACTTTATTAAGGTAGTCATGTACAACAACTGTGGCGGCGAGCGGATGGCGTTGTACGCTGACAATATCGGCTCGACGCTCTATGGAGATCTCTCCAAACAGGGCCGGCTCGATTTTAACTACGCGGTGATGGGATTGAAGGAACGCGGCTACGATCAGATTACGCTCACTGGCCTTTCATCTGATTACGTTTACCGCGAGACGAAACGTGCACTGGATGGTGTGCTTGGTACCCGCACACTGATCTGGCCCGGCATCGATATCGATATCCCAACCGAAGCCAATAACAGCAAGTGCACGCCGCAGAGCGTTAAAGAAGCAGTTCAGGCGGCATTCCGCGCTGGCGCACCAGGCGTGCTCCTATCTCGCAAGTATTCCGAGATGCGGCTTGCTAACCTCAGTGGCGCTGGAGACGCGATTCGCGAATTGAAATTATCCAGTTGAGCAGACTCAGGCCTACTACTCCTCACAATGTGCACCATGGATGACCATTGAGTTCGGCGGCCAGCAACTCATTCAACTCGCGAACCGCCGCTTGATACGCCGGGTGATCGTAACGCGGCACGCGGTTGTTTTTCCGGTAACGCATTTCCGCAGGGTTGCCCTTCCACTCACCTTTGAGCTTTACGTAGGGAACTTCGGAACCGATGCGCTTGTCAGCGGCGGCCAAATCGAACGTGATCTTCCACCATTCCGGAAGGTCGAGGCGGGCCGGCTGTTTCTGGACATCGCGCCAGTTGGGGCGAATGTAGATCTTTTGCGCAATGGGTAGCTTGACCAGATCTTCGAGGGTTCGTTCCAGCGTTTGCCCGGGGACATGGAGTGGCCCTGTGTCGTCAGAGGCACAGACAATGAGGCCCATGCCGTAGTTGCTGACGATCTCCTTGGATGGCGTAGTGACCGTCCAGAAATCGCTCTCCGGAACAACCGCACACGGACCATACTGTGGGAGCGGGCCTTGATAAAGCCGGTCGGGAACCGAAAAGCCCGCTCCCCAATCGTATTTGTCCCAGTTGTGTTCAGGAATGTAGGCGTTGGTGGTGGCCCTGTACAAGCCAACTGTGAGTCCTGTGGCGGTGGCGGACTTCAAGAACCTGCGTCGGTCTATTTGTGCTCCCTGAACGGCGAAGTTAACCGGTTGATGTTGGTCCAGCTTTCAGCGGTTTACTGGGGTGAATCGCTTAATGCGGTAGAGAAAAGGAGATGACATCGCTTCCGGCAGCAATGGCCACGTATTGCACTCCGTCCACTTCGTAACTCATCGGAGAAGCACGAACAGTCTGGCCGGTGTTGAACTCCCAGAGTGGGTGACCTGTGCGCGCGTCGACCGCCGCAAACGATCCGGTGTCGTCTCCAAACAATACCAACCCTCCGGCAGTGGTTAACGTCCCTCCCGAGGAAGTTCCCTTTCCTACCTGGGGGGAACGCCACATCAGGGTTCCATCAGGGATGCTGTACGCCAAAAGAATCTTGCGTTGTGCTTCCGTTTGGATTTTCTTTGTGCCCGTGGCATAGTATGTTGCGCCCTCTTTGTATTCCGCGGGTTTTGAGAAAAACATGTTGCAATTCTCCAGCGTGAGAAAATAAAACATCCGGGTCTCAGGGTTGTACGACGGTGAGTACCAATTAGTAGCGCCTTCTATGCCAGGACAGATGCGTGTGCCCTCTGACGTCGGGATGAGTCCCGAAAGAATCGGGCGGCCATTCTCATCAACTCCCTTCGCCCAGGTCGCTTCATTCAGGAAGCGCGTCGCATTCAAGAACTTTCCATTTGTTCGATCAAGAAAATACAGAAAGCCATTGCGATTGGCTTGGACGAGCAACTTGCGACGTTCGCCATGCTCATCCACATCAATCAGCACGGGAGTCTCATTGGCGTCATAGTCGTACAAGTCATGCGGGGTAAATTGAAAATACCATTTCAATGTTCCCGTATCGACATCCAAAGCTAAAACGCAATCTGTATAGAGATCATCTCCGGGACGCGTCTCTCCTGCGAAGTCGGGCGCTGGATTGCTTGTTGTCCAGTACAGAAGATTCAATTCAGGATCATACGTGCCTGGCATCCACGTTGTGCCTCCACCATGCAGGTAAGCGTCGCCCGGCCAGCTTGCAGAACCAGGTTCTCCAGGTGCTGGTATGGTCCAGAACTTCCATCGCAAGGCTCCGGTTTCGGCATCGTAAGCGGCCAGAAAGCCGCGCACTCCACTGTCTCCGCCTGAAGTACCTACAATGACTTGGTCCTTCACTACGAGGGGGGCGCTTGTGGCTCCATAGCCTTTTCTGGAATCCGCATACGGCACATCCCAAAGCACGCGACCAGAGCGCGCATCCAGGCAAAGCAGGTGCGCATTGTCCGTTTCCATATATACGCGGTTTTTCCAAAGCGCCACGCCTCGATTTTTGTGCGCTGCCGCGTCATCAATGAGGCCGCTGCTTACAGCACGTTCGTGCTTCCACAGCTCTCGCCCTGCGCGCGCGTCCAAAGCGATTAAAGTGTTTGCGGCAGTCACGTACATCACGCCGTTGTAGACCACCGGCGTGACTTCCAGATGCGAGGTGTTCTCCGCGTGAAATATCCATGCCGCCCGCAGATGCGAAACACTGGTTGTATTGATGCTGCTCAGGCTGCTGTACCTTTGTCCGGAGTAGTCTCCGTTATAAGACGTCCAATTCGTTCCGTTCGGGCTAGCAGACACATCTTCTTTTATGTACGGTTTGCGCTCGCTGGCGGTTGTTGAGTGCTCTTGGGCAGGTGTGACGGTCGGACAAAATGGAAGGGAAAGAATTCCTACTACGAATCTCCACCAAAAGGTCACTCTCATTGCGTCCGGCCCGAGCCTTCTATCACGACTTCTCCGAGCGATCCGCGATCGACTCCATTGGCATCCACAAGGTGAAGCGAAATACGTCCGGGATGGCCGCTGAACGCCACGGAACTTTGTAACGGGACAATTTTCCGCGGATCTACTGCCACCACCGACTGGGTGCCCATCACCGATCCTCTGGCACGGTAGAAATAAGCAACAAGTTGTCCGGGGAAGAAAGGGCCAAATGTTCCGGTCATATCGATTTGTCCGTTGTCTTTGTTTTCAACCGCGTGCAAAGCCTTAAAGACCACTCCCGAATCTTTTACGGCCTGAATACCGCTATCGCCGCGCGTCGGAAACCATTCCGTATCAAAACTATGAGATTCTCCTGGATAAAGCCGAACCATAGGAGAATTCAACTCAGCCTCCATATAAAAAGGAGGCGGCTCTCTATCCGTGCGTCCCAAGGTCACTGTGCCGTCCGGTGCCTGACGGAGCTGCGGCCCATTGGTCCAGAAAATAACGGAGGCCTTTCCGGGATACGGCTTCGTGTCGTCGTAGCGGAATCGCTCAACCATGGCATATTGACTGGCGCCGTCCACTACGGCCAACCAGCCATCCTTCGAATCCAGCCATAGCTCCGCCGCCAGTGGAACATAATGCAAGGAAAAGATGCCATCTTCTCTGATTTTCGCTGCGGAGTTCTCCGCAGGTCCAAATCTCACGTGGTAGCGATTGAGATAGGCGCTCGTGGGATTTGCGCTGCTGAATCCCCAGATATCCTTATTATAATGCGCTGGGTCCTTCGCGTCGGCCGTG
>Ga0207663_10001587_pt1 | contig 10677 bp, 13 predicted proteins | sample LARL53metaG_FD_184346 | JGI IMG/M metagenome (GOLD analysis project Ga0207663, IMG submission 184346) | Corn, switchgrass and miscanthus rhizosphere microbial communities from Kellogg Biological Station, Michigan, USA - LAR L5-3 metaG... | ecosystem: Host-associated > Plants > Roots >...
CCGAGGACGCGCTGCGCTCGCGGCTGATGCCGGTCAACGACCGCTACCCGCTGGCCGACGTGCTCGCGGAGTGCGAGCGGCATTTCCGGCTACGCCGGCGCAAGGTCTTCGTCGAATACGTGATGCTCGCGGGCGTGAACGACCGCGTCGAGCAGGCCCGCCAGTTGGCAGAGCTGCTCGACAGGCGGGCGTTCAAGGTCAACCTGATCCCATACAACCCGACCGGGCAGTTCGACGGCTCCTCGCGCCGCGCGATCGACGCGTTCAAGTCCGTACTCGACCGCGCGGGACTGCCGGCGACCGTCCGGCTGACGCGCGGCCGGGACATCGACGCCGCCTGCGGCCAGCTCGCGGCCTCGCGCGCCGCGTAGACTCCGCCGCCGTGCCCGAAGTCTGGTTCGACGAGCTCTCCGAGCTGATCGCCATTCCGAGCGTCAGCGCAGACCCGGAGCGCGCGGGTGACGTGGCGCGCGCCGCGGAGTGGCTGGCCGCGTTCATCCGAGGCACCGGTGGAACGGCGGACGTCGTCCCGACGTCGACGCAGCCGCTGATCGTCGGCGACCTGCCGGCCTCGAAGGGCTCGGAGGTCACCCTGCTCGTCTACGGCCACGTGGACGTGCAGCCGCCGGACCCGCTCGACCTCTGGGAGTCGGACCCGTTCACGCTCGAGCACCGCGGCGACTGGCTGTTCGGCCGCGGCGTCGTCGACGACAAGGGCCAGCTCTACATGCTCGTCAAGGCGGCCGCGGAGCTCGCGGCGGCTGACGAGCTGCCGGTGAACATCCGCTTCACCTGCGACGCGGAGGAGGAGACCGGCGGCCATCAGATCGTCGACTTCCTCGCCGCCGACGAGCGCGGGGCGGACGCGGCGCTGATCTTCGACAGCGGCATGACCACGCGCGGGCTGCCCGAGTTCGCCGTCGCCACGCGTGGGCTCGTCTACTTCCACCTCATCGTCCGGACCGGCGGCCACGACCTCCACTCGGGCCTGTTCGGCGGCGCGGCGCTCAACGCGAACCACGCGCTCGTGCAGATCCTCTCGGCCGTGCAGCAGCGCGACGGCCGCCTGCCGGAGCCGCTGCGCGCGGGGATCGCTCCGCCGACCGAGGAGGAGCGCGCGGCCTGGGCAGAGCTGGTGCCGGGAGAGCAGATGCTCGGCGACGCCGGCGCGCAGCCTGTCGACCGGAGGGCTGCCGAGGAGTTCTACCTCCGCACGACGGCCGAGCCCTCGCTGGACGTGAACGGCGTGGGCGGCGGCTCGCCGGTATTGCAGAAGACCGTCCTCCCCGTCTCGGCCGAGGCGAACCTCTCGATCAGGCTGGCGCCCGGCCAGGACGTCGAGGAGATCGCCGCCGCGGTCGAGCACTTGCTCAGGGACGCGGTCCCGGAGGGCGCCGAGCTCGACGTCCGGCGGCTCTCGTCGGCCGCGGCCGGGCTCGTGCCTCCCGACGCGCCGGCCGTGAAGCTGGCGCAGGACGCGTTCGAGGCGACGATGGGCCGGCGGCCGCTGCTTGTCCGCTCCGGCGGCACGCTGCCGATCGTGCCGGCGCTCGTCGACAAGGGCATCCCGACGGTCGTCACGGGCTTCGCGACCGGCGAGAGCTCGATCCACTCGCCGAACGAGCGGCTCCTCGCGGAGTACATGCCGCTCGGGATCGAAACGGCGAAGGAGCTCTACCGCCGCCTGGCTGCGCTAGCGCGCTAGCAGCAGTCGACCAGCCAGCTGTGCCCGAAGCGGCGCATCTCGTCGATGATCGGCAGCAGTGCCTCGCCCTTCTCGGTCAACTCGTACTCGACGCGGGGCGGCGACTCGGCGTAGCTGCGACGCACGACGATCTGCTCCTGCTCCAGTGCGCGCAGGCGCTCGGAGAGCGTCCGCGGGCTGATCCCGTTGCACGAGTGCTCGAGCTGGGTGAAGCGACGCGGGCCCTCGGAGAGGTCGTGGACGAGCACGGCAGTCCACTTGGCGCCGAGGATCTCGGCGCAGGCCGCGACCGAGCAGGTCGCGTCGTGGACGGGATTCATCGTGCGCATCTCTACGAAGAGTAACGCGGTAGGCTCGCCGCGCCCTGATCGACCTCCATTCGCACATCCTCCCCGGACTGGACGACGGGGCAGCCGATCTCGGCGCCGCGCTCGAGATGGCGCGGCTGGCGGCGGCGGACGGGACGCGGATGCTGGCCGCGACGCCGCACGTGCGCGACGACTACCCGACGAGCGCCGAGCAGATGGAGCGCGGGCTCGCGGACGTCCGCGCGGCCGTCGACGCGGCGCGGATCGAGCTCGAGGTCGTGCCCGGCGGAGAGATTGCGCTCGAGCAGGCCGGGCGGCTCGAGCCGGGCGACCTGCGGCGTTTCGGCCTTGGCGGCAGCGACCGCTGGCTGCTGGTCGAGTTTCCGTACGAGGGATGGCCGCTCGGCCTGCAGCAGCTCGGGCAGGCGTTCGCCGCCGACGGGCTCGGCGTCGTGCTCGCGCACCCCGAGCGCAACGGCGAGGTCCAGGGACGGCCGACCCGTCTGCAGGAGTTCGTCGACGCGGGAATGCTCGTGCAGCTGACGGCGGCGTCGGTCGACGGCCGGCTCGGGCGCCGGGCGCAGGCGGCGTCGCGGACGCTGCTCGAGCTCGGCCTCGCGCACCTGATCGCGAGCGACGCGCACGCGCCGTCGGTCCGGGCGATCGGGCTCTCCGGAGCAGTGCAGGAGGTCCGCGACCCCGAGCTGGCGCGCTGGCTCACGCAGGGCGTCCCGGGCGCGATCGTCGACGGGACGGAGCTGCCGCAGCGACCCTGATACGCTCGCCCGCGGTGTCCCAGCTCGACAAGGAGCTTCGGGAGCGGATCGACGAGCCGGTCTCCCCGGAGGCCGAGCGCGAAGCGCGCCTCTCGCCGGAGGAAGCCGTCGCGCAGATGCGGATCAAGGTGCCGGCGCAGCGGAGCCGGAAGCTGCGCACGATCCTCGACCGTGTCAATGCCGACGACGGGCTGAAGGCGTACTGGCACGTCTCGAACGTGAACGCCGTCAAGCGGCTCGGCATCAACGACCACTCCTGGGTGCACATCCAGATCGTGGCCAACATCGGCCTGCGGCTCCTGCGGATTCTCGCCAAGCGCGGGGTCGAGCCCGCGATGGTCGCCGACTACGACATGAAGCAGGAGGACGCGGAGGTCGTCGTCCTGCTCGGCGCGCTGCTGCATTGCATCGGCATGGCCGTGCACCGTGACCGGCACGAGGACTGGAGCCTGTTCCTGGCCGAGCCGAAGGCGCGCGAGCTGCTCGCCGGAATCTACGAGGAGCCCGAGCTGACGGTCGTCGTCTCGGAGGTGCTGGAGACGATCACGTCCCACCGCGAGTCAGGCCACCCGCTGACGCTCGAGGCCGGCATCGTCCGGGTCGCCGACGCCCTGGACATCGAGGAAGGCCGCTCGCGGATCCCCTTCGAACGCGGGCGCGTCTCGATCCACTCGATCTCGGCGGCCGCGATCGACGAGGTGATCATCAGCGAGGGGCAGGAGCACCCGGTCTCGATCGAGATCAAGATGAACAACTCGGCCGGCGTGTACCAGGTCGACGAGCTGCTGAAGGCGAAGCTGCACGGCTCGGGGCTCGAGCCGTATGTCGAAGTGGTGGCGCGGATCGAGAACGAGGCCGAGAAGAGCCTCGTGCCGTTGTACCGGCTCGAGTAGCTAGGCGAGCAGGGCCCGTAGCGCCGCGAGCGGCTCTTCGCGGACGCGGAAATAGGCCCAGCTGCCGCGCTGGTCGCGCTCGACGAGTCCCGCCTGCAGGAGGACTTTCAAGTGGTGGCTGACCGTCGGCTGGCTCAGCCCGAGCGGCTCGGTCAGATGGCAGACGCACGCCTCATGGGCTGGCTGCGCCTGGATCAGGCTCAGCAGCCGGAGCCGGGCAGGGTCGGCGATCGCCTTCAGGGCACCGGCAAGCTGCACCGCGGAGTCCGCGTCGAGTGGTTCCTGCAGGAGAGGCGGGCACGATGGGGCGATGGTGGCGATCGTCTGCATGTTCGGCCATATTGACAGAGATCGATGACCTCGTCATCATCGCGGCCGAGGACATCGATCCCCGTCGATACCAGGAGGCCGACGTGCCCGAGATCATCGACCCGGTCACCCAACATCACATCAACCAGGCTGCCGATCGGCTGGCCGACGAGTTCGAGGGAGTCTTCTCGCAGGAGACGATCGCCCGCTACATGGTGGAGTCGACCGACCTGCTCGGCGAGGCGAGGATCAATGTGTTCGTCCCGGTGCTCGCGCACCGCTTCTGCCGCGAGCGGCTGAAGGCGCTGGCGCAGGTGGAGGGCAAGCTCGTCAAGGAGCAGCCCGAAGTGCTCTTCGTCTGCACGCACAACGCCGGCCGCAGCCAGATGGCCGCGGGGCTCGTGAAGCTGCGGTCGGACGGCCGCATCCACGTCCGCTCCGCCGGCTCGACCCCCGCCGACGAGATCAACCCGGCCGCGGTCGAGGCGATGGAAGAAGTCGGCGTCGATATGAGCGAGGAGTTCCCCAAGCCCCTCACGGACGAGGTCGTCCGCGCCGCCGACGTCGTGATCACGATGGGGTGCGGCGACGCGTGCCCGATCTTTCCCGGCAAGCGCTACGAGGACTGGGAGCTCGAGGATCCCGCCGGCAAGGATGTGGAGACGGTGCGCCGCATCCGTGACGAGCTCGACGCCCGCGTCCAGGCCCTGATCGCCGAGCTACTTCCGAGCTGAACTTGGCGCTCGGCCGCCTGCTCGCCGCCGAATTCATCGGCACCTTCGCGCTGGTGTTCGCCGGCTGCGGCGCGATCATGGTCGACGCCAAGACCGGCGCCCTCGGTCACGTCGGCGTCGCGATCAGCTTCGGCCTCGTGATCATGGCGATGATCTACGCGGTCGGGCACATCTCGGGCGCGCACTTCAACCCGGCTGTGACGTTTGCGTTCGCGCTCAGCCGCCACTTCCCGTGGAGCCGCGCAATCGCGTACTGGTGCGCGCAGGTGCTCGGCGCGCTGGTTGCGGCCCTGCTGCTGCGCGGGTCGCTCGGAAACATCGCCCATGTGGGTGCCACACTGCCTTCGGGCTCACAGGGCCAGTCCTTCCTCTGGGAGCTCGTTCTCAGCTTCTTCCTGATGTTCGTGATCATGGCCGTGGCCACCGACACGCTCGCCGTGGGCGAGGCCGCGGCGATCGCGATCGGCGGCACGGTCGGCCTGGACGCGATGTTCGGCGGCCCGATCTCGGGCGCCTCGATGAATCCCGCGCGTTCCTTCGCGCCCGCTGTCGTGAGCGGCGACCTGCACGCGCTCTGGCTCTACCTGCTCGCCCCGCCCGTAGGAGCCGCTCTCGCCGCGCTGACCTATCAGCTCATTCGAACCGAGCCGGCACGCCGGGCCGAGGAGCTCGGCTGACCCGTCTGCTGGTCGTCGGCGGCAGCGACGCCGGCATCGCCGCCGCCCTGGGCGCGCGTGAGCTCGACGAGACAAGCGACGTCACCGTGCTGGTGGCCGACCGCTATCCGAACTTCTCGACCTGCGGACTGCCGTACTTTCTCTCCGGCGAGGTCCCTGACCGCCTGAGCGTCGAGGCGCTGAACGCCCTCGACCTCAGCTACACACCGCCCTTCGGCAGTCCCCGGGCCGCTGTGCAGGCCGCCGCACAGGACTGGGCGCGAGAGGCTTACTTCGCGACCGGCTCGAGGCTATAGCCGACGCCGTAGCGCGTCTGGATGAACGTGTGCCGCGGCGCCGGAACGTCGATCTTCTCGCGCAGCCGGCGGACGCAGACGTCCACGGTGCGGTCGCGGTGTGTGGCGCGCCGGCCCCAGATCCGCTGCAGCAGCTCGTCCCGCGACGCGACACGGCCCGCGTCCTGGGCGAGCGTGTAGAGCAGCCGGAACTCCGTGGGCGTCAACTCGGCGTTCTCGCCGTCGACGAACGCCTGCACGGAGCGCGGGTCGATCCGCAGCTCCTCGATCACGAGCTCCTCGCCGCGGTCCTCGGGAACGCCCCGGACGCCACGTCGCGCCGCCGCCTGCACCCTCGCGACGAGCTCCTTCATCGAGAACGGCTTGACCAGGTAGTCGTCGGCGCCGATCTGGAGCGCATGCACGCGATCGTGTTCCGTCCCGCGCGCCGAGACGACCAGGATCGGCGTGCCGATCCCCTCGGCGCGCGCCTGCTCGATCAGCGCCCAGCCGTCGAGGCCCGGCAGCATCAGGTCGAGCACGAGCACGTCCGGCCGCTCGTAGCGCAGTCGGGCGAGCCCGACCTCGCCGGCGCCGACCCGCATCGAGTCGAGCCCGGCCGCCGTCAGGTGCTGCGCCATGCCCTCGGCGATCGTGTCGTCGTCTTCGACGATGAGGACCTTCGTCACGCCATACTCAAGACTAGTGAGTGACACCGACTACGAAGCCCTCCGGACGGCGTTCACGGCCTCCGTCTCGCACGAACTGCGCACGCCTCTGGCCCGCCTGCAGTCGCTGCTGGAGACGGCCGAGCTTCCCGGCGTCGACCTCAACGCCCTGCTGCGGCAGGCGCGGGACGAGGTCACCGAGATGACCGAGCTCGTGGACGACATCCTCTTTCTGAGCGAGCTCGAACAGGAGCGCGAGGTCGTCGCGCTCGGCGTGACCGAGGCCGCGCCCGTGCTCCGCGACGTCGTCTCCGAGCTGAGCGAGCGCGCCGAGCTGGCCGGGCTCACCCTCCGCCTCGTGATCGAAGACGAGACGATCGAGATCCCGCTGCGCCGGCGGATGCTCCGGCTCGTGGTCGAGAACCTGCTCGAGAACGCCTTGCGGTACGCCGGCGAGGGCGCGACCTGCACCGTCACGCTCGCCCCAGTCGAGGGCGGCACGCTGCTCGAGGTGGCCGACGACGGCACCGGCGTCCCCGACGAGGACGTCGCCAGGCTGTTCGAGCGCTTCTTCCGCTCCGACCGCGCGCGCACGACACGCGGCACCGGCCTTGGTCTGGCGATCGTCAAGCACGTGATCGAGTCCGCGGGTGGGAATGTCGAAGCCCGCGGCGGGCGTGGCCGCGGGCTCGACATTCGGTGCGTCCTTCCAGCTTGAGCTGCCTCTACGAATGGACCCGCGAGAGCGTCTTGCGGGCCGCCTTCTGCACGAGCGGCGAGAGCGGGACGAAGCGCAGCTTGGGGCCGAGGGTCTGGCCCTTCGTCAGCGCCCAGTCGACGAACTTCTTCATCTCGGCCGCCTTGTCGGTCTTCAGCGGCAGGATCACGTACGTGAAGGTGCAGATCGGGTAGGCGTTCTTTGCCCGCTGGTTCGGGTTCACGACAGTGATCGAGTTGTCCTTGCTCTGCAGCTTCTTGAGCGAGTACAGGGCCGCTTTGATCTGAACCAGGCCCGGCAGCTCGAACTTGCCGGCGCGGTTCTTGATCGACGCGAACTTGAGGTGGTTGTTGAGCGAGTACGCGACGTCGACGTAGCCGATCGCGCCCGGCGTGCTCGCCAGCTTCGCCGCGACGCCGGAGCTGCCGCGGGCGCCGACGCCCACCGGGAACGACGGCTGAGTTCCCCTGCCGATCTTGTCGTGCCAGAACTTGCTGATGTGCGACAGGTAGTCGGTGAAGTTGTAGCTCGTACCGCTCGCGTCGCTGCGGTACACGGGCGTGATCTTCTCGTGCGGCAGGTTGACCCCTGAGTTGATGCTCTTGATGCCCGGGTTGTCCCAGTACTTCACGGTCCCGCTGTAGATCGCGGCCAGGAGCGGCCCGGTCAGGTGCAGGCCGTAGCCGACGCCCGAGACGTTGTACGGGATCGACGTGGCCGAGAAGGCCCACGGGATCTGGACGCACCCCTTGCAGGTGGTGAACTGGTCCGGCGTCAGCGGCGCGTCACTCGCGCCGAAGTCGACGGTGCGGGCGCTGATCGCGGCGATGCCGCCGCCGCTGCCGATCCCGCTGTAGGCAATCGTCGACGCGTGGTAGCTCTGCGACCAGGCCGACACAAGCGGCTGCACGAAGGTGCTGCCGGCCCCGGTGATCGTGGACTTCTGGCTCGCCGACGCCGAGCCGGCCAGGCCTGCGATCAGAACGGCCCCGGTTACGAGCACGGCAAGTGCCGCCGCAGCGGCTCGGTTTCTCTTCACGGTGACGTCTCTCCTCTCGAAAGTGATCTCCCGATCGCCGCCGATCCTGCCGCGGGTATCTGAAGGTGTGGGCTGACAGGGGGTGTGGAAGTGGTAACGGTGCGGTGACAGCCCTCTGTTCAAGCGGCATTTCCCGTTAGCGTGGCGCGCCATGAGCACAGTCCCCGCCACCGGGCGGCTGGGTGCGGGATCGCGTGTGCGAGCGGTTCTGGGCGATCGCGTCCTGCTAGGTGTGACGGCACTTGCCGCGCTGATCACGATCGCGCTGATGGTGCTGATCACGTACCGCATCCTTCGCGGTGCGCACCTCGCGGTCAGCTCCTTCGGGTTGAGCTTCCTCTGGCACACCGTCTGGGACAACAACAAGGGCATCTTCGGCGCGGGGACGCTCCTCTACGGCACCGCCGTCACCTCCGCGATGGCGCTCCTGATCGCCGGCCCGCTCGGGATCGCGATCGCACTCTTCCTGACGGAGCTCGCGCCGCCAGGGGTGAAGGGCATCGTCGTCTCGCTCGTCGAGATGCTCGCCGCCGTACCGAGCGTGGTGCTCGGCCTCTGGGGGATCCTCGTCCTCGGCCCGTTCATGGCGAACCACGTCGAGCCATGGCTGCACGACACGCTCGGGTTCATTCCGCTCTTCAGTGGCGATCCGAGCTCGAGCGGCATCTTCATCGCCGGCATCGTGCTGGCGATCATGGTCGTCCCGATCGTCGCCAGCATCTGTCGCGAGCTCTTCCTCGCCGTGCCGAGCGAGCTCGAGGACGGCGCGCTCGCGCTCGGCGCGACGCGCTGGGAGATGGTTCGCGGCGTCATCCTCTCGTCGTCGAAGCCCGGGATCGCCGCCGCGCTGATCCTCGGGCTCGGGCGGGCGATCGGCGAGGCGATCGCCGTCACGCAGGTGATCGGTTCCTCGTTCTCGCCGCAGGTTCACGGCTCGCTCTTCGGGAGCGGCGACACACTCGCAAGCCGCATCGCGGAAGAGTTCCAGGGAGCGGTCACCAAGGTGCAGATCTCTTCGCTCTTCTACCTCGCCGCGATCCACCTCGTGATCGGCCTGGTCACGAACCTGATCGCGCAGATCATCGTCCGGCGCTTCGAATACGAGCGGACCGGGGCCGAGTGATGGCGACGATGGAACAGCGAATCGACCTGGGCGGCGGCCGCAAGGCCCGGCGGCGGGTGGTGACGAATCGGCTCGCCGAGGCCGTGGCGCTCGTTGCGGCCGCACTGGCGATCTTCGTGCTCGGGATCGTCGTCTTCTCCGTAGCGCAGCGCGGCGCGAGCGAGCTCAGCTGGGGGTTCCTGACGAAGCCGCTCCCGCTCTTCGGAACTCCCGGTGGCGGGATCGCGCCGCTGATCGTCGGCTCGGCGATCATCGTCGGGATCGCGACGCTGATCGCGCTGCCGCTCGGCGTCCTCACCGCCCTCTTTCTGAGCGAGTTCGCGCGCCCCAGCATGGGCCGCCCGGTGCAGCTGACCCTCGACCTGATGAACGGGCTTCCGTCAGTGATCATCGGCGTCTTCGTCTTCGGCCTGCTCGTCTACGGCCATACGCAGAGCGCCGTCGCTGGTGGCTTCGCGCTCTCAGTCGTGATGCTGCCGCTGATCGCACGCTCGACGCAGGAGGTGCTGCGGCTCGTGCCGCAGGCTCAGCGCGACGGTGCCGCGGCGCTCGGCGCGACCAAGGCGCGCACCGTGCTCGGGATCGTGATCCCGAGCGCGCTGGGTGGGATTCTGACCGGAACCGTTCTCGCCATCGCCCGCGCGATCGGCGAGACGGCGCCGCTGTTGTTCACGACGTCGATCTTCGCGAACAGCATCTCCACGGATCCGACTCACGCGATGCCGAACATGCCTGTCCAGATCTTCATCTGGTCGGAGTCGCCGACCCCGGAGGATCACGCGCGAGCCTGGGCGACCGCCTTGATCCTGCTGCTGTTCGTGCTCGTGACGAGCCTGCTGGCCCGCGCCGCGCTCGGCCGTTGGCGCAAGAAGATGGGACAGGTATGACCGAGGAGGAGCTTGTGAGCGAGACCGCTACGATGCCGCAGATGAGGCCCGTCGACGTTGCTGAGCGCGAGGCCGCCGGCAAGCCGCAGGTCGGCGAGGACATCTTCGACATCCGGGAGTTGACCGTCCGCTATGGGTCGAACATCGCGGTAAAGGACGTCTCGGTGGAGATCTACAAGAACCTGATCACGGCCGTGATCGGTCCCTCGGGCTGCGGGAAGAGCACGTTCCTCCGCTGCCTCAACCGGATGAACGACACCGTCCCGAGCTTCAACCACGACGGGCAGGTGCTCTTCCACGAGACGGACATCTACGGCTCGGGTGTGCAGCCGATCGAGGTGCGCCGCCGGATCGGGATGGTCTTCCAGAAGCCGAACCCGTTCCCGAAGTCGATCTACGACAACGTCGCCTGGGGGCCGCGCGTGCTCGGGATGAAGAAGAACCTCGACGAGCGGGTCGAGAAGGCACTCCAGAGCGCGGCGCTCTGGGACGAGGTCAAGGACCGCCTGAAAAAGAGCGCGCTCTCGCTCTCCGGCGGCCAGCAGCAGCGGCTCTGCATTGCACG
>Ga0207663_10001589_pt1 | contig 10668 bp, 7 predicted proteins | sample LARL53metaG_FD_184346 | JGI IMG/M metagenome (GOLD analysis project Ga0207663, IMG submission 184346) | Corn, switchgrass and miscanthus rhizosphere microbial communities from Kellogg Biological Station, Michigan, USA - LAR L5-3 metaG... | ecosystem: Host-associated > Plants > Roots >...
GCGGCCGGTGCCGATCGGGCCGGTGGCGGTCGAGGCGCGGGTTCTGCGGCCCGGGAAGAAGGTGCAGCTGGTCGAGGCATCGCTCTCGGTCGATGGGGACGAGTTGATGCGGGCGACGGCCTGGCTGCTGCGCAAGCACCCGCTCGAGCTGCCGCCGGAGGCGGTGCCCGAGGCCAACTTGGCGCCGCAGGGGCCGGAGCTGGGCTGGACGCCCGAGTTCTTTCCCACCGGCCAGGACGTCGGCTACCACACGGCGATGGAGTGGAAGGCGGTGGCGGGCGCCTTCCTCGAGCCCGGCCCGGCGACGGTCTGGATGCGGATGCGGCACCCGCTCGTCACTGGCGAGGAGCCCACCGCGCTGCAGCGGGCGCTGATCGCCGCCGACGTCGGCAACGGGATCAGCGCCGTGCTCGACTGGCGCGATTACGTCTTCGTCAACGTCGACCTCACCGCCCACTTCGAGCGCATGCCCGAGGGCGAGTGGGTCTGCGTCGACGCCGTCACCCGCCCGCACCCGAACGGCATCGGCACCGCGGAATCCGAGCTCTCCGACACGGGCGGCCGCATCGGCCGGGCCGCCCAGTCCCTCTTCATCGCGCCGCGCTAGCGGCCGGGTCAGCGCGCGGCGAGGAGCTCGCGGCCGCGCGGTGCGATCGTCAGCGCGATCGCCGCCGCCGCGACAAGGGCGATCGCGGCGGCGAGCAGGAAGGCGCCCTCGTAGCCGGTCAGGGTCGAGGCGAGGCCGGCGAGCGGCGCGCCGAGGCCGACCCCCGCGTCGAAGAAGGCGGTGAAGGTTCCGAGCGCCGCGCCGCGGCGGCGGTCCGAGACGCGACCGACGACGATCAGCGAGAGCGAGGGGTAGAGCAGGGCGAAGGCCACGCCCATCGCCAGGGCGCCGGCGAGGGCGACGCCGAGGCTGTGGGCGAAGGCGATCGTCGTCAGGCCGATCGCCTCGACCAGGGCGGCCGCCGTGGCCACCCGCGCCGGGCCGATCCGGTCGGGTAGGTCGCCGCCGATCACGCGGGTGATCACGATCATCGAGGCGAAGGCACCGAACACGGCCGCGCCATGGCCGACCCCGCGGGCTTCCAGGTGGAGGACGACGAAGGCGGCGATCGCCGCGTAGCCGGTCGCACCCAGCGCCATCGCTGCGCCCGGGCGGACCGCCTCCCTGGCGATCAGCGGGTGGTCTTCCTCCTCGATCCCCGGTGCCGGGCGGAAAGGATCGGGAACCCGCGTCGCGATCGCTGCCCCGATCGCCGGCAGGATGCCGGCGAAGATCCAGACCGCGCTGTAGCCGGAGGAGTGCAGGAGCAGCTCGCCGAGCAGCGGCCCGACGCTGAGCGCGCCCCAGACAGCGAGCCCGTAGAGGCCGATCACGCGGCCGCGCCGTCCGGGCGGCGCCAGGTCGACGATCCAGGCCGAGCCGGCCGTGAAGACGGCGCCCTCACCGGCGCCGAGGACGAGCCGCGCCAGGACGAGTCCCCATACTCCCAGCGGCAGCAGGTAGAGGAAGCCGCCGACCGCGACCGCGCTCGCGCCGATGAGCACGGTCGGTTTGCGGCCGCGGTGGTCGGCGAAGCGGCCGGCGAACGGCCGCAGCAGCAGGCCGGTCACCGCGTAGCACCCGATCACCACGCCGACCGCGAGGTTGCCCGCGTCGAGCGGGCCGTGCACGTAGCGGGGGAGCACCGGCAGCACCGCGCCGACCGCGAGCAGGCAGCAGAAAGTGACTGCGAAGACGCCCGCGAAGGCGATGCCGGGACGGGCGTGCCGGGATCCCCCGCCGCTCATCGCAGAAGCGAAGCGAGGTCGGCGGCCACGTGGTCAGGAGCCGGATCGGCCACCCTGGCCTCCTCGGCGGTGGTCGCCCCACTGAGGACGAGGATCGTCGTCAGCCCGGCGCGCCGGCCGCCCTCGATGTCCGAGGCGACGCGGTCGCCGACCATCGCGACGCGGTTTGCGTCAGGAATCAGCGCGCGCGCCTCGTCGAAAAGGTAGGGCTCTGGCTTCCCCGCCGTCTCGGCCGTTTTCCCGGAGGCCGTCTCGATCGCTGCCAGCGTCGCGCCGGTTCCCGGCCAGGCGCCTCCAGGCATCGGCAAGGTCGGGTCGCGGCTTGTGCCGAACAGGGCGGCGCCGGACTGAAGTGCCCGGGTCGCTGTCAACAGCTCCGAGTAGTCGAACTCGCGGTGTGCGGAGACGACGACCGCGTCCGCCTCCTGCGCGGCCTCACCGTCCACCAGCTTCAGGCCGGCCTCGGCGACGGTCTCCTTGAAGCCCGGCGCTCCGATTACGAATGCCGTCGACCCCGCGCCTACCCGCTCGACGGCGAGCCGCGCGGTCGCCACGCCGCCGGTGACGACGCGCTCATCCGCAACGGCGACGCCGGCGTCGCGCAAGCGCGCGGCGTACTCCGAGGGCGATCGCACCGAGTTGTTGGTCACGTAGACGAGCTCCCTACCGGCGGCCGACAGCTTTTGCAGCGCCTCCACCGCACCGGGCAGGAACTCGCGCCCCTCCCACACGACCCCGTCGAGGTCGACCAAAAACCCATCGAAGCTGTCCGCGAGCGCCATCTGGCGACGCAGGCTATTGGGCCGATTCCGGTAGGGCTGGAACGTCTTGTACTTTTTCCGGGTAGTGGCCAGCGGACAGCCGCAACCTGTCTTCGGGAAAAGTTAAGTGGAAGCCCCACCGGAATCGGCCCACAACAACAACGTCGTCATCGCCTCCGACGTCTCCCGCCGCTTCGGCGAGGGCGCCGCCGCCGTCGACGCGCTCGTCGACGTCAGCACCGGCTTCGAGCGCGGCCGCTTCACCGCGATCATGGGCCCCTCGGGCTCCGGCAAGTCGACGCTGATGCACATCCTCGCCGGCCTCGACCGGCCGACCTCGGGCACCGTCGTCCTCGATGGCGAGGAGATCACCGACCTCGACGACGGCGAGCTGACCCAGCTGCGTCGCGACAAGCTCGGCTTCGTCTTCCAGTTCTTCAACCTGCTCCCGGTCCTCACCGCCGAGGAGAATTTGGTGCTGCCGCTCTCGATCGCCGGTCGCAAGCCCGACCGCGAGTGGCTCGACCAGCTCGTCCGCACGGTCGGCCTCGAGGACCGACGCACCCACCGTCCCTCCGAGCTCTCCGGCGGCCAGCAGCAGCGCGTCGCCGTCGCCCGCGCGCTCGTCTCCAAGCCCGCGGTCGTCTTCGCCGACGAGCCGACCGGCAACCTCGACTCGAAGGCGAGCGAGGACGTGCTGCGCCTGCTGCGGGGGGCGGTCGACTCCTTCGGCCAGACGGTGATCATGGTCACCCACGACCCGGCCGCCGCCGCCCACGCCGATCGCCTGATCACCCTGCGCGACGGCCGCGTGGTCCACGACGACGCGCCCGGCTCGGCCGACGACGTGATCGAGCTGATGAAGCGGGTCGACTAGGAAGGTTGACCCGCCTCGCCCTGAAGAGCCTCTGGGCGCGCAAGGCGCGGGCGATAGCCACGACCTTCGCGGTAATCGTCGGCGTCGCCTTCGTCGCCGGCGCCTACGTCCTCACCGACACGATCTTCGCCGCCTTTGACGAAATCTTCGGCGAGTCGCTGAAGGGGACGAGCGTCGTGATCACGGCGCAGAACCCGGTCAAACAGGAAAACGGCGAAACGCCGACGATCGGCGCCTCGCTGCTGCCGCGGGTGCAGAGGACGCCGGGCGTCCGCCTTGCGGCCGGCGCGATCTTCACGCGGGGCGGCTTCTTCGACTCCGAAGGCAACAAGATCGGCACGAAATTCTCACCGAAGTTCATCTCCTCGGAGCTGCCGGGGTCGCTCGAGTCGCTGACCTACGTCGACGGGCGCAAGCCGCGTGGCCCGACCGAAGCCTCGATCGACAAGGCCGCGGCGGAAGGCTCCGACCTGCACCTCGGCGAAGCGATCCGGCTGATCGGCCAGGGCAGCGCCCGCTCCTTCCGGCTGGTCGGCTTCACCCGGCTCGGCGGCGCCTCCTTCGGCGGCGCCAGCATCGCCCAGGTGACGCTGCCGGTGGCGCAGCGCCTCACCCACAAGGTCGGCCGCTTCGACCAGATCTCGGTTGCCGCCGCGAAGGGCGTCTCGGCGGTGGCGCTGAAGCGGCGCATCGCGCGCGAGATGCCGCCGGGCGTGCGGGTCGAGACGGCCACCGAAAACGCCGACCGCGGCTCCGAAGAAATCCGGGAAAGCCTCAACTTCCTGCAGATCTTCCTGCTCGTCTTCGCCTTCATCGCGATCCTCGTCGGTTCCTTCCTGATCTTCAACACGTTCTCGATCACCGTCGCCCAGCGGGTGAGCGAGTTCGGCATGCTGCGCACGCTCGGCGCCTCGCGGCGCCAGATCCTCACCGATGTCGTCGCGGAAGCGCTGGCGATCGGCTTGATCGGCGCCGCGATCGGCATCGGCGGCGGCTTCCTGATCGCGCTCCTGCTCAACGCGCTGCTGGAAGCGTTCGAAATCGACCTGCCGACGACGGGCCTGGTGATGGAGTCGCGAACCGTCGTCGTCTCGCTCGCGGTCGGCGTCCTCGTCACCGTCATCTCCTCGCTGGTGCCGGCGCTGCGCTCGACGCGGGTACCCCCGATCGCCGCGCTGCACGCGACCGCTCCTCCGCCCAGTCGGCGGCGGCGCCTGCTTGGCGTCGCGGTCTCGGTGCTGCTGGGAGCCGCCGGCCTCGGGATGGTCCTCTTCGGGCTCTTCGGCAGCGCCTCGGCCGGGACCGCGGCCGGGCTGATCGGCGGCGGCGCGGTGACGATCGTCTTCTCCGTCTCCCTCTTCAGCCCGCGCCTGGTGCCGCCGCTGGCGGCGATCGCCGGCTGGCCGCTGGAACGCCTACGCCGCCTGCTCGGGCGCCTCTCCCGTGAGAACGCCCAGCGCAACCCGAGCCGCACCGCGATCACCGCGGCGGCGCTGATGATCGGCCTCACCGTGGTCACCTTCGTCACCGTCTTCGCTGCCGGACTGAAGAGCTCGGTCGCCCAGGTGGTCGACGAAAACTTCGCCGGGGGGCTGGTGATCCAGAACAGCGACGGCTTCTCGCCGATCCCCGGCGGCGCCGCTGTCGCGGCCCGCAAGGTGCCCGGAGTGGCGACGGTCGCCACCGTGCGCAGCGAGCAGGCAAAGCTGCTCCCCGGCGGTTCCGGGGCGCGGGTTTCGGCGCCGAGTCCCGACATCGAAAAGCTGGTCGAGATCGAATGGAAGAAAGGGAAGCCGAGCGCCCTGCGCCGGCTCGGCGAAGGCCAGGCGATCGTCTCCGACTCTTTCGCCTCCGACCACGACCTCGGGGTGGGCGACCGCTTCCGCCTGCTCAGTCAGACCCGTCATCGCCCCCGCTTCGAAGTCGTCGGCGTCTTCGCCTCGAAGCTCGGGGTCTTCGGCAGCGTCGTCGTCACCCAGGCCGCGATGGGGCGCGAATTCGGCCAGACCCAGGACACGATCGACTTCGTCGAAACCGCGGCTGGGGCGAATCCCGCGAAAGTCCAGGCGATCCTCACCAAGGGCGTCGAAGTCGCCTTCCCGGTCGCCGAAGTGCTCAACCAGGCGGAACTGAAGGAAAGCCGCGAAGAACAGGTAGACCAGCTGGTCAACCTCGTCTACGCGCTGCTCCTGCTCGCGATCGTGATCTCGCTCTTCGGGATCGCCAACACGCTTGCGCTCTCGATCCACGAACGCAGGCGCGAGCTCGGCATGCTGCGGGCGATCGGCATGTCGCGGCGCCAGGTGCGGACGATGATCCGCTACGAGGCCGTGATCACAGCCCTGATCGGCGCCATCCTCGGCATGGTCCTCGGCCTCGTCTTTGCCGCCCTGATCGCCCAGCCGCTGAAGGACGAAGGCTTCACGCTTTCCTATCCGGTCGGTTCGCTGATCGGGATGCTCGTCTTCGCGGCGCTGCTCGGCGTGCTGGCGGCGATCCCGCCGGCTCGGCGCGCCTCGCGCCTCGACGTCCTCGAGTCGCTCCAGTACGAGTAGTCAGGCCAAGCCGAAACGCAGGGCGCCGCAGATCTCCAGCATCGCCGCCCGCGAGCTGCGGCTGAACGCGGTGAAGTGGGCGAAGCCGTGGATCAGGCCCGGGTAGCGACGCAGCACCACCCGGTTGCCGGCCTCGCGCATCCGCTCGGCGTAGGCCTCTCCCTCGTCCCGCAGGGGATCGAAGCCGGCGGTGGCGACGTAGGCGGGGGGGAGGCCGCCGAGGTCGGCGGCGTGCAGCATCGAGATCCGCGGGTCCGTCTCGTCGCAGCCGTCGGGGATGTAGCGCTCCTCGAACCAGTCCATGTCGCCCCTGGTCAGCAGGAAGCCCTCGGCGAACAGCTCGCGCGAGGGGAGGTCGCCGACCGCGTCGGTGACCGGGTAGAGGAGCAGCTGCAGCGCCGGCCTCGGCCCTGCGGTGTCGCGGAAGTGCAGCGAGACCGCCGCCGAGAGGTTGCCCCCGGCGCTGTCGCCGGCGACGGCGATCCGGGCTGCGTCGGCGCCGAGCAACTCGGCGTTCTCAGCCGCCCACTGGAAAGCAGCGACGGCGTCCTCGACCGGCGCCGGGAACGGGTGCTCGGGGGCGAGCCGGTACTCGACCGAGAGCACGCGGAATCCGGTCTCGGCGGCGAGGAAGCGGCAGATGCCGTCGTGCGTGACCAGGTCGCCGACCACCCAGCCGCCGCCGTGGTAGTAGACGACGAGGGGGCTTGGTGCGGCGCCGGTGCCCGGCGGCACGTAGAGCCGCGCCGGCATCTCGCCGGCGGGCCCGGGGATCGCGAGCGCCGCCACCTCCTGCATCGGCCGCCGCGGACCGGTGACGATCGGGACCTCCTCGCGGTGCTCCGCCCGCGCCTGCTCTGGCGTTCGGCCCTCGACCAGCGACGTCTCGCCCTGCACCCGCCCCAGCTGCAGCAGCACGTGGATGTCGGCGGCCAGCTCCTGCCCGTCGAGGCGGGGCGGGGCGCCGAACAGCGCTCGCTGCAGTGGCGGCGCGAGGCCGCAGGCCGTGCGCAGGATGCGGTGCTCGACCCGAGGTGACAACCGAGGCGCGGCCATGATTGGGCGGGAGCGTACGCGATCGGCGTGAGACGCATCTCACACGGGAGTGCGGGAGAGGCCATAGCCTGGTGGCGATGGAGGCAGCGACCGCACCCGCTCCGCCGCTTGAAGTCCGCCCTGCCAAGCGAGGCCTCCCTCCCGAACCGCCGCTGCCCCGTCCGGTCCAGACCGCGATCTGGTCGCGGCAAGCGCGGCGCATGCTCTACGCCTGCCAGGACCGCTACGGCGATGCCTTCAGGCTTCGCATCGCCTACGAAGGGACCTGGGTGCTGCTCGCCGATCCGGAGGCGGTCAAGCAGGTCTTCACCGGCGACCCGAAGGTCTTCCACGCGGGCGAGGGGAACCAGATCCTGGCGCCGCTGCTCGGCCGCAACTCGCTGCTCGTGCTCGACGAGAAGCGACACATGAGCCAGCGCAAGCTGCTCTTGCCGCCTTTCCACGGCGAGCGCATGCAGGCTTACGGCGAGACGATGCGCGAGCTGGCCGAGCGCGAGATCGGGAGCTGGCCGACCGGCGCCCCGCACAAGCTGCGGCCGCGGATGCAGGCGCTGACGCTGGAGATCATCCTGCAGACGGTGTTCGGGGTAAACGCCGGCGAGAGCGCCAAGCTCAACGAGCTACGCGGGGCGCTGCGCGAGTTCCTCGACCTCACCACCAACCCCCGCTTCCTGCTGCCGCTCCTCCTAGTGGGTCCCAACCGGGTGCGCGGCGTCTCGTTCTTCCGCCGCCGTATCGAGAACGTCGACCGCCTGATATACGCGGAGATCGCCGAGCGCCGTCGCGCCGGGGACGTCGGCGAGCGCGACGACGTGCTCTCGTTGCTTGCCGGCGCCGAGCACGAGGACGGCAGCCCGATGAGTGACGAGGAGATCCGCGACGAGCTGCTCACCCTGCTCGTCGCCGGCCACGAGACGACCGCGACCTCGCTTGCCTGGGCCGCGGAGCGGCTCGCCCGCCATCCCGAGAAGCTGGAGCGACTGCGGGCCGAGGTCGCCGAGGGCGGCGAGGAGTATCTGACCGCGACGATCCAGGAGACGCTGCGCCTCCGACCGGTGATCTCGATCGTCCTGCGCCGCCTCACCGAGCCGGTCGAGATCGGCGGCTACGAGCTGCCCGCGGGCATCTCCGTTGCGCCCTGCGTCTACCTCGTCCACCGCAACCCCGAGATCTACCCGGAGCCGGAGCGCTTCCGGCCCGAGCGCTTCCTCGAGAATCCGCCCGGCACCTACACTTGGATCCCCTTCGGCGGCGGCGTCCGCCGCTGCCTCGGCGCCTCCTTTGCCCAGTTCGAGATGGCAGTCGTCCTGCGCGAGCTGCTCCGCCGCCACGACATCCGTCCGGCGAACCCAAAGCCCGAGCGCGTCTTCCGCCGCGCGATCACCGAGACGCCGCGGCACGACGCCGAGGTCATCCTCAGCTGATCCGGGCCGGCGAGTTTCGCTTGCCTCCCGACGTTGACCGGGCATAGGCTTCCCCCGTCGGGTCGAGAATCGAGGAGGCGGTTAGATGAAGAGGTCTGTGCTGGTCCTGTTCCTGCTCGTGCTGGGCGCCGCGATGGCGGCAGCCTCGGCGCAAGCATCCGTACCCACGGTCAAGACGACTGTGAAGATCACCTCTGGGGAGGGAACCGAGTTCAAAGGCAAGGTCAGCTCGGCGAAGAAGCAGTGCCGGGTGAACCGGACCGTGAAGCTCTACAGGGAAACCGAATCCGCGCGCGCTACCGGCACCTTGGTTGGCACTGGGAAGACGGATGCCTCAGGCGCCTGGGAGATCGAAGGTAGCTTCCTCGCTGCCGTCTACTACGCACGGGTGACGAGCGTCCTCGTCCACGCCAACGGCTCCGCTTTCCGCTGCTCATACGCCTGGACTATGCCCGCGCATTTCTAACGTCCTGAGGGCGTAGAACCAAGCATGGGCGTGCACGTGGCCGCGCGGTAGTGCTCTGCACGGTGCGCGGCCACGGCTGCGGCCAAGCGCCGGTTATACGCCCTCAGCCGCAGCCGGTGTTGTTGCCGCAGCTACTGCAGGTGTAACAGGAGCCCGTGCGCTGCATCATGCCGCCGCACTGCTCGCAGGCGGGGCCGAGGTCGAGACCGGACATCTTTGCCGGGACGACCGGCGGCGTTTCGGTGAAGGCGGCCGAGGCGGGGACGGCCTCGCCGCCGCTCGCCTTCGCCTTCTCGGTGCTGTTGCCCGGCTTCGAGTGGCCATTCCCGCCGTTGGCCGGGCTGGCCGTGTCGGTGGCGATGCCGAGCCCGAGTTGGGTCGTCTCCGCCTCGCGCTTGGCCCGCACCTCGGCGGTGAGGATGCCGAGGTCCTCCAGCGTTTCGGTGTCGTCGATGAAGCGGCTCGCCAGCCAGCGCATGATGTAGTCGGGCATCGACTTGGCGAAGGGGATCTCCGGATTGCCGGTGATGCCCTCCGGCTCGAAGCGCATGTAGCTGAACTTGCGCACGAAGACCTCGAGCGGCACGCCGTACTGGAGGCCGATCGAGATCGCGGTGGCGAAGGCGTTGAGCAGCCCCCGCATCGTCGAGCCCTCCTTGCCGATGTCGGTGAGGAAGATCTCGCCGACCGAGCCGTCTTCGTACTTGCCGGCCGTGATGTAGCCCTCGTGACCGGCGATCGAGAACTTGTGGGTGATCGACTCGCGCTCGCGCGGCATCTTCTTGCGCACTGGGGCGGGCGCCGGCTCCTCCGCCTCGGCCCCCTTTTCCTCCTGCGCGTCGGTGCGCAGCGCCTGCGCCGTCTTCGAGCCGTCGCGGTAAATCGCCAGCGCCTTCAGGCCGCCCTTCCAGCCGCGCGTGTAGGCGTCGGCGATGTCCTCGACCGTCGCCGACTGCGGCAGGTTGACCGTCTTCGAGATCGCCCCCGAGATGAAGGGCTGCGTCGCCGCCATCATGTCGATGTGGCCGGTGTGGCTGATCGCCCGCTCGCCGACCGCGACGTCGAAGACCGGCAGGTGCTCGTCCTTCAGGTCAGGGGCGCCGACGATCGTGTTGTTCTCGGCGATGTAGGCGTCGATCTGCTCGACCTGGGGCTCGGCGTAGCCGAGCGTGCGCAGCGCCAACGGCACCGATTTGTTGACGATCGTCATTTGGCCGCCGCCGACCAGCTCCTTGAACTTGACCAGGGAGAAGTCCGGCTCGATCCCGGTCGTGTCGCAATCCATCAGGAAGCTGATCGTCCCGGTCGGCGCCAGCACCGTCGCCTGCGCGTTGCGGTAGCCGTGCTCCTCGCCGAGCTCGACCGCCTCGTCCCAGGCCCGCTGCGCGGCCCCGAGCAGGTCGCCCTTGATCCCGGTTGGGTCGATGTCGTGAGAGGCGTCGCGGTGCATCCGCATCACGCCGTTGTGCGGCTCGCGGTTGCGCTCGTACTCCTCGTAGGGCCCGGTCGCCCCGCCCGAGATCAGCGCCGACTGGCGGTAGGCGCGCCCGGTCATCAGCGCCGTGATCGCGGCGGCGACGTTGCGGCCCTCCTCGGAGTCGTAGGGGAGGCCGTCGGACATCAGCAGCGCGCCGAGGTTGGCGTAGCCGAGGCCGAGCTGGCGGAACTTGTTGGCGTTCTCGGTGATCCCCTCGGTCGGGTAGCTGGAGAAGCCGACGACGATCTCCTGGGCGAG